>Ga0265297_10001229_pt1 | contig 62267 bp, 61 predicted proteins | sample Munlanlwell13791_FD_192502 | JGI IMG/M metagenome (GOLD analysis project Ga0265297, IMG submission 192502) | Leachate microbial communities from a municipal landfill in Southern Ontario, Canada - Leachate well 137-91 | ecosystem: Engineered > Solid waste > Landfill > Unclassified | place... | reverse complement strand
CAAGGCCAGAAGGATCTACCGCAAGAAGCGACGCTCGGATTCTAATGAAAGCCCGGAAGGAAACCCCGTATGAAAAAAGACTGTCCGTTAGGGCAGTCTTTTTGAGTGCGGGGAGGAGGTCATTAATTTTTAAAAAAGGCCGATTTGGCAATCGGCCCGTTTTGTAATATTTTTCTTATCCGTTAGTCCCCGTTTTGGGAAACTCGGATATTATCAGCCCCTCGGTGATAAAAGCTGAGGATCCGCCGGCGATAAAGCGGTTTAGACCAGTCGCGTCCAGAATTTCAGTAGCGGCAATTATAGTCTTTTCCAGTTTGGCTGGATCTATTTTTCCTTGAGCCGTGGCTTTCGTGATTTTTTTTCTGGTTTGATTCAAGAAATCAACAATATCGAAATCTTTTGCCCGTCGATAGGGCAGGCGGAAATAAGTTTCCTCTTGCCGACCGATCATGTCCAGCAGACAGATGTAAGAAAAATCAATTCTTTGCCCATCGTGGTGGATATAGGACACTAATTCGTCGTTAGTGGCCGCCAGAGATTCCCCGGATAAGCAACAGATAAACCTGGGAATTTGATTTTTTGTTCTATCGCCTCTTTTTTCCCCATATTTCAAGGGAATTTTTAATTGAGCGATCGGCAGAACATTAATACCGTACTGACCCATTTTTACTCCTCGGTTTTTTTGAGATTAAATGAACTTGGTAACTACATAACATATATATAACATATAATTACCTTTATCATTTTAAACAAATATTGTCATTTGTCAAGATTTTAATAATTTAGCTATCTTTGTTATAATTCAATATAATAAATTATCAGCCCGTCTATTATTCAGGCTCAATGAAAAGAAAGGCTTTATTAACCAATTTCAACTTTTGGCACCGCCTCATCAATCTTTGGTCGGTGTTGTTCTTTTTTCTGATTATCTATAATTTTTTCAACCCGGCGTCCGGGGGTGAAATTTTGGACCTGGTCTCGGTCATTTATATCGGCGCCCTGGCTATTTACGTCAGCAACAAGGAATTTGAGCGCTGGTATCATAAACATGACCGCCAGCATCCTGGCGAGATCTTCGTAATCATCTGGTCCATCCTGGTTGTTCTGCTGATTGTCGCCGACCTCCTGAGCCGCGGCCATTACCGTATGCCCGGTTCGGTGGTTTCAGCCTATATCGCCGTCTTGACTATTCTGGCGATTACCCGGAAGTCCAAGCAGGCTTATCAATTGCGCTTTGCTAAAAAGAAATAATTTAAATCATATGCCAAAAAAAACTAAAACCAACAGTTGCGGCGATGCCGAGCAGTTCAAGGTCTATGGGCACGAAGTCTTAAAGAAAGTGAAAGAGCTGATTAAAGAGGGCAATATCCGCCGCATTATCATTAAAGACGAAAAGGGCAAGGTGCTAGTGGAGATTCCGGTTACTTTTGCGGTGGTCGGCGCGGTTTTCGCTCCGGTCTTGGCTGCTATCGGCGCCTTGGCCGCCGTCGTCAACAAATGCACCATTGAAGTGGAGCGGAAATAGAGATTAAATCAGCTTTATGTGCGGCATCATCGGCTACTTAGGCAGTCGGCCGGCTAAACGCATTCTTCTGGACGGGCTGCAGAAGCTGGAGTACCGGGGCTATGACAGCGCCGGTATTTGTCTTTTGGAAGAACAGCAATTGATGACCGTCAAAAAAGTCGGCCCGGTCCGTCAGTTGGAGCGGGCCTTGGCCGCGCGCCGCCCGGCGGCGGTTATCGGCATAGCGCATACGCGTTGGGCGACGCACGGCGCGCCCAGCGAACGGAACGCCCACCCGCACCTGGATTGCCGCGGCGATATCGCCGTGGTCCATAACGGCATCATTGAGAATTACCAGATTCTAAAAAAAATTTTGCTCAAGGAAGGGCACCGCTTCGTTTCCGATACCGATTCCGAGGTGTTGGCCCATCTGGTTGAAAAATTCTATCACGGCAACCTGGAGCGGGCCGTCGGACAGATTTTGCCGTTATTGGTGGGCTCCTATGGGTTGGTCGTGATGAGCCGGCGTGAAGATAAGCTGGTAGCCGTTCGCCGGAGTTCGCCGCTTATCCTGGGCATCGGTCAAGGTGAAACTCTGGTCGCTTCGGACATCCCGGCGATCCTCAGCCATACCAAGCAAGTGATTTATTTGAAAGACGGCGATCTGGCCGTTATCAGCCGGAACGGTTATTCGATCAGAAACGCGGCCGGCCGGGCCTTGGCCCGGGAAGTGGAAGAGGTGAAGCTCAGCGCGGCTCAGATCGAAAAGCAGGGGTTTAAGCACTTCATGCTTAAAGAAATCTTTGAACAGCCGGAGAGCCTGGCCAATCTCTTGCGCGGACGCTGGAAAGCGGGACGCATAAAATTATCGGTCAAAGCCAAAGCCGGCTCGTTTAAGAAAATCATCATTGTCGCTTGCGGAACCAGTTGGCATTCCGCTTTGATCAGCAAGCATTTTTTTGAAGAAATTGCCGGCCTGCCGACCGAGGTCGATTATGCTTCGGAATTTCGTTATCGGAATCCTCTGGTCGGGCCCGACGATCTGCTGATCGCCATTTCTCAGTCGGGAGAAACCGCGGACACTTTGGCGGCGCTGCGGGAAGCTAAGCGTAAAGGCGCTCAGACTCTCGGCATCGTGAACGTTGTCGGATCGACGCTGACTCGTGAAGTCGATTCCGGCATCTATCTTCATGCCGGTCCGGAGATCGGCGTCGCCAGCACCAAGGCCTTCAGTTCCCAAGTAGCCGCTCTATTGCTTTTGGCTTTGTCTTTTCAACAAGAAAGCGGCGGGCGCCTGCCAGCCGGCGTCATCAAGGGCTTATCTGATTTGCCGCGTCTGGTCGAGCGGGCTCTCGGGACGGCGCCGGTCGCTAGACGTTTAGCCAGACTTCTGAAGGGCAAACGGAATTTTCTTTATTTGGGCCGCGGCTTGAATTTCCCCGTGGCTTTAGAGGGCGCTTTGAAGCTCAAAGAAATCTCCTATATCCATGCCGAGGGCTACCCGGCCGCGGAAATCAAACACGGCCCGATCGCCCTGGTCGACGCCGATATGCCGGTTGTCTTCCTGGCGACCAAGAACGACCTTTCCGATAAAATCATCAGCAATATGCAGGAGATCAAGGCGCGCGGCGGCGAAATCATCGCCGTGGTCGATAGGGATTATGGCGAAATCAAGAAGCTGGCCCGACACTTGATCGAGGTGCCGGTGGCTCATGATTTGCTGGCGCCGATCATAAATGTCATCCCTTTGCAGCTATTGGCTTACTATATCGCCACCGGTCGCGGGCTGGACGTGGATAAGCCGCGTAACCTGGCCAAGTCGGTGACGGTGGAATGAAAAAGCTCCCTGGTCGGGAGCTTTTATGATGATTAGGTTGGCCGGGGCATTATCAGCCCGCGGCTTGGCTTAAGACAAGGCTTCCACATTCACTCCGAAACCCCAGTCTATTTCCGGAAACCGATGCAACAATTGGTTGATATATTTTTTCAGCTCCTCATAGCGCGCCTGCGTTTTCGCCTCGAATTTAACGGTAACATATGGCCCGTTCTGCGAGTAACGGACTACGAACATGGCATCCGGAAACTCCAGGCGCACGCCGTCGCCGGCCCGTTCGTCATTGATGACTTCCGCGGCCGGGAAATCCTGTTCCAGGACCGCCGCGATCTTTTTGATTAGCGCGACTTTTAATTCGTCCGCCGTGCCGACCTTGATTTCGGGACTGGAAATATAATGCGGCAATTCGTCTACCAGTTCCGACAAGCGTCGGCCGCTGCGGCCGAGATAGCTGAGCAGGCGCAACGTGGAATAGCAACCGTCATCATGGTTATAAAAATCTTTGGAAAAAAAGAAATGTCCGGACAGCTCGCCGATGAAAGCCGCCCCGACTTCCTGGTTTTTCTTTTTCAGGAAAGAATGGCCGGTCCGCCACATGAAGGGACGGCCGCCGTGGCGCGTGATATTTTCTACCACGACCCGGGAACAAAGGGTGTTGAACATGATGATATCGCCCGGATGCTTAGCCAGGACATCGGCCGCGAACAAGGCGACCAGGATGTCGTTCCAGATGATGTTGCCGGCGTTGTCGACGATGCCGATACGGTCGCCGTCGGCGTCATAGGAGAAGCCGAGATCGGCCTTGGCGGCCAGAATTTCGTCGCGCAGCCGGTGGGCAACGACCAGTTCCGTCGGATCCGGCGTCCCTAAGGGGAAACTAGGGTCGATCTGGCAATTGTGTTCTATTACTTCGCAGCCGATCCGGCGCAACAGATCCGGCACCACCACGCCCGCCGTCGTACAAGCGGCGTCAATGACGACCTTGAATTTTCGGGGGAAGTCTAGGCGCCCGGTCAGGTCGGCAAAATAAGCGGCCTGGACATCCTGGCGAGTAAGCGTGCCCGGCTGTCGGCCGATTTCGCAATCATCGTTTTCCGCCATGCGACGTAATTCTTGGATCCCTTCGCTGACCAGGGTTTCGGAAAAGCCGTTGGCGAATTTGAAGCCATTATAGCTGGCCGGGTTATGAGAGGCGGTAACGAAGACGCCACCCGGACAGTCGAGCTGGTATTGGGACCAATAGAAGGTGCCGACCATATTCAAGCCGATATCAATCACCTCGATGCCGGCCCAAATCAGGCCGCGGCAGATGGCCGCACTGTATTCGGCGCTAGTCGCCCGGCAATCATAGCCGACCACGGCGCGGGAAATTTGCCGCCGCTTCAGATAAGTGCCGAACACTTTGCCAAGATGCTCGACGATGACCGGGTTCAAATCTTTATCAACCAGGCCGCGGAGATCGTAGCCGCGGAATATTTCAGGATTTATCCGCATAGATTTAATTTAATAATTTATGACCCCTTAGCTGTCCCGCTGTGTAATACCAGATACCGCCCAGGCCCAGCCAGGTTGCGGCTAGCGCCAGCAGCCAGCCGACATAGGGGATAGCGAATAGCAGCCAGCAGACCAGGACGCCGACTAGGAGCGACCAGAACAGCGAGCTTTTGGCCTGCGGCGTAGTTTTTTGCAGGATGAGCTGTCCGACGAAGATCGCCGCGTAAATTTTAGCGAGGTAAGTCATGGTTATCCACCAAGCCGCCACCATCAGGGCCAACGGGATGCCGATCAGAGTAAAAATCAGAACCAGGGCGATCGGCGGCAGAACGAACATCAGGATTAGCCCGGGCAGGATAGATTGGGTCGGGGATTCAGCCAGGCGCTTTAAAATATTATCGGTAATGTTCCGGGTGATGAAAATAAGAGCCAAGCCGACGGCCAGGGCGGAAAATATCGCGAACAGCTGGCGCCAGAGCCATAGCAGGAGCAGATTGCTTTTCGGTTCCGCCAAGTTTTGCCGTTGGATTTTGCCGGCCACCGACGCTTTAGGCGAAATATTGGTCGGCCCCTGAGCCGTATAAATGACGTCGCCGTTGACTATTGATTCCGAACTGACGATTAGAGCGGGCTGGCTGCCGTTGTTTGATAATTTCAAGTTCAGGTCCTTGCCGATTTTGCCGGTGACCAAAGCTTGGCCGGCCTGGCCGCTCACGCCGCCGTCTACTGTGCCCCGCACTTCAACCTGTCCGGCTGCCAGATAGACATCCCAACCGACATGAGCGTCCGGTCCGAGCACCGCCTTTGCTCCGAAGGCGTTGACATTGCGAGCCACGGCACCGTTGATGTCTAACAGGTTGCCGGCGATACGGACATTGCCGCCGATGCCGCCGTTGATTATGATATTCTGGCCGGCGGCGATTATATCGCCTTCGACCCGGCCATTAACCGTGATGGTTTGAGCAATAGCGATCAGATCGCCGCCGACCGTTCCATCAATAGTCACGGTCTCGCCGGCGGCATATAGGTTGCCGCTGACGATTTCTTCCTTGGCGATATAGACGGCGTTGCCGGCTTTCGTATCAGCCGCCTGAGCCACTCCGGTCGACAGGACGACCAGCGCCAAAGCGGCCAATACGGTAAAAATCTTGGTTTTCATAAATGTTGTTTAATTAGAAAAAATGCTATATTGTTAATTGATTGTCGTCGAAGATCACTGGATGATATTTTCATTATAGTCTAAAAATATGGGAGAGGCAATAAAAGAGTTTTGGCAAAATTACGCTAGTCATATTAAAAATCGGACTGATTTGGAGGCCGCTAAGCGGGCACTATGCAAAAAATATCGTTTAGCGTCGATACTGAATTCTGATTTATTGTCGGAATACCGTCGCTTGGTAGCCACCGGTAAGCCGCGCGCCGGAATTTTGGAAAGAATTTTGCGTAAGCGATCAATCCGCACTTTATCCGGTATCGCGCCGGTTGCCGTTCTGACCAAAGCTTACCCTTGCCCCGGTTCTTGCGCTTACTGTCCGCATGAAACGGCGGTGCCGACCAGCTATCTGTCCAATGAACCAGCGGTGATGCGAGCCATTGCCTGCGGTTATGATCCGTATAAGCAAGTCAGCCGACGCTTGCAAGCCCTGGAAAACAATGGTCATGAACCAGTCAAAATAGAGATCATCGTGATCGGCGGAACCTGGAGCTATCTGCCCCGCCGGTATCGGTACTGGTATATTTTAAACTGTTTTCGGGCGGCCAATGATTATCGCTATGGATCAGACAAGTCTTCGCCCTATCGTCAAAGCGCCAAACTGGAAGAACTGCGCGCCGCTCTGCGCCGGGAACAGCGCCAGAACGAAACCGCCGCCCACAAAATCATCGGTCTGACTTTGGAGACCCGGCCGGACTATATCAGTGAATCCGAATTACGGGAAATGCGCGAATTAGGCTGTACGCGGGTGGAGATCGGCGTCCAGGCCGTAGATGACGAGATCCTGCGCCTGAATCGCCGCGGCCACGGCGTAGAGGAAATCGCCGCGGCCACGGCGCTGTTGCGGCGCCACGGCTTCAAGATCACTTACCATTTGATGCCGGCCTTGCCGGGAGCGACGCCGGCGAAAGACCTGGCGCTCTTCAAGCAATTGTTCACGGACAGCCGTTTCCAGCCGGATCAGATAAAATTCTATCCGACGGTCGTCACCCGGGGCAGCCTATTGTATCGCTGGTATCGGGAAGGAAAATATCGGCCCTACGCGGACAAGGTTTTGCAGAACTTGATCATTAAATGTAAAGCGGCGGTGCCGCCTTATGTCAGAATCATCCGTCTGATCCGGGACATCCCCAGCGAGTCTATCGTCGCCGGCAACAAGATCACTAATCTGCGGCAAATAATGAAAGACCGCGGCGTCGCCTGCCAATGTATCCGCTGCCGGGAAGCCAAAGAAGCTGTTTTGGGCGATTACCGGATCAACCGGCTTAATTATGCGGCCGCCGGCGGGATTGAATATTTTATCAGCGCTGATAGCCCCGACCGCCAGGTTTTATATGGCTTTGCCCGTTTGCGGTTGGATCAGTCCAGCCCGATAGCTCCGGCATTGCTGCGCGAACTGCATGTCTATGGCGAACTGGTGCCGCCGAGCGGTGCCAAAAGAATCCAGCACGGAGGATTAGGAAAAAGATTGCTGGCAACCGCTGAACAAATCGCCCGGCAAGCGGGCGCCCGGCGCCTGGCTGTTATCTCGGGAGTCGGCGTTCGGCAATATTATCGTAAATTTGGCTATCATTTGAAGAATACATATTTAGTCAAGCCATTATGAAAGGCCTTGGCTTTTCCAGGGCGCTGGGCTATAATAAAGATATTATGTTGATAAATAAGACGATAAGAACTTGGTCGAGCTTCTCTTTACTGGCAGAACCTGTATAAAGCCAAAGGGTTTTTTGTTTTCAAAACGCCCTTTGGGGCGTTTTTATTTATCTAATTTCCTTTTATGCCTTCTATCAGCATCGACTTCAAGATCCTTATCGCCTTAGCCCTCTATTTGGTTTCCTTGTTCGCGGCGAATACGCTCGGTTTGAAAATAATGCCTTTCGTGTTCGGAACGCATTTGTCGGTCGCAGTATTCTTTTTTCCTTTTGTTTTTCTGACTACCGACGTCATCGGTCAGGTCTACGGCCGACAAATGGCCAAGAATTTCGTTCTGGCCGGCGTACTCAGCGTCCTCTTGTTCCTGGTCTATTCAATAATTTCCCTGGTTGTGCCTTGGGCCAAGGAAGGACAGCTCTTTAAGGATAGTTATGCCGCTATCTTCGGAATTTCTTTTCGGATGTCGCTCGCTTCCTTATTGGCTTATGCCATCGGCGAGTATCAGGATGTCTTGGCTTTTTTCTTTTTCAAGCGTAAGCTGGACGGACAGGGCTTTTGGCTATTATCGAATTTGTCCAACCTCTGGTCGCAGCTCTTGGATACTCTGATTTTTATGTTCGTCGCTTTCGGCGGCATTTATCCGGTCCGAACCATCTTGCTCATCAGCGCGCCCTGGTGGCTGTATAAGGTCGCGATGGGGCTGTTATACACGCCGCTATCTTATTTGGGTATATATTTATTGAAATATGAGAGTCAAAGCGATTAAGACGGCCATTTTCCGGCCGCGGGAAGATTTACTGGCTTTTATTGACCGGTATATCCGGCGCCTGGCCGAGGGCGATGTCGTTGTCGTCACTTCCAAAATAGTGGCTTTAGCCGAAGGCCGTTGCCGTCTACTTTCGACCAAAGCGGACAAAGAAAAACTAATCCGCCGCGAAAGCCAGTTTGCCTTGCCGACTAAGCGTGTTTTTTTGACGATTAAAGACGGAGTAGTGATGGCCAGCGCGGGCATCGACGAGAGCAACGGCAACGGTCAGATCATCCTGCTGCCACGCGACAGCTTCCTCGCCGCCAACCGGGTACGCCGCCACCTTAAGGAGAAATTCAGACTATCGTCGCTCGGCGTGATCATCACCGACAGCCGGACGGCGCCGCTCCGGGCCGGCATCACCGGCGTTACTTTAGGCTATGCCGGTTTTCGCGGCATCAAGAGCTACAAACGGACACCGGATCTCTTCGGCCGACCGTTCCATTTTTCCCGCGTCAACGTGGCTGACAGCCTGGCCGCCGCGGCCGTGCTATGCATGGGCGAAGGTCGGGAACGGCAGCCGCTGGCCGTCATCAGCGGCGCGCCGATCGCTGCTGCCGACCGCGTCAATCGGCATGAGCTCAAGATAGATATCCGGGAAGATATGTATGGTCCGCTATTCCAGCAGTTCCGATAAATGGCGGTTTTGACAAAAGGTATGCGCTAAATTAAGATTTAAACATATGCAATACGACCACTTAAAACAGCAAGATCCGGCCGTTTGGGAGATTATCGCCAAGGAGGCAAAACGGCAGAACGAAGAGATCGAGCTGATCGCTTCGGAGAACTATGTGAGTCCAGCCGTCCTGGAGGCGATGGCCACGGTACTGACCAATAAGTACAGCGAGGGCTATGCCGGCAAGCGCTATTATGGCGGTAATTATAATATTGATGACGTAGAAACGTTAGCTATCGAGCGAGCCAAGAAATTGTTCGCGGCCGAGCACGCCAATGTCCAGCCTCTGTCCGGTTCGCCGGCCAACGCCGCGGTCTATATGGCTTTTTTGGAGCCGGGCGACAAGGTGCTGGGTTTGAAATTGGATCACGGCGGACATCTGTCCCACGGCCATAAAGTAAATTTTTCCGGCCGCTTGTATCAATTCGTGCAATACGGCGTCGACGCCGCCACCGGCCGCATCGATATGGATGAAGTGCGGGCGATCGCCCGGCGCGAACGGCCGAAGATGATCGTCGCCGGCTTCAGCGCCTATTCGCGGGAAATCGATTGGCCGAAATTCAAGGCCATCGCCGATGAGATCGGCGCCTATACTTTCGCCGATATCGCCCACATCGCCGGTTTGGTCGCCGCCCAGCAGTTAAGCAATCCGGTGCCGATCTTCGATGTCGTCTCCACGACCACCCACAAGACCCTGCGCGGGCCGCGTGGCGCATTGATCCTGTGTAAGGAAAAATTTGCCAAGCAGATAGACAGTTCGGTTTTTCCCGGTATGCAAGGCGGGCCGCATGACCACATCACGGCGGCTAAAGCCGTCGCTTTCGGCGAGGCTTTGAAACCGGAGTTCACCGAATACGCCAAGCAGATCATCAAGAATGCGCAGGTGTTGGCCGCCGAGCTGAGGCAACGCGGCTACCGGATCATTTCCGGCGGCACGGACAATCATCTGATGGTTGTCGACCTGAATCCGCAAGGCTTGTCCGGCAAGGCCGCGGAGAAGATCTTGGAGCAGACCGGCATTTCCGTATCCCGTTCTACCATTCCGGACGATCCTAATCCGCCGATGAATCCTTCGGGCGTCCGGCTCGGCACGCCGGCGGTGACGACCCGGGGCATGCGGGAAGCGGAAATGCGGCTGATCGCCGGTTATATCGACGAAGCCTTCAGGCATCAAGCTGACGCCGGAAAATTAAGCGAATTGAAAGATCGGATCAGGGAATTGTGCGCCAACTTTCCGATCCCCACCAAATAATCTCTATGTTAAAAAAAATAGACGGTCGGGCGATCGCCGAGAAAATCAAAGACGGCATTGCCCGGGAAATATTCCAGTTGCAAGGCGCCAGGCCGAATCTGGCGATCATTCTGGTCGGCAAACGGCCTGATTCGCAGATTTATGTTTCCTTGAAACAGAAAGAAGGAGCCAAAGTCGGCGTTGATACCCATTTGTATCAGATCGAGGCGGCAGAAGGAGAGGCGGCCGTGTTGGCAACCATTAACTTTCTCAATCAGGACCCGTTGATCGATGGCATTTTAGTCCAGCTGCCGCTGCCCGAAAAATTTAATACTGATAAGATTATCGCGGCCATCGATCCGGAAAAGGATGCGGACGGCTTCCATCCGGAACGGCCGGATCATATATTATCTCCGGTTTTGTCTTCTATCTCGGCCTGCCTGGACGAGATTAAGTTCCAGGCAGCCGGTAAGACGGCTTGCGTATTATATAATTCAGAGATTTTCGGCCAGAGCGTCAAGGAACTGTTGGAGACTAAAGGCATGACCGTTAGTTTGAAAGATCGGTCGGAAAAAGCCGATCTGCTGGTGACCGCCTTGGGCGCTCCGCATCAGGTGAAAAAGACGGCCGTCAAAGAAGACGCGGTGATCATCGATATCGGCATTACGCCGGTCGGCGGCGAAGTCCGGGGCGACGTCGACTATGAAGACGTTAAAGACAAGGCGTCTTTCATCACGCCGGTACCGGGCGGCATCGGGCCGATGACCGTAGCGTTCTTGCTTCGGAATGTCCTGGAAATCTATAAGCGTCGCCACCAGAAATAAAAAAAGCCGATTCTCTTGAATCGGCTATTCGACAAATCTTATCAATTTTTTTGTCGACGTAACACCAGGCCGGCTCCGCCCCAGAATAAGCCCATGATGATAAAAACCGCGGTGCTTAGGGGATCTACATCCCAACGGGGGTCAGGCACTGTCGCCGTTGTGGCTCGGATAATCGCGTAGGCGGCTAAGGCTCCGAAAAATAATGACGCCGTGAAAAAACCGGCTGATATGTTTTTAAAAGGCATTGTCAATTTTCTCCTCTTGATTTTGGTTGAATACCCTGGGAGCCAGTAGAAACACGCCCCAGATTATGATGATAAAGACGCTAGCGGCGATTTGGACGAAATTGTTAGCGTGCCAGCAGATTATCATGGCTGTCGCTAGAACGGTCAGCAACAGGCAACTGCCCAGCATAAATATGAATAGCTCTGGTTTGCTCTGTCGTAGATTGGCAAGATTTTGTTTATAAAGAACTATTTTATCAATTTTCATTTTTCCCCTTTCTTTTTGTTTTATTTCGCCACTACTATATCATTATAATTATATTTTGTCAATATTAAGCTAAAAATGACCAAAAAAAAGCAACAATTAATTGAATTATTGAAGATCCACTTCGGCTATCAGTCGTTCCTGCCCGGGCAGGAACAGGCGATAGATAATATCCTGGCCGGCCGTGATACGGTGGTCGTTTTGCCGACCGGCGGCGGGAAATCCCTGATCTACCAATTGCCGGCCTTGGTCCTGGAAGGCGCGACGTTGGTCATTTCGCCGCTTATCGCCCTGATGAAAGACCAGGTCGATTCCTTGGAACGGGTAGGCATCCCGGCGACCTTTATTAATTCTGCGATTTCCGCTTCGGAAGCGGCCAACCGCCTGGCTCAGGTGAAAGGCGGCGCATACCAGATCGTCTATATCGCGCCGGAAAGATTTTACAATCAGCATTTTTTGAATGAGTTGAAAGAGATCAAGGTTTCCTTGTTCGCGATAGATGAAGCACATTGCATCAGCCAATGGGGGCATGATTTCCGGCCTAGTTATCTCCGCCTGAAAGAAGCGATCAAATTTGTCGGTTCGCCGACGGTTGTCGCCCTGACCGCGACTGCGACGCCGGAAGTCCGCGACGATATCGTCAAGCAGCTGGGGCGGCAGGACGCCGAACTGGTCATTACCGGTTTTGCCCGGCCGAATCTGCAATTCGCCGTCGTGCCGACTGCCAATAGCCAGAAGATCGAGAATATCGTCAATCTGCTGACGACTAATCCGGAAATCGGTTCCGGGATAATCTATGTCGGGACGCGCTCCAAGGCCGATGAGATTCTGGAAGTCCTGACCGAACATGACATCAAGGCGGTCGGCTATCATGCCGGCATGGACAGCGACAGCCGGAATTGGGTACAGGAACAATTCATGCGCGGGGCGGCGCAAGTGGTGGTGGCGACCAACGCTTTCGGTCTGGGCATTAACAAGAAAGACATCCGTTTCGTCATCCATCATGATCTGCCCGGCACCGTCGAAGCTTATTATCAGGAGGCGGGCCGCGCCGGCCGGGACGGCCAGCCGAGCTTTTGCCTTTTGTTTTACAATCAGCAGGACCGCTACCTGCGGGAATTTTTCATCAAGGGGGATAATCCGGAGCCGGAAACCATCCGCGAAGTCTATGATTATCTGGTGCGCCGCGCCGGGATGGAAATCGATCCGACCGGATCGCTGCTGGTCACTTACGCCGAAATCGCGCAAAATCTTTCGGAGGCGGTGCCGGAAATGGCCATCGGCACGGCTTTGAAAATTCTGGAGAAAGAGTCCTATATCAGCCGGCCGAATGAACGTAATGCTAATTCTTTCTTGAAATTGAAGAAGGGCTGGCCGGAAATAAACGCCGCCATCAGCCCCCGCGCCAAGAGCCAGTTGGAAATTGCAGCCAGGCTGCAGGAGAGATATGCGCGCGAACTGGCGGCCGGCTGGGATTTCAATCCGGAGGAAGCCGCTGTCGTTTTGCGCGTCAAGAAAGATTCGCTGCTCAGGACGGTCAAGAAATTAGCCGAACAAGGCTTGGTGGAATACCGGCCGCCGTTCCGCGGCACGGAAATCAAGGTGCTCAAAGCGGTCGATTCCGTCGATTTGGATCTGGATTTCAAGGCTTTGAAAGAGAAGGCGGCGCGGGCTTACGAAAAACTGGCGGAGATGGAAAATTATGTTTATGATCTCAGCTGCCGTCAGGAATATATCCTGAAATATTTCGGCGATCATTCATCGCCGGCTTGTCGGCAATGTGACAATTGCTTGCGCCTGAAGCGGCAGGCCGAGAGCGGCCGGGAAGATTATCGGCACAAAGAATACCTCAGTTAATTTTTTAATGTGTATGCGGCCGGTCATAGCGGAAAAATTATTAGGTCTGGTCAGGCGCAATTATGAAACGATTGCCGCCGATTTTGCCGCGACCAGGCGGAAAGAAGCCTGGCCGGAGTTGAAACGGCTGGCCGCTGCGGTACCGTCCGGCGCGCGCGTCCTGGATGTCGGCTGCGGCAGCGGCCGGCTGTTAGATGTTTTAGCGGTCGGCGCGGCGGATTATCTGGGGGCAGACAATAGCGACGCCCTATTAGCCATTGCCCGGCAGAACCATCCGTCACACCGTTTTATCAGCGGCGACTTGTTATCCCTATCTAGAATACCGGACAGCGGTTTTCACCGGATATTTTGTCTGGCTGTTTTGCCGCACATTCCCAGCCGTCCCCTGCGCCTAAAGGCATTGCAGGAATTGAAAGGCAAGTTGGCGCCGGACGGACGCATCATCATCAGTGCTTGGAATCTATGGTCGGCCGGCGATCAGTCGTCCGGCGGAGTTTGGCGCATCATCAAGTTTTGGCTGGCGAGCCGCTGCGGGTTGGGACCGCAATCCGGTTTGGACTTTGGCGATCTGATCTTTCCCTGGAAAGACGCGCATGGTCAGGCCGTGAGCGCTCGCTACTACCACGCTTTCCGGGCCGGGGAATTGCGGCATTTAGCCCAGCAGGCAGGGCTGGAAATCGTTTATTTCAAGCGGGACATGTATAATTATTGGCTAATATTAAAATAAATAATTTATAAATTATTTGGTCGACAGGCCGGATTTTTTATCGGTCAAGCGGTAGATAACCATTTTTCTTGACACCCCACCGGGGTGTGATATAATAGCGCTATGAAAACTATCGATCAACGGCTCAATAACATCATCGGTCAGTTGGAGGGAGCCAAAAAAATGCTAGCCGACCAACAGCGCGATTGTTTTTCTTTGCTTATTCAGCTTAAAGCCGCCCGTTCGGCCATTTCTGCGTTGATGGAGAAGGTCATCGGCGAGGAGTTCAACCGCTGCCTGGTCGGGCCGCGGCAGGCCAGTCGTCCCAAGATTGAAAAGATTTTCCGAGAAGTCATCAATAAATAAGCCAAGCTAATTAATCAATTAAGCAATACATTTATGTCTAATGTAATAGAAGTTAAAAAAAGTTTTTTCGCTTCAGAAGTCTTGCAGAGCGACCTACCCGTGCTGGTCGATTTTTGGGCTCCTTGGTGCATGCCTTGCCGAATGATGGCGCCTATTCTTGATGAATTATCCGTAGATTTGGCGGGCAAGGTCAAGGTAGTCAAAGTCAACACCGAAGACGGCGAGAATCAGGAGTTAGCGATGGAATATCAGATCCAAAGCATCCCGAACATGAAGCTGTTCAAGGGCGGCAAGGTTGTCGGCGAATTCATCGGTTTGCGGAATAAAGAAACCCTAAGAGATGAACTAGCCGCTTGGCTTTAAATATTTTCGAAGCTAGCCGTTTAAACGGCGATATCAAGTATATGAGTATTTTTGCTGATAACCTTGAGCGTTTAAAAGAAATTCAGCAGATTGAAAATGTCAGCGGCCAAGAGATGGCGCCTTTATTGCGTCCAGCCCGAGTCAGTTTCGCTGAATTAGTCGTGGACGGGAAAAAATATCCGGCTTGGCGCATCTTGTATAATGAAGCCTTGGGGCCAGGCAAAGGCGGCATCCGTTTCCATCCAGAGGTTTCCGAAGACGAGGTTCAATCTCTGGCTTTCTGGATGACTCTGAAGAATTCTCTGGCCGATATCCCTTACGGTGGCGCTAAAGGTGGCGTCAAATTCGATCCGAAAGCCAGTTCGCCGGCCGAACTGGAAGCTGTCAGTCGGGCCTATATCGCCGCTTTCCATGATGTTTTGGGACAAGACAAGGATATCCCGGCTCCCGACGTTTATACCAATAGCCAAATAATGTCTTGGATGCTGGACGAATTTGAACGGCAAGTCGGGCATCATGAACCGGGCATGATCACCGGTAAGCCGGTGGAATTGGGCGGCCTGGCTTTGCGCGGCGACGCCACGGCTCAGGGCGGCTACCTAGTCATTAAAGAATTAATCGCTAAATTTTTGCCGGAGCGGCGCAACTTGCAGATAGCTATCCAAGGTTTCGGTAATGCCGGCTTGTTCATGACTGAAAAACTAGCCGCTGACGGCTACCGTATTATTGCCGTTTCTGACAGTCGTGGCGGTTTATATAAAGCCGAGGGCCTTGATATACCGGGCTTGGTGACTTGGAAGAATAATAGTAAGCCGGTCGGCGAATATCCGGACGGGGAACCGATAACTAATGCCGCGTTGTTGGAATTGCCGGCCGATATCCTGGTTTTGGCGGCGCTGGAAAATCAGATTACCAAAGATAACGCTGGCCGGATCCAGGCCGGTTATTTAGTAGAGCTGGCTAACGGTCCGATCACGCATGAAGCCGATCAGATCCTGGCTGAGCAGAACAAGATCGTGGTGCCGGACATCCTGGCTAATTCCGGTGGCGTCATTGTCAGTTATTTCGAGTGGGCGCAGAATCGGACCGGTCAGATTTTGGCTGACGATTACTTGCGGGATTTGCTCGTCACCAAGATGCGGACCAATTGGTCGCGCGTCTATGATAAATATTTGGGAAAAGGCGGGCGGATTACGCTGCGCCAAGCCGCCTATAGCTTAGCGATTAGGCGCATTCTGGCGGCAGCCAAATGGCGCGGTCCGCGTTCTATCGCTTAAGCGGAATGGTTTAAGACCTTATATATCAAAACCGCCGGATTATACGGCGGTTTTGATGATATTTGAAGGATGTTATCGAAACCTTTTATTCGCAGGCTGCGGCATTGGTCCCGCCCGCTTGCGTACCGGAGCCGAAGCCCGGCGCCGGAGTGGCGCTGGACAAAGTGGCCTGGCATTCTTGCGGCTGATTATTGAAAGCGCTGCAGATGGTCTTCAGCAGGGAGGCGGAATCGCGGTTAGCCCCGATTTCCTGGCCATTAATGATCAGGGTCGGCGATCCGGCAACGTTATATTTGGTATTGTCGTCCTTGTGGATGTCAAAGCCCGGATAACTGCCCTTGTAGCCGACCTGGTTATTGAAATTTTCAGTGATCTTATATTGCTTATCGGTCTTGGCCACGCAGGCATCCAGCTTGGTCTTGTTAATGCCGGCCGAGCTGACGCAGGCGGCGGAGTCGCCGGCCTGCAAGAAACACTTCAGGTAAGCATTGTATTTATCGGATTGTTCAGTTTCGATGCAATATTGGGACAAGTTCTCCTGCAGTTCTTTCTGGCCGTGCATGGCGTAGTCGACAAACTTGACGGTATAGTCGATCTTTTTGCCCAGAGTCTCGACTACCGGCAGGATGCCTTTTTCGATCTGGGTACCGTAGGGGCAATAACTCATGACGAAGAGCTCGACTTTCGGCTTATCGCTCTTATTGCTGACTTCAGCGACCGGGCCGCTGTCGCCGGTATTGGCTGCCGCGGGCGTCGAAGCGCTCATTTTCTCTATGTCTAAGGCCTGCGGGAAGAACAGCTTGCCATCTTTGGACAGGTAAGATTCGACTACGTCGCTGACGATGTCAATCTCTAGCTTATACAGGCCGTATTCGGTTGTGATATTCTTAACCGTCGCTTTGTTTCCGCCCTGCATCAGATAATTATTGATAAAAGTTTCCGCTTTCGCCTTCGCCTGTTCGGCGTTCATGGTTTTCGGCTTTTGGAAAGTGAACAGGCCGATTACTACCAGGATGATCACCAGGATAATCGGCAAGGTTACCCGCGTAAAGCGTTCGCGGGAAAACATACTCTTAACGAATTTTTTCATAATTTTATTAGAATTATTATTTATTTTTAAAATAGTATCATTATTATAGTAAAAATCCCGGCCGTCGTCAAAATTTGGCCAGACGGTTCGGCTAATCAGTGTTTAGGCAGCATGGGTACGAGTTCAGCTGGCAGGGGCAGGGAAAAATTTCGTGTCTGGCCTTGCCGGTCGCGGAAACTCAGGCGATCGGCCACCAGGAATACCCGGCCCAGAGACATTTTGGCATTTTGCGCTTTGCTCTTTTTCGTGCGGTAGAGCTGGTCGCCGGCCAGCGGGTGGCCGAGAGCGAACAGGTGGACCCGGATCTGATGCGTCCGCCCGGTCTTGATGCGGACGCGTAGCAGGCTGTAATTGACGAAGCGTTGCAGCACCGTAAATTCGGTCAGCGCCTGACGAGATTTAAGCCAACTGTCAATGTTCCCCTGATCGCGGGTGCGGGGCCGGGGGCGCGTCAACAAGTCGGTGGTATGCGCCGGCAAAGCCGCCATCTTATAACCGGATTTGGCTCTGGTAATCGGAAAGTCGATGACGCCAGCGTCCTGGCTCAGGCGGCCGTGGACCAGAGCCAGATATTCTTTGTTGACATCGCGATCTTTGAATTGCCGTTTTAAGTCTTCGAAGCTCGCTTGATTCTTGGCAATGACCATCAGGCCGCTCACGTCTTTATCCAGACGGTGCACCAGGCCGGGTCGGGTTAGATCATCGCCTACTCGCTTGATGTCCGGATACTGCCGTAGCAGCCAGTCTACGAGCTTCGGGCCGCTTAAATTTCCGCCGCCGTGTACGGCCAGCCCGGCTGGTTTGTCGATGACCAGGTAATCGGCGGTTTCCGAAATTATTTTCGGCGCGGGTAAACCAGCGATGTCGTCAAGCTTAGCCATTTCAAGTTTAGACATAAAAAGGGGTAGTTATAGTTTTGGTCCATCGTAAGTCGGTTCGCCGCTAGCCATATTTTTCTGGAAGATCACGGCTAAATCCCGCCGTTTGATGCCGCCGCAGAGCAGCATAGCCAGGAAATAGACCAAACTGGCGGCCGCCATGATGAACAATAAGCGGACCAGGGTATTTTGATAGGCCGGGCTGAAAAAGTAAAGGAACAGGCCCATGACGGCCGCGCTGAACGTCGATTTAAGGGTAATCCGAAAATTAGGCCGGAAGCCGCTATATTTATATACGCAATAGCCGGAAAAAATTGCAATTATTGTTTCGCTGTAAATCGTGACTGCGGCGGCTCCGAAATAAGAAAAGATCGGGATCAGGAGCAAGTAGGCGAGCAGGGCGCTGAAGCTGGCAATGGCATAAAAGAGGATCATCGTCCGTTGTTTTTCTAGGGCGATGACGGCATGTGAAAATATCGTACCGAGAAAAATCGCCGCGACGGCATAAATCAGAATCTGCAAGATCCGGCCGGCCGGAGCAAAATCGTCGCCGGCGGCAAAAATCATGATCGGCCGGCCCAGAAACTGGGTGCCGATCACCAGGGGGATAGCCAGCATGGCCATGAAATCGAAAGATTTCTGCAGCACCTTCTTGAAATATTCCGGATTGCGATCCAGCCAGGCCGTGGTCATTATCGGCAGGATCAAACCAGCAAACATGAAGGGGATGGTCGTCAAGACGTCGATAACCCGGTAAGTCGCACCGTACAGCCCGACTTCGTCGGTGCTTTTGAATAACGACAGGAGCAAGGTGTCGGCCCGGAGATAAATCAGGTTCAAAACAATGGTGATAGCCAGAGGCCAGGCCTTGTCGAATATCTGCCGCCAGATCAGAGGATCGAATGCCCAACGGATAACCACAAATTTCCTGGCCAGAAAATAGTGGCCGGCAAAGCTGGTGAAAGCGGAGGCGACGGTGGCCAGCAGGATCCCGTTTAAGCCGCCGTCCAGCTGTCTAGTCAGGATCACTCCGCCGATCAATATGATGCGGCTGAGCATTTCCGCCACCGCATCCCGGCTCATACTGAGTTTCCGCTGGAACAAGCCGACGAAGATCTGGTTCAAAGCCGGGAACAGGAAGGAAACGAAAGAAATAATGACACCCAGCTTGACGGCCGGGCTATAAGGGAAGAACCAGATGATGAGCGGCGCCAAAATCAAAAGGGCCAGGGAGGAAACCAGGCGCAGGCTGAAGAGGTTGTTAAGAATTCGGTTTTCGTCGGTCGGATGGCCGCTGATCATTTGGACGGTGACCAGGGTCAGGCCGAAATCGGCGGCGACGGCGAAAAAGGTCAGGAAGGTGATGACCGTCGTGTATTCGCCGAAACCGGCCGGCCCCAGGTAGCGCGTAATCAGGGCGGCGGCGAGAAGACCCAAAGCCGTAGAAACGAGCTTACTGGCGATCTGGATCAGGGTATTGTGAGCGACTTTTTTCGTTAAGCTCATTTTCTTGTATTTTTATAGGGATTTTTGTATAATATAAAGGCTTAAGATAATTATATCATATTTTAATTGCCAAGATATGCGCATTACAAAGAAGCATGTTTTCGCCTTTTTTCTCCTCTTACTGCTCAGTTCGTTTGTTATCCTGCCCAACCTGCCGGTTTTAGCCGATGACAGCCTGGTGAACAGCCAAGTCGGCATGAAACAAGTCGGCCAGACCTTCGGCAATTCCACGCCGGCCGATATCCGTACCATCGTTGCCCGGATCATCATGGTTCTGCTTGGCTTCCTGGCCACCGTTTTCATCGGTTTCATTGTTTACGCCGGTTTCCGCTATATGACCGCGGGGGGCAATGAAGAAAAAACCACCGAAGCTCTGCAGGTTATCCGTAATTCCATTATCGGTCTGATTATCCTTTTGATGGCTTGGGCCATTACTCGGTTTACCGTCATCATCTTAGGTCGGGCTGTCAACAACTCGGTTGATTATCAGACTTATTGGCCATATTAATCCGCCCGGGGCGGTAATGGCATGTCCGTTGGCGGTTTTGACAAAAATCAGATATATGGTATCATATATATAGAAAGCTAGTTGTTCTTACAATTAGCTTTTTATTTTAAGCCTCAACCGATTAAACATTAATCAATCCGACCCGCGATAGCGGGGCTAACGATAAACATATGTCAGAAATCAGCAATGCGATCAAGCAGCTGTGCGAAGAAAAGAACCTTGATTACGCTTCGGTCATCGCTGCCGTGGAGCTGGCGCTCGCGGCCGCTTACCGCAAGGATTACGGGGAGCGCAATCAGAATATCCGGGTGAAGTTCGATCCGGCGACCGGCAAGTCGCAGATTTTCGACGTGAAGACCGTCGTGGAAAATTTGCCGGAGCAGGAAGAAGCCGAAATGCTCCGGAACCTTTATAACCCGGCGCCGAAAGAAACGCCGCGGGAAGAATACCGTCCGGGAGCGCCCGTCGAAGAGCCGGCCGAAACAGAAGAGGACAAGAAAAAATTCAATCCCAAGACGGATATTCAGCTCAAGGAAGCGATGATTTTGAAACATGACGCCCAGGTCGGGGATGAGATCGTCACCGATTTGCCGATTCCGGAGAGCTATGGCCGCATGGCCGCCCAGACCGCCAAGCAGGTCATCATTCAGAAGCTCCGGGAGATGGAGCGCGATATGATTTTCAGTGAATTCAAAGGCAAGGAGCATGAAGTAGTTTCCGGCATCGTCCAGCGCCGCGAGGGCCGCTTCGTCTTTGTCGATCTCGGCAAAGCTATAGGCATCCTGCCGGCGGAAGAGCAGATTTACAGCGAACGCTATAACCCCAACGACCGCATCAAGGTTTTCATCAAGGAGGTCCGCGAAGGCCATAAGGGCCCGGAAATCGTCTTGTCCCGCCGCGCCGAAGAGATTCTGCGCAAAGTGTTCTATCTGGAAATTCCGGAAATCGCCAACGGTTTGGTGGAAATCAAAGCCGTGGCTCGGGAAGCCGGCTCGCGTTCCAAGGTCGCCATTTGGACCGATGCCGACAATGTCGATCCGGTCGGCTCCTGCGTGGGCCAGCGCGGTTCTCGCGTCCAGACGATCATCAGCGAATTGGGCGGGGAGAAAATAGACATCATCGAATATGACGATGATCCGGCCAAATTCATCGCTTACGCCTTGGCGCCGGCTAAAGTCTTGTCCATTGATCTGGATAATGTCGAGCATAAGGCGGTCGTGAAAGTTTCGCCTGATAAATTATCCCTTGCCATTGGCAAGGCCGGCCAGAATGTCCGTCTGGCGGCCCGTCTGACCGGTTGGAAGATTGATATCATCGAAGCCTCGGAAGAAGGCGAAAAGAAGGTCATCGGCAGCGAAGAGACGGAACTGCCGGCACCGGCGGAAGAGGCGACTGAAGGCGAAGCGGCGACAGAGCCGACAGTCAGTGAGACAATCGTGGAAGCGGCGGATCAAGAAACCGCGGCCGGCGGTGAAGCGCCGGAAAAATCCGCCAAGCCGAAAACCAAAAAAACTAAAAAAGAAGAAGAATAAATAAAATTTAAAACTATGTACACCAATTTATTCATTCTCGGCAGTGCGTTAGTCGCCCTCATCTACGGCGCTATCGTCATCGCCTCCACTCTGCGTCTCCCGGACGGCAATGAGAAGATGAAGGAAATCGCGGCGGCCATTCAAGCCGGCGCCAAAGCCTTCCTGAACCGGCAGTACAAATCCGTGGCCCTGGTCGCGGTCATCGTATTTCTCATTATCGGCTTTCTGCCTTCCTTGGGTTGGCTGACGGCGCTGGCCTTCTTAAGCGGCGCCATCCTATCGGCGCTCACCGGCTATATCGGCATGTACGTAAGCGTCCGGGCTAATGTCCGGACCACGGAAGCGGCTCGCGGCGGCCTGGCCAAAGCCTTGAATGTCGCCGTGAAAGGCGGCAGCGTGACCGGCATGCTGGTCGTCGGCTTGGCGCTTTTGGGCACGGCCGGCTTTTATTTTTTAACCCATGACCTGCACGCTTTGGTCGGCTTCGCTTTCGGCGGATCATTGATTTCCATCTTTGCTCGCCTGGGCGGCGGTATTTATACCAAAGCGGCGGACGTCGGGGCCGACCTGGTCGGCAAGGTGGAAGCGAATATTCCGGAAGACGACCCCCGCAATCCGGCGGTGATTGCCGATAACGTCGGCGATAACGTCGGCGACTGCGCCGGCATGGCGGCCGACTTGTTTGAAACCTATGCCGTCACCTCGGTAGCGGCCATGGTTCTGGGCGGTTTGAGCTTCATGAACAGCCAGACCATTATTCTCTATCCGTTAGTGCTGGGCGCGGCCTCCATTCTAGCTTCAATCATCGCCATTTTCTTCATCCGCTTGGGCAAGAGCAACAATATCATGTCCGCCTTATATAAGGGTTTGATCGCAGCGGGAATCCTGGCGGCGATCGCTTTCTATCCGATTACCAGATACATGATCGTCGGCGGACTTAGCCTGAAAGTTTACTTTGCCAGCTTGATCGGCCTGGCGGTTACCGGCCTTTTGGTCATCATTACCGAATACTATACTTCTACTAAATATAATCCGGTCAAAAGCATCGCCGAAGCTTCCAGAACCGGGCATGGCACCAATGTCATCGCCGGCCTGGCAGTATCTATGAAATCCACGGCCGCGCCGGTGATCGTTATTTGTCTGGCCATCTTAGGCGCTTACGCTCTGGCGGGCTTGTACGGCGTCGCTATCGCGGCGATGTCCATGCTGTCAATGGCCGGCATCATCGTGACCATCGACGCCTATGGTCCGATCACCGATAACGCCGGCGGCATCGCGGAAATGGCGGAACTGGGCGATGATGTGCGCAACGTGACCGATCCGCTGGATGCGGTGGGCAATACCACCAAGGCGGTCACCAAGGGTTATGCCATCGGCTCCGCCGCCTTAGCGGCCCTGGTCCTGTTCGCGGACTTTACCTATAAGATCAAAGACGCCGGCGGCAGCGCTCAGTTCTTGATTGATAACCCCTATGTATTAATCGGTTTGTTTATCGGCGGCTTGCTGCCTTATTTGTTCGGAGCCATGGCCATGAAAGCGGTCGGCCGGGCGGCCGGTTCGGTCGTCGAAGACGTCCGCGCCCAGTTCAAGGAAAAGGCCGGCATCATGAGCGGCGCCGAGAAACCGGATTACGGCCGGACAGTAGATATTGTTACTAAGGCAGCTATCAAGGAAATGATCATCCCAGCCCTGTTGCCGGTGGTCGTGCCGATAGTCGTCGGCTTCGCTTTCAACTATTTTGGCAAAGGCCACGGCCTGGAAGCTTTAGCCGGCTTGTTGGTCGGTTCTATCGTGACCGGCATCTTTGTCGCCGTGTCCATGACTTCGGGCGGCGGCGCTTGGGATAATGCCAAGAAATATATCGAAGCCGGCAATTTCGGCGGCAAGGGCTCGGATACGCATAAAGCAGCCGTGACCGGCGATACGGTCGGTGATCCTTATAAGGATACGGCCGGTCCGGCCATTAATCCGATGATCAAGGTTTTGAATATCGTGGCCCTCTTGATTGTTGGTTTATTGTTATAATATTAGCTAAATTTTACTTAAATACTCCTCGGTAGCGGGGAGTATTTTTGTCTTGACATTTATTTAGTATAGGATTAAATTAAGAAGTCAAACAAATCTATTTGTTTGGCTGGCAATCATCAGTTCATTCCAATCATTCAAAACATTCGAGGGAGGTAGTAGATGAAAAAAGATCAGAAACAAGAAGTCGTTAGTGCTCTTGAAGCCTTACTTTCCGCTTTAGACAAGATGGCGGCGGAACACGAAGACATTAGCGCTTTATATTCTGAGCTATTAACCAGTCTGCCACAGACTATCTTGGTAGATGACGACGTGTTGAGCAAGAATGTCTTTATCCAGGGAACAACAGAACTTTATACCGACCAGGAATTTCAAATTCTGTCGGATACCAAGAAAAAGAACCGTACCTTGGCATTCACCTTCTTGGCTGAGCGAGCCAGGGTTAATAAAGGATTCTATGACGGTCCGGAATTATTTACCGGTACCTGGTTGGAAACTTTGGAATATATCATTCAGCAGGTCTATAAATCGAACTTGCGCGCCGGCTTGACCGAAGAGCAGAAAGAAGCTTTCCGGCAGCTAATCCGTCAGTTGAAGAATAAATCATAATTAATCACGTGATAACGGTTTCCGAAGGGACAAGCTACGGCTGTCCCTTTTTTATTTTTTCAGTTAGAATGACAATATAAAAAAATACGATATCATATGAAATATACTAATGATAATGTCGCGGTGAGTATCGCCGGGCGCGGCGCCCAAGCCATGATTGCCAGGATAGAGGAGGCCGATTCGCATCAAGTCAGGCGCGTCGCGTTGTTCCTGACCCAGGTCAATCCGCGTGAGCGCCGCCAGGTCTATCGGGCGCTTTTAGCTTCAAAGATTAAAGAAGTGCCATTTGTCCATCTGCGTAACGATTTAAGCGCGCGGGAAATTGATTTTTTAGAGCAGCATTTCCGACCCCGCTACTACAATATGCACGTCAGCGGTTTCCGCTATTTGTCCAAGTGGCTAAAGATAAGGCGGAAGATATATCTGGAGTTCGGCGGCCATTCCAAGTTGTTACCGTCTTTCCGGCTAGACCGGATCGGCGGCTTCTGCATTGATCTGGCCCACTATAAGATCGGTGAAACTCTGCATTCCGAGGCTTTTAAATATCAGCAGGCGCGCCGCCGCCAGAAAAAACTATTCGTCTGTAATCACTTGAACGGCTATGACTCCAAGGACAATGCTTGTATTCATCAACCTGGCCGCTGGGCAGATTTCGCTTATTTGAAAACCTTGCCGGATTTCGTCTTTGGCCGTTTCATCGCCCTGGAAATGGAAAATCCGATTAAAGAGCAATTGGCCTGGCGGAAAAAGATTATCAGGTTATTGGCGGCCAAGTTCGGTTAGCCTTGATTTTTCCGCCAAAACTGCTATGATAAAGGCGATTAAGAGAGATAAACCGAGCGGGCTTAGCGGCCCGCTTTAACAACTAAGACATATGCAAGTACAAAGCAAAGATTTGGAAAAATCCCAGCGGGAGCTGACCGTGGAAATCAGCGTAGCGGAATTCGCGCCCTATATTGAAAAAGGAGCCGAACAGGTGTCCAAGGAGGTGAAGATAGAAGGTTTCCGGCCAGGCAAAGCGCCGCTCGCCGTGCTCAAATCCAAGATCGGCGAGATGACCATCCTGGAAGCCGCCGCGCGCCTGGCGATAAATAAGACCATTGACGAAGCGATTGAGAAAAATACCATGGATCGCCGGGCCATCGGCCAGCCCGAGGTGAGCGTCACTAAGCTAGCGCCGGATAACCCCTTGGAATATAAAGTAGTGTTGTCTTTATTGCCGACGGTCGCCTTAGGGAAGTATAAGGACCTCAACTTGAAGTTCGAGCCGGTAGAAATCGGCGATCAAGAAGTGGAGAAATCATTAAAGGAGCTGCGTGAGATGCGGGCCAAGGAAGCGATCGTTGACCGGCCGATAGCAGACGGTGACAAAGTTGTCGTCGACATTAAGCTGTTCCTGGACAAGGTGCCGGTCGAAGACGGCCAGCACAATGACCTGGCGATCATGATGGGCAAGGACTATTTCGTACCCGGCTTCGATAAGCAGCTTTTAGGCGCCAAGAAAGGCGACGTCCGTAAATTCGACTTGCCCTATCCGGAAAATCATCATCAGCAGAATTTGGCCGGCAAGCTGGTAGAATTCGAAGTGAAAATCAAGGAAGTGTATAGCCGAGAACTGCCGGAACTGAATGACGAGTTCGCCAAATTCTTCCAACTCAAGGACTTGGAGGACCTGAAGAAGAATATCCGCGAGAGTATGAGCAACGAGAAACAGCGCCAGGCGGATCTGCGCAACGAATCAGAGATGATCAATAAAATAATTGACGATACCAAGTTCGGCGACTTGCCGGACGTCATGATCGACGGCGAAGTCAAGAACATGCTGGCGGAAATCGAGGCCAGCGTAGTGCGCCAGGGCGGCAAATTCGAAGATTACTTGCAGCACATCAAGAAAGACCGCGGCGCCTTGATGCTGGAACTCACCCCGAACGCCATTAAAAGGGTTAAATCCGCTTTGGCTATCCGCGAAATCGCCATTATTGAGAAGATTTCCGTAGAGCACGAAGCTATTCATAAGAAGATGGACGAATTAAAGGCGCAATATGCTAAGAATCCGGAAATCCAGAAGATGATCGGCGAGCCGGGCTACCACCATTACCTGGAGAACGTCCTGACCAACGAGAAAGTCGTCGACCAGCTAAAAGAATGGAACTATGCCTCAGTTGGCGCAAAACAGGAAGGCTAGCTTTGACTACGAGCTCTTAGAAAAATACGAGGCCGGGTTGGTTTTGTATGGCCACGAAGTAAAGTCGGTCCGGGCCGGCCAGGTGAGCCTTAAGGGCAGCTTCATCAGCTTGCGCAGCCATCACGGCCGCCCGGAATTTTATCTCTTAGGTTGCCAGATTTCCCCCTATAAGCAGGCTGGCCCCATGCCGGATTATAACCAGCGCCGGGAACGCAAGCTATTGCTCAAAAAAGGGGAGATCAAACGGTTGGTCGGGAGGCAGCAAACCGAGGGCTTGACACTAATCCCATTGCAAATATATACTAATCATAGTTTTCTGAAATTGGAGTTCGCGGTGGCCCGCGGCAAGAAGAAATACGACAAGCGGGAGGCCATCAAGAAACGGGAAGTAGAACGCAGTTTGCGGTCTTTGACAAAAAGACGTTAGCAGAGGGGATGCAAGGAATCGACAGTTGGATTTTCGTCTAAATATTCAGGACGTGCTCAGTTATCACGCTAAACTGGCTGAACAAACACAAATGCCAAAACGGCAAGAGCTTTCACTTGGTTAACCCCGAGTTATGCTCCAGTTATGGCCTAATAAATAAGGCTATAACCATCGGACATGGTGAGTCTTCATAGTCGTGTTTCCGGTGTCATCAATATGAGGATAGGCAGTTTCCGCTCTTTCCGGGAATTATCCGAAATCAATCGAAAGATCGCTCTAATCGCTTTTTGTCCGGTTTTCGATGATTAAAGCTAAACCAACGAAATCGGCCTAATCTTGTAAACGTATTTAGACAACCCGGCTGGACATGGGTTCAACTCCCATCATCTCCACAATGTGGTTAGAACCCACACTTTCCGCCTGACAGAAATTAGGTCCAGTGGTGGAATTGGTATACACGCAGCACTTAAAATGCTGTGCCGACAGGCATGTGGGTTCGAGTCCCACCTGGACCACGGATATATTTGTGTTAAATTGAATTATATTATATACTGTAGGTAATAATATAAGTTCAATTTATGCGCCACGATCAGGAAATCGCAGTCAAATTGCGCCGAGCCGGAAAGAGTTATAAAGAAATATCGCTAGCTTTAAACATTCCTAAAAGCACCTTGTCCAATTGGTTTGCTTCCAATCTCTGGTCGCAGAAAACGAAGCAATATTTATCTGATTTAGCTAGAGAAAATGCCAGTATCAGAATGAAGGCGCTCAGTAGTAAACGAAAAGTCGGATTACAGAAGATATACAAGAATCAAGGCTTAAAAGCGCAGCAGCAATTTAAGAAATACATAAAGGAAAGATTATTTTTAGCCGGCCTGACACTATATTGGGGCGAGGGTGATAATAAATTGGCTAATGGCATGATCCGGGTCAGTAATTCAGACCCGAAGATGATCAGACTATACTATAAATTTCTCCAGGCCTATTTGCCGGAGATTTGCTATAAAGCTAGGATTTATTTAGTATTATATAGGGATTTAGCTGAACAGGAGTGCCGAACGTATTGGTCGAAAATAGTCGGTTTGCCGGTAGACAGATTTTTCCGAAGCAGCTATATTAAAGGAAAGCACCCGACCAAGAGATTGGCTCATGGTATTGGCACTTTGACGATTAGTAATAGAGAATATAAGGAAAAGATCATTGCCTGGGTGAATATGCTGAAAGAGACAGAGATAAGTTAAATTTAATAAGCGCGGGTATCGTATAGTGGCTATTATGCGAGCTTGCCAAGTTCGAGAGACGGGTTCAATTCCCGTTACCCGCTCCATTTACGGGGGTTTATAACCCCCAGATTACAGAAGCCCTCGTAATGAGGGTTTTTGTTTTAGAAAATTTATTTTAATTTTATGAGCCGGTATAAAATTGTAAGAGATAAAAATAAATGCAGAATATTATTTTCAGACAGAAAACTTGATTCGTATTATGATGAAATTTACGGTATTTTTGAAATACCAATTGAAGGATTCTATGTCGCGCCCAAAACTATAGATGAATTGAAAACGGGTAAGCCAGTAAAAGTTATAGATTTGCACAATAACCTTAGACAGAAAGTTGAAGACTGTTTTCATAAAGTCCGTGCCGCGAGATATAGCTTGTTTTTGATTGAAAGCGAAATTGGAGGCGGACCGAGTCCAGAAGAAATGACACAATATTCTGAGATGATAAAAAGTGGAATGTGTCCCAAGGCTGAACTAATAAATGAGGTGTTAATAAATGAAACAGAGTCATTTATATTCCAGGTCAGAAGTAATCTAGATATTATTATTCAGCTTTTAAAACATTTATATTCTTACTTGAAAGTTGGCGGTGTTGATAGGGAGGCGCTTATATTTGGTAGAAAATTAGGCGAAAATACGACTGATTTGATGAGGAGTAATGGTAATCATGAGTTAGCAGGTTTTTTTGATAAAGAAATAAATGAGTGGATTGTAAAATTAAACACGTTAAGGAATGACATATCGCATCGCTCTGGCTTAAAAGGGTTTTCTTGTTTTGTTTATGAATCGGATAGCGGTAATGTTGTTGAGCCTTTGATGCCGGACGGTGAAGAAGTAAGAAAATATTGCCAGACGGTATATGGTAAATTATTAGATTTATATAAGCATATTTTTAAAGATTATCTGATTCCGGAAGTTAAAAGAATTTCGGAAGAGCCATATTTATAACCAAACTCCAAAAAAAGCTCATTAAACATTAACGGGCAGAGATGCCTGTTTTTGTTTAGTGAAAATGATATAATGTTTACACATATGCATAAACAATATAACTATAAACAAATTTGTGAGATACTCAAGATACATAACCACAATTACCCTCTACCACAGAGACAAATTGAAGAATATTTTAATTATTTTATAAATTATTTTAAAGGATCAAATCCAATAAATTTATTGGAAACTAATCATACACTTGGGCTTTGTCATGGGCTATATATTCTGATGTTTGGCAGAGATCTGCATGATATAAATGTTAATTATGGCGGGTCACTTAAGAGCAAGAAAGAACTTTTTAGACGATTTTCTAAGTTTGATAAGGATATAATGTCAGAAGTAGCAGTTTTAGGGGAGCTGTCTCGAAATGGCTGTAAGTTAGAGTTGTATTCTGAATCGCACACGATTAATCCAGAAGCATTGTTATATTTAGGTAATGAAAAATATAATATTGATGTTACTAAAATTCATTGGGAAACTAAAGAAGAGCTAGGGCTAGTAGCAATTAATTCTTTGTTAGAAAACAGGCCGGATATATTAAATAAATACAACAATAAAACAATAATAGTTTGTCCCAAAAAATCATTTCAAATTTTTATAAAAAATATTTTATCCGATTCATCTATTACCGATATTTGCGCTTCATTCCCGGACGAGGTAAGGGTGCATGATGGCGCTCTCGCTTGCGATGCCTATACCGGCTTTGTTTATGAAATTAAAGAAGGCGGCTTAGTAGTTAAAATAGTTGTAGAAGATATTATGGGATCGATTCACAGTAAGTTGATCGATAAGTCCCAACAGTATATTAATTCCAGAATTGGATTAGTAATTTATTTAGATTTATCTGGGTTGTATTGCATGGATATTAAACAATTAATATGGAGAGTTCAGAATTCATTAAAATGTTTTTTAAACATTAGCGCAGTGGCCATATTTGATAGATTCGCGATTGACTTTGATAATTTTAATTTCGATTTATTTAATGGATGTTATCTTATTATTAATGAATTTTCAAATTACAAAATAGATATAGATTATTGTCAAAAAAATTTAGACATAAATAGACTTATTTTATCTAAAGATAACTTAATAACCAACACTAATGGAACTTTTATTATTAAGGCATTGAAGTGATTTAATATAAAAATATTAGATTAAATTTTAATAAAAATTTGATCAAAATTACTTATAGTTCACATCCAATAGTATAGTCAAAACGCCTCATCTCTGTGAGGCGTTTTATTATTCTAAATTACAAATAACTAATTATTTTCTGCAATCACCAACGACTACCAATTACAACCCCCAATTCCTTTTCTCCTTCGCCAACTCTTGGCTCTTTCCATTTATTTCTCCTAGCCAAACTAATCTTTTTTCAGTGAGTTCGTCAGTCGTCAGTCCGGCGACCGGGAAAGCGGCGCGCTCGTGGCTGGAATAGCCGGTCAGATATGGCTTCAAGTAGTCAAAGACCGGCGTACCGGGCAGAGCGGTATAGATAAACAGCATGACATAAGCCAGTCCGGCCGCTCTTAATTTTTTGGCATACGCGATGGTCCGTTCAATGTCGGCCAAGCTTTCTTCATAACTCGGGATCTTGAAACCGATCATGAAACCGCCGACCGCTTCGATACCTTGCGCCTTGATATAGCTGACGATTTCTGCCGCGTAATCGGTATCGGCATTGATGGCTGGTTTCTTGGAGCGGCTCAATGATTCCGGATTGGCCGATTCTATAGCCAAATAGAAGCGGTAGCAATATGACTGGGCAAAACAATCAATTATTTGTTTATAGCTCAATCCCGGTCCCGGACGCATCAGCTTGAACAGGCTGATGCCGCCTTCCTCAAACCAATAGAGCCGGTGCTTCTGTAAGAGCGCGGCAATATCCATCGCGCGCCTTATATCCGCCAGGAATTGGTCGTCTTCAATAATGATTTCCGTGAATCCAGCTGCTTTATATCGAATAAATTCGCGTTCCAGATAAGCCAGGCTGAAAAAACGCGTCCGGTCGCCGGTCATCAGGTCTGACAAACAGAATTCGCAATGCAGCGCGCAGCCGAAACCGGTCATCACATAGATATGCCGGCCGCGTTTCAGTTTACGGCTGCCGCCGGTATGGAAATTAGTATCATACATCGGATGCGACGGAATTTCTAGGCGGCGCGGCGACAGTTCATCCAGATTTTTCAGGAATGGCTGATCCGGATTATGCTTTATTGTTCCGTTTCCGTCCAAATAACTGAGGCCCGAGACATTACGATAATCTTCTTTGGCTTCCAGCGCCTGGCAGAGAGATACGAATTGCTTTATACCTTCGCCGCGAATAACGATATCGACCGGTCCGTCGCGCAAGACTTCTTCCACTGCGCCGGTGGCATGGCCGCCGCCTTCGGTAATGACTGTTTGTGGGTACATTTCGCGAACAATCTGCGCCGTAGCCAGCACATTCTTGGCTTGATTACTGAACAGGTTGGTGATGCCGACCAGGTCCGGTTGGAATTGTTTAAGCACTTGCCTTAATTGTTCACCGGTCAGGCCGTAGCGAATGGTGCCGTCAGTTTGCGGCGTGAGCTGGTCATAGGCGGACAGGCAAGCGTCAATGAAAATCACATTAAAACCCAGAGGGACCAGTTCGGCCGCCAGATATTCCAGGCCCAAGGGACAGCCGGCGCGCCTGGTTTCGTATTTCTCATAGAAACTATAGAAGGGAACCAGGAGCAGGACGGTCAACCGCTGTTCTCCGGTATTCTGATAGATTACCCCTTGCGGGATAATAGTTACAGCCAAGTTTTTCATGTCTTTTTCCTTTATATTTATTGTTAATGGACGATTTTTTAGTTTTCCGTCTATTGTGCAATAAATCTAACTTTATGTCAAAGGAATTCGTCATTTTGACGAGTAATATTATATAATTATTATTTTTTAGCTTTACAAAGCCAAAAATATTTGATATAATGACTAAAGATATTTCGTCATTTATTCTCATATTATGACCAAAGAACAGTTATTGCAGAAAATCGGCTTTTCCCAGAACGAAGCCAAGGTCTATCTGGCCGCCCTGGAATCCGGCTTGGATTCGGCCCAGAATATTGCCAAGCGAGCTAATCTGCAGCGGACCACGACATATTCCGTCCTGGGCTATCTGGTGGAAAAGGGAGTTATTGGGCAGTCGCGGATCAGGAACAAGACCAGGTATAAGGCGGAAGCGCCGGATAAGCTCTTGTCGCTGGTCAATAACCTGCGGCAGGAAATAGAAAAAAAATTGCCGGAACTGGAAGCGCTGTATAACGGCGGCGAAACCAAGCCGCGCATCCTGTTCTATGAAGGAAAGAGCGCCATCCAGAATATCTATGATGACACTTTGCGAGAAAAGCCGTCGGAGATTTTGGAATGGAATACCGACGCTTATTTTGACTATCCGACGGTAGATCCGGTCTATATTGCCAAGCGCATGGCGCTCAACATCCGGGCCAAGCGCATCGCCGGCGCCGGTTCGCGCTGGCACAGCAAGCACAAGGGTTATGATCAGTCGGAATTATCCGAAACCGTCATCGTGCCGAAAGATATTTTCTGGCCGGGCATAGAAGTGAATATCTATAATGACAAGGTAGCCTTTTTAAATTATGCTGAAGAGATGTCAGTAATTATTGAAAGCAAGGCGATTGCCGAAGCTATGCGCCAGGCTTATCAACTATCCTGGGAGGGAGCAAAGAAATTGGAGATAGAGTAATAAGCCGTTAGGATTTAACGGCTTATTTTGATAAAATATTAATATTAGGCTTAATTAACCCTTATGCGCCTGACAACAATCTGGTCACATCGTCCATATTCGCTATACGTCATGAACCTGGCGGCCGAGGCTACAGTTTCTGATTTCAAGAAGGTTTTCCCTAAGAGCTCTATCAGTTATGGCGTGAATTATTACGAACAAGGGCAAAATACTTACCTTTATCCTGAAAAGGCCTATAATCAGACAGCCAACGCTTTAGCTCGTCAAGCAGTCGACAAACCGGCTGTTTTTACCCGTTCCCTGGAAACCGCTTTCCGACGGGCCATTAAGCTCAACAAATATTCGCAGTCTTTCACGACAGCTCGCATCCGATCCGCCAGCAACCAGAAATTGATCAACTGGGTTGAGGATTTTTCCCGATTGTTCAGTGAGATGTATGCCTACGGGACGGTGGCTATCTTGGCCGGCTATTCGCAAGACAATGTCTTATATACGACGGCGGAGAAGATACTGCGCCGCAAACTAAAAGGGCAAGCCGGCAGATTTTCTCAGCTTTATGTCATCTTAACGAATCAACCGCGTCTAGGCCGTAACGTGAAATTCGAGTTGGCGATCATTAAACTCGCCATGCGGATTAAAGCGACTTGTCAAACCAGTCTCTTAGATATTAGACAGCGCTATCAAGCGGAGATAAAAAAGCTACTTAAGGAATATCAATGGCTATCCTATGACTTATGCGATGGCATAGCTTGGGACGAAAAATATATAGCGAATCTGTTGGTAGAAAGAGCCGGACAGGATCTGGTCAAGCAAAGCAGGGACTTATCATCCTATGCTTCACGGACGCAGGCTATGTTCAAAGCCGTAGTGAAGGAATTAACCTTGAATAAGAAAGAAACCGGCGTTTTCGAAAGCATCAGGAACTTGGGGTATTATAAATGGGCGCGCGAATACGAATTTACCGAGGCTTTGTTTCGCCTCAAAGCCGTACAGGATGAATTAGCTCGGCGTTTGCGCATTAGCCCCTTGGCTATTAAGTATTTATTACCCTCAGAGTATCATTTGCTATTATCCGGTATAAATAAATACAGGAGGGAACTATCGCAACGGATACGCCGGAGTTTGATTATTTCCGAATTTGGCCGTAGTGCTCGGGTTGTCACAGGGGCACAGGCGACCAAGGCCTGGGCTGAGCTTAAACCGCGTGATAAAACTAATGCCAAAATCAGTTTGATCAGAGGTCGGATCGCTTATAGTGGTTTGGTTAAAGGTTTCGTGCGGACAGTGAATTCCGTCCGCCATTTATCCAAAGTTAGCGTCGGTGATATCATGATTGCCGTTACGACCAGCCCGGCTCTGTTGCCAGCCATGAAAAAAGCGGCCGCCATAGTGACTAATGAAGGAGGCATCACCTCGCATGCAGCCATTGTTTCTCGGGAATTGCAGATACCATGTATCGTTGGCGCTAAAGATGCCACCAGGATTTTTAAAGATGGCGACTTCGTGGAAGTCGACGCTAAACATGGATTAATCAAAAAAATCGCTTATGGCAAAAAATAAACACATTAATTGGCAAAAAGTCGTCAGCCGGCAATATTCTTTCCTCTATTCCGATTACACCAATGAAGCCTATAAATCAATGCGCAAGACCGTGGGCACTACCTTGCGCTATAACTTATTCTGCGGCGATATCAAGATCCTGAATATCTATCGGGAACAAAAGGATGTGGACAGGTCATATCGGATGATTAATAAAATGGCTACGCATCCTCGGGATATCGTGGCAAAAATGGATAGGTATGACGAGCTGGTATTTCAACATGACCAATTAGTTAAGGGAATCAAGCGTTTAAAAGATAAGCAAGAGATTAAACAGAAGCTTCTGCAATTAGATAAAATATTCTTCCAAATCGTCGGCTATTTCTTGCTCTTCGTTTTCATGGGCTACGCCGGCGACTGGCCCAATATTAAAAAATTTTTAAAGCGTTATGGCAAGCGTTTTGAAAGGATCAGGATGTACACGACCGATATGGATATGAATATTGGTTTTCCCAAGCTGTTTGCCAAGTATGATCGGCGCCTATTGGAACTAGCTCCCAGCATGAAGCGGAAAGAGCTTCTGGTCTTTTTGAAAACCGGCCAGCTGGATCAGAAAAAGATCAGGGCGCGGGCAAAGAGCTATCTGGTTATCACCAAGGATCTGAAAAGCCGCGAGTATGCGCTCTCCGATATTCCCAAAGTCTTGGCCAAGGAGCTGGCGCATCTGAAGATAGACTATAGCGTCAAACACCTAAGCGGCATGGCGGCTTGCCCTGGCACGGCGCAGGGCAGGGCAGTCGTAGTCATGACCAGCAGCGATTATAAAAAGATCAAATCTGGCGATATTCTAATAACACCGATGACCAAGCCCGATATTATTGCTTATTTGAAAAAAGTAAAAGGTATCGTAACCAATGACGGCGGCGCCCTATCGCATGCCTCTATTATTTCCCGGGAGATGAAAATACCCTGCATTACCGGCACCAAGTATGCTACGGACATCATCAAGGATGGAGAAATGTTAAAATTGTCGGCGACTAAAGGATTGGTGGAAAAGATTAAATAATTTTATGGACAAGATAAAATTACGACCCGCGACCATAGCCGATTTGAAAGTTATTTTGGCTTTGGAAAAAGGAGCCGATTCCAAAATGTACTCGGCTCGCCTTAAAGAATCGGAAGTCAGATATTCTCTGCAGCGCGAACATGTGTTTCTAGTTAAGTTAAGATCTTTGACCATCGGTCTGGCCGTCTACCGGGTAGCGAAAAATCAGACCGTGACTATCAACGGTCTGATTATAGCCCCTAAATATCAAGGCCGAGGTTTTGCCCGCCAGGCGATGATTTTAATGTTACGGAAGATCAGATCATATTCGCGCATCGAGATGATGGTCCATCCGCATAACGTCCGCGCCTTATCGTTATACTTATCGCTCGGCTTTATGATCGATAGTTGGCACAAGAATCATTTCGGCGATGGTGAGCCGAGGTTGCTGTTGATTAAAAAATGGACTTGATAAGTTAACTATGAAATTAGCCGTCTTATTTTGGTTCTATAAGGAGCCGGATATCTGCCTGAATCATTTACAGCTGATTAAGAAGCATAATCCTCGGCTGAAGATTTTCGGTTTGTTCGGCGGCGACCGTAAGCAGGCCCGTATTTATCGGAGAAAGTTAGCCGCATATTTAGATGAATTCTATATTTCATCTTATAGCCATCGCCCCGGCGCTTGGAAATGGATTAACGGCGATCTCTTAATTCTTGATTGGTATCAAAAACAAGGACGGCGACTGGCAAATTGGGACAGCGTCCTTGTCATCCAGTGGGACGCTTTGGTCCTAGGCAGCCTAAAACAGCAATTCCCTGGTTTGCGGCAGAATGAGATATTTATTTCAGGTGTCAGACGTTTGGATAAGACGATAGAGCGAAAATGGCATTGGACCAAGCCGGGCGGCCGGCGGCGGCAAAATTACTTAAATTTTGTCCGACATGTGCAATCCGCCTATGGTTACCAGCAGAAATTGTGGGCCAGCTTATTTATCTTGCCGCTATTTCCTAGATTATTTTTTGAACAGTGGTCGGCTATCAAGAATAAGACCTTTGGCATGTTGGAATATAAGATTCCGACTTACGCCAAAATTTTTAAAATACCGTTCTACCGAAGAGATCTCGGCGTCCGCTGGTTCAATCGGGCGGCCGATAGTGGCCGGACGCCGCTTAATGCTAAGGGCATAGAAATCCGGTCGGATTATATCAAGCGGCAGCTGCAGAAAAAAGACGGCTATCGCATTTTTCACCCCTATTCCGATTACTGTAGATAATTGACAGACGCCGTATTACTTGCTAGATTATAATGACTCTTTAAAAAATAATTTCGTTAATAAATAGAGGGGCAGACCATGGAATATTATTATTTCAAGGTATATGTCGGCTGTTCTTTGACTCATGCTCCCGCTGAATTCCGGTCCAGCGTTGAGCGTTTGCAAGAACGTCTTAAGGGGGTCTGCCAAGTCTTGGTTTTTAAGGGGCTGGCAGACGCGAATATTCCTCATGATGTCTATGTTTATGACATCAGAGGCTGCGTTTATAAATGCGATCTGTTAGTAGCTATCTGTGATTTTCCGTCTTTGGGTCTGGGCTGGGAAATGGCCACGCAGGCGGAGAAAAGAAAAAGGCCGCTGTTGGCCGTAGCTCACCGGGAAGCCAAGGTCTCTAAACTCGTTATAGATCCGCAGCTCCCGGGGTACGAATTCCGGAGGTATGACGATCTCTGTGAGGGTGTATTCAAGATGGTGGTCGCCCGCCTGCAATTAATGGAAGCCGCGCTGCCATTTTGGCGCCGCTGGTTTCGCCAATTTATATTCAAATTTAGTACCAAGCCAATAATGCGCTATCGGTACTAAGAATAGGCTAAATTGTTAGCCTATTTTTTATTATTTAAATACCCCCCTTTACTTAATGGGCGGAGCATGTTAGATTGGAATATTAAAAAGAAATATTTAAGTTCTTTCAACAAATAATAAACATAAGGGAAAGTATCATGCACAAATATTCGGATCGTTCTTTTTGTCGTTATGTCTGCGGGGCGCTGATGACGCTGTTTTTTTTCTCTAATATAGTGCCGGTGCTCGGGCCGGCATTTATCGCCAATATTTTTGGCCTGTATGAAAATGAATATATAAAGCATGGTTTGTCGGCCAAGGATATCATCGCTTCCATGGTCGCCGGTCAGGCTTTATTCTATATCACTTTCATCTTGGCGATATCCAGCAGTTTGCGAGTTTATCATCTGGATTTTTCCTGGCAGACGGTTTTGATCCTTTGTATAATCAGTTGTGCCTACGCCGCTAGATTATTTTTCCGCGGCCGCAGAAAATCACAGTTGATCCGGGCGTCCATAATGACGCCAGAGGATAACGCTTAATCGATTTTAAGGAGTCATACGACTCCTTTTTTATTTGACTTTTATGGGCTTAAATCAGATAATTTTGGTATAATAATGCGTATATGTTGGTGTCAGTCGCCGGTTATTTGTCCGGCTTAGCCATCTTGCTGTCTTTTTTGCCATATGTCAGGGATATTCTCCGCGGCCAGACCAGGCCGGAAAGGATGTCCTGGTTGATTTGGGCTTTGTTGGGTGTGATTTTTTTCTCGACCCAACTAGCCGAAGGCGCCACTTTTTCTTTGATTCTGCCTGCTGCCCAAACAGCAGGCGATTTATTAATTTTCGTACTAGCTATCAAATGGGGTTATGGCGGGTTATTAAAGAGGGATATTGGGGCCTTGGGCGGGCTATTGTTGGGATTAATTCTATGGGGATTAACTAAAGAAGCGGCTGTCGCTTTATTCATTGTTATCCTGATCGATGCTATGGGAGCCGCCCTGACCGCCATTAAGTCCTATGAACAGCCCGCCAGCGAAACTCCGAGCGCCTGGTGGCTGACTTTCATCGGCGGCGCCTTGGGCTGTCTAGCCGTCGGCAGTCTGAATGGGATCTTATTAGTTTTTCCTGTTTATATCTGTCTGGCCAGCGCCTCGATATTGCTGGCGATCCGATTAGGGAAGCGTAAAGTCCGATAAAAGCTATTTATAGCATCCAGCCGGCCCGGTCGACCGGGCCGCCTGGTTTATAAATCAGGCTGATATGCTAAAATATAAGTATATAATACTAGTCTTATGGAAGAGCTGATAAATAAGTCCCGCGAGTTGGCTTTAGCCGAGATCAGCCGATTCGCCATGCCGAAATTAGAGCATTTTTTGCTGGCGAACGCCAAGGGTCAGGAGTTGGCCGCCAAGCTCGGCGCCGATCAAGAAATCGTCCTATTGGGCACGATGCTGATGGATTTGAAGATCGGCCAGTGTTTTGGCGCCAATCGCCTGGCCGAGCACGTGGCGGAAAGTTCGCGCGCTGCTCAAGCATTCTTGCGGCCGTTCAATCTGGATCCGGAAATTTTTCGCAAAATCGTTGACTGTATTGAATCGCACCATGGCGTTCCGGCCTATTCTTGTTTAGAGGCGGAAATCTGCGCCAATGCCGACTGTTATCGTTTCTTGTCGCCGGCCGGCTTCTTCAACGCGTTTATGATTTTTAGCGGCCGTGGCGCCGATTTCACTGGTTGCCTGAATCAGCTGGAGGCTAAACTGGAAGAGAAGCATAATATCCTGTCTTTGGATATTTGCCGGCAAGAGCTGGAACCGTATTATCAGGAATTCAAGGAGTTAATAAAGAAGGCTAGAGAAAATTAATATGCCTCATTCGCCAAATCTTCCGGTCGTCGCCTATTTCAGCATGGAGATCGCCCTGGAAGACGGCATCAAGTCCTATTCCGGCGGCCTCGGTGTCTTAGCCGGAGATATTTTGCGTTCCGCTGCGGACATCGGGTTGCCGATGGTCGGTGTCACGCTCTTGAGCGACCAAGGATATTTCGAGCAGACGATCAACCCGGCCGGCGAACAGGACGAGACGCCGGACGCCGACTATGATTTTTCATTATTGGAAAAGTTGGATATTTCATTTTGGATCAATATCGCTTCTAACCGCGTTCGAATAGGGGTTTGGCGCTATCTGATCAAAAGCGCGAGCGGCGGGGAAGTCCCGGTCTATTTCCTGGATACTAAATATCCGGAAAATAAGGCGGAGTATCGCGGTCTGACCGGCCAGCTCTATGGCGGCGATGAGACCTACCGACTGCTTCAGACGATCATTTTGGGCCGGGGCGGCTTCGCGGCCTTGCAAGCCCTCGGTTACCGGGTCGATAAGTATCATATCAACGAAGGTCATGGTGCTTTTGTCGCGGTCGACCGCTTCCTGGCGGCGACGGCGCAGGATGACCAGGCGAAACTCATTGAGACCAGACAGGCCTGCGTCTTTACCACCCATACGCCGCTTAAGCTGGCCCATAGTTTTTTGCCTCTGGATACGGTTCTGGCCTATCAGCCGGATTTTCCGGCGCAGCTGCCCGGGCTGGTTATTAACCGTGAAGTGGATATGACGCAGGTGGCCCTATATTTCAGCGGCTATGCCAACGCGGTTTCCGCCCAGCATCAACAGCTTGCCGTCCAGTTGTTTCCCGATCAGACGATCCATAAGGTTACGAACGGCGTCCATTCTCAGTCCTGGACGGCGCCGGAATTCCAGGCTTTGTATGATCAATATATTCCCGGCTGGCGGCAAGCCAGCCTAAAGCTGGCGCAGGCGGCCGATATTCCTGTATCGGAGATTGTCCGGGCGCACCAAGTTGCCAAGGGCCGGCTGCTTGCGCTTATCGAGGAACGCTCCGGCCTAAAATGGCAGCCGGAAGTCATGACGATTGGTTTCGGGCGCCGCTTCGCCCCCTATAAGCGGCCGGCTTTGTTGCTGCAAGATATGGACCGTCTGCTTCGGATCCAGGAAAAATGCGGTCCGCTCCAGATCGTTTATGGCGGCAAGGCTCATCCGGCCGATGATGAGGGCCAGGGTTTGATCGCCGATATTCATCGGCTGATCGGCCGATATCGTGACCAGATTAGATTAATTTTCTTGGAAGATTATGAAATGGAATTGGCAAAGATCATGACCGCCGGTGTCGACTTGTGGCTGAATACGCCGCTCCCGCCCAATGAAGCTTCGGGGACCAGCGGCATGAAAGCGGCACATAACGGCGTGCCGCAGCTGGGCACCCTGGACGGCTGGTGGCCGGAGGGTTATATCAAGGGTCAGACCGGCTGGGCGATCGCGGAAACGCGGGTTCCGGAGGCGGAGACGCAGAACGCTAGGGACGCGGCCAGCCTCTATGATATCTTGGAGCAGGAAATTGTGCCGCTCTTTTATCGCGATCCGGCCGCCTGGCAGGAAATGATGCGCTCCGCTATCAGCTTGAATGCCTCTCGTTTTAATACGGAGCGGGTGCTGCGCGAATATCAACGCGATGCTTATTCGATAGCTTAAATTTGATAGCTTGCAATAGTATATTTCCAACTTTAATTGGTTCTTTATTCAACGGAGGGCTTATGGAAGTAAATATAGGAGTAAGGTGGATTCAAGGAGGGATCATTTCCGATCCCCCTAAGCGTCTGATTCTCCAACAGTATTTGTGCTATGGTTGCGGATCGGGTTGCCGCTTGGAAATCCCGGTTCGTGACCCGGCGCCCACGGCTTGCCTTAACCCGGAGCGGGCCGTGCGTTTCCGTCAAATCCGGGAGAGCATTAAAGAGACGTTTTGTTCTTCATGATAAAAAACGGGCCGGACAATATCGCCGGCCTTTTTTATTGGGAATTTTCGTCTTTTGGCGATGCTCGCCGCTGCCTAATCTCGGTCGTCGGATTCTGACCGGGACGATAGTGGCGCAACAGCGCCCGGCCGGTCGTTTCTCCTATGATATTCTGTCGGCCCAGATATTTATCGGCGTATCGGTTTTCGACTTCCCGGTCGCAATCATGCACGAAGACATCCCCTCCCGGTTTGATCAGCCGTGATGCCAGATAAATACTTTGCATCCGTCCCGGCTGGCCGCTTTGCCAGCCGGCCGGGCCGTCGATCAAGATTAAGTCCCAGCACCCGGCGGCGATAGCCGGCGGCAAGGAAATGGACAGCTTTTCCGGTTGTTCCAGCAGTTCTCGCCAATCATCTATCCGGGTCGTGTATTTTATCAAGTAAGCTTCCAGCCGCGGGCTTTCTTTTTTGATTTTTTCGAACCACTCCGGATCGTCTTCCAGAAAGACGGTCCGCCCGCCCGGATTGGCTTGATGCCATAGTTCGGAGTCGTAGCCCAATCCGAAGACCAAAAAATTAGCCGGCGCCTTGATAGCGGCTTGCACGGCGTAAATCTCGCCGGCGCTGAGCTGGATATCCCGATTTCGGCGCCTCTTTTCAAGCCGTTTTAAAATCAGTTGTTTTTTTATTTTTGCCGTCAAATCCAGAGCCGACTTTCTAATGTTTGCAAGCATATCTTTTTATGATATTTTAGCTATTTTCAGGCGATTGAGCAATAAGCGATCGCCCCGATAGGCCGTTTTTATCAAGTAGTCTAAATACTCTGTATTTGCTATAATTTTAATATCTTTCTAAATTTAAGAAAATTTCTTGTGCTTATTCCTAAAAATCGATGGACGAAAATTAAGAGCATTATCCTGATCAGTTTTTCTTTGGCTAAGTCTAATTTTACTCTCCGGACCGAAGGCAGCTATCTGGGTAATTTGTGGTATCTGCTCAATCCTCTGGTTTCATTCGCCCTCATCCTGTTTATCCGGCAGACCGCCTTCATTGATACGGGCATCAAGGATTATCCGGTCTATTTGTTTATGGGTATCGCGGGTTTGAATTTTTTTCGTCAGGCGACAGTCAATTCCATCCGGGCGATCACCGGTAACGTGGACTATATCAAATCCATGAACAGCATCGCGCCGGAAGTCTTAGTCGTTTCGGCTGTATTCCAGGCGGCCTTGTCCCATATTTCCGAGTTGGTGATAATCATTGGTTTCCTCGTGTATTGGCACATTCCTCTGACCGGCCTCTTATTTTATCCTCTTATTTTTGCCGTATTTTTTTGCCTGGTCATCGGCATCTCTTTGATCTTCGCGACTATCGGCGTCTATATCACTGATTTAGATAACGTTTGGACTATTTTTACCCAGCTTTTATTTTTGGTGACGCCGATTTTTTACGCGGTTACGGCCGGCAGCCGCGTTTATATCGCCAATCTCGCCAATCCGCTATTCTATTTTTTGGAAATTTCCCGTCGCGTCGTAATCTATTCGTCTTGTCCGCCGCTTTGGATGATCGTGGCCATGCTTATCTTTAGCATCGTCTTGTTTTCCGCCGGCTGCTTCATTTTCAATAGATATAAAAAAAGGTTCGCCGAACTAGTGTAAGCCGAGGCTATGAAATCTATCATTATCATCATTGATTATTTTGGCGGCCAGTGGCCCCGGTGGTTCCCGTTCTACCTGGAAAGCTGCCGGAGGAATCCCGATATCACGTGGCTGATCCATACTGATTGCCCGGTCGATTCTTTTAATATCAAAAATGTGATATTCCGGTCCATGACCCGAGCGGCTTATATCCGGCATGTCAGCGAGCGTCTGCAGATTAATTTCGCGCCCGCCGACGATTACAAGTTGTGCGATCTTAAGCCGACTCGGGGAGTTTTATTCGAGGAAGAGATCCGCGGCTATGATTTTTTCGGCTACGGCGATATTGACGTCATCTACGGCGATATTCGGAGGTTCTATACGGCAGAGGTGCTAAAAAATAATGTGCTCAGTACCAGCGCCACGATGATCGCCGGGCATCTTGCCCTGTTTCGGAACTCTGCTTGGTTGCGTAACGCTTTCCGCCGGGTCAAGGATTGGCGGCAGGTTCTGGAAGATAGTGTTTATCGCCATTTCGATGAAGATATGCTGATCGAGGTTTTCCGTTACCCGGCCGGCTTGTCACCGCGACAGAGATTCTTTTACGATTTGCTTAGGCCGCGAGGCATCAAGTATCGCCATAAATTATATTTGCAGGAACAATTCACTACGCCGCTCACGCCGATGCGCTGGCGGGACGGAAGCGCCGAGCACCCGACCGTCTGGTTCTGGCAGAATGGCCGCGTTACCGACCGGCGGCAATACGGCAACGAATATATTTATTTGCATTTCATGAATTTCAAGTACGGGCGGTATCTGGCCGAGACTTATGGCGATCAGACTTTTTGGGACGAGACCGGCCCGGTTATCGATCTGGCGCCCGCCGATATCAGCCGGGGGTTTATGATCGACCGTTACGGCTTTCATCCTTTAGACTAAAATTATATGGAAATCATATCCGCCCAACAAATATCGGTCGATCGCGTCTCCAAGCGGTTCAACATCGGTTTTAAGAAGAATAATAACGCCTTAGGGCGCGCCTTGTCTTTGCTGGGCAGCAAGGAAGCGCATAAGACCCTGGATGTCTTACAAGACATTTCTTTTACTGCCGCCGCCGGGGAAAATATCGGCCTGATCGGCCGGAATGGCTCGGGCAAGAGCACTCTTTTGCGCTTGATCGCCGGCATCTACCAGGCCGACTCCGGTACCGTCGATTCGCGGGGAGAAATCGTTTATTTGAACGGTTTCAGCTCGGGTTTAAGGGATCGCCTGACAATGAGGGAAAATATCTATTTGGTCGGCTTGTTGATGGGCCTGAAGCGGAAAGAGATCGACCTGCGTTTCGGCGATATCGTCGCTTTTGCCGAATTGGCGGATTTTATCGATACCAAGGTCTACCAATTTTCTTCCGGCATGATGAGCCGTCTAAGTTTTGCCGTCACCTTCCAATGTTTGCGGCAGAAACGCCCGGACATCATCTTGTTCGATGAGGTTTTCGGCGCTGGCGGCGACCTGGCTTTTCAGAAGAAAGCCTTGGCGCAAATGGAAGAATTTATCCGCGGCGGGACGACCGTCCTCTTGGTCAATCATAACCTCGGTCTGATCGAAAAATATTGTCAGCGTTCCATCCTTTTGGAGCGGGGGCGGATAATCCAGGACGGCCCGACGGCGGCGGTAGCGAAACATTATCTGGAGCTGATCAACGGCCGGTAATGCGGCTTCGCCCGTCGGCAGCTTGGCGGTCCAGGCGGATTGGCTTGAATCGGAGAGAAAGCGCGCCGATTTTCCAGGCCCAATCATCGGTCAGTTTATAGGGCGCGTCTTGGGGATGATGGATAATTTCATCAATTGACCAGAGCAATAAGGATAACAGCCGGCGGCCGACGCTAAGATGCGCATTTTCTGGAATCGGCAGATAATCGCGCAGGGCGGCATCGTTTCGGTAGAACTCGGCGATCGCCCGTGAGTAGCGGCCATATCTGAATTGCGTGTTTGCTAATTTCCGGAAGGAGGAAACGTGGCAGTGCCGGACTTTTAATTCCGGGAGGAATCGTATCGCGATGCCTCTTTTTTTAAGTCTTAGAAAGAGATCCAGATCTTCACAGGCGACTAACGCCGGATTGAATTCCAGACCTTTCAAGATATCGGCCCGAATCGCAAAATTTTTGGTGTCCAGGAAATCAATATAACCGTTTTTAGTTTTACTCCGCAAATAACGGTCGTCCGCCGCCTGCCGGTGTTGCGACCAATAATTATCTATTCCATCCGTTTCAAACCCCATGACCGCCGCTTCATTGTTTGTCTCGATCGGCCGGATCAGCCGTTCCAGCCAATCCGGCGGCACGACGCAATCGGCGTCGGTCATGGCGATGATTTCTCCGCTGGCCGCGCGCAGGCCGGCGTTTCTCGCCCGGCCGCGGCCCGGCCCGGCTTCGAAGATATAGCGCATTTTACCGTCGCGCCCGGCGAAATCCGCGATGATATCTTTCGTCCGGTCGCGGGAAGCGTTATCGACGATGATCAGTTCGTCCGCCGGGCGGGTCTGCGCGATTAAGGACGCCAAGCAGGCGCTTAAAGTCGCGGCGCCGTTATGGACCGGAACGATTACTGACGTTTTATTTTTATCGGCCAGCATGTTTTCAGTTTTATTATTTGATCGTAGAGACCGGGACTCCTTTTTTTAATGGCGCGTCCGCTTTGGCCGAGGAATTTATGGAGCCGCTCGTTTACCAGGGTCAGCCAGGCCCGCGGCATGCTCAAGACGCGGAGCCAGAGCGGATAGGCCCATATTTCCCAGTCCGGCCAGATCCGCTTTGCCGATAGCGGACACGTTAAATCGATCTTTTCGGCCAAAGCCAGGCTTTCTTGCCAGAGCGGATAAAAAACGTTATTGGGCCGCCAAGGCTTTTCCGGCCCGATGAAGTGGATATTGATGGCTCGTAAATCCTGGCGCCTGATCCAATATCGGTCGCAATCATACAAGGTGAAGTTATAAACGACCGGTAACGGCCGCCAATTGTGATAGAAGGCCAGGTTAAATATCCCCTGTTCGCCATAGGTATCCAGGATCCCGAATTTTTTATACAAGCCGATCAGTCGCGGGAATAATTCGTCCGTGATGGTTTCCGGCCCGAAGACCAGGACGCCGCTATTGAAAGCCAAATCGTGCAGTTTATATTGATGATTCAATTCAGCGAATAGGCGCGGGTCGGCGCTCGGCTCGAACTGCCGCCTTAACCGTCCGTTGAACATGTCCGCGACAGCCAGGAAGCCGGTCGTGGCCAGCAATTTATCGAGCGACGCCTGTACGATGATATCCGCATCCAGGAAGATTATTTTTTCCCATTGGCGGAAATAGGGCGTGAAGAGATAGAATTTGGTCAGGACGATGGCGGGAAGGCTGTTGTTGGCAATCATGCCGTGATCCAGGGGGCGGCATTGGTAGATCAGTATCCCCTTGTTCCGGAACCACGCCAGTTCATCGTCCGGCACGTCGTGCGCCAGGAGCAGATAGTCGCCCTGCCAGCCGGCATTATGATATACCGAAGAGAAAAGCTGCTTGGCCTGATCCAGGAAATGGCGGTCAGCCAGCGTAACCAGCAGGTATTGAGATTTCTTAGGCATATGTTCGGTTAATTCATTCCTTCCTGATCTGTCCGGAAAGCGTGTTTTTTGAAACGCAGCATCTTTTGGTAAGCTGCCGGGGATAGCCGTTTGATCAACCGGCCGATTTGGCCGACGAGCCAGTCGGGGCGGGCGGTCAACCAACGGTAGCTGCTGCGTAATCGCTCCCGCCAGGCGCATATCGGGAACAGCATCCTGAAGTGCAGGAACCGGGTTTCATTTCTGACCTCTTGGTCCGACCAGACCTTGGCCGCCTTAGGCGATTGCGATAAGTCCATGGTTTCGGCCAGGCGCAGGTTATTTTTCCAGGCTTCGTGGTAGGGACTTTCAGCCATCCAGGGCCTGATGACATGGCAGGCGAAGTGCAGGATAACGGCGCGCAGCCTTTCTTGCTTTACCCCGAAAGCGTTGATTATGAAGTCGGGATAGACATTGCAGATAATCGGCAGCTTTTGCCAATTTTTATAAAAGACCAGATTGAAAGTTCCTTCTTCGCCGCAATAATTCAGGCGGCCGGATCGTTGGTACTCCGCCACTAAGCGAGGGAACAGGTCGTCGGTGATCAGGCCGGTGTCAAAAGCCAGGACGCCCGTGTTAAAAGAGGGCCCGCGTAACGGCTGACGGCGATTTATTTCCGCCCATAAGACCGGATCGAGCCGCGGGTTGAACTCTTTTTTTAAGTTCAGGTCGGTCGCATTGGGCGCGGATAAGCCGGCCGCCGGCAAGAAGCGATCCAGCGACGCTTGCACCATGATATCCGCGTCCAGGAAGATTATTTTTTCCCATTGGCGGAAATAGGGCGTGAAGAGATAGAATTTGTCTAAGACCACGGCCGGATAATTGCCATGTCCGCAGCCGATTTGACCATGAGCCAACGGAGCGCATTGATAGACCAGTATCCTCTTGTTCCGGAACCACGCCAGTTCATCGTCCGGCACGTCGTGCGCCAAGAGCAGGTAGTCGCCCTGCCAGCCGGCATTATGATATACCGAAGAGAAGAGTTGTTTGGCTTGCTCCAGGAAATGGCGGTCGGCCAGCGTGACCAATAGTTGTTTTCGCGATGATGACATATAGCTGATTATAACATTTTTGTCCGGCGCGTGCTATATTAATAATGATGGTTTCAAGCCGTATAATAGCCATTTTTCTGGCCAAGATTAATTTATGAACGGACAAGAAAATCACATTAACGATCGGCCCGATGCGCCATTTTCCCTGGCCGTCCTGGCTGAACCGCGCCGTCGCGCCAGCCGGCTGGAAAAAGGCGCTCTGATTATGAACGAATGCGACCGGCTGCTCCGGTTAATGCCCAGTCTCAGGGATTTCTTTTATTTGATAGAGAGAAAAGGCTGGTGGGGGATAAATAAGGAATTATCCGCCGATATCAAGCTGGTGGAGGACTTGACGCTGTGGGAGGAAACCAAGAAAAGATTCCCCAAGGCTCTATTAATAGAATTTGCCAATGCCGATTTCGTGGATACGGACATCTTCCGTCCTTTGGGGCTGGCGCCCCGTTACGTCGGCATCCAGATCGCGGCCTGGCAGCCTTTTAAACGGCACGAATTATTCGTCCAGGCGGCGGCTCTTTTGCGACCGCAGAAATTTATTAAATTCGGCCATTTTTGGCAGCGCCGCCGTTTTTGGGAAAAGACGCCGGAAAGCGCCTTGCGGCGCGAAACTATCAGCGCGGCCAGACAATCGGGAGCCTGCATCGATTTCCCCTACCGTTTTGCTACCGGCCGGCATGGCTTGCCGGTAAACCCGGAGCGCGTCAATCGCCTGATTAATTCGGCCCGGATGGGCATCCTGACCAGCGTTTTCGAAGGGGTCAATCGTTTTAAGATGGAATGCCTCTCGGCCGACATTCCGGTCTTGGTGCCTCAGGATACGACCAATCCGACCAAGAAACATATTAATGCGCGGACAGGGTTGTTGTTCGAACCGACGCCGGTCAAGCTGGCCGAGGCCATCGAATACGTGCTTGGTAATTATCGGCAGTTTTCGCCGCGCGCCTATATTCTGGAAAACACCGGGCATAAAAAAGCTCTCGCTAAATTACGAGAGGCGCTTCAGGTATTGGCTCGCCGCGACAGATCGTCACGCGACTTCGCCGGCATTTATTTTAACGGCCGCAATGAAAGTTTGGAATGGGATGAGGCTAAAGTGTTGGGCACACTCAGACGATTGATCGCGGCCGTTTAGCGCTTGCCGCCGTTTTAGGCGATAAGCTTCTTGATTTTGGACAAGAAAACATCCGTGGCAAATTTGGCGGCCCGATTCTGACAAGCGGTGATATAATATTCCGGCATCGCTTGCAAAGCGGCGCCGATTTTTTTTATAGCCGCCGCCAGCTTGCCCGGGTCGATGTCGGCGATCAACTCGCCGGTTTCCGGCGTCACGGTTTCCAGGTAGCCACCCTCGGCCGGCGCGATGACCGGTTTGCCGGCGGCCATCGCTTCCACGACGGTCATCCCGAAATCCTCATCTTTCGCCGTAGTGATGAAACCGCGACAACCGGCATATAATTCCTTCAGCCGCCGATCGTCCGCCCAATGGATTATTTCGACGTTGGCCGGTTTGATGCCATCGATATAGTTCTTATAAGATTCGAATTGCTCGACGCCCTCCTCATAACTGCCGACGATCAGCAATTTTTCAGCCGGCAGTTCGCGGAAAGCCTTCACTTGCAGATCTATTCGCTTATGGGTGATCAGCCGGTTGACCGATAGCCAGTAGCCGCGCGGTTCTGCCCAGCGATAGGCTGCCGTATCGACCGGCGGATTGATGACCGTCGCATCATGGCCGTAGAACCGCTGGAGACGCCGCCGGGTATTTTCCGAATTGGCGACCCAGATATCCACGGTACGGGCGTATTTGAGCGTCAGCCGACGATTGAACCAGACCCAGAAATCATAGGGCGAAACTTTCCAGGCGCTTAAGATATTGGTGCGGATGAAGTCCCGGAATTCCCAGAGTTCGTTGAGCGGACTGTGGACATACCAGAGATTCGGCCGGTGATTGACGGCCGCCGACATCGCCCAATCGCCGGCGATGATGAAAAAGTCGTAGCGGCCGCGCAGATCAAGCCGGCGGAAGCGCCAGAAAGCCAGCTGTTGGCGGAAAGGTGCCTTCTTGGGCAGCCGGCCGATCGAAAATATCCGGGGCAGGACGTCGGCGAAACCCATCAGCCGGATTTTTGCCGCGTCGATATTGGTCGTATAGACGTCGGCGGCCAGCCCCCGGGCCAGAGTCAGGGCGACGATCTCGGCGCCGCCGATATTATCCAGATAATTATGGAAGATCGCGATTCTCATTTATTTTTTATACCTAGAATGCTGAACATGAAGGCGGCGAAAAAAGTCTGGATGCCCAAGACCAATAAGGTCAGGGCGATAATCGATTCTTTGATTTCTGGCAAAGCCCCGAAGCCGGAATTAAGCCAGCCGATCAGGATCGACAAATAAATGATTGCGCCCACCGCCGCCAAGAGCAGTCCGAATAAGCCGGTTTTTTCTATCGTGATATGGCGGAATAACGATTCGATCAGGCGATCGTTATCGTCGAGCTGAGTAATCGCGTAGACCTTGGAAAAACCGCTGAATAAGATCAGCTGATAGCCGAGGATGATCATCACCGAGAAAATAAACATCGGATGGGTATAGAGCGGCACGCCAAAAATGACCGGCTGGGAGAAATAAAAAATAGCCATCATGATTAGGCCGAGGGCGAACAGGGCGGCTCCCGGCAGAAAGAACAGGAATAACGGCGAGTAGAGCAGGATGAAGCGCAGGTGGCGCCAGCCGTCGCTCAGGGAATGGAGCTTTGATTCGCCGATGCGCGGCCGGTAGGCGATCGGCAATTCGACCAGCCGGAGATTCTGTCGTGCCGCTTTAATGATCATTTCCGAGGCGAATTCCATGCCGCCGGTGCAGAGATTGAGCCGATCCAAGGCTCCTCGGGAAATAGCCCGGGCGCCGCAATGGATATCGTTTATCTTGACCCGGAACAGCCGGCGCACCAGCCAGGAGAGGAATGGGTTGCCGATATAGCGATTGGGCCAGGGCATTGCCTTGGCAGCGATGCCGCCGCTGAACCGGTTGCCGACGGCCAAATCCGCGCCATCTTGCAGCGCCCTGATAAAGCGGGGTAGCTCGCCGAAATCGTAAGTTCCGTCGGCGTCCGCCATGAAGATATAGCGGCCCTGCGCCTCTTTTAGTCCTCGCTGGTAAGCGAAGCCATAACCGCTCTGTTTTTCCTCCACTAGCCGCAGGGGCGGGAAATGGGCTTGGTAGTCCAGGACGAGCGCTGCGCTCCGGTCGCGGGAATTGTTGTCTACGACGATCACTTCGGCCGGCCAGTTGCCAGCGGCCAAAGCGCGCTGGATTTCCTGCAAGCAAGCCACAATCGCCCCCTCTTCGTTCAGGCAGGGCAGAATAATCGTGACGAGTGGCGCGGGATGGTTCATAGTTTCAAGTTAAGGCTGAAAGTGGTAGAGATATAGGTCCTCGTTACTGGAGCCGAGAAGCTGGAAGTTCGGGCAGTCGAAAGCCGGGGAGTAAACGTAGCCTAATTCGTATTTGACCGCCTGTTGATATTTGTCGGCGCAATCCAAGCTGCCGAAATAACCGAAGTCCAGGAGCTTATTCGTGACTATGGAGTCCTTGGAGTTGAGCGGCCAATTGCCGGTCGCGGCGCCGATGACCAGGCCCTTCCAATCGTTTGACAGGAAACGGCCGTGCGACAGAGAGCCGAACAGCTGCCGATCCTCGGCCGTAAAGAAATTAGTGGCTGGCGCGAGCGGCTTGACCGTTATTTCCCGGCCGTCAACCGTCGTCCGTAAGATCAGCCGGCGCCAATTGTCGCGTTGCGTGTAATTCCAGGACAAGAGCAGAAATATAGCCAGCACGAATAGCGCTATTTGTCGGCGGGTCGTCGTCTGATTCAGGAAGGGCCAGCGTTCGGCCGCCAATTTGGCCAGATAATCCAACCCGGCCGCCCCGGCTCCGACGATCAGGAAGGAAGTGATGACCACGGTCCGGTCATAGCCGATAATAAAGACAGATAAGGAGCGGGTGTAAATAATCCAAAGCAACAGGCCGATATAAATCGGAATCAGCAGGGTCCAGGCCCGTTCCCGCCACCAGCGGATTAATCCGATGGCGGCGAAAGGCAGGATAATCCACGGTATGATATTCCAGATGGCAAAAGACGGGATGCCCCGGGTGAGGGAGGGATATATCAGATAGGTGGCGAACAAGCCGGACAACTGTCCAAAATTCGCTCTCTGGATGAAAACGACTAAGGCCGCCGCCGCGGCTAGCGCCACGGCGCCGTAAATTATATTTCGTAGCTTACCTGCGGTTCGTTCTTGCGCGTCAAAGCATAACAGCGCCAGATAGGCCGGCAGACAAAAGACCACTAACGGGGGGTAGATGATAACGGCCAGCAAGCCGCTGGCTCCGGCCAGCGCCTTATCCTTAAGCGTGCCGGCCGTCAAGCTGATCAATAACAGTGGCAAGCCGCCGGTTAGGGGCAACAAATACCAGATGCCGGCCAGGTTTTGTCCGTTAGTGATATAAGGCAGGCAGAGAGCGCCGACAGTGGCCGCCAGCGGACCCACTTGATTATTCCGAAGCAAGACATAGACCAGCCAGCAAATCAACGCGCCGAAAACAATGCCCAGGATAGCATAGCCGGTTAGCGGAGCGAGGTTCAATAATAGGAATATTTCCGCGAGGAACGCGAAAAAAGCCACGAAGATGTTCGGAAAATTCTGATATCCGAATCCGTCGATCAGCGGATTGACGATAGGCAGCGAATGGCTGGCGATTGCCCGTTTGACAAAGGCGACGCCGACCCATTCATCGGAAAAGTAGGGATAAATATAACTTTCGCGGGCGACGTTGTCTTGGCTGCGGAGCGAACTGACCGCGCCGGAATAAAAATAATGGACCGAAGCTAATTCGAAGATAATGATGGCGAAAGCGGCGATGGCCAGCCAGTTGATTTTGATCTGCCAATCCGGTCGCGAATTTTTCCCGACCAGAGCCCATAGGACGGCTACGGCCAGCAAGCTGTGAATAACCAAAATCAAGGGGTAAGAGAAAATATGGAAAGCTTGCGTGATTAGGGCCACCGTTAAGTGCCAGGCGATATCGGCGGTCAGAATATATAAGAAACCGCGCCACCGATCAGAGAAGCGGAAAATTAGGAGGAAAGGGAAAAGCAGCAATACAACGCCTAAGATGGTGTTGAACATACCGCAAAATGCTTATTCGATTTCGTATTGCAGGGTGACGTTGATGCTGATTTCCTGGGATCCGGGCTGGATGGTCGGAGCGGCATCAACCGCCTCGCTCTTGGCGGCGACCATGCCGTCCATGGATCGGACGTTATAGATCGGATAAATATTGCCTTCCTGGATGCCTAAGAGTCGGCCGATCTTGAAGCCGCCGGCTTCGGCCATCGCTTCCGCTTTAGCCTTCGCCTTCTTGATCGCTTCCGCCCGGGCTTCGTCCTGGGCCTTGGTCTGATCGTCAATCGTAAAGGACAGGGAGCCGACCTGGTTGGCGCCGTTCTTGATGACGCCGCTCATGATGTCGCTGATTTTCTGGAAATCGCGGATTTTAACATTCACAGCTTGCGTGATGGTATAGCCGACGATGCTGGGCGGCGGACAAGTCTGGCTGAGGGAGACCGGGGCGATCGCCGGGCTCATCGCTACAGCGGACCCGCTCGAGCCGCTGGCTTCGACCTTCAGGGCAATATCTTCTGTCGCGCTGCGCAGGATAAGAGGCGCCGTTACGACTTTGCAGCTAGTCGTTTCGTAGCGCGGTTCCAAGTTATAATATTGAGTTTTAATGTCTTTATCCTCTACTCCCTGGGCTTTGACGAAATCTATCGCCTTGTTCATTTTGGCCGTATTCTGGGTTTGCAGGGCCGCGATATCGGTACCCCCCTCCGTGATTACTTGGAAACTGAAAGCGGCGATGTCGGGAATCGCTGTCGTCTTGCCTTCGCCGCTCGCCGAGAAACTGCGGAAAGAAGAAGGTTCAATGACCTTGCCGTAAGAGTTGACATAGCTGAGGGCGGCATAGGCGACAGCCAAGATGGCGATCGCGCCGACCAGCCCCAGCAGATTTTTTAGATTCTGGTTCATAAATTTATGATTATTTTTTTAATCTTAACTATTCACATTATAGCATATCCGGCCATTAAGATATATTTTGGGCTCCCGGTCTGACGCTTGACAATAAGCCGTCCTTTCTTTATACTAGTAGCACAATTATATATCACCTTTAATAAATCGACGGATTTCGCAGGTGGCCGTCGGACTCGATGTATTCGGGTTTAGGAAGCTTTTTTTATTGCTGACAGTAAATCAAGCCCCTTAAATAATATGGAAGATAAAAATCAAGAACAGCACGGCGAGTTCTTAAAATTGCTGGAGAGCGATCACATCCGGATACCGCAGGTCGGCGATATCGTCAAAGGTACGGTCGTCGCCGCCTCCAAATCGGAGGTTAAGCTGGATGTGGACGGAGTTTTAATGGGCATCATCCGCGGTCCGGAACTCTATAACGAAGTGGAGGAATTTTCTAATCTGAAGCCGGGCGACGAAGCGGAGGCCGCCGTCATTGAAACGGAAAACGAGAATGGCGAATTAGAACTCTCTTTCCGCCAGGTCGGTCAGGAGAAGGCCTGGGCTAAGCTGCGCCAAGCCTTGAAAGACAAGAGCACCGTCAAAGTGAAGATCGTCGATGCCAATAAAGGCGGTTTGCTCAGCCGCTATTGCCAGATCGACGGCTTCTTGCCGGTTTCCCAGCTGGCGCCGGAAAATTATCCGCGCATCGCCGGCGGCGATAAGAGTAAGATTCTGGAAAAATTAAAATCTTTCGTCGGCCAAGAATTCGAGGTGACGGTGATTACCCTGAGTGAGGAAGACAACAAAATCATTTTCAGCGAGAAGGACGTCTGGAATAAGAAGCAGAAGCCGGCCCTGGATAAGTATCAGATCGGTACGGTCGTAGACGGCCGGATTACCGCCATTACCAATTTCGGCGTTTTCGTTTCTTTCGGCGAAAACATCGAAGGGCTTATTCATATTTCCGAATTAGCCTGGCAGCGCATCGATTCGCCGAACGAGATGTACCGCGTCGGCGACAAGATCAAGGCGGAAATCATTTCCATTGACGGCGCTAAAGTGTTCTTAAGCGCTAAGAAGCTCTTGAAAGACCCCTGGCTGGAAGCGAGCGCCAAATATCGGAACGGCCAAGTGGTCGTCGGCACCATCTTGAAAGTCAATCCTTTCGGCCTGTTCGTGAAATTGGATGATGAGATCCACGGTTTGGCGCACATCAGCCAGTTGAACCTCGGTCCGAAAGACAAGATTACAGAATTATTTCAGCCGAATCAGGAGAAGAATTTCGAAGTAGTCAGTATTTCGCCCGGCGAGCATCGTTTGGGCTTGAAATTAGCGGCTCTGAACGCCGTGCCATCCAGCATCCCGGACATCGTCGTTCCGGCGGCGTCGGCTGAAATCGATGCCCCGACCGGCAAAAAGGCCAAATCGGAGAAATCAGCTAAAGCCGATAAAGCGGCGGCGAAGGAGCCGGTTGCCTCTGGCGTAGTAGAAAAGAAGGCCAAAGCGTCCAAGAAATCCAAGTAAGTTTACCCGCTTTGATATTTGCTAAAAATGCCCATAAAAAGGGCATTTTTAGCATTGCCAAAGCCGGCACTTTATCCTATAATAGTTTTATCATCATACGATCGGTTAATCTTACCAACATGTCCAAATTAATCAAAAGTTTTACCATTTTTTTCATCGTTTTCCTGGTTTTAGCCGGGCTTTTCAGCATCTTCGCCGACCCGGGCGATAAGGCGGCAACCGTCGGCTTGGAAACGCTGGTCAGCCAGATCAATGCCGGCCAGGTCAAGGAACTGGTCGTCACCGGCGACCGGGTGAATATTACTCTGCAGGACGGGAAAAAGGAATCAACCAAAAAAGAATCCGGCGAGTCTCTTTCCGCCCTCCTGAAGAATCTCCAAGTCGATCCGGCCAAAATCGCCGCGATAAATATCATGGTCAAGGACGAAAGCGGCTGGGATTATTGGTTGGTGAACATCATTCCTTTGGTTTTGCCCTTCCTGCTGATCGGCATTTTCTTATTTTTCATGATGCGCGGCCTGCAGAACGCGAATTCCCGGGCAATGAATTTCGGCCAATCGACGGCCAAGGATTTCACGCCGGACGAGAAAAATCGGGTTACTTTCAAAGATGTGGCCGGCGCCAAGGAGGCCAAGGAAGAGTTGAAAGAGGTCGTGGAGTTCCTGCGTTTCCCGAAAAAATTCCATGAGCTGGGCGCCAAGATTCCCCGCGGCGTCCTGTTGCTAGGCGCCCCTGGTACCGGCAAGACTCTGCTGGCTCGTTCCGTCGCCGGCGAAGCGCAGGTCCCTTTCTTCCATATGTCCGGTTCGGAATTCGTAGAAATGTTCGTCGGTGTCGGCGCTTCCCGAGTCCGCTCCTTATTCCAGAAAGCCAAGAAGAATGCTCCCTGCATATTATTCATTGATGAAATAGACGCGGTCGGCCGTCGCCGCGGCGCCGGCCTGGGCGGCAGCCATGACGAGCGGGAACAGACTTTGAATCAGATCCTGGTCGAGATGGACGGTTTTGAACCGACCCAGAATATCATCGTCATCGCCGCGACCAACCGGCCGGACGTGCTCGATCCCGCCTTGTTGCGGCCGGGGCGTTTTGATCGGCGCGTGGTTATCGATCTGCCGGACCTGCAAGACCGGGAAGATATTCTTAAAGTCCATTCCCGTCGGAAACCTTTGGCTAAAGAGGCTAATCTGCGGACGATCGCCGAACGCACCGCGGGTTTCTCCGGCGCCGATCTGGCCAACATCCTTAATGAAGCGGCCATCCTGGCCGCCCGGCATAACCGCAAAGAAATCATTAATGCCGATTTATTCGAAGCGATTGAGAAGGTAATGATCGGCCCGGAGCGGCGGAGCCGGGTCATCACTGAAAAGGAAAAAAAGATCACCGCCTACCACGAAGCCGGCCATGCCCTGGTCGCGCATTTTTCGCCGGATATGGATCCGGTCCATAAGGTTTCCATCATCGCTCGCGGTTCGGCCGGCGGTTATACCCTGAAAGTGCCGGCCGAGGACCGCCACCTGCACGCCAAGTCGGAATTCATTTCGGAAATTGCCGTCCTGTTGGCTGGCCATCTGGTAGAAAAGGCTATTTTTGGCGAAGTTACTACCGGCGCTACTTCCGATTTGCGCCGCGCCACCGCTTTGGCCCGCAGCTTGGTCACCGATTACGGCATGAGCGATCATCTTGGCCCCCGTACTTACGGCGAGAAAGAAGAAATGATCTTCTTGGGTCGGGAAATCCATGAACAGCGCGATTACAGCGAAAAGGTCGCGGAAAAAATCGATGAAGAGATCGCCGGTTTCATCAAACAGGGCGAAGACAAGGCCCGGGCCATCATTGACGCCCGGTCAGCGCAGCTGACCAAAATCGTAGATGTCCTTTTGGCCAAGGAAACTATCGAGAAGACGGAGTTTGAGAGCATTGTCGGACCTAAACCTGAAGCCTGATTTTATTGACTAATCAGGCGATTCGGTTATACTGAGATTAGATTTATTAATTCGTGAATTTTAAAACCATATGGCTAATCCGAAAAGACACAAAACCCATGCGGCAACCCATCGCGGCCGCGCGCACCTCGCTTTGAAAAAAGTCGTGCTTAATAAATGTCCGAAATGCGGCCAGGCCCTTAAGCCGCACACCGCTTGCCCGGCTTGCGGCCATTATCGCGGCCAAGAGGCGGTCAAAATCAAGTTGAAAGCGGCTAAGAAGAAATAAGTCTTATGTCTAATCGTCACCTCGCTCGGACTATTGCCCTGCAAACTCTGTTTGCCTGGGATTTTAACGGGCAGAAAGATGGCGATATTGACCGCCTGATAGCGGATAATTTCACTAATTTCGCCCCTAATTTCGATGACGGCGGCTTTGTCAGGAAGCTGGTTTTGGGCGTGCGCGACAACTTGCCGCTCATCAATAAATATATCGTCAAATATGCGACCGAATGGCCGCTGGATCAAATCACTATAGTTGATCGGAATATCCTGCGTTTAGGCATCTATGAATTATTATTCACGGAAATACCGCCACGCGTCGCGATTAATGAGGCTATCGAGGTCGCCAAAAGTTTCGGCAGCGACGCCTCCGGAAAATTCGTCAACGGCGTGCTCGGCGCCCTGTACAATGATGAACCGGAGATACAAGTCAGGGATAACAAGGAAGAAGTGGAGGCGGCCAAGCAGGCGGCTGAACAGCAGCGATCGGCAGCCGAGCCGCCCGCATCCGGCGCTATGAATCCGGCGTCGGAAGCGCCGACTGACGACCGAGCCGCATCAGCCGGTAATCCGCAAGCTTGATCATCTATGGTTGCCAATGATTTAAACAAATTACAAACCAGGTTAGGAGTCAAATTCAAGGACAGCCGTTTGTTGCAGCAGGCCATGGTCCATTGTTCCTATCTGAATGAGCATCCGGATTTTCAGATCGGTCACAACGAACGGCTGGAATTTTTGGGTGACGCCGTCCTGGAAATCGTCGTGACGGAATTTTTGTATCTGAATTTTACCAATACGCCGGAAGGCGACCTGACGAACTGGCGCGCCTCGTTGGTCAACGCCAAAATGCTGTATGAGATCGCCCGGGAATTAAAAATCGAGGATTGCCTCTATCTGTCTAAAGGGGAATCGCGTGACAAAAACAAGAAATCCCGCCAATTCATCCTGGCCAACGCCGTAGAAGCGATTATCGGCGCGATTTACCTGGACCAAGGTTCGGCTACTGCTAAGAAATTCATCCTGAAGAACGTCGTTTCCAAGCTGGACGACATCTTGCGCAACCAGAGCTATTTGGATCCTAAATCGCATTTTCAGGAAAAGGCCCAGGAGGCTCAAGGCGTGACGCCGCATTACGAGATCCTGGACGAAACCGGGCCGGACCACGCCAAGATTTTCACCGTCGGCGTTTATCTGGACGCCGAACTGATCGCGACCGGCAAAGGCTCTTCCAAGCAGGAGGCCCAAGTCGACGCCGCGGCCAAGGCCATTAAGAAAAAGGGCTGGTAGGATCGCCGGCCCGCTATTAGCGGCAAATATATGGATATCAACAATCTACTTAAATTAGCCGCCGAAAAGAAAGCTTCGGATATCCACCTGCTTTGCGACCAGCCGCCGATCCTCCGCATCGACGGCCAATTGTTCGACATTAACGAAATCGTCCCGGACGGGAATTTTTCGGCTCTGGCCGCCAACCAGCTCGGCGTTTTCGTGGATACCATGCTGAACCTGGAACAGAAGTCGCGTTTATTCGACAAGCGGGATCTGGACCTGGGCTACCAGGTCGGCGATTACCGTTATCGGGTGAATTTCGCTTATGAGAAAAACAATCTGATGATTGTCGCTCGTATCATCGACGATCATATGCCGACCCTGGAAGAAATCGGCATGCCGCCGGTCGTGACGGAGTTATTGGATCTGCCGCAAGGCTTCATTTTGATTACCGGTCCGACCGGCTGCGGCAAATCAACGACTCTCGCCGCTATGATCAATCAGATCAACGATACCAGGAATGCCAATATCATCAGCCTGGAAGATCCTATCGAATACGTGTTTACGCCCAAGCGGAGCATTATCGCCCAGCGTCAGCTCGGTACCGATATGCTGACTTTCTCCAGCGGCTTGAAGCACGTGCTGCGCCAGGACCCCAATGTCATCATGCTCGGCGAAATGCGCGATTTGGAAACGATTTCGACCGCCGTGACTATGGCGGAAACCGGCCATCTGGTCCTGGCCACTTTGCATACCTATAGCGCCGCCCAGACTATCGACCGGATCATCGACACCTTTCCGCCTTACCAGCAGAACCAGGTCAGGCTGCAGCTCTCCGCCGTCCTGACGGCCGTAATCTCGCAACGTCTTTTGCCGAAGGTCGGCGGCGGCCGTATCGCGGCACGCGAGATCCTGCTGAACGATGAAGCGGTCGCCAATCTGATCCGGGAAGGGAAGTTGGCCCAAATCAAGAGCACTATCGAAACTCATGCCTCGAGTGGCATGATCACTCTAGACCGCCATATCCAGCAATTGTACGGCGCCGGCATCATCAGCCGGGAAACCGCTGAACGAAATATGGAGGATGCGCTGATTTTGGGCGTTTAAGTCTTGTGGACAAAATCATAAAATATGGTAAAAATGGCCTAATTTAGGCCATTTTTTATCCGTCACCCAGCCCTTGACATTATTTTTAAAAAGGTTATAATTGGTATCAGTTTTAACAGGGCTGTCAAAGCTCAGAATAATATGATAAAAAACATTCGTTTCCGTTTCTCAAAGCGATTCTAATTAATCAGCCATTTTGCGATTACTTAGAACCGCTGAACAGCGGTTTTTTTGCGCCCTGCGGTCCCTTAACAATTCATGTTAGAGTAAAGACATCAGAAAAAAATCGACGTCTTACCCCGAATCTTCCGAATTTTCGTCCGGATAGGCGGGGGCTGTAATAAGACGCCAAACACGCTTTATCGTTTGAAGATAGCAGCGTGGGAAAATCACAATAAGAGTATACGGTGGATGCCTGGACATAAGAAGGCGATGAAGGACGTAGCAGCCTGCGATAAGCTGCGGTGAGGTGGCAAGCAACCTTTGACCCGCAGATCTCCGAATGGGGAAACCCCCTCTATTGAAGATAGAGGCAGCTCGATCCTTTCGGGTTGAGCTGGCAGACCCGGTGAACTGAAACATCTTAGTAGCCGGAGGAAAAGAAAATAACAATCATTCCCTGAGTAGTGGCGAGCGAAAAGGGAACAGTCTAAACCCAAATAACTGCGCCGTCGGCCTGGTTCGCCAGGCTAGCGGCAGAAGGCTCTGGAGCCATATGTTTTTTCGGTGTTGCAAGATATAAGCGCCTGTTGCCAGACCAACGGGGCGGAGTCAAAAAAGACCTTTCTTAGTTGAACGAGCTGGAAAGCTCGGCCAGAGACGGTGATAGCCCGGTAAGCGAAAAGATTGGACTCTCCGTAGCTTTGTTCTTAAGTAGGGCGGGACTCGTGAAATCCCGTCTGAAGCCAGGTCGACTATGACCTAAGACTAAACACTTCTTATGATCGATAGTGAACAAGTACCATGAGGGAAAGGTGAAAAGCATCCCGTTGAGGGAGGTGAAATAGTACCTGAAACCATATACTTACAAAGAGTCGGAGCCCGCAAGGGTGACGGCGTGCCTATTGAAGAATGAGCCAACGAGTTTGTTCTATGTGGCTGGCATAATCTCCGTTTGGAGAGCATGCAGAGTGAAAGCGAGGGTTAATAGCCCGCATTGTGCTTCGCTTTGGCGCATTAGTTTGCGCTAGTGCGTTAAAGTGAAGTACACGTCGCATGGACAAGACCCGAAGCCGGGTGATCTAACCATGAGCAGGTTGAAGTTCGTCGAAAGACGGATGGAGGACCGAACCCATTAGCCGTGCAACACTATGGGATGACTTGTGGTTAGCGCAGAAATTGTAATCGAACTCGGCAATAGCTGGTTCTCCTCGAAATAGCTTTTGGGCTAGCCTCGGATGTTGACGTTAGGGGGTAGAGCACTGGATGAGGGCGGGTCGCAAGATACCGTCTTCAATCAAACTCCGAATACTTAACGGTAGAGTCCGGGAGTCAGACTATGGGCGCTAAGGTCCATCAGTCAAAAGGGAAACAGCCCCAATCACAATCTAAGGTCCCTAAATCAATGCTAAGTGTAAAAGGTGGTGTTGCGACTACGACAGTTAGGAGGTTGGCTTAGAAGCAGCCATCCTTTAAAGATAGCGTAATAGCTCACTAATCAAGTTGTTTCGCGCCGAAAATTTATCGGGGCTCAAGCATTGTACCGAAGATGTGAACTTTCTATTCAGTTAGGGAGTGGTAGAGGAGCATTCCTTTCAGCGTCGAAGTCGCGTCGTGAGGCGCGGTGGAGCGGAAGGAAGGGAGAATGTTGGCATGAGTAGCAAAAAGGCGGGTCAAAACCCCGCCCATCGAAAACCTAAGGTTTCCTGGGCAACGAAAATCGACCCAGGGTTAGTCGATCCTAAGGCGCAACCCGTGTAGTGCGGGTGTCAGCCGATGGAGGAGCTGGTTAATATTCCAGCACTGCTGTTGTTTTCCAATGGGGGGACGCAGCTCTTAAGTCTGAGCGTGCTATGGTATGTACGTTCGTTGTCCCAAGGCCGGATCTAGGCAAATCCGGGTCCGTTAGGCCAAGGGATTGCGCGGAGATGAAACCGCAAGGTGGAATCAACTCAGGCGGCAGAGCTGACTAGAAAAACCTCTAGGGCTAAAGCCACAGCAACCGTACCGTAAACCGACACAGGTAGGTGAGGCGAGGAGCCTCAGATGTACGAGAGAAACTTCGTTAAGGAACTCGGCAAAACAGCGGCCGTAATTTCGAGATAAGGCCTGCCCGCGCAAGCGGGCCGCAGCTAAAGAGCCCAAGGGACTGTTTATCAAAAACATAGCTCTCTGCTAACTCGCAAGAGGATGTATAGAGGGTGATGCCTGGCCAGTGTCCGAACGTTAAGAGGAGAGGTTAGCCGCAAGGCGAAGCTTTGAATCCAAGCGCGGATGAACGCCGGCGATAACTATAATCGTCCTAAGGT
>Ga0265297_10001228_pt1 | contig 62276 bp, 64 predicted proteins | sample Munlanlwell13791_FD_192502 | JGI IMG/M metagenome (GOLD analysis project Ga0265297, IMG submission 192502) | Leachate microbial communities from a municipal landfill in Southern Ontario, Canada - Leachate well 137-91 | ecosystem: Engineered > Solid waste > Landfill > Unclassified | place... | reverse complement strand
AGGTCCTCGTTAGAGTAATATTCTATCATTATCTTGCCGCGTTTCGCCTGGTGCAATAAAGTAACTTTCGTGCCGAGTATCCTCTGCAGTTCTTCTTCGACGGCCCTTATCTCGTTCGCGTGTTTGCGCGGCCTCGCCGGCCTGGCCTTGCCTGTGATCTTGCGCCTTACATAATACTCCGCCTCCCTGACCGACAGCCCGCGCTTCAATATCTTTATGCACAGCCCGAGTTGTTCCTGTTCGGAGTCCAGCATCAGTATTGCTTTCGCGTGGCCCATCGATATCTTTCCGATATAGATCTCTTCCCTGATCTTTTCCGGGAGCTTGAGCAGCCTTATAATGTTGGAGACGGACGCCCTGTTCCTGCCTACCTTTTCTGATATCTGTTCCTGCGTCAGTGAAAATTCGTCTGACAGCCTCTGGTAGGCTTTCGCCTCTTCGATCGGGTTCAGGTCGTCCCTTTGTATGTTCTCTATCAGCGCTATCTCGAGCGCCTCATCGTCCTTAACGTCCTTTATTACCGCGGGAACTTGCGCGATCCCGAGCTCTTTCGCGGCCCTTAACCTTCTCTCCCCGGCTATCAGTTCATACCCCCCGCCCACCGGCCTCACTACCACCGGCTGGATCAGGCCTTTCTCCTTTATGGATTGGATGAGGTCCCTGAGCTTATCGGGGTCGAATACTTCCCTGGGCTGGAACCTGCCCGGCACGATATCGCCGGTATTTATCTGGACCGTCCCCCTGCTCTCCGATCTTTGGGGAACATCGTCGGGGATAAGCGCTTTAAGGCCCTTGCCTAATACTCTCTTCTCCATCAGGGATCTCCTTTTCTTGCTTTGAATTGATATCCAGCGGGAAATCTGTTTTCAGGAACTCCTTCGCGAATTCATAATAACTGCGCGCGCCCTGCGAATGCCTGTCGTAAAGGACTACAGGCATCCCAAACCCCGGGGCCTCGCCCAATTTTACCGAGCGCGGTATTACTGTCTTGTATACCTTTTCCCCAAAATAATTCCTGGCTTCCTTTATTACCTCGTCCGTAAGCTTCGTCCTGAAATCCGCCATCGTAAGAAGGATCCCCTCGATCTCCAGGGACGGGTTCAGGTTTTGCCTGACCAGGTTTATTGTACTGAGCAGCTGCGACAACCCCTCCAGCGCGTAGTATTCGCATTGCAATGGTATAAGCGCGGACCTCGAAGCCGTCAACGCATTGATGGTCAGGAGCCCCAGGCTGGGAGGAGCGTCGAGGATTATATAATCAAATGATGGCCTTATGTGTTCCAGCGCCTGCTTCAGGTGGAATTCCCGGCTTTGCGCATTGACGAGCTCGACTTCCATTCCGGTAAGATGGACGTTTGAAGGGATTATATATAAGTTTGTAAGTTTTGTGCTTACAATGACTTGAGATATTTCCTTCCCATTGATTAAGACATCATAGATCGACTCCTTGACCTGCTTTTTATCTATGCCTAATCCCGAGGTCGCGTTGGCTTGCGGGTCGCAATCAACGACCAATACATTGCGGCCTGCCAGCGCGATATATGATGCGAGGTTTATCGCTGTGGTAGTCTTGCCGACTCCGCCCTTCTGGTTACAAACTGAAATTATCTTAGCCATTGTTCCACGTGGAACATTTTAGACGCAGACGCTTTTTTTGTCAAGATTTTCTTTCCCGCGCGGCTTTAAGATAGACATAAAGCAGGGAGATGTCGCATGGTGATATTCCCGATATCCTGGATGCCTGGCCGATAGATTCCGGACGGATCTTTCCTAGCTTCTCCCGGGCTTCCGTGCGCAGTCCCGCTATTGCCTTAAAATCCGCGTCCGCCGGGATCCTTACGGACTCAAGCTTCTTTAACCTTTCCGCTTCCTTAACCTGCCTCTGTATATAACCCTCGTATTTTGCCTCGATCTCAGCCTGGCGCTTGATCTCTTCGGGATAACCGGATATCTCCTCAAGCTTCCTGCGTTTTAGCGCCGCGACCCCTTTTCCGATCATCTCCTTTTTTTTGTTAAGCGCCTCGAATTGCTTCCCTGAGATCAGGCCAAACTTATGCCCGTATCCCATGAGCCTTATGTCGGCATTATCATGGCGCAACAGGAGCCGGTATTCCGCCCTGGACGTAAACATGCGATAAGGTTCGTTTGTTCCCTTCGTTACGAGGTCGTCTACCAAAACTCCTATATAGGCTTCCGAGCGCCCAAGGACAAAGGGGGCTTCGCCTTTTATTTTAAGGGTTGCATTTATTCCGGCCATGAGCCCTTGAGCGGCGGCTTCCTCGTATCCGGACGTCCCGTTTATCTGTCCGGCATAATATAATCCCTCGACAAGTTTCGTTTCTAAGGTAGGTTTTAACTGGGTTGGCGGGCAGAAATCATATTCTATGGCATAGCCATAGCGGGCTACCTCGCAATGCTCTAAGCCCTTTATTGACCTTAACATAGATAATTGTACATCCTCAGGAAGGCTTGTGGATATACCATTCGGATATATCTCATCGGAGTCCAGTCCTTCAGGCTCAAGAAATATCTGGTGGCGTCCCCGATCCTTGAACCTCACGACCTTATCTTCGATCGATGGGCAATACCTTGGACCCGTGCCCTTTATCCTTCCGCTGTAAAGGGGCGACCGGTCGAGGTTATCCAGGATTATCTTATGTGTATTATTGTTTGTATAAGTTATATGGCAGGGCACCTGGGGGCGGTCTAACTTCACGGTGGAATATGAGAAAGCTATGGGTACCGCATCGCCGGGTTGTGCCTCCGTCCTAGAGAAATCTATCGAATCCTTCTTTATCCTGGCAGGAGTTCCAGTCTTGAGCCTTTTAATCTCAAACCCAAGTGATATTAATGAGTTAGAAAGCTTTGTTGAAGGCGGTTCTCCAAGTCTTCCGGCGGGTTGGGTCTTAAAGCCAACATGTATAAGGCCATTAAGGAATGTGCCGGTCGCAATGATGACCGCTCTCGCGCCATAGCTTGCGCCGCTTTCACATAATACCCCGCATACCTTGCCTGAAGAAACCAGCAGATCTGCCGCGGTATCCTGTTTAAGATCGAGCCCATCCTGAGCTATAATGGCCTTCTTCATTTCAAGGCCATAGAGCTTCTTGTCGGATTGAGCTCGGGGAGCTTGGACTGCGGGGCCTTTCTTCGTATTGAGTAGCCTAAACTGGATACCTGTTTTATCCGTAACCTTGGCCATCTCGCCGCCCAGCGCGTCTATCTCGCGGACTATGTGGCCTTTCGCCAGGCCGCCTATAGCCGGGTTGCAGGACATCTGGGCAATATTGTCCTGGCTCATGGTCAGAAGCAGGCATTTTAGGCCCATCCTGGCCCCACAGAGGGCAGCTTCACATCCGGCATGACCTCCGCCTATGACAATAAGGTCATAGGCCTTAGGATATGGTTTTGTGGTGTTGATGGTGGGTGTCTTCTTTGAGGGTCACTTTAACTTTTGCCAGCTTAAGCCCGGTCATCCCGAATAAACCATGGTGGCCCTCTGACAGTATTTTAACGTGGACTTTATCGCGGGTGACACCAAGCTTCTCCAGGGCCACATGGATCGCTTCTTTGGTGGTTTTTCCTTCGACTTCTATAGATTTCATGCTACACATTTACCCTGTTATTCGGAATGTTCCACGTGGAACATTTCCTTCTTAAGGAAAAGTTCCTGCTCTGCGACTGTCAGGACGGTATTGGTCAGCCAGTACATGACCAGGCCTGATGGAAGCCCATAAAACAGGAAGCCGAAGAGGACCGGCATCATAACTCCCATCATCTTTTGCTGCTGGGCCATCTGGTCGTTTTGCGATGCCGCAGGCGGAGCAGACAGCTTTTGCTGAAGGAACATAGCAACCGCCATCAATAGCGGAAGTATATTTAAGTCATTGCCTAACAAAGGGATAGAGCCTTTAAAAGTCATCAGCCTGTCGGGCTGCGAAAGATCTTTTATCCACAAAAACGGCGCGCCTCTCAGTTCGTGTGATCTCATTAGAACCTGGTACAGGGCAAAGAATACTGGCATCTGAAGCAACATCGGAAGACACCCGCCCATGGGATTGATCTTGTATTTCTTATATAATTCCATAACCTCTTTGTTAGTTTTTTGCGGATTATCCTTGTTCGCCTTGCGCAGCGCCTCGATCTTCGGCTGGAGAGCCTGCATCTGTTTCATCGCCTTTATACCCTTAAAGGTAAGCGGGAAGAGGAGTATATTAATAAAGGCTGTAAGCGCTATTATCGCCAGGCCCCAATTCCTGACCAGGCTGTGGAAGAACTTAAGGACCACGAAAAGGATCTTTCCAATGCTGCCGGTAAATCCTAAATAAAGTGAGTTTTCCATGCCCATTTTAAGGGAGGATATCTTGTCATAATCGCTTGGCCCGGCATATAGCATGAAGTTGTGCGTCGCTGACGCATTGGGTCCGATAGTGAATTCGGCTGAGGACATTTTTGTCTGTAACCCGTTGTCCTGCAACTTATTAGCAATTATTCCCGTAAAGAAGACCGGGGGTTTAGTTATGAGGGAAAAGTACCTGTTTTTGAGGGAGAGCCAGTTTACCTGCCTGCCGTCCCACGGGGTCTCCTTTTTTATCGCTTTCTTGTTCGTGTTCACTATCTTGCCGTCTATGTCCCTAACGATCTCGACATAAACCGCGTCCTGCTTTGAAAGGTCGGGAATGCCGCTGCTTGTCACGATTGAATATTTGAGCGGCCTGGACTGGCTCGAGCTGTTCGTTATCGTCTGCTTCAGCTCTATGGCGTATCTCCCGGGCTGGAATATGTATTCCTTCTCCACGAGCATACCATCGGGCGATTTCGCGGCAAAGATCGCCCTGTCGCCCTTTGCCGTATAGGTGAACGACGCCCTGTCCATCTCCTTAGAGAGGCCCGATGTATAAAAGATCGCGTCCCCGGAACCGGGAGTTTCCGCCATGACGATCGGCAGGCCATTCGAATCGCTTAATTTTTTCAGCGTTATCTTTTTTATCGCCCCGCATGACCCGGAAAATTCAATTTTGTATTCTTCCGTCTCGAAAACTATGCTTTTGTCGTCGATAACCTGCGCCGCCGGTTGGGCTGTTTCAGGCGCTGCGGCTGCGGCCGGCGCAACCGGAGCTGCCGCCGGCTGCTGTACTTTTGGCTGCTGTTTCAGGCCGGGGAAGAATTTTGCAATTATAAGGGGGGTGAATATCACTATGAACATCGATATTACAATAGCATATAGAGCTCTTTTTTCCGTATTCATCGTTATTTTACCGGATCGTATCCGCCTTTAGAGAATGGGTTGCATCTTATTATCCTGAAGACCGAGAGAAGCAGCCCCTTTACGGCGCCTTTCTTCTCGATAGCTTCCGCAGCATACTCCGAACAGGATGGGTAGTACCTGCAACAACGTAACTTATATCCTGACAAATAGTTACGATATGTGCTTATAAAAAAAACTAAAAGTTTTTTTATCATATTTTCTTTTGGAATATGCCTGCTTTTTCAGCCGCGAACCGGAAATCACCTTCAAACCTGTCATAGCTCATGCCGGCAGCCGATGCGCGCGGTATGACTATTACGTCATAGCCTGCCGAGAGGCTGCCCTTGTTGAGCCTGAACGCCTCTTTTATATAACGGCGCAGTCTATTGCGCGTCACGGCGAGCTTAAAATTCTCTTTCCTGAGAGAAACGCCGATCCTCGAGCAGCCGAGATTATTCCGGGATACGCCGATTTTTATCGATTTGCCGACGTAAAATGCGCTTTTATTAAGGGATAACCTGAATTCCGCGGTGCTGGTTATCCTTTCGCGCCTCGAGAGGGAGAACCTCTTCATGATGCGGGATTCTAGACGGTCAGGCGCTTTCTTCCTTTTTGGCGCCTTCTCTTCAATACCGCCCTGCCTTCCTGCGTAGACATCCTTTTCCTGAATCCGTGTGTGCGTTTCCTCTTCAGGTTTGATTTTAAGGTAATATTCTTCTTCATCTTTTCTCCTTATAAGTTAAAGCAGGATTATACCACGATTGGCGTCTTAGTCAAGGCAAAAAGTTCTTGCAAACGCAGCCCACCCTTGATATAATCTATCGAGGTAATAGGCCTTTTGGAGCAAAGGGGCCCTGTGAATAAATTGTGAATAACTTTTCAAGCGGTTTTTGATGGAAAATCTTAAAAATGCGGTGGAGGTCTGGGACAAAGCAAAGGACCTCATCGAAGAAAAAGTAAACCCTCAGACGTTCGAGACGTGGTTCAAGCCAACCAAGGGGGTCAGCATATCCGGCGAGGCGCTGATCCTGGAAGTGCCGAACAGCTTTTTCAAGGACTGGCTGCTTGAACATCACCTCGAGCTTATAAAGGCAACCCTCAGGAATACATCCGGGCGGAGCCTTACCCTTGATTTTTTATATTCTTCCAACGAACCGGAAAAGCAGCTGCCTATACCGCAGAGGCAACCGTCAAAAACATCGGAGAAGAAACAGGAGCCTTCGAATAGCCCCGGGCTTAATCCGGCTTATACTTTTGACGATTTTGTGATCGGGCCGAGCAATAAGATGGCCCATGCCGCGGCGATGGCGGTCGCCGAGTCCCCGGCAAAGGCCTATAATCCGCTCTTTATTTACGGCAAGGCGGGGATGGGCAAGACGCATTTGATGAACGCGATCGGCCACTGCGTTGCCGCAAAGAACCCGAATGTCAAAGTCGTCTATATAACCAGCGAGCAGTTCACGAACCAGCTGATCCACGCGATACAGAACCGGTCGACCGACAGGTTCAGGGCGAAATACAGGAGTGTCGACGTGCTCCTCATCGACGATGTGCATTTTATCGCCGGGAAGGAGTCGACGCAGGAGGAGTTCTTCCATACGTTCAACACCCTGCATGATGCGCACAAGCAGATCGTGCTCTCGAGCGATAAGCCGCCGAAGGAGATCGACGGGCTCGAAGAGAGGCTCGTATCCAGGTTTGAGTGGGGCCTTATCGTGTCGATTTCGCAGCCGGATTTCGAGACAAGGGTAGCCATATTACGCCAAAAACTTAAAAGGGAAAAGATAGACGTCCCCGATGACGTGATATTTTATATAGGGGAAAAGATAAAATCCAATATCCGCGAACTTGAAGGTGCGCTGAAAAGGGTGGTAGCGAACGCGGTCCTGCTAAAACAGAGTGTTAACACCGAGCTCGCGCGCACTGTGCTGAAGGATATGGTCAAGGAGAAGGAATCGCGGATAACAGCCGAATCTATATTTGAGGAGGTTGCGGCATATTTTAACGTCCGCGTTTCGGATATCAAAGGAAGGCGCAGGACAAAGCAAATGGTTGTGCCGAGGCAACTTTCCATGTACCTGATAAGGAAGCTGACCGACCATTCTTTGCCGGAGATCGGGGAATTATGCGGCGGGCGTGACCACACGACCGTCATGCATGCCTGTGAAAGCGTCGAAAGCGACATTAAGAAAGACCAAAAGACCAGGGATATCGCGGGAAAACTGGCCTCGCTTATAAGCGGGGAATAGGGTGTGGTTTTCTTATGGTTTAGTTGTGTATAACCTGTTGACGGTTGTGCCTAAGTCGGAGAGGTTCCGGTTTTAAGGGATATATCGGGGTTTAGTGGTCGTAACCTGTGCATAATTAACTGGCTATTAAAAAGCGTAACAGTATTAAACTGAGGCGCTTTCGGACCTATGCACAATTCAACAGCTGTTACTACTGCTACTACTTATTATATAAATAACTAATAGGAGAAGAGATGGAAGTAAAATTAACGCGCGACCTGCTCCAGAAAGGGATACAGACTGTCCAAAACGCCGTATCCCAAAAAAGCGGACTACCAATCCTGTCAAACATCCTGTTTGAAGCGTCTAAGGATAAGATCAGGCTTGTGGCTACCGACCTTGAGATAGGGGTGATATGTAAAATAGGCGGGGTGGACGTGCAGGAAGACGGTAGTATTTCTATTCCGGCGAAAAAAGTGAGCGATATAGTAAAAGAGCTCCCAAACAACGAGATACACCTTTCCGCAAAGAAGAATAACCAGGTCGTCATTAAGTGCGAGAAATCCACTTTCAAAATAATGGGGCTCCCTAAAGACGAGTTCCCGAAAGTGCCGGAACTTTCCGACAAAGACTCGATCGTGCTTCCCCAAAAACAACTTAAGGCGATGTTGAACTCCACCGCGTTTGCCATATCAAAAGACGAGACGAGATACGTGTTAAACGGGATCCTGTTCGCGGTGGGCGACAAAAAACTAAAGGTGGTCGCTACCGACGGCCGAAGGCTGGCGATGGTGGAGAAGGATATGCCCAAGCAGGCGGGGTTTTCAAGGAAGGCGATAGTGCCGTCAAAGGCCGTCGCCGAAGTCATGAGGATATTAAAGGAAGACGGGGATGTCAGGATATTGTTCAGCGAAACCCAGGCGGCCTTCGAACTCGAAGACTCCACATTAATAACCAGGCTGATCGAGGGGGAATACCCAAATTACGAACAGGTAATACCGAAGCAGGGGCAGGACAAGATGAAGCTCAAGAGGGAGAGTTTTTATGCCGCGGTGAAAAGGGCGAGCCTCCTCACCACGCCCGACTCCCAATCGATCAAGCTGGATATAAACAAGAACAAGGTGGTCATTTCAAAAGCCTCGCAGGATGGCAGTGAGTCGCGCGAGGACGTAGACTGCGAGTATGTAGGCGAAGAGCTTGCGATAGGCTTTAATCCAAACTATATAATGGACCCCCTCAAGAATATAAACGAGGAAGAGATAGTGTTTGAATTTGCCGGCCAGGATAGGCGCGGCGTCCTGAGGGCGGAGGGCGGGGACTATGTTTATATAGTCCTGCCCGTAAGGATGGACTAGCGCGTGAAAAACGGGCCCGTGGCTATATCGCAGGCGGTCGAAGCGGTCCTGCGCGGTTTGGGTTCGGGCAAAGTCCCGCAGGCAGACTCGCTGAGCAAGGCCTGGGCGAAGTCAGCGGGGGGCAACAGCGCGAAACATACAAGGCCTGTCGATATAAAAGACGGGGTGCTGATAGTGCACGTTGATTCCTCCGGATGGCTGCACCAGCTCACAATGGAAAAGATGAAGATATTATCGCAAATGAGGAAAGAGATGGGCATGGATGTGATAAAGGATATTAAACTTAGGATAGGGGAGATATAGGCAGATGCCAAAAAGCGAAAAGTACGACGCGGGGACTATCCAGGTCCTTGAGGGGCTCGAGGCCGTAAGGAAAAGGCCGGCAATGTATATCGGCGACACGGCTATAGGGGGCTTTCACCATCTTGTCTATGAGGTAGTCGATAACTCGATAGACGAGGCGATGGGCGGGTACTGCTCAACCGTATCGGTAATCGTGCACAAGAACAACAGCGTGACGGTCATTGACGACGGCCGCGGCATACCCGTCGACATGCATGCAACCGAAAAAAAATCAGCCCTCGAAGTTGTGCTCACTAAACTGCATGCCGGAGGCAAATTCGACCATAAGAATTATAAGGTTTCGGGCGGCCTCCACGGCGTCGGGGTATCCGTGGTCAACGCGCTGTCGGAATGGCTCGAGGCGGAGATCCGCCGCGACGGCAAGGTCTACCACCAGAGGTATGAAAAGGGCAAGACCGCGTCAAAGATGACGGTCGTTGGCAAGTCAAAGACCACTGGAACGAGGATAACATTCAAGCCGGACGGCGATATATTCCCTGGCAAGCTTGAGTACAGTTTCGACACCCTTTCGAACAGGCTGCGCGAACTGGCCTTCCTGAACAAAGGGCTGAAGATCGACCTGAAGGATGAGAGGACGAATAAGGAGAACTCGTTCAAGTTCAGCGGCGGCATAGAGTCATTTGTCGAGTTCCTGAACAAGAACAAGAACCCCCTGCACAAGAAAGTCGTCATCTTCAGTGGTGAAAAAGACAGGATACAGATGGAGGTCGCGCTGCAGTATAACGACGGCTACGGGGAGAACCTCTTTTCATTCGCCAACAACATCAACACGATAGAAGGCGGTTCGCACCTGAGCGGTTTTAAGTCGGCGCTGACGAGGGTCATCAACCAATATTGCAAGAATAAAGGCCTCTTCAAGAACGAGGAGATCACACTCTCCGGCGACGACGTGCGTGAAGGACTGGCCGCCGTCATATCCATCAGGATACCGGAGCCGCAATTCGAGGGCCAGACCAAGACCAAGCTCGGGAACTCGGAAGTCGAAGGGCTCGTGGCTTCGATGGTCAATGAGTCGATGAGCTCGTTCCTGGAGGAGAACCCGTCGGTAGGAAACAAGATCGCGGACAAGTGCCTCCTTGCCAGCAGGGCGAGGGAAGCCGCAAGGAAAGCGAGGGAGCTCACAAGGAGAAAGGGCGCTCTCGAAGGCGTCGGGCTTCCGGGAAAACTTGCCGACTGCTCCGAGAGGGACCCCGCCCTATGCGAGGTATATCTAGTTGAGGGCGATTCCGCCGGCGGTTCCGCCAAGCAAGGCAGGGACCGCAGGTTCCAGGCCATACTCCCGTTAAAGGGAAAGATCATAAACGTGGAGAAGGCGAGGCTGGATAAGGTGCTCGCGAACGATGAAATAAGGACCATGATATCCGCGGTAGGATGCGGTATAGGCGAAGAATTTGATATAGCTAAATTGAGATACTCGAAGATAATAATAATGTGCGATGCCGATGTTGACGGTTCCCACATAAGGACACTGCTTCTCACCTTCTTCTATAAACAGATGAGGGCCCTCCTCGAGAAAGGGAACATTTTCATAGCCCAGCCGCCGCTGTATAAGATAAAAAGAGGGAAGAGGGAAGAGTATATCCAGACAGAGGTACAGATGAATTCGATGCTGCTGGAGCTCGGGTCCGAAGGGCTGAAGCTTATAAGGACGAAAGAAAAGCGCACATATACGGATACCCAGCTAAAGGACATCCTGAACAACCTGGTTGAGCTTGAGGACCTTACAAGCGGATTAGGCAAAAAGGGAGTAAATATTGCAAAATACCTCGTTTCTAGGCATCCAAAGACCAAAAAACTGCCTATTTTCAGGGTAAAAGTGGATGGAAAAGACCAATTCTTGTATAACGATGCGGAGTTGGCAAAGTTCGTGAAGGAAGAGGAGGAAGAGGCAGGCGAGGAGGTCGAGATAAAAGAGGACAATAAGACAGGGTCGAACGGTAAAGGAGTGGACCTGCTGGAGATATATGAGTCAGAGGAGATAGAAAAGTGCCTGGGCAGGCTGGAGAAGCTTGACCTGTCCGCGAGCGAATACATATATCAACAGGCCGAGGAGAAACCTAAAGAGAAGCAGAAGGCGCCGTTCAAGATGGCAGGTGATGAGGAAGAGCTGGAATTCAACTCGCTCAAGGATATCCTGGAACACGTGAGAAACCTCGGCAAGAAGGGCATGAGCATACAGAGATATAAAGGTCTCGGCGAGATGAACCCGCAGCAGCTCTGGGAGACGACCATGGACCCGGAGAAGAGGACGCTCCTGAAGGTCACGATGGAAGATGCCGTTGAGGCGGAGGAGATGTTCACGATACTCATGGGAGATGCGGTCGAGCCGAGAAGGGAATTTATAGAAAAACACGCACCGGAAGTAAGGTTCCTGGACGTATAAAAGGAGGATCGAGGACTAAATATGTACGCGCGCAATGAAAAAATAGTGCCGGTATACATAGAAGACGAGATGAAGGATTCGTACATCTCGTACGCGATGAGCGTCATAGTGGGCAGGGCCCTGCCGGACGTAAGGGACGGGCTGAAGCCGGTGCATCGCAGGATATTATACGGCATGAACGAGCTCGGGCTCGAACATTCAAAGCCATACAAGAAATCGGCGAGGATCGTCGGCGAGGTCCTCGGTAAATACCATCCGCATGGCGACGTCGCTATATACGATTCGCTGGTCAGGATGGTGCAGGACTTCTCGCTCAGGTATCCGCTGGCGGACGGCCAGGGCAACTTCGGGTCGGTCGACGGCGATTCGGCGGCAGCTATGAGGTATACCGAGGCGCGCATGGCCGCGATAACGGAAGAGATGCTCGGCGACCTCGAAAAAGATACCGTAAATTTTGTCCCGAACTTCGACGCGTCATTGAAAGAGCCGGTAGTCCTGCCGGCTGCCCTTCCGAACCTGCTAATAAACGGGTCTTCCGGTATTGCGGTCGGCATGGCGACGAACATCCCGCCGCATAACCTTTCGGAGGTATCCGAGGGCATCGCCGCCGTAATAGATGACCCGGATATATCCATCAAGGACCTCATGAAGATAATAAAGGCGCCCGATTTCCCGACGGGCGGCATAATCTGCGGGCGCGAAGGCATCAAACAGGCATATACGACAGGCCGCGGCCTCATAAAGATAAGGGCAAAGGCGAGCGTCGAATCGCAGAAATCAGGGAAGGAATCGATAATAATAACCGAGATACCCTATCAGGTGAACAAGGCGAACCTCATAGAGGCCATCGCACAGCTTGTCACCGATAAAAAGATAGAGGGAATATCCGACCTCCGCGACGAATCCGACAAGGACGGCCTCAGGGTTGTCGTGGAGATGAAAAGGGATGCTAACGCGCAGGTCGTCCTGAACCAGCTCTTTAAACATACGCAGCTTGAGATATCATTCGGCATCATCATGCTGGCCCTGGTCGAGAGCAGGCCGAAGGTCCTTAACCTGAAGCAGATCCTCGAGTGCTACATAAAGCACCGCAAGGAGATCGTAGTGCGCAGGACGAAGTTTGACCTCGCCCGGGCCAAGGAAAGGGCCCATATATTGGAGGGGCTAAAGAAAGCCCTCGCCAACCTCGACAAGATAATCGAGCTCATTAAGAGATCGAAATCCGAGGCGGACGCGAAGGAAGGCCTTATAAAGAAATTCGATTTCAGCGAGATACAGGCGCAGGCGATACTCGAGATGCAGCTGCGTAGGCTCACGGCGCTCGAACGCGAGAAGATCGAGGCCGAATACCTTGAGCTCATAAAGAAGATCGAATACCTGGAGTCGATACTGAAGAGCGAGAAAAAGATATGCCAGATAATCAAGGATGAGGTTTCCAAGATAAAGGAAAAATACGGCGATGAGAGGATCACGAACATCGTAGGCGAGATAGAGGACCTCGAGATAGAGGACCTGATCGCCGAAGAGGACGTCGTAATAACCATAAGCAATACCGGTTATATAAAGAGGCTGCCGGTCTCCGCTTACCGCAAGCAGCGCAGAGGGGGCAGGGGAGTCACCGGAGCGGACGTCAAGGACGAAGACTTCGTCGAGCACCTATTTATCGCGACGACGCACGAATACATATTGTTCTTTTCGAACCAGGGCCGCGTGCTGTGGCTGAAGGTCTACGATATCCCGCAGGCGGGCCGCCAGGCCAGGGGCAAGGCGATGATAAACCTGCTCGAGATGCAGCAAGGCGAGAGGATAAGCGCGTTCGTCCCGGTCAAGGAGTTCAAGGCCGAGCATTTCCTGATAATGGCTACGAAGCTGGGAGTAATAAAGAAGACGTCGCTCGAAGCGTTCAGCCATCCGCGCAAAGGCGGCATTATCGGCATAACGCTCGAGAAGGGGGATGAGCTGATAGGGGTCGAGATGACCGACGGGAAGAGGGAGATCCTGCTTGCCACGAGGGACGGAAAGGCCATCAGGTTCGCCGAAACCCAGGTCAGGGACATGGGCCGCTCAGCCAAGGGGGTCAAGGGCATAACGCTCAACAAGAAGGACGAGTTGATAGCGATGTCCGTCGCGGATCCCGAGACCACCGTATTGACGATAACGTCGCTCGGATTCGGCAAGAGGACCAAGTTCAAGGAGTACAGGACGCAAAGCAGGGGCGGCAAAGGTATAATCAACATAAAGGTCACGCCTAAGAACGGCGAGGCGGTCGCCCTGAAAACCGTCTCGGACAACGATGAGATAATGCTGATAACGGGGAAAGGGGTCATAGTCCGCTGCCCCGTAAAGGACATACGTTCGACCGGCCGCGCCGCGCAAGGCGTAAGGATAATAAAGCTGGACGATAAAGACAAGGTCGCCTCGGTAGCTTCGGTCATCGAAGAGGAAGAGGGCGAGGAGGACGCTAAATAACCCGCCCCCGGCGGCATGGACAAAACGGCCGCAATCGGGTATAATTGTTCAGATTAGTTTACGCGTCCCCATCGTCTAGCCTGGTCAGGACACGAGCTTTTCAAGCTTGCGACCGGGGTTCAAATCCCCGTGGGGACGCCATATTTAAAAATAAGGAGCATGACCATGAAAAACAGGATGATGTCCATATGCCTGTTATTTGTTTTTTTGGGAACGCTGCAGATCGTCTGCCAACCTGCCTTTGCAAGCGACCTGGTAATAGCGAGTTTTGAAAAGAACGGCCGCAGCGACCTCGGGACCGACATAGGGGCGTGGAATTCAAACCCGCTTGATACGTCACAGGGGTGCACGATAGAGATGATGAAGCTGTACGGCGTGCTCGGAAAACCCACCGAAGAGAGCCGCGTGATGAAGATATCCTATGATGTCGCGGCAAGCGGGCCGGCCTTTAACGGCGTGTACATTAAATTGAACGATATTGACCTGACGTCCTATGACGAGATGAGCATGGTTATCAGGGGTGATGCGAGCAAGGGATTTACTACGAAATTCAAGCTCGAGATGAAGAATAATAAGGGCGAACGCGTCGTCTTCGTGATAAACGGCATAACCGCGGAATGGCAGAAGATGACGGTGCCGATGCAGAGCCTGAAGGATCTCGGTTCGATCACCGACTGGACTAAGATGAAAGAGATCGTCCTGACCTTCGACGACATGACCTGCGACTACAGGGAAGGCGTCCTTTACGTAGACGATATTATGTTCTCGTCGAAGAAGTAGGTGCCCCATGTTCAAGGCGGCGGTTTTGACGGCGGCTTTTTTTGCATGCTTTGCGGCATGTGCTGCGGCATGTGCTGCGGCACAAGCTGCGGATGCGGAAAAATCTTTCATCATAGATGATTTTAACGGCAGGCAGATGTTCAACCTGCTTGGCGGGAAGACCCAGGGTTACGAAGAGGCCGGCGTCAAATGCATCCCGACATTCACGGAAGATCCCGCGGAGCGGCACGGCGAAACCGGGGCATCGCTCAGGCTGGATTTCGACGTCAGCAAGGGGAAGGGTTTTTCGTATTACTGGTCGACCTTGCTTGCGGGAAGAAAGACGGACGTCGCGGGCCAGGCCATCGAGCTTATGGCATTCAGCGACCTCAGGGGTTATGACTTCCTGTCGTTCTGGTACAGGGATCCTGCCGGAGGCGTGCTCTTCGCTATAGAGATACATCAGGATGCCGACTCTGACGGCTCATATATCATGGCCGTGGATAAGATATCATCGGTAGATATAGCGCCTTATTTAGACAGCCTCGCAGCCGGCAAATGGCAGAAGATAGAGATCCCGCTCACGAAATTTTCCAACATTGACGACTGGAGCAGGGTGCTGGACATAGTCTTCTTATTCAGGAACGGCCGCGGGCTTAATAAGGGAACCGTCTTTATAGACGACCTTTCCTTCGTTAAATACACGGGCCGATGAATTTCCTGATATTCAACGCGAACATAGTGACCCCGGACGGCGTCATCAAGGACGGGTCGATCCTGATAAAGGACGGCAGGATAGCTAAGATAGGCAGGAAGCCCGCATCCGGTTTCCTGTCCTCCAGGCTTATCGACGCCGACGGTTGTTTCGCTGCGCCCGGTTTCATAGACATTCAGTTATACGGCGACCCGAAGAGGGCGGCGTTCCACGAGGCGATGTTCGGTACGACGGGTTTCCTGGCGGCCATCCCGTGCTCGGCGCCGAAGGCCACGCTGAAAAAGATCGATTCGATCATCAGCGATATCAAGGCGCAGGACGGCGGCGCGCGGATCCTCGGGATAAACCTGGAGGGCCCGTACCTGAGCAAAACAAAGCCGGGGGCCCAGGATAAAAGGTCCATGAGGAAGCCCGAAAACGCTGAGATCAAGGCTTTTATCGAGAGGTCGAGCGGATATCTTAAGTTCATGACGGTCGCCCCTGAACTCGGCGGCGCCCTTGAGGCGGTAAAGATCTTGAAGTCTAAAGGCATAATAGCCTCTATAGGCCACACGAAGGCGACATTCGCGGAGGCCGAGAACGCGGCGGACCTGGGCGCCGGCTGCGCGACGCACGTGTTCAACGCTATGGAAGGGTTCCATCACAGGCGGCCAGGGGTGATCGACGCAGTCCTTAAAGACCGGAGGATAAGCGCGACGGTCATCCTCGACGGGGAACATGTCAGCCCGACGGCATTCGAGATGCTGCTTAAATGCAAGGGCGCGGATAAAGTGATCCTCATAACGGATTCGCTCAGGAACGACGCGTCGTTTGAGGCGAAATGGGACGGCGGAGTGTATAGGCTGAAGGACGGCACTATTGCCGGGAGCGGTCTCACTATGATAAACGCGGTGAAGAACGCCGTGAAGTTCAGCGAGCTGTCTTTGCCGGAAGCCGTTAACCTCGCTTCGGGTAATCCCGCGAGGCTCCTTGGGTTGGAGAATAAGGGCGAGATACGGCAGGGATATGACGCCGATATCGTGCTGTTCGATCCCAAATTCGATGTTTGGCTCACAATGGCAGAAGGGAAGATAATCCATAAAAGATGTGCGGCATAACCGGATATATAGGCAGCGAAGAAGCGGCTCCGATACTGATAAGGGGTTTGGCGAGGCTTGAGTACAGGGGCTACGATTCGGCCGGCATAGCCGTGCTCGACCGCGGCAGGATCAAGTCGCTTAAGATGCCCGGGAAGATAAAAGAGCTGTACGGCAGCTTGAAGAAGGACCCGCTCTCCGGCACCACCGGCATAGCCCACACGAGGTGGGCTACCCACGGCGTCCCGAATTTCATTAATGCGCATCCGCATTACGACTGCAAAAAAGATATAGCGCTTGTCCACAACGGGATAATAGAGAACTGTGAGGAGCTTAAGTCAAGGCTGCAGAAGAAGGGCCATAAGTTCTGCTCCGATACCGACACGGAAGTCCTGCCGCACCTGATCGAGGAATATTACGAGGGCAACCTCGAGGATGCCGTGAGGAAAGCGCTGAAAGAAGCCCAGGGTTCATACGCGATCGCGGTCATACATAAGGACGAGCCCGGGAAGCTCGTCGGCGCCCGGAACGGAAGCCCGCTTATAGTCGGCCTGGGAAAAGGCGAGAATTTCCTGGCCTCGGACTGCCCTGCCGTAATGGACAGGACGCACAAGGTGATCTTTGTCGATGATAAGGAAGTCATCGCGCTGACGAAAGACGGCGTATCGATAACCGACCTTGACGGCAGGAATGTCCGCAAGAAGGCGACCAACATAGAATGGGACATCTCCCAGGCGGAGAAGGGCGGTTATGCCCATTTCATGCTTAAGGAAATATACGAACAGCCTCGCGTCATCCATAAGATCCTGTCCTCCAGGGCGGACGTGGTAAAGGGAAAGATAAAGTTCGACGGCATCAACCTTAAGCTGCCGGAGCTGAAGAATATCGACAATATAATGATCTCGGCCTGCGGTACCGCGTACCATGCCGGGCTTGTCGGTGAATACCTTATAGAAAAGTTCGCGAAGATACCGGTAGAGGTGGACGTCTCCAGCGAATTACGGTACCGCGATCCGGTCTATTCGCGCAGGACGCTTTTTATAGCAGTCAGCCAGTCAGGCGAGACGGCGGATACCCTTGCCGCGCTTAGGGAAGCGAAGAAGAAGGGCGTGAAGGCCGTATCGATATGCAACGTGGTCGGCTCTACGATAGTCAGGGAGTCGGACGGCGTAATATATACCCATGCCGGCCCCGAGATCGGGGTCGCTTCGACCAAGGCATATACGGCGCAGGTCGCGATATTCATACTGCTGGCCCTTTATCTCGGCGCGGCCAACGGGCAGGTCGGGCGCAGGCAGATGAAGAGGATCCTGGCCGATTTCGAGATGATCCCCGAACATATGGACGGCATCCTGGATGAGGCGGGCAGGATAAAAGAGTGCGCGAGGAAGTATTATAAACTGCCATGCTTCATGTATATCGGCCGTGGCGTAAATTACCCGAACGCGTTTGAAGGCGCGTTGAAACTAAAAGAGATATCTTATATACACGCGGAAGGATACGGCGCCGGGGAGATGAAGCACGGGCCGATAGCGCTGATCGAGAAGAACATGGCTGTGGTCGCGATCACCCCAAGATCGCTTACGTACGGCAAGATGATATCAAATATCCAGGAGATACGCGCGCGTGACGGCAAAGTCATCGCGATAGCGACCGAGGGCGACCTCTCGGTGAAAAAGCACGTAAGCACAGTCCTGTATATACCGAAGACCGAGGAGGTGTTGTCGCCGCTGTTGACGGTCCTGCCGCTTCAGCTCCTGGCTTACCATATTGCGGTATTCAGGGGAAGGGACGTCGACCAGCCGCGCAACCTCGCCAAGTCGGTCACGGTCGAATAGGGCCTATGTCAACAGGCACGCTCCATGTAGTCGCGACGCCGATAGGGAACCTCAAGGATATAACGCTTAGGGCCATAGAGACCCTCAAGGATGCCGACCTCATAGCGGCCGAGGACACCCGCCATACGAAGATACTTACAGAACATTACGGGATAAATACCCCGCTTACAAGCTATTTCCAGCATAACCAGGTCACGAAGGGCGATTACCTTATAGGGCTCCTGAAAGAGGGCAAGAATATCGCACTTGTTTCAGACGCGGGCACTCCGGGAATATCGGATCCCGGGGCACATATAATAGGGCTGGCCGTCAAGAACGGAATAAGCGTCGTAGGGATCCCTGGCCCCAGCGCGGTGATACTGGGGCTTGTAGTGTCCGGTATGCCGACGGACAGGTTCATATTCGAGGGGTTCCTGCCGAATAAGTCCGCCGGGCGCAGGAAGCGCCTCTCCGACCTGAAAGAGGAGAAAAGGACGGTGGTCCTATATGAATCCCCCCACCGGATATCCAAGACCCTATGCGACATCCTCGACATATTCGGCGACATAAGAGTGTCGGTCATGCGCGAGCTTACAAAAAAATTCGAGGAGATAATACGCGGTAACGTAAGCGAAGCGGCCGCCCATTTCGAAAAGACAAAGCCGAGAGGGGAGTTCCTGGTAGCCTTTAATCCGAAAGAGGGTGCGAGAGATGCCTAAGATACATCCGACGGCAATAATAGGCGGGAAGGCGGAACTTGGGAATATCGAGGTCGGGCCATACGCGATAATCGAGGACGGTGCCGTGATCGGCGACGGGACCTCGGTATTGGCGCACGCGTATATTGCGGGCGGGACGACCATAGGAAGGAGTTGCGAAGTGCATATGGGGGCCGTAGTCGGGCATGCCCCCCAGCACCTGCAGTATAAGGGTGCGAAGACGTATTTGAGGATAGGCGACGGTAACATTATCCGCGAATATTGCAGTATCCATCGCGGGTTTGAGGAAGGTTCCGCGACCGTGATAGGCGATAATAACCTGTTCATGGGTTTTTCGCACATTGCCCATGATTGTCGTATCGGCGGCAACACGGTTATCTGCAACGGCGCGCTTGTGGCGGGCCACGTTACCGTAGAGGACAAGGCTTTTATCTCGGGGAATGTCACGATACACCAATTCGTGAAGATAGGGACGCTCTCGATGATAGGCGGGCTGGCCCGCGTAAACAAGGACGTGGTGCCGTATACACTTATCGAGGGCGATTCCGAGGCCTGCTCCCTTAATATCGTCGGGATAAGGCGTTCGGGCATGGCCGGAGAAGCCGAGTCGCAGATAAAGAAAATATATAAGCTTTTATACAGGTCGGGGCTTAATGTAAGCCAGGCGCTCGCAGAGGCCGACAGGCTCGGAAAGCTGGCGCCTGAAGCGGAAAAAATGGTCAGTTTCGTTAAATCTTCGGAGCGTGGAATATGCAAACACAGAAGAGCGGCATCGAGCGAAGAAGATATATAAGGTTAAGCACCGTATTTCCCGTCGAATTCGAGGTCATCAGCCTCGACGACAAAGAAGTACTCTGCGAGTTCCATCAGGCTTTCACGCGCGACGTAAGTGAAGGCGGCATGTGCCTCGAGATAAACAATCTCAAGGACGACCTCGCCGAGAAGCTGAACAGAAAATCCGCGAAACTTCGCCTGCAGATAAACATGCCCTTTTCTTCAAAACCGATAGAGGCGATAGCCGAAGCGGCCTGGATAAAGAAGACAAAGGAGCACCACCCGAATAAGTACCTGCTCGGCGTCTATTACGAAAAGATATCGGAGAAGGAACGCAGGGGTATTGTCGGGCACGCAAGGTTCCTGACGCTAAGGCCCCTGTTCGTCGGGGCTGCGATATTGCTGCTGGTAGTCGCCGTCGCCGTAACGAGGGTAGAGCTCATTAAGAAGGAGGCGCTGCGCAAGGAGACGGAGAAGAAGCTGGCGCTCATAGAATCCGAGCGGACAAAACTGGCCCAGGCCATGGAAGATCTGAAGGTTAGCAAGGGCGGGCTCGAATCGAAGATAATCGCCTTCGAGCGGGAGAAGGCGGATCTGGAGGATAAACTTGCGGCGGCAAAGTCGGAAGCCATGTCGAAGCCGGAGGAGATTGCAAGGCTGGAATCCGAGCTGGCTAAAGCCAATCAGAAGACCGACGCGCTGAATTTAGAACTGAGCAAAGTCGCCGATTCGCGGAAGGAACTTGAAGCCCAGTTGAAGGTCCTCGAGGAGATAAAGGCCTCAAAACCGGTAAAGGTAACGCTTGCGGCCGGCGGCATAATAGTCGGCAAGGTCATACTTGAGACGGCGGATTCCGTGAGGGTCGAGATCCCGACCGGGGTGATAACGCTGAGGAGGGAGCTAATAACGTCCATGGCCACGCCCAGCGAAGAAGAGATCGCGGAGCTGGCCCGTGAAAGGATAAGGCTTGAATTGAGGGCCAAGGAAGTCGAAAAACAGAGGGATATCGAACGCAGGAAGGCGGAGGAGAGGGGAAAAGCAGAGAAGATCATCGCTAAAAAGATCCCAGGGGAGCCCGACCAGTTGGTACCCAGGAAGATAGCCGACCGCGGCGTCATGATAAGGGAGAACAGGATATATGCCGACGGTTCGTTGTTCTATATAAAGGGAGTCGCGTACGGTATAAGCGCGCCGGGACTGCCGCCGGGTGCCGATGGATGTTTCTCGAAGATACCGCTATCGGTGTTCGAGAACGATTTCAGGATGATGAAGGGCGCCGGCATAAATACGATAAGGACATACGAACCGTTCCCGGACGCGCTTCTTGACCTGGCGGAAAAGTACGACCTCAAGATAATAGAGCAGGTCGTCTACCCTTCCGCATATACGGACTATTCCTCCGAGGTCGAGTTGAAGGCGCTTAAAAGGATGGCTACCGAAGCCGTAAAGAAGCACAAGAACAGGAAGTGCATCCTGATGTGGTCCATATGGAATGACGCGCCTTTCTGTTATGACGAACCCGGGAACCCTGTCCCGCGTTACGGTTTCGACACGGTGAATAAATTCATGAAGGAGATATACCTTGCCGTGAAAGCGGTGGATAAGGGCCATCCGGTCACGGCGGCAAATATACTGAAAGTGAAGGGATATGACCTTGGGTTTGATTTCCTGGATGTCATAGGATGCAACGCGTATATAGGCGGCCACGGGTTCAACTGGCGGGGGCATGACGAGGCCGTGAAGTCGGTGAAGGAGATGAAGGCGATCTCCAGAAAATACAAGAAACCCGTCATAATCACTGAAACGGGGTACAGCACCTTCGTCAAGAAGGATACCCAGGATAAGGCCCTGAACACGCAGATAAAGAGCGCCGAAGACGACCTTGCCGGCATAGTGATCTTCGAATGGACCGACGAATGGTGGAAGGGCGGCAACCCGTCCGTGCAGGACAAGCATATAGAAGAGTATTGGGGCATATTGACCTGGGACAGGAAGCCTAAGGCCGGGTTTGAAACGGTCTCGAAGCTGTTCAATTCCATACCTACGGATTCATTGGGTTATTCTCCGCTCGCGGCGAATTAATAATTAAGCCTTGACAAAAGGGCATGCCAATGCTATCTTTATTGCCAGAGACCTTTTAATCTGGCCCGGTGAGGCCGGAAAAGGAGAAAAGATGCGCTGTATATATGAAGGATACTATGTTATGCCTGTTTTCGGCAAAGAGCCGATGACAGGCATTTTTTTGCGAGGGTATTAATGAAACTTAAGGAGAAGGCAAGAGTCCTCGACGCCGAACAGATCGAAAAGGCGCTTATGCGCATGGCGCATGAGGTGCTCGAGAACAACAGGGATGTAGACAAGATCGCAATAGTCGGGATAAGGACCCGCGGCGCGATCCTCGCTCTGAGGCTCGCGAAGAAGATGGAAGCGATAGCCAAAAGTGACATACCGTTCGGCGCGCTGGACATCACGCTTTACAGGGACGACCTCACCACTGTCGCGGAACAGCCTGTGGTGCATAAGACCGAGATCGATTTCGACATCCACGACAAGATAATAGTCCTCGTAGACGACGTACTCTATACGGGCAGGACAATACGCTGCGCGCTGGACGCGCTGATAGACTTCGGAAGGCCCAGGAGCATACAGCTCGCGGTCCTGGTCGACAGGGGCCACAGGGAACTGCCCATACGCGCCGACTATGCCGGCAAGAACATCCCGACCTCGCAAAAAGAGACGGTGCAGGTCAAGGTGGCGGAATCCGACGGGGCCGATGAGGTAGTGATAGCGGAAAGGGAGGAATAAAGTGGCCGTTTTATGGAAGAAAAAAGACCTGCTTGACCTCGAGAGCCTTTCTACGCAGGAGATAGAGATGATCCTCGAGACGACCGGTTCCTTCAAGGAGATATCCCAGAGGCCGATAAAAAAGGTCCCGACGCTCCGAGGGCAGACGGTCGTGCTCTTCTTCTTTGAGCCCTCGACGAGGACGAGGACTTCCTTCGAGCTTGCCGCGAAGCGAATGAGCGCGGATATAGTAAATATCCAGACCAGCTCATCGAGCCTCACTAAAGGCGAGACGCTCAAGGATACCGCGAGGAACATCGAGGCGATGAAGGTGAACATGATCATAATGAGGCATTCTTCCTCAGGGGCGCCGCATCTGCTCGCGAGGTCGGTCTCTCCCTCGATAATCAATGCCGGCGACGGATCGCATGAGCATCCCACACAGGGGCTCCTCGATATCTTTACGATAAGGGAGCACAAGAAGAAGATCGAGGGGCTGAACGTCTCCATAATAGGCGACATAGCCCACTCGCGCGTCGCGCGCTCGAATATATGGGGACTGACGAAGCTCGGAGCGAACGTTACGGTCTGCGGCCCGGCGACCCTGATGCCCCCGGAGATAGAAAAACTCGGGGTTAAGGTCACATACGATATCAAGGAAGCGATAGAGGGGGCCGATGTCATAAATATGCTCAGGATCCAGCTCGAGCGGCAGGGGCAGAGCCTCTTCCCGTCGATAAGGGATTATTCGATGAGCTTCGGCCTAGACGCCGATAAGATGAAGATCGCGAAGAAAGACGTCCTGATAATGCACCCCGGACCGATAAACAGGGGCGTCGAGATAACACCCGAGATAGCCGACGGGCCGTATTCGGTGATACTCGAGCAGGTCACGAATGGGATAGCCGTGAGGATGGCGGTCCTCTATCTCGTGTCGGGCGTGAAAGAGAGGGGCGAATAACATGGATATCCTTCTGAAGGGCGGCCGGATATCCGATCCGGCCAACGGCATGGACGCCGAATCCGACCTGCTGATAAAGGACGGAAAGATAGCGCAGGCAGGCAAGAACATAAAAGCTGCCGGCGCAAAGCAGATTGACTGTAAGGGCAAGATAGTGCTGCCAGGGCTTATCGACGTCCACACGCATTTCAGGCAGCCGGGCCGTGAAGACGAGGAGACGTTCATTACGGGTTCTAGGGCCGCGCTGAAAGGCGGTTTTACGTCTGTGCTGTGCATGGCGAACACTAGCCCCGTCGTAGACAATAAAGGGGTAGTGGAATATGTATACGCCGAGGCCGCCAAGGCGGGGCTGATAAATATATATACGGCGGCGGCTGTCACGAAGAACCTTGAGGGCAAGGAGCTTACGGAGATAGGGCAGATAGCCGCGGCGGGCGCGAAGGCACTTTCCGACGACGGAAAACCCGTCATGAACGCGGAGATGCTCAGGCGCGCCATGGAATATGCGAAGATGTTCGGCCTCCCGGTCATATCGCACTGTGAGGACCTTAACCTGTCGCGGAACGGCGTGATGAACGAAGGGGCGCTTTCCACGAGGCTGGGCCTCAAAGGCATACCGCGCGCTTCAGAGACGGTCATGGTCATAAGGGATATCGAGATCGCCCAGCTTACAGGCGCGAAGCTGCATATCGCGCACGTCTCCGCGAAAGAGAGCGTCGAGGCGGTAAGGCAGGCCAAAAAGAGGAAGATAAAAGTCACCTGCGAGACATGCCCGCATTATTTTACGCTTACGGAAGAGGCGGTCCTGGGGTATAATACGGGCGCGAAGGTCAATCCTCCGCTCAGGACGGTTGAGGACGTCGAAGCCGTAAAGAAAGGGCTGTCGGACGGCACGATAGACATTATCGCCACCGATCATGCCCCGCATTCAGGGGAGGAGAAGGACGTCGAATTCGATTTTGCGGCCTCGGGAATGATAGGCCTCGAGTTCGCGGCATCCCTCGTGAATTCCGAGCTGGTAAAGGGAAAGGCGCTTGACTGGAAGGGGGTAGCGGAGAAGATGTCTATGAACCCCGCCGCGTTCCTCGGGCTGAAGAATAAGGGCTCGCTCTCCGCCGGCGCCGATGCAGATGTGACGGTATTCGACCCTGCCGGCGATTGGACAGTGGAAGCGGGGCGCATAGAATCAAAATCAAAGAATACGCCGCTGATCGGAAGGAAGATGGCCGGTTCGGCGGCACTTACGATAGTAGGCGGAAAGATAAGGTACGAAAACGGGAAATTCTCGTAAATAAAAGGAGGAGTTAAATGGGTGTCAGGGTAATAAAGATCATGGCCTCGGTAATGATACTTTCGCTCGCCTTGGGTTGCGCGGCTCCTTCAAATATGCTTTCGGGCAAAGAGAAACTCGAGTCGAAAGACTGGCTCGCCGCCGGCGACCTGGCTTTCAAGAACAGGGATTGGGATAATGCCCAGTATTTTTATGAACTAGTGGTCAGGAAATACCCCGAATCTTATTACGGCGAGAAGGCCAAGGCGGGCCTTAAATCCGTGGATTTCCACAGGAGCCCGGCCGGCAAGGCAGTGGACGGAACCAAGGATGCCCTTTCACCGTTATTCTAAGGAAAAATAGATGAATCAGGCAAAAGGCAAGATCCTGTCTAACGAAGAAGCGAAGCCCGGCTATTACCTTATGGCAATAAAATGCCCGCCGGTAGCGAGGGCGGCGAAACCCGGGCAGTTCCTGACGGTAAGATGCGGGAACGCGACGGAGCCGCTGCTAAGGAGGCCGTTCGGGTTCCACAGGATAAATGGCGACGCGTTCTATATCCTGTACAAGGTCCTCGGCAAGGGAACGAAGGCATTATCGTCGATGAAGGCCGGCGACGCAGTCGATATACTCGGGCCTTTAGGAAACGGGTTCCCTTGGCCAAAAGGCAAAAAGGATATTGTCATAGTCGCGGGAGGGATCGGCGTCGCGCCGCTTGCCGCCCTTGCGGAAAAGTTACTGAAGGACGGGAAGAAGGATATTTCGGTCATAATAGGGGCCAGGGACAGGAAGTCGCTCTTGTGCAGGGAACATTTTGAAGGTCTCGGTATAAAGACGATGGTGGCGACGGATGACGGCAGTTGCGGAAAGAAATGTTTCGCTACTGACGTGCTCGAAGAACTCATCGCCGTAAGGAGGCCTTTCATACCGTTGATATATGCATGCGGCCCGGGGCCGATGATAAAGGCCGTCGCGCATGTGGCAAAGAAGCGCGGGCTCGAAGCCTACGGGTCGTTCGAAGAATATATAGCATGCGGAGTGGGCGCGTGCCTCGGCTGCGCAATAAAGACAAGGTCCGGATACAAGCTGGTCTGCAAGGACGGGCCGGTCTTCAACCTTAAAGAGATGATATGGTAAAGCCCGATCTGAAAGTCAGGATAGGCACGCTGGAGCTGAAGAACCCCGTGACGATGGCGTCCGGTACGTTCGGCTCCAGCGGCGAAGAATACAAAAGCCTCATAGACCTTAGCAGGCTTGGCGCGATAGTCACTAAGTCGATAACCCTCAGGGCGAGGGAAGGCAACCCGCCCCCGCGCCTTGTCGAAACGCCTTCCGGCATGTTGAATTCCATAGGCATACAGAATGACGGGGTGGACTCTTTCATAAAAGATAAATTACCGTCCCTCGGAAAGTTGAGGACGGCCGTGATCGTGTCGATAGCGGGCCACTGCGTAGAGGATTACGCGGCGCTGGCGGCAAAACTTGATAAAGTAAAGAGGGTGGACGCCCTGGAGATAAACATCTCCTGCCCGAACGTGAAGGGCGGGCTCGAGTTCTCCAGGGAACCGGGATCGGCTTCCGGGGTGGTCGCTGCGGTAAGGAGGTCTACCGGGAAGCCCATCATCACAAAGCTTTCCCCGAACGTGAAGGATATATGCGAGGTCGCACTCGCTGCGCAGGAGGCCGGGACTGACGCGGTATCGCTCGTCAACACCTTTACCGGGATGGCCATAGATATCGATTCGCGGATGCCCGTCCTCGGGAATGTCGTGGGCGGATTGAGCGGCCCGGCGATAAAGCCGATAGCTCTGCGGATGGTATGGGAGACGTCGCGGAAGGTTAGGATACCTGTCATAGGAATCGGCGGAATAATGGACTATAAGGACGCGCTAGAATTCATTATCGCGGGGGCAAGCGCGGTGCAGGTCGGCACGGCAACATTCGTAAATCCCGCGGCGGCGATGGAAATAATAGGCGGCATCGAAAAGTATGTGCGCGGCAAAAAGATCAAGAACATAAGGGAACTGACCGGATGCCTGAAAACATAAAAACAGGAGAGAGGCTCATAGTGGCCCTCGACATGAAAACTCTGGACGAGGCCGCCTTGACGGTAAAAAAACTGGGGGCATCCGTGCGGGTTTTTAAGGTGGGGATGGGCCTTTTTACGTCCTATGGCCCCGACGCCGTAAAGATGGTCCACGATAAGGGCGCGAAGGTGTTCCTGGACCTGAAATTCCACGACATACCCAACACTGTGGCCCATGCCGTTAGGTCTGCGGCAAAGCTCGGAGTGTTCATGATGAACATACACGCTATGGGAGGCTCCGATATGATCACCGCTGCGGCGGCGGCCGCGTCCGAAGCCGCGGGCGGATCGGGCACAAAACCGATTTTGCTGGGTGTCACCGTGCTGACTAGCATGGACCAGGCCGCTATAGGCGAGATAGGCGTGGAAAGGAAGATAGAGGAAGAAGTCATCGCTCTCGCGAGGCTCGGCAGGGATGCCGGGCTCGACGGAGTCGTAGCATCGCCCAACGAAACGTCGCTGATAAGGCAGAATCTGGGCAAAGATTTCATCGTTGTGACCCCCGGGATACGCCCTGCGGGCGCGGAAAAGGGCGACCAGAAGAGGACAATGACCCCTGCGGATGCGGTCAGGGCGGGGGCGGACTATATAGTCGTCGGAAGGCCTATAATAGAGGCAAAAGATCCGGTCGAAGCCGCGAAAAAGATAATAAAGGAGATGGAGAGTTGAACCGTAAAGCCGTAATGGATATTTTCAGGAAGTGTGGCGCCCTCCACAAGGGCCATTTTAAGCTCTCCAGCGGCCTGCACAGCGAATATTACATGCAGTGCGCCCTCGTGCTCGCGGATACGAAGATGTCCGCCAAGTTGTGCAAGGAATTGGCAAGAAAGTTCAAGGGTAGTAAAGCAAGCGTGGTCATAGGGCCCGCTATCGGCGGGATAACGGCTGCGTACGAAGTGGCCCGCGCGCTCGGAATAAAAGGCATATTCGCGGAGAGGGAAGAGGGAAAAATGACGCTGCGGCGCGGATTCAGCATCGAGCCCGGGGAGAGGGCCATAGTAATAGAAGATGTGACCACTACCGGAGGTTCGGCGCGGGAAGTCGCGGATCTCGTGAAAAGCCTCGGCGCAAAACTCGTCGGGGTCGGCGCCATCATAGACAGGTCGGGCGGGAAGGCCAAATTCAGCGTGCCGTTCAAATCGCTCGCAAAATTGAAGATCGCTACGTTCAGCCCGGAAGAGTGCCCGTTATGCAAGTCGGGAAAACCCATCATAAAACCGGGCAGCAGGAAATAAAGCCTAAAATCCTATATTCTAGTCGCATCGTCGACTAGTATGCTTACGTTATTTTTCAGCACTTCCAGTATGCCCGCGCTCCTGCAATCGAATGTCGTATTCCCGGAGGCGCCGTATTTTATTGTTATTTTTCCCGGGGCGAGGATTGCGATCAGCGGAGCGTGGTCGACAAGGACTCCGAAGTACCCCGACTTGCCGGGCGCTATCAATGACGACGCCTCACCCTCGAAAAGGGACTTCTCGGGCGTAGCTATACTTATTTTTAAGGCCTTATCGGACATCTGTCTGTTCGCTATCGCTCTTCAGTTGGGCGGCCTTCTCGATCGCCTCTTCGATGGTGCCCACCATGAAGAACGCCTGTTCGGGAAGGTCGTCGAGTTTACCCTCTATTATCATCTTAAAGCCCCTGATCGTATCCTCGAGCTTCACGTATTTTCCCTTTATGCCGGTGAACGCTTCCGCGACGAAGAACGGCTGCGAGAAGAACTTTTGTATCTTCCTCGCGCGGGCGACCAGCTGCTTATCTTCCTCGGAAAGCTCGTCTATGCCCAGGATCGCTATGATATCCTGCAGGTCCTTGTACCTCTGTAGTATCTTCTGCACGTTCCTGGCGGTATTATAATGGTCCTCGCCGAGTATCCTCGGGTCGAGTATCCTCGACGTCGAATCGAGCGGGTCGACGGCAGGATATATGCCGAGATCCGATATCTTGCGCGAAAGGACCGTCGTGGAATCGAGATGGGAGAACGTCGTGGCGGGCGCGGGATCCGTAAGGTCGTCCGCCGGGACATATATGGCCTGGACCGACGTTATCGAGCCGCGCTTCGTGGACGTGATCCTCTCCTGCAGTTCGGCCATCTCCGTGCCCAGGTTCGGCTGGTAACCTACGGCAGAGGGCATGCGCCCGAGAAGTGTGGATACCTCAGAACCCGCCTGCACGAACCTGAATATATTGTCGATGAAGAGGAGCACGTTCATGCCTTCCTCATCGCGGAAATATTCGGCCATCGTAAGCGCGGAAAGCCCGACACGCAGCCTCGCCCCCGGCGGCTCGTTCATCTGTCCGAATACGAGCGCGGTTTTTTTCACGACGCCCGATTCATTAAGATCGAGCCATAGGTCGTTGCCTTCCCTCGTGCGCTCGCCGACCCCTCCGAAGACCGATATGCCGCCGTGTTCGGTCGCAATATTGCGAATGAGCTCCATGACAATGACCGTTTTTCCGACACCGGCGCCGCCGAAGAGGCCTATCTTGCCGCCCTTCGGGTATGGCGCGAGGAGGTCTATGACCTTCAGCCCCGTCTCGAGCATCGAAGATACGGTAAGCTGTTCCTCGAAGGAAGGGGGGTCGCGGTGTATCGAATATCTTTTGTCTGGATTGGCAAGCGCGCCCTTATTGTCGAGAGGGGTGCCAAGAAGGTTGAATATCCTTCCCAGGGTCTGCTGGCCCACAGGGACCGTTATCGGTAAGCCCGTGTCCAGCGCTTTCATCCCGCGCACGAGCCCGTCCGTCGAGGCGAGCGATATGCACCTGACAATATTATTGCCGATGTGCTGGGCTACCTCAAGCGTGAGATCTATGCCCCTGTCCTTGTCCTCGATCTTTACGGCGTTCAATATCCTTGGCAGTTCATGTTCGGGAAACCTGATGTCCACGCTTGGGCCTATGACCTGCAGTATCTCTCCGTATGCCATTTAAATTATCCTTATTTAAGCGCTTCCGCGGAAGTCGCGACCTCAAGGACCTGGTTGGTTATCGACGCCTGGCGCGCCTTGTTCCTCATCAATGTCAGGCTGTCTATCAGTTCTACCGCGTTATCTGTCGCGGACTGCATGGCTATCGTCCTGGAAGAATGCTCCGTAGTGAACGCGTCCAGGAGTATGAGCCTCATCTTTATCGAAAGGTACTTCGGTATCAGGTCGTCGAGTATCTCGTCTATGCCGGGGTCGGCGATGAACTCCAGCTCCCCCTTTATAGGATGGGGAGGGGTTATGCTCAGGAATTTCCTGATATCCGGTTTATACCTGGTCGCCGATTCGAAATGGCTGTGCGCGATATAGATCTCGTCCGCCTCATGCTTCAGGAACATATCTATCAGGTCTTTCGCTATCTTATCGGCTATATCGGCGGAATAGCGGCCGTGCAAACCCAGGTAGCTTTTCACTATCTGCGCGCCCCTCTTGCTGAAATAGACAAACCCCTTGCGGCCGACGGCTATTATCTTTACGTTATCCTTGCCGCGCTGCTTGAGCATCTTCTCGGTAAGGCGGATAATATTGTTATTGTATACGCTGCAAAGCCCGCTGTCGGAGGTTATCATGCAGAGAGCGAACTTCCTGCCGCCCTCCCTGTCCTCGAGAAGGGGGTGCCTCTTTACCTGGTCGGGATTCAGGCTTAATAGCAGCTTGGTCAGTATCGAGTCGAGCTTCCGGTAATAGGGCCTGCCCGTCTCCAGCATGTTCTCGCTGCGCTTAAATTTTGCGGTCGAGACCATCTGCATCGCGCGCGTGATCTTCTTCGTGCTCTCGACGCTCCTGATCCTGCCTTTTATCTGTCTAAGCGATAATATCATTTTTAGTGAGCGATTCGTTGAACTGTCTCTTGAACTCCGACACCGCCTTGTCCAGCTTGGCGGCAACGGCATCGCTGATCTCCTTCTTAGTGTCAATCTCGTGCTCTATTTCGGGGTATTTCTCCGACGTAAAAGCGTAGAGCCCCGCCTCGAATTTCTTTATATGCTCGATGGGCATATCATCGAGATAACCCTTCGTCCCGGCGTATATTATGATGACCTGTTTCGAAAGCGGGAGGGGTTCGTACTGGCCCTGCTTAAGCACCTCGGTCATCTTCTCGCCGCGCGTAAGCTGCGCCTGCGTTACTTTGTCGAGCTCGGAGCCGAATTGCGCGAACGCGGCAAGTTCCCTGTACTGCGCGAGGTCTATCCTGAGTTTTCCGGCGACGCCTTTCATCGCCTTAGTCTGGGCCTTCCCGCCGACGCGCGATACCGAAAGGCCGACGTTTATGGCAGGCCTTACGCCGGCATAGAAGAGGTCGGTCTCAAGGTATATCTGGCCGTCGGTTATCGATATGACGTTAGTCGGTATATAGCTCGTGATGTCGCCCGCCTGCGTCTCGATGAACGGCAGCGCGGTCAGAGAACCGCCGCCGAGCTCATCGGAAAGCTTTGCGGCGCGCTCCAACAGCCTCGAATGGAGGTAAAAGATATCGCCGGGATACGCCTCTCGACCCGGGGGACGCCTCAGCAGAAGGGAGAGCTGCCTGTACGCCTGCGCGTGCTTCGAAAGGTCATCGTATATTACGAGCGCGTGCTTGCCGTTATACATGAACTCCTCGCCCATCGCGCAGCCCGAGTAAGGCGCGAGGTACTGGAGCGGGGCGGGGGACTCGGCCGGCGCGCACACTATTGTCGTGTATTCCATCGCGCCGTATTTGGCCAGCGTCTCCGATACGGAAACGACGGTCGAGAGCTTCTGCCCTATAGCGACGTATATGCAATAGACGTTCTTATCTTTCTGGTTTATTATCGTATCTATGGCAATGGCGGTCTTGCCGGTCTGCCTGTCGCCTATGACCAGCTCGCGCTGGCCGCGCCCTATCGGTATCATCGAATCGATGGCCTTAATGCCTGTCTGCAGCGGCTCCTTCACCGGCTGGCGCTGGATTACGTTCGGCGAATGGCCTTCGACCGGCCTGAACGTGTCCGCGACGACGGGGCCCTTTTCGTCAATAGGATTTCCGAGCGCGTCGACGATCCTGCCGACGAGCGCCTTGCCCGTCGGGACCTGCGCTATCTTGCCGGTCCTCTTGACTATATCGCCGTCCTTGATGCCCTCGTCCGAGCCGAAGATGACGATACCGACGCTCTCCTCCTCCAGGTTCAGGACCATGCCCATAACTCCTCCGGGCAGCTCGATGAGCTCGCCGGCCATTACGTCATCGAGGCCGTAGACGCGCGCGATGCCGTCGCCGACCTGGAGTATTGTCCCGACGGATTCCATCTTCATCTTGGACTTGAACTTTTCCAGCTCGCTCTTTATTACCGACGTTACTTCTTCCGGTCTGAGTGCCATTTCAATCCACCTTTATTTCCATTAGATGTTCCCTTAATTCGAAAAGTTTTCTCTTTATAGAGCCGTCTATCACGATATTGCCGACCACGGCCTGCACGCCTCCGATAAGGTACGGGTCGATCTTGACCTCGACCTCCAGTTTTTTGCCGATCTTGCTTTCCAGCTTTTCTTTTATCGCCTTGAGTATCTCGGGGGGGAGAGGCTTGGCGCTTTTGATGACCGCCCGCTCGATCCCCATCTCGCGATAATAGAATTCCCCTGCTTCCTGGGCGATATCGGGCGCTTCTTCGCTGCGGCGCTTCTCTACGATAAGCTTTATGAACGAGCGGGTCTCCCCGGAAAAAGTGCCCTTGAAGACCTTGTCTATGAATTCCGATTTATCCTTATAGGGTATCTCGGGGTTCTTCAGGAACTTCAGGAGTTCGGGGTCCTTTTCGAGCATCCTGCCTAACGACATCAGGTCCTCGAGCCCTGCCTTCGCGCCGACAGTCTCCTTCGCGTAAGCGAGAAAGCCTTCCGCATACCTCCTGGCGACCGCTCGGTCGTTCATTTCACCTTCTCCAGGTCATTAAGGAAATCCTCGGCGAGCTTCCTGTCCTTATCGTCGGTGATCTTTTCCTTTAGCATCTTTTCGGCAGTCCCGAGCGTGAGCTCGACGACCTTTTGCTTAAGTTCCTGTTTCGCCTTGGTTATCTCTATCCCGATGTTCTCCTGAGCCTTGTCGAGAATGACGCGGGCTTCCTGCCGTGCGTTCTCCCTGATCTCTTGTGAGACCTTCTTGCCCTCGGTCACGGCTTCCTGTATCTTCGCGCGCGATTCGGCCTCTATGCCTGCGAGCCTCTTGTCGTAATCGGCCCTGAGCTTCTCGACCGCCGACTGCGCGTCCTCGATCTTTCTGAATTCGGACGCGATCCTCTCGCGCCTGTCGTCGAGGAGCTTCAGAAGCTTCTTCCAGGCGAATATGCGCAGAAGGGTAAGCAAAAGCAGGAAGCTGACTACCTGCGCGACTATCTCATTAGCGCTTAAAGACTTTAAGAGTTCCATCGCGGGGTATTATATCTTCCCCAGCAGAGAGAACGAAAGCACGAGCGCGTATATCGTGAGGGCCTCGATAAGGGCGCAACCGGCTATCATGTTGATAAGTATCTTCATCGACGCCTCAGGCTGCCTTGCGGTCGCCTCCATAGCCGCGGCGACGGCCTTTCCCAGGGCGATAGCGGAACCGAAAGCCGCTATGGCAAGCCCTATCGGGACCGATATTGAAAGCATTGCTTTGTAATCCATCTTATACCTCCTTTCAAGGTATTCTGGTGTGGTTGTTACTCCTCGTGGTGCGGTAATATAAGCGCGAAATATACCGTGCTCAGCAGGCTGAAGACCACCGCCTGCATCACGCTGCTAAGCAGGGTCAGGAACATGTTGAACAGGAAGAGGGGGACGCCCCCAATCCCGAATTGCGCCGATACGGCCAGAAGCATGTCTTCCGCCCAGACGTTGCTCCGGAGACGGAGCGCGAGGCTTAACGGCTTCACGAGCTCCGATATTATATGTATGAAAAAGAGAAGGACCGGTATGAAGACCGTGAAAGCTATCACGCCCCTCGGGTTGCCCATCAGGTGGTCCACGTAGCCGATTATGCCGTTCTCCCTTATCGCCGTGAACTGCACATACAGGAAGACGCATACAGCCAGCGCCACCGTAGTCGACAGGCTCGACGTGGATGATTTCAGGAACGGGACCAGGCCCATAAGGTTCATCAGCAGTATGTAAATGAACAGCGTCCCTATGAACGGCGTGAACCTCTTGCCCTTAGGCCCGAGTATACCGCATACGAAATCATCCAGCCCCCCGACGACGATCTCCATGAAGAGCTGCAGCCTGCCCGGTATCATAGAGCTCCTGCGTGACGCGAAAAAGGCCAGCAGGGATACCAGCGCGACGATCATCAGCGAATATATTATATTCTCGTAGAGGTGCAGGAAATGGGCATAAGGCGTCCCCTCGAGCTTCTCAGCAAGGAATCCTACGAGGTTAGGCAGTTCAGGTTGCGCTGTGTGAGTCTCCGTCATCTTTGTGTATTATCCTGAGTATCTTTATTATCTCCATTACGCCCGCATAAAAGCCGATCCCCATGAAGACGAGCGAAAGGTAAGGCGCGAACCCGATCTTTCCTTCGAGATAAACGCCGAAGAAGTACCCCGCCACTGGGCTTGCGGCCAAGACCACTGGGACAAAGGAGAGGAGCCCCCAAATCTTAGCCAGCTTGTAGAATTCCGCCTTCTTTTTCTCTTCGCTACCCATATTATATCATTTTATAGATTCGAGAACCAGTTTTTCGTTCGCGACGTCCATTTTTATATTGAAATTGCTCAGGAAAGACATCCCCAGCAGGCCGTCAATGCCATGGCCCGGGGGGTTATCCGCTACCGCGACAGGGACGTTATAGGCCGTCGAATTTCCCACCCTGATGCTTTTGACTATTATGACGTCGCTCTTCGTCGTGCTGCCGTCGGCTAGCGTGAAATTCACGTCCTCGATCGTCTCATTAGGGTTCGTCTCGATCCTTTTTGCCACCTCTTTGGATATCACGACTATCGACGCCCCTGTATCGACCGCCAGAAGGCATGAAGTGCTGCCGTTAAGCACTGCCTTTACCGTCATCCCGTTGGCGGTCTTCGTCAGCGATACCGAATCCCTGTTAAGGCCTTTCTCTATCTCTGATATCGCTTTGTCCGCGATGCCGGCATACAGGGCCTCCTCATCGCTGATACCGCGCTCCTTCATATCGCCCACTTTCCTATCGAACGAGAGGCGGAAGTTTCCCACATTGTTCCCGTACTCGGTGATGGCCTTCCAGTACTCGCGCTCATATTCGGGTATCTTCGGGCTCAGGGTGTTCAGGTCCTCCGCGATGGCCGCGACCTCCGTATTCAGCGCATTCATCTCCGTTATGCGCCGGTTATATCCCCTGATGTCGCTTTGCGGGTCCATCCCGCCCACTTTCTTGTTTATATCATCGAACTTTGACCTCAGGTTCTTATATTTTTTCTTCTTGGCCGCCAGGGTCTCCTTTGCCTTATCGAGCCGCTCCTTGGCGTCATCGGCGGCTTTTCTCGCGGATATGAGATTCTTCAGCTGCTTCGCTGCATCCTCGAACGCCTCGGGGACCAGCGTGCCCCTCTCGATAGCTTTTTTACGCGCCCCGCTTTCGATGGCCGCGTTCTCAGATTCGGAGGCCTTTTCGATCGATTCGATCTCGTCCCTGGAGATCTTTATCGTGCCGGTGCCTATAGCGAGGGTAATGCGGAGGGGGTCTTCAGCTTTTATGACGCCCTTCAACACGCCCTTATTCTTAAGAAAGACGGTATCGGCATGTACCGCAGAGGAAAAGCGCGGCACAACCGCCAGCGCGAAGGCCAGGAGCATGGCTAATGCAAGTTCCCTAGTTCTCATATTTATAGTAAGGAATTTCCTATCCAGCGCAGGAATGGGACGGGGAAGAGGCCTAAGATCAGCACCCCGGCCAGCGCTATTATAAGCGCAAGCTTGACCGGGAGCGGCTTGTGCTCCCTGGCCATCATGCGCGGTTCGCCCATGTACATGAATTTTACGACTTTCATGTAATAATATACCGCCAGTACGCTGTTCACGATGCCGGCAACGGCGAGAATGTAATATTTCGATTGGATCGCGGAGGCGAAGACGAGGAATTTTCCGAAAAACCCCGCAAGCGGCGGTATCCCGGCCAACGAGAGCAGGAAGACCGTTAGCATGAAAGCCAGGACCGGCTCCCGTTTCGCGAGGCCCGTATATTCCCCTATATGGTCGCTCTTTATCGAGTTCGAGACGAGTATCACGCATCCGAACGCGCCTATATTCATCAGAACATACGCGATCAGGTAGTACATGACCGCCTGTATACCGAGCGATGTGCCGACGACGAAACCTATGAGGATATAGCCCGCCTGAGCTATCGACGAATAACCGAGCATGCGCTTGATGTCTTCCTGGTTTATCGCGATTATGTTGCCGGCGGTCATCGTTATTATCGCCACGGCCTGTGCGACATCCGACCAGCCGGTAAAGAGGGGGAAGAAGTTCTTGAGGAAGACCCTGACCAGTATCGCGAAGCCTATAGCTTTCGGCCCCGCGGAGAGGAACGCGGTAATCGGCGTCGGGGCCCCCTGGTAAGCATCCGGGACCCACATATGGAACGGCACCAGCGCGCATTTGAAACTGAGCCCCGCGAAGACCAGCAATAGCGCCACAGCGGCGGCAAGCGAATTTGCCCCGGCGGTATTGAGCATGCCCGATATGACCGAAAGGTCCGTGGTCCCGAAGATGCCGTAAATGAAGGATATGCCGTAGAGCATCACCCCGGTAGCGAGAGCCCCGAAGAGGAAATACTTCAGCGCCGCCTCGCTCGAGAACCGGTCCCGCTTCAGGAAGGCCGTGAGCATGTACGATATCAGCGATATCGCCTCGAGGGAGATATATATCATCATGAGGTTGTTCGAGGAGGCCGCGACCATCATCGCTACGGCGGCGGCGAGCAGCAGGAAGTAGTATTCCCCCGCATCCTCGTCGGAGAAGCCCTTATACCCGAGCGATATCAGTATCACGAGGCCGATGACCAGCAGGGATATCTCCTTGAAGAATTCCGAGAACGTGTCATTCAACAGCATGTTCGAGAATAGCGGACCAGCGGCCTCATAGCTGTGCGGCATGCAGAAGATCGAAAGCAGTATGGCCGCCAGGCAGAATACCCCGAGCACGGCCTTCTTGCCTACGAAGAGCCCGGCTATCAGCACGAGGACGGCCGATCCCGCGAGTATCAGTTCCGGCAGGAAGTATCTTATGCTTTCGGCAGCGCTCAAAGAAGCAACCCTCCGATTTGCCGTACGAGTTCGGTTATCGCCGGGGACTGGTAATTGAGTATGATAAGCGGATATACGCCGATGGCCACGGTTACTACCATCAGAGGCACGAGGGTGAAGAGTTCACGCTTATTGATATCCGCGATCCCGGCCCATGCGGCGTTGAGCGGCCCTAGGAGTACCCTCTGTATCATATAAAGGAAGTATCCCGCGGTTATGACTATACCGAGGACCGATATTATCGTGATGGTCCTGAACGCGGTAAAGCCTCCCATCAGCGACATGAACTCGCTGACAAAACCGCTCAGGCCCGGCAGGCCGAGGGATGCGAGCGTAAAGACGACCAGTACGCCGGCATATACGGGCATCTTTGCGCCGAGACCGCCGAACTTATCGAGGTCCCTCGTATGGGCGCGGTCATAGATGACACCGACGAGCAGGAACATGCCGCCGGTTATGATGCCGTGGTTGAACATCTGCATCAGGGCCCCGTTGAAACCGGTAACGGTCATGCTCGCGAGCCCCAACATGACGAATCCCATATGGCTGACCGAGGAATACGCGACCATCTTCTTGAAGTCCGTCTGCGCCATCGCGACAAAAGCGCCGTAGACGATGTTTATGAGGCCGAGCATTGCGAAGGGAAGCGCAAAATATATCGCGGCATCCTTTAATATCGGAAAGCTTATCCTGAAGAACCCGTATCCTCCCATTTTAAGCAGGACGCCCGCAAGCAGTACGCTGATCGGAGTTGGGGCCTCAACGTGCGCGTCGGGCAACCACGTATGGAATGGGAAGACCGGGACCTTTATCGCGAACCCGAGATAGAACCCGACGAATACCATGATCTGGAAGCTCTTGGCGAAGGCGCTGCCGGCAGCCGCAAGTTCCAGCATGTTGAACGTATGCGGCTGGGACGTGAAATAGAGCGCCAGTATAGAAAGCAGCATGGCTACCGACCCCGCCAGCGTATATATGAAGAACTTGATAGCGGCGTATTCCCTGCGCGGGCCGCCCCATATGCCGATCAGGAAATACATCGGTACGAGGACGAGCTCCCAAAAGACATAAAAGAGGAAGAGGTCCAGCGACAGGAACGTACCGAGCATTCCCGTGTTGAGCAGCAGGTACAGGAAGTAGTATTCCTTCTGGCGTTCCCTGATCCCGAACGAGCCGATGCACGCGAGGAATCCGAGCAGGGCCGTAAGGAAGACGAGGCCTATGCTTATTCCGTCCACCCCGAGGTGATAATTGATGTTGACCTGGGGTATCCATGAGAGCTTCTCTGAGAACTGCATCAGGGTGTTGTTATAGTCGAAGCCCGTCACCATGAATACCGTGAACAGCAGCGTTATCCCGGTCGCCGCCGTCGCGACGCCCTTGATAATGCCGGTCCTGCCCTTAGGTATAAACAGTATCAGCAGGCCCGCAAGCAGCGGCAGGAAGATTATCGAACTCAACAAAGGGAAAGGCATTACCGACCTCCTATCAATTTTATAAATATCATTATCGCAAGCCCGAAGAACGCTATCAGTATGTAGTTCTGCACGAAACCCGTCTGGAACCGGCGCAATATCGCGGAACAGAGCCACGTGACGTTAGCCGTCATGTTCACTATCCCGTCGACGATATACAGGTCGAACCATGACTGTATCTTTCCTGCCGTTAAGGAGAGGCATGCGGCCATGTTAACGGCGCCGTCTACGACCTTCGAGTCAAACCCGGAGGCGATATCCGCGATCCGCATGCACGGCCTTATTATTAGCGCGCCGTATATCTCATCCACATAGTATTTATTGGATACAAGCTTATAAAGGAACGCGAATCTCGAGCGCAGCGATGCCGGGAGCAGCTTGTTATCCAGGATATAGAATACATATGCGGCCCCTATACCCGTAAGGGATATCGCGATCGAGACGCCCATCGTGAAGAACTCAAATTTCACCGGCCTGAAGAACCCCGCGAATGCGGCAAAGGCCGCGAGGATGCACAGCGGGACCGTCATGACGGCAGGGGACTCATGCGCATGCAGTTCTGAGCGCGGCTTGCCGAACAATACGACGAATATCAGGCGGAACATATAGAACGCCGTCAGCAAACTTGTGAGCGCGGCAACGCCGAACAGGACCGGATGGCCCCCCTTAAGGATCTCGGAGAGTATCTCGTCCTTCGACCAGAAGCCCGAGAACGGCGGCACGCCGGCTATAGCGAGGCCGCCTATTATGAACGTCCAGCCGGTCGCCTTCATCTTTCCGAGCAGGCCGCCCATCTTGAAAATGTCCTGCGTATGGACCGCGTGTATGACGCTGCCGGCGCAGAGGAAGAGCAGGGCCTTGAAGAACGCGTGCGTCATCAGGTGGAACGTGCCGCCTTCGTAGCCGCCGACGCCCAGCGCGAGCATCATGAACCCGAGCTGGCTTATCGTGGAATAAGCGAGTATCCTTTTAATGTCGCTATTAACGGCCGCGATGGTCGCGGCCATGAGCGCGGTTATCGCCCCTATATATGCGACCCAGATCAGCGACGTATGCTGGGTGAGGAAGAGCCCGTATGTGCGCGCTACAAGGTAAACGCCTGCGGCGACCATCGTTGCCGCGTGTATCAGGGCTGAAACCGGCGTCGGGCCCTCCATCGCGTCGGGCAACCATACGTGCAGGGGGAACTGCGCCGATTTGCCGACCGCGCCGCAAAATATCAGCAGGGCGATCACGGTCAGCGTCGCGTCGTTTATCCCGAGGCCGGCGAGGTCCTTGAAGTAAAGGGTCTTTGTCGTGAAGAACAGTAAAAATATCCCTATCAAAAGGCCGGTATCGCCTATCCTCGTGGTTACAAAGGCCTTCATGCCGGCCCTGGCGGCGGCAGGCCGTTCGAACCAGAACGATATGAGCAGGTAGGAGCAGAGCCCCACGCCTTCCCAGAATATATAGAGCATCACGAAATTATCCGAGAGCAGAAGCCCGAGCATCGAACCCATGAACAGGGACATATAAGCGAAGAACCTCGAATACCGCTTGTCGTCATGCATGTAGCCTATTGAATATACCTGTATGAGGGTGCCGACTACGGTCACGACCAGCAGCATCATGCACGAGAGGGGGTCTATTATTACGCCGAAATCGAGGGCGAAGCCGTTGAACGAGATCCAGCGGCCTACGGTATATGGACCTTCTCCGCCGAAGGCGTTCCCTATATATGCCATGACAGCTATCGCGAGCGCGGCGACTGAAGCGCCTATGGACACGAGCGCGCTTGCCTTCTTGAGCCTGCGCCCGAAAAGGATATTTACCGCAAAGGCGGCAAAAGGGAACAGAGGTATAAGGTGCGCGAATTTTACCATTTCATTATGTTCATGTTTTCCGTGAATATCGTCTTCATGTTCCTGTAAACGGCTATCACCAGTACGAGCCCTATCACCGCGGAAGCTGCGGCTATCGCCATTACGAACAGGGCGAATACCTGTCCCAAGCCGTCCGGGCCCCCGAGGAATTTATTGAACGTTATAAGGTTTATATTTGCCGCGTTCAGTATCAGCTCTATGGACATCAGTATCCCTATCGCCGTCCTGCGCGTCAGCGCGCCGTAGAGCCCTATTGCGAAGAGGGCCGCCCCTAATACAAGGAAATGGCTTTGGGGTATCATTATTTTTTCACCTTCCCTATCACTATCGCGCCGACGAGCGCCGCAAGCAATATAAGGGATATGAACTCGAAAGGCAGCGCATACGAGGACATGAGCGCCCGCCCGATATCGTTCAGCCCGGGCCCGGCAGGGGCCGCCGCACCTGAGGCCGGAATTTTCCAGGGGTTCCCCATGATTATATAAATAAAGAAAGAAAGTATCGCCGCCGTTACGACGGCCGATATGAGGGCCTGGCTGTTCGCCTGTCTTATAGAGCGGTCCTTTATATTGGCCGTCAGCATTATCGCGAAGAGGAAGAGGGTGACTATCGCGCCGACATATATGATGACCTGGACGACCGCTAGGAATTCCGCGTTCAGGAAGAGGTAGACCCCGGCGATGCAGAAGAGGCAGAGCGCAAGGGAGACCGCGCAGTGGAAAATATTGCGCATGGCGACTACACCGAACGCGAAAACGCAGGCGAGTCCCGCCAGCACGTAGAACGACGCCTGCACGACGAAGTCCTGCGGAAGCCCGTAATTATTTACTATGTCACTTAACTGTCGGATGAGCCCATTCATCATATTTACCCGCGTTTAGTAGGTCTATGTGCAATTTGCCGTGTTCGTATACCGCGATCTCGTAGATCTTGCCCATATAGATAGCCTGGGTCGGGCAGACCTGTTCGCAGAGCCCGCAGAAACAGCAGAGCTCCATGTTATATTTGAAATGTTCAAAATCCTTCTTCTTGTCCGCGCCCTCCTTTACGGCGAGGTCGAGGCATAAAGTCGGGCATATCTTAACGCACTGGCCGCACTTGATGCACTTCTCCGCATGCAGGTCGACGAGCCCCCTGAACCTTTCCGTCATCGGCATCTTCTGCGTAGGGTATTGCAGGGTCACCGGCTTTACGAACAAGTTCTTAAGCGTCACGAACAGCGCTTTTATCATCTCAGTAATACCCATCCCGCGACGGCAAGGTTTACGAACGCCAGCGGCGTGAGCACCTTCCACGCGAAACCCATAAGTTGGTCGACGCGCAGCCTCGGGAGCGTCCACCTGATCCACATCAACAGGGTCACGATGCCGTACGTCTTTATAAGGAACCATATGACCGGCGGCAGGAACGGCCCGCTCCACCCGCCGAGGAACAATATCGCCGCCAGGGCCGATATTATGAACATGTTGGTGTATTCGCCGAGGAAGAACATGGCGAACTTCATTCCGGAATATTCCGTGTGGAAACCCGCCACGAGCTCCGACTCCGCTTCTGGTATGTCGAACGGCGTCCTGTTGACCTCGGCGGTCCCGGCGATCAGGAATATGAGGAACGCGACCGCCATATTCGGCTGGAAGACGAACCACATCTCCTTCTGCGCCTCGACTATCTTCTGCATCGACAGCGTGCCGGCGAACATGACCGCCGTCACCAGGGCCAGTATAAGCGGTATCTCGTAGCTGATTATCTGCGCGGCCGACCTCATCCCGCCCAGCAGCGAATATTTATTGTTAGAGCCCCATCCGGCCATGAAAATGCCCAGCACGCATATCGAGGTGAGGGCCATTACATAGAGCGCGCCAATATTGAGGTCGCGCCCTACCAGCGCGAATACCATGACCGAGGGCACCACGGCGAAGAACGGCGCGAACCACCAGGCGAGCATGTCCACCCCCGCGGGGGTTATGTTCTCCTTGAGCAAAAGCTTTATGACGTCCGCGACAGACTGCAGCGCGCCGTGCCAGCCGACTCGCATCGGGCCGTAGCGCGTCTGGATATGCGCCGAGACCTTCCGTTCCCACCATATGAGGAACATCGCCGATACGGCTATGAAGCCGAGGGCCGCGGCGCCTACGACGATCATTATTATGAATGTCATGATAGGAATGATCATCTGTCTATCTCCCCCATGACGACATCAAGGCTGCCGAGAACGCATACTGCATCCGCCACCTTCAGGCCGTTTATCAGTTCCGGAAGTACTGCTATGTTCGAAAAGGAGGGGGAGCGTATCTTCATCCTGTACGGCACGGGGGAGCCGTCGCTGACTATGTAAAACCCGAGTTCGCCGCGCGGGTTCTCACTCCTCATATATGCCTGCCCCGGCGCCGGCCTGAAAATCTTTCCGGCCTTGGCTACGGGGTCGCCTTCGGGAAGCCCGAGTATGGCCTGTTCGGCGATGCGAAGGCTCTGGCGCATCTCGTCCATCCTTACCTTATACCTGTCCCACGAGTCGCCGTTCTTTCCCGTCGGGACGTCGAAAGCAAATTTATCGTAATTGAGGTACGGCTCATCCTTGCGCAGGTCCCATTTGACGCCGGAGGCGCGCAGGTTCGGGCCCGTAACGCTGTAGCTGACCGCCTTCTCGCTTGTCAGCACGCCGACTCCTTTCGTCCTCGCCAGGAATATCGGGTTCGCGCTGAACATCGCTTCCAGGTCGTCTATCTTCGGGCGCATGTATTTGATTATCTTCTTTATCTTGTCGTCTGATCCTTTGGGCAGGTCGCGCGATACGCCGCCTATCCTCATGTAATTGTAGGTGAGCCTCTGGCCGCAGATATCATCAAAGAGTTCGACGATCTTTTCGCGTTCGCGCATGCCGTAGAAGAGAGGCGTCGCGAAAGCCCCGAGGTCCTGCGTGAACGTCGTTATGCCGAAGAGGTGGCTCGCTATCCTGCCAAACTCGGCCATTATGACCCTGATATGCTTGGCCCTGTCGCTGACCTCGATATTCATAAGCTTTTCCGCGGCGAGCACGTAGGCGAGGTTGTTGTTCATCGACGCGAGGTAATCGAGCCTGTCGGTGAACGGTATGAACTGCGTATATGTGCGCTTCTCCGCGATCTTCTCGATGCTGCGGTGCAGGTATCCTATATGGACGATGCTTTCGACGACCGTCTCGCCGCTGAGCTTGAGCTCCAAACGCAGGACCCCGTGGGTAGACGGGTGCTGCGGCCCCATGTTTACCCAGAACTCCTCTGTGGTTATGTTTTCCTTAACGGGTGTATAGTCCATTCGTCCGGATTCAGTATCCTTTTAAGGTTAGGGTGGTTCAGGAAGATCACGCCGAACAGGTCGAAGACCTCGCGCTCGAGCCAGTCCGCAGACTTCCAGGACCTTGCCAGGCTCTCAATGGAAAGGTCGCCTGAAAGCTGCGCCTTCAGCGTTACGGCAGCGTGTTTCCTCAGCGAGTAGAAGTTGTATATCAGTTCGATATGGTCCTTGTTGTCCACGGCGGTTATGCAATGCAGGTTGTCAAAACCCTGGCTCACGAGGCAGCGCGCCGCCTCAAGGATCCCGTCCTTCGGGATAACTATCGCTTTCGTCTGTTCCTCGACAGTGACGCCGGGGATCCTCAATTTTATGAGCCCGAAGACTTCACCGTTTGGCATGCTTCTCCTTCATGATCTTCTCCTGGAGCTTCATTATGCCGAAGAGCAGGTTTTCGGGCCTTGGAGGGCAGCCGGGTATATGCACGTCTACGGGTATACCGAGCGCCTCGGTCCCCTTCACGACGGAATATGTGTCATTGTAAAAGATGCCGCCCGATATCGCGCAATTACCCATCGCTATGACGTATTTCGGCTCGGGCATCTGGGCGTAAAGGCGTTTCATGCAGTCGCCCATCTTGACGCAGACGGTGCCGGCGACTATCATGACGTCGCACTGCCTGGGGCTGGCACGGAAGACTCCGGCCCCGAAGCGGTCGATATCGAACCTGGAGGCGCCCGCGCCGATCATCTCGATCGCGCAGCAGGCGAGGCCGAATGTCATGGGCCAGAGGGAGGAGGCCTTGCTCCATTTCAGCACGGTCTCGCTTGTCGTGAGGACCAGGTTGCCGCCCGGGAATTTTTCTATGAGGCCGGAAGCGGGTATCTTCTCTATCACTGCCATTCGAGGGCCCCTTTCTTCCACGCATATATAAGGCCGGCTGCCAGGACCGCAATAAAGACCATCATCTCAACGAAGGCTATCACGCCGGACTCGCGGAAGATGACCGCCCACGGCACGAGGAAGAGTATTTCCACGTCGAATACGACGAAGATAAGCGCGATTATGTAATAGCGCACGTTGAATTGTATCCAGGAGTTGCCCCTGACCGTCTCGCCGCACTCGTAGCAGGAGCTCTTTGCCGGGTTCGGGTCGCGCGGGCGCAGGAACCATGATACTATGAAGGCTCCGGCAACAAAAGCGATGCCGAAGATAAGGAAGAGGCCGACATATCCGTAATCTGCGATCATATCCTAAAGTGGCTCCTATGGACTGAGTAGCTGGTCATTATACAGGCTGGCTCCCATGATTATACAAAATCTCCTGCCTTTATGTAAAGATATAAATGGCAAATAAAAACCCTTGACAAAAAGCCGTCATATGTTATAATTACCTTCGTAGTAAATAAGAGATTAGAAATCGTATACCGCATCGGTTGATGATAACTAACCTTTGCGGGTTTTTTTACGACCAGGTCATTATTTACTATAATTCAAGAGGAAAGGAGGTAAAGTAAGTAATGGCTAAGGGAAAGGTAAAGTGGTTCAGCGATCAGAAAGGTTATGGATTCATTACTCCTGAGAACGGCAAGGATGTGTTTGTTCATCACAGCGCGATTCAGGGTGAAGGCTATAAATCTTTAACCGAGGGACAGGAAGTCCAGTTCGACATCGAAAAAGGTCCCAAGGGTGAGCAGGCTACAAACGTAGTAAAGCTCTAACAAGAACGCTACCAACGCATTGGCCCGGTTCCAAAAGAACCGGGCCTTGTTTTTTGTCAAGCAAGAGTGTAAAATACGGGCCATGGCGGAATTCAAGGTAAAGAAGAAGACGCTCGTTTATGACGGCAGGATAGTCAGGCTTGTCGTCAGCGACGGAGTCATAAGGGGCCGGAAGGCGAGGTGGGAGGTCGTCCACCACATCGGCTCGGTAGGCATCATCCCCATGCTCACAAAGGACAGGATAGTCCTCGTCGAGCAGTACCGTTATGCGGTTAATGAAAGGCTGCTGGAGATACCAGCCGGTACACTCAATAAGGGCGAGGCGCCACTTTCGGCCGCGAAGAGGGAGATACAGGAAGAGATAGGCTACGCCGCAGGGAAGTTCGAGAAGATGGGCATCTTCTACCCGTCTCCAGGGGTAACGGATGAGTTTGTGGCGCTGTACAAGGCGACCGGCCTTAGGCCTTCAAGGCTTGAGGCAGACTTCGATGAAGATATTAAGGTGAGGACGGTCAGGCTGGCCGATGCCCTGAAGTACGTAAAACAGGGCAGGATAAAGGACGCCAAGACGATCATAGCCCTGCTGCTCATAACGGGGAAGAGATGAAGGAACGCCTCGATATAATAGGCATACTGGAAAAGATAACGGAGAAGGACCCGAGGTATAAGGCCGACGCCTACCTGTTCGTGCTGGGTGGCCTGAACCACACCGTCTCCAGGTTCGAGAAGCCTCGCCATGTGAACGGAAAGGAACTCTCCGAGGGCCTGCGCGACTACGCGATAGACCAGTTCGGCCCGCTCGCTCGCACGGTGCTCGAGAGCTGGGGGGTCACCAAGACCGAAGACTTCGGCAATATTGTATTCAACCTCATAAAAGCCAAGCTCCTCTCCAAGACGGAAGAGGACTCCATAGACGACTTCAGGGACGTCTTCGAATTCAAGAAAGCCCTCGACAACACGGTAAAATATGTCCTGTAAAAAGCGGCCGGATTTTTTTAAAAATATACTTGACAACATAACAGTTATCATATATATTATTAATACAATAACAAATACTGGAGAATACCATGACCAAGTTTACCGATCTCGACAGGCTCAATAATACCGGCGTGCGGAGGCTTATCAACGTCTCGGAAGCCATCATTAAGACTGCCGACAGGTTTTTCGCGAAATTCGGCGTGACGACAGCCCAGTATGACATCCTCGTCATCCTGAAGTATTCCGACAGGAAGCTGACCCAAAGCGATCTCGGGATAAACAGGGTCGTCTCCAGGTCGAATATCACGGGGATACTCGACAGGCTCGAAAGGATCGGCATGGCGAAGAGGGAGGGCAGCGCCGATGACCGCCGGGTAAAATACATCTCGATAACGAAGAAAGGCCTCGACCTGATAGAAAAGGTCGAAAGCAAATACTTCGATAACGTAAAAAAGCTTGTCTGGTTCCTGGACGAAAAGGACAAGAAGGATCTCGTAGAGATACTCGACAGGCTCGAGAGGGGCCTCAAGAGGGGCGAAGATGAACTGTAGCGAAACGCTTTTGACGGAAGACGGCGTCGAGATTGCATGCGAGCATTTCAAGAACGGCTTCGATTCGGTCGTCATAGTCTGCCCCGGGTTCTTTAACAGCAAGGCAAACGGCGCGATAAGGAAAGCGATAGACCTGGCCTCAGGCTCACACGACGTAATGATCTTCGACTTCCGCGGGCACGGAAAGAGCGGAGGCAAGTTCACGTGGACGGCGAAGGAATCCATGGACCTCGAGGCCGTGATCGACCATGCCGTAAAGAACGGCTATAAGAAGATAGGGCTGATGGGGTTCTCCCTCGGGGCGGCAATAGCGATAATAGTGGCGGCGAGAAGGCCGGAGATAAAGAGCATGGTCCTCGTGAGCGCCCCTTACAGCTTTTGGGACATCAATTACCATTTCTGGGAACCCGAGATGTTCTCGGATCTTAAGGCTATGATCGATTGCAGGTTTGAGGGCAAAGGTGTAAAGATGGACCATATCTTCATGGATAAGGAGAGGCCCATCGACAGGATAGCGGCGGTAAAGGGCGCCGCCATGTTGTTCATACACGGCGCGAAGGACTGGGTGATCAAGGATTACCACTCGAGGAAGCTGTTCAATTCCGCGACGGTATGCGAGAAGAGGCTCGAGATATTCAGCGACGGGCTGCATGCGGAACGCCTGATCGAGCAGTACCCCGGCAGGATGAAAGACCTGGTATCGGGATGGTTCAGACAGACCCTGTAAAAGGAGGCCGTAAATGAAGTGGTTGCTTGTTTCTGCGACGCAAATGCTGGCCGTTATAGCTATGTACCTGATAGGTACTTTATTTTTCGGGATCGCGCTCATTCCCGGCATAGCGATATTCTTCAATGCGCTCGCTCATTCCGAGGGCATGCCCGTCATCGCGAAATATTCCCTGCTTGGGATCTCCCTGGCCGGCGGCTATTTCCTTTTTGGCCTTACGCTTATCTTTCTTGTCGGTATCGTCAGGACCGTGCTCCGCATACGCCTGAAGGAAGGCGACCACCCGATATTTTCCGCGGAGACCTTCAAGTGGGCTTTCATAAGCGCGTTGTACCTGCTCGTGAATTTCACGTTTATAGATTTCATTCTTCTAACGCCGTTCGCGAATATCTTCCTGCGGATGCTGGGAGTAAAGCTCGGGAAGAACGTCCAGATAAACTCGAAATACATCTTTGACGCGACCCTCCTCGAGATCGGGGACAATACGGTCATCGGCGGAGGCGCTATCATAATCGGCCATATAGTCGAGCGCGGCACGCTGAAATTAAGGAAGGTCAGGATCGGCAGGAACGTCACGATAGGCTCGCATTCTACGATAATGCCGGGATGCGAGATAGGAGATCACGCGATCATTGGGGCAAGCGCGGTCCTGCGCAAGGGCACGAAGGTCGAGCCGCGCGACATATATTACGGCATACCGGCCGAATCGATAAGGAACAGGCATAAGGAGAGGAAAGAAGATGTCCAGGCCTGATTTCAACGACCTTTCAATACATGGAATAATGGAATCGATAAACAAGCGCTGGTTCTCCAAGACCGCCCTGCAGATAAAGACGAAGGACGGCTGGAGCGCGCTGTCTTACGTCCCGCTCGGAGAGAGGACGGTGGACGTCTCGTCGACATTGTTGAAGCTCGGAATACGGAAGGGCGGCCGCGCAGCGATACTCTCGGAATCCCGTCCCGAATGGGGCATCGCGCTCTTCGGCATAATATCATGCGGCGGCATAGTCGTGCCGATAGACGTAAAGCTCAGCGAGAAGGAGATAGAGTTCATCCTGAACGACAGCGGCGCGGAATTCATATTCGTCTCGGAGAAACACCTGCCCGCGATAGATAATATCAAGCCGAAACTCACGGCCTTAAGGCACGTATTCCTGCTCGACGATTCCGCGCGCAACGATGTCATAAAGATCAAAGACCTCAAGATAAAAGAGGGTGACAGGAAATACCTGCCGCTCGAAGCCGAGGATACCGCGGTCATCGTCTATACTTCCGGCACGACCGGTGTCGCGAAAGGCGTCGAGCTTACCTACAGGAACCTGATGTTCCAGGCAAAAGAGCTCAACCGGCTTGTCAACTACACCGAGGGGGATAATTTCCTGTCGATGCTGCCGCTGAACCACATGCTCGAGATGACCGGCGGGTTCCTGTCGCCCCTCTATGTCGGGGCGACGATAACCTATTGCGACAGCTTAAAACCCGCGAACATCATAGCGCTTATGAACGAGACGCGCACGACGGTCATGATAACGGTGCCGCTTGTGCTGAAGATGTTCCACGACGGCATTATTAAGAAGGCGCAGGCGCTGCCGTTCATACAAAAGCATTTCTTCTTCGCGTGCCTGCACTTATGCAGGTTCATGTTGAAGTTGAATATGAAACCCGGCAAGGCCATATTCAGCAAGATACACGACCAGTTTGGCAGGCACCTGCGGTGTTTCGTCTCGGGCGGGGCGCCGCTCGACCAGGCGGTCGAGATGGATTTTAACGCGATGGGATTTACCATCCTTCAGGGATACGGCCTGACCGAGACGTCGCCGGTCATCGCCGTCAACACATTCAAGGAACTCAAGTACGGCTCCGTCGGCAAGCCTATTCCCGGAGTCGAGGTAAAGCTGATGAGGCCCGACGGGACCCTCGGCGAAGAGGGGGAGATCGTCACGCGCGGCGACCATGTCATGAAGGGTTACTATAAGAATCCCGAGAAGACCGCCGAGATCATAAAGGACGGGTGGCTGCATACGGGAGATATCGGCAAGTTTGACAAGGATGGATTTTTATACATCACCGGCCGCATCAGGAACCTGATAGTCCTTGGCGGTGGGAAGAAGGTATTCCCCGAGGAGATAGAAGAGGTCATGTCCGCGAGCCCTTACATCAAAGAGATATGCGTTCTCGGGAAGATAGCGGCCGAAGGGCTTAAGGCCGGGACCGAAGAAGTATTTGCCGTGATTGTGCCGAATCTCGAGCGCTTTGAAGGCGCAGGGAAGAAGGACAAGGAGCTCATCAGGAAGAAGATCGAGGCGGAAGTAAACCGTCTCAGCAGCAACCTCGCTGAATACAAAAAGATATCGGGGCTCATGCTTTATTTTGACGAGCTGCCGAAGACATCGACGAGGAAAATAAAGAGGAATGCGGTAAAGGAAATAATCGCATCTGAAGTGACGGCGTAATATGAGAATAGTATTAATCAAGCCTAGCATGTTTGGAGGTGCTGAGAGCGGCCATGTTTCCGGAGATACTTTTGAGCCCCTGGCTCCGGCCGTCCTCGCCGGGCTTACTCCACCGGGACACGAGGTCGTATTTTACGATGACCGGATCGAGAGGATCCCGTATTGCGAGCCTGCCGAATTGGTGGGGATAACGGTTGAAACCCATACCGCAAAGCGCGCGTATGAGATAGCTTTTCAATACCGCCGCCGCGGCGTAAAAGTCGTTCTCGGCGGATTCCACCCCACCCTTGTCCCGGAAGAAGCCATTGAGTATGCCGATTCCGTCGCAATAGGAGAAGCTGAGGAATTATGGCCAAAGATAATCGAAGACACAGAGAAGGGCCGGCTTCACAGATTCTATAAATCAGAAAAAACCCCTTCGTTATCCGGTTTAAAACCCAGGAAAGACATCTTTATGGGGAAAAAATATCTGCCTGTTAGTATGGTCGAATTTGGTCGCGGGTGCAGGAACTCCTGCGAGTTCTGCGCGGTGGCGGCATTTTACCGGCGGGATTACAGGCATCGTCCGGTAGGAGAGGTTATCGATGAATTAAAAATATCGGGGAAGAAGACAGTCTTTTTTACCGACGACAATATTATTTCAGATATCGAGGCGGCTAAGGAGCTGTTCAGGAAACTCATGCCTCTGAAGATACGCTGGATAGGGCAGGCGAGCATAAATCTGACGGAAGACAGAGAACTCCTGGAACTGATGAAAAAGAGCGGCTGCTATTGTTTAGTGATAGGTTTCGAGTCGCTCAACAGGGAAAACCTGGCGCAAATGAACAAACTGAATAATATCGGTGCCGGGGATTATAACCGGATTGTTAATAAGATACATGGCCGGGGGATAAAGATATATGCCGCTTTCATATTAGGGTATGACCACGATGACAAGGATTCGTTTGGTAAAGTGCTGGATTTTTCATTACGCAGCAAATTTTTCATAAGCAATTTCAATCACCTGATGGTTTATCCGTCCACACCTTTATACGAAAGACTGTCGCGTGAGGGTCGCCTGCTGTATAGAAACTGGTGGCTTAGCAGTGAGTATCGTTACGGCAAGATTGCATTTAAGCCCAAATTAATGACCGCGGAAGAGTTGAGTGAAAATTGCATGGATATGCGGGCCCGTTTCAGCAGCCTGAAGAGCATCGTTATGAGGGGAACGGCCTTGAAGACGAACTGCGGGGGCTTCCGTGACGTTATTGAATATCTGGTATACAACATTTTAAGCCTGAAAGAAGTTGTGAGAAAAGATAATATGCCGCTTGGGGCGGCACCGAGGAGCATAAAAAATTGAAGATCGTGTTTATTAAGCCAAATATCGGATGTAAGGATGAAAGGCCCTATTTTGATTCCTGCGCCATGCAGCCACTGACAATAGCCGTCCTCGCCGGGCTTACTCCCCCGGGACACGATGTTGTATTTTACGATGACCGCGTGGAGGATATTCCGTACGATAGGCCTGCTGACTTGGTGGGGATCACAGCGGAGACATATACCGCGAAACGTGCGTATGATATAGCTTCCCAATACCGCCGTCGCGGCGTAAAAGTTGTCCTCGGAGGTTTTCATCCCACTCTGGCGCCGGAAGAAGCCGCAGAATATGCCGATGCTGTTGCGATAGGAGAGGCGGAGGACCTTTGGCCCGCGATAGTCGAAGACGCAGGGAAAGGCAGGCTTAAGAAATTCTATAAATCTGAAAAAAGGCCGTCCCTGACCGGCTTAAAACCCGCAAGGGATATCTTTAAAGGCAAGAAATACCTTCCCGTAAACCTGGTCGAATTTGGTCGCGGGTGCAGGAACTCCTGCGAGTTCTGCGCGGTGGCGGCGTTCTTTAAGAGTACGCATTCGCACCGCCCGGTAGGGGAAGTGATATCCGAGATAAAATCGATCAGGTCTAGGAACATATTTTTCATAGATGACAATATCATCTCCGATATTGAATCAGCTAAAAACCTTTTCAGGGAACTCATACCCCTCAGGATACGCTGGATAGGGCAGGCAGGCATTGATCTAGTGGAAGATGAAGAGCTTTTGAAGCTGGCCGCGGAAAGCGGCTGTACAGGCCTTGTTATCGGCCTTGAAACGTTAAGCAGGAATAACCTGTCAATAATGAACAAAAGCTGGAACCTCGGTTCCGGAGGGTACGCTTACGCATTGAAGAAAATCAAGGAATACGGGATTGTTGTTTGGGCGGCTTTTATGTTCGGTTATAAGAATGATGACAAGGCCTTGTTTGACAGGACATTCGAATTTTCTATGGAACAAAAATGTGCCTTCCTCGCAGTGAACCACCTGATGCCTTATCCGGGCACCAAATTGTATGAAGACCTGTCCGGACAAGGCCGTTTGATATATAAGAAGTGGTGGATCGATGAGCGCTACCGTTTTGGCGAGATATGTTTTAATCCGGCCTCCATGTCTGCCGGGGAACTTTGCGAACAATCGTACAGGCTAAGGAGAAGATTTTACAGCTACCGTTCGATCTTGTACCGGATTTTGGACCGTAAAGCAAACGGAAAGGACATGTTTAATATAACCGCCTTTTTGAAATATAACTATTTATTCCGTAAGGAACTGTTCAAGAAGAAGGGCATGAAGTTCGGCGCCGCCCGGGAGATATCATGAAAGTTACATTGATAATGCCGAGAGGGGCTTTATACAGGTGCGGAACCGGAGTATTCAAGAGGCCCATACGTTACGCTCCCTTGACTTTGACCAGTTTGGCCTCATTGGTCCCGGCCGAGTTTAATGCTGAGATCGAGATATTTGATGAGGGGGTCGAGAGGATTCCCGAAACCATAAAGGCAGATCTGGTAGGCATAACAGCCATAACGGGTACATCGATGCGCGCATACGCTTTGGCAGACCGGTTAAGAAGGCGAGGGACAACGGTAGTGCTGGGAGGGGTCCACCCGACTTTGATGCCGGAAGAAGCAATGCTTCATGCAGACAGCGTAGTGACAGGATTTGCCGAAGAATCATGGCCGCAGCTTCTCAGGGATTTTAAGAACGGCACGATGAAAAAGCGCTATGAGCAATCACCCAGGCTGTCTTTGGAAAACTTACCGCCGCCAAGAAGGGATCTTTATGACAAGAAGGGTTATGTGACCATTCATACAGTCCAGGCGACGCGCGGATGCGTGAATTCCTGCGATTTCTGCGTTGTGCCGGTCGCTTGGGGACGAAGAATGTATTTCAGGCCGGTTGAGCAGGTGGTGGATGAACTCCGGCAGATCAAGAGCAACGACGTCCTTTTTGTCGACGTGAGCCCGATAGAAGACAAGAGATATGCGAAGGAATTGTTCAGGGCGATGATCCCGCTTAAAAAAAGATGGGGAAGCCCGTGCACGATGAAGATAACGGAAGACGACGAATTGCTTGACCTGGCGGTAAAAAGCGGGTGCAGGGGCCTTTTGATAGGGTTTGAATCCGTTTCGCAGAATACGTTAAAAAGCATGGGGAAAGGCTTTAATTATGCGGAAAGGTACAAGGACCAGGTGAAAAAACTGCATGACAACGGTATCTCGATCCAGGCGTGTTTCGTGTTCGGTTTTGACATGGACGACAAGTCTGTTTTTAAAAAGACCGTTGAGATGGTAGATAAGTTGAAATTGGACCTTCCGAGGTACACAGTTTATACGCCGTTCCCGGGGACCCCGGTCTATAAGAAGCTGGAGGTAGAAAACAGGATAATCGAGAAGGACTGGTCCCTATACGATGCACAGCATGTGGTTTTCAGGCCCGCCCTGATGACTCCGGAGGAACTCCAGCAAGGGTCGTATTGGGCGTGGAGGCAAAGCTACAGCGCCGGCTCTATCATAAAAAGGCTGTCGGGTTCGCCGAATATATTTCCTTACGGCATTCCTTCTAACATCGCGTATAAAATATACGCTAAGGGGTTGCCTAATTATTCAAGAGAGAGAATGGCCAACCAGGACAGCCTGAATTGAAGATAACTTTCATAATGCCGTCGGTAGGCAAAGTCAAAGGAAGGTCGTATATAAGGTCGTGGCAGATGGAGCCTCTTACAATCGCGACGCTGGCAGGCTTGACCCCTGGCGATGTAGAAACAAGGTTTATCGATGACAGGATAGAAGAGGTCACGTACGACGATCTGCCCGACCTGGCGGCCATAAATTGCGAAACCTATACTGCCGGGAGAGCGTACGGCATATCGTCGCAATTCAGGAAAAGGGGCGTACCAGTCGTTCTGGGGGGTTTTCACCCCACACTGATGCCTGAAGAAGCGGCAATGTTTGCGGATTCGGTTGTGATAGGCGAAGCTGAAGGGGTATGGGGACAGGTCGTAGAGGATGCGAGAAAGCATAGAATCAAAAAAACTTACAGATCGGACGGCCGCCCGGATCTGAAGCGTATAAGCCCGGACAGGGACATATTCAAGAATAAAAAATATCTTCCCGTCACACTGGTCGAATCGTCGAGGGGATGCAGGTTTAATTGCAGGTTTTGCTCCATAACGAATTATTTTAAGGCTTCCTGCAATTACAGGCCTATAGGCGATATAGTAAAAGAATTGGCGGGTATAAAGAAGAAAGGCATCTTTTTTGTCGACGATAATGTAGCTTCGAGCCCGGACAGGGCAAAAGACCTGTTTAAGGAAATTGCTTCTCTTGGCATTAAGTGGATAGGGCAGGGAAGCATTAATATGGCTAAGGACAGGGACCTGATCGGCCTGATGAAAAAAAGCGGCTGTTTGGGTTTGTTGGTTGGCCTGGAATCCCTCGATCCGGCAAACCTTGAATTGATGGGCAAAAGATGGAATGGCGATGATGGCGGTTTTAAGGAGGCCCTGAAGGTATTTAGGGATAACGGTATCGCGATTTACGGGACTTTTGTGTTCGGATATGATAACGATGACGCCGACTCCTTTAAGAGGGCGCTGGACTTTGCCCTAGAACAAAAATTTTTCCTCGCTGCGTTCAATCATCTGGTCCCATTTCCCGGTACGCCATTATACGACGAGATGAAAAAAGACGGCAGGCTATTATACGATAAATGGTGGCTTGAGCCCGATAATAAGTTTGGCGATGTTGTATTCACTCCAAAACGCATGTCTGCCAAACAATTGTCAGAAAGATGTTTTGAGGCGAGAAAAAAGTTCTTCTCGGCCCAATCGATCATCAAGAGATCCCTGGATTTTGATTCTAATTGCAGGAACGCCGAGATGATGGCATATTTTTTCTCGATAAACCTGTTTTCAGGCAGGGAGGCAGAGAAGAGGCAGGGTTGGCCCTTAGGGGGCGGCATATGAAGAAAACAGGCGATTTCGTATTTGAGCTCGGAAAGGAGTCGGATGACACTTACCTGCGCGCGCTTCTTGCGAAGAACGCTATGCCGGGAGGCATAAGAGTCGCTTTTCATTCGGAGCCCGACTACCGTTCATATTTGGGCATTCAGGGCAAACACAACCAGGTCATTGCCGTGAAGGAGAAAGGATCCGGCAGGATCGTGGGGTTTGGCACAAGGTCTATAAAGCCGGCGTATGTTAACGGTAATATCGAGAATATAGGTTATCTTAGTAACCTAAGGTCCGAAGAAGAATACAGGTGCGGGAGCCTGCTTGTAAGGGGATACCGGTACTTGGCCGAACTCCATAAGGACGGCCGTGTCCCGTTTTATATCTCGACCATTATAGAGGAAAACAACTATGCGAAGGATATCCTAACGAGCAACAGGTGCGGTCTGCCCGTATACGAAGACAGGGGGTTGTATTTCACGAACGCTATCATCATAGGAAGAGGGAAAAAGGAAAGCGATATCGAGATAACACGAGGGAGCGCGGAAAGGATAGGCGATATACTGGGATGCCTTAACCGCAACGGGAAAATGAAGCAGTTCTACCCGTATTACGACAAGGCGGATTTTGAGTCGGGTTCAGGCTATTTAAAAGGCATCTGCGCGGAAGATTTTTATATTGCGACCGAAGGACATAAAATAGTCGGAGTCGCGGCAAAGTGGGACCAGAGCGGGTTCAGGCAATTGGTAATAGAAGGCTATTCCGCGGGAATGGGGGTCCTTAGGTCCGTATATAATTTTTTAGCGCCTATTTTTAAATTTTCCAAATTACCTCCGCGAGGCCTGCCGTTAAAGATGCTTTACGTCGGGTTTATTGCGGTGGATAACAATGAACCCAGTATATTCAGGGCGATCCTACGGACAATATATAATAACGCTGTTTCTACCGGCTATCAATGCATTCTGGTGGGGATGCACTCGAGCGATCCCCTCCGAGAGGTTATGAGGGAATACGCTCATTTTAAGTACCTCAGCCGATTGTATGTGGTCAGGTGGGGAAGCGAAGCGGACAATGAAGTAAAAATTGACGGGAGGATCCCGTACCTGGAGATAGGAGCGCTTTAAGATGGCCTTGATAAGTGAGATAGCGGTTGTTAGCGATCTTTCGGAAACCCGGAAGTCCCAAATGTACGAGTTACTGTGCAAGTACTTCACTGGCGTGGAAAGAAAGAATTTCAACAGAGACCTTTCTGAAAAGGATTGGGTGATCCTGCTGCTGGACGAAGAGACCGGAGAGGTCAAGGGTTTTTCAACGCAAAAACTGCTGGAGATCGAATCGGGTGGTGTGCGGGTAAAAGGGGTTTTTTCGGGAGACACCATAGTCGATAAGAGGCATTGGAACGAGATGCTTCTCATCAAGGCCTGGGGGGATCTGGCTCATTCCCTTATAGAAAAATATAAAGGATGCAGGCTTTATTGGTTCTTGATATGCATGGGATACAGAACTTATAGGTATTTGCCGGTGTTTTTTAAGGAATATTACCCGCGTTACGACAGGGAGACCCCGGATCTAGAGAAGGCTATGATCGATGCCTTTGCGCAGTCTAAATTTCCGGCGGAATATAACAGGACCCTCGGAATAATACGCCCTTTTACAAAAGCAGTTTTAAGGCCGGGTGTATCGGAAATCCATGATAATTTATTGAAAAATCCGCATATAAGTTATTTCGTAAATAAGAACGCCGGATATCTCAACGGCGATGAGCTTGTTTGTATAGCGGAATTGTCCAGGGAAAATTTCAAAAATATCGCCCACAAATTCAACAAAAACCTGTCGCAGGTATCTACCGGTGCTTAACAGGGCAAAGAATTATATATTTAATATTATTTTGATCGTTCTCGGGCTTCCCGGTCATCTCGCATATTTCACGCGAGGAAAGAACATCCGCGTTACGCAAGAGGATATTTTGCTGCGCATAACCAGAAAAAACTCCGGCAGCGAATACGGAAGAAAGCACAATTTTTCATCTATCGGATCGGCCGACGATTTCAGGTCTAGGGTCCCGGTGACAAATTTTGATACGTATGTTCCGTATATCGGTAGTATCCTGGAAGGCAAAAAAGGTGTCTTGACGTCGGAGGAGCCCTTGTTCCTACAGCCGTCAAGCGGTTCGACGGCGCCGTCCAAGCTTATACCGCTTACGAAAAGCCTGAGGAGAGAATTCCTGGCGGCTATACGCGTATGGATAGCGGACGTGCTCCTTAACGGGAGGAGCACGTTGTGCGGCAAGATGTATTTCTTGATAACGCCGCCTCTTGAGCCTGAACGGCATGCGGGCGAAAAAGTAAAGGTGGGGTTCGAAGATATAGAGTATTTCAGCGCCGTAGAGCGTCTGGTCCTGAAGCAACTTCTTGCCGTGCCTCAGGAAGTAAGGCGGATAAAAGATATGGAAGATTTTAAATATGTGACGGCTCTGTTTTTACTTAAAGAAAAGGACCTTGGCCTCATCTCGGTATGGAATCCGGTCATGCTTTCGGTGTTTATGAAAAACATATTTGATAATCACGTATCGCTTACGGAAGATTTAAGGAACGGTTTTATCAGAAAAGATGCGGCGATTGACGCGGAAACGAGGGCTATCCTGCTGAAAAAACTCGGAAAGAACAAGGCCAGGGCCAGCGAAATAGAAGATGTATTTAAGGTTTGCGGTACGGGAAGCGCGCGCAATACAGCGCCGCATGAGATATGCAGCCGCATTTGGCCGCGGTTGGCGCTTATCAGCTGCTGGGCTGATGGTAACGCCGCTTATTATCTCGATGAAGTTAGACGCTATTTTCCCAACGTACGGATACAACCAAAAGGATTGATCGCGACGGAGGCTTTTGTCTCGTTCCCGTTAACCGGGGAAGAAGGAAGCGCGCTTGCGATCAATTCCCATTTCTTCGAGTTCATCGATCTGTCCGGGCCTGACAATGCAGTAAAGGAAAAAGAAACTATCCTGGCGCACCAGATCCGCAAGGGCAGTAGCTACGGCGTAATAGTGACCACGGGAGGGGGCCTTTACAGGTACAATCTCAATGATATTGTGGAAGTTACGGGCTTCAGGGGCGAGATTCCCCTGATAAGGTTCAAAGGTAGAATCGACCAGATATCGGACCTCGTCGGTGAGAAGCTAAATAATTTTCATGTGGAAAAGGCCATGTCGAAAGTATTCAATGCTTGCGGAGCGACTCCGGCATTTTGCATGCTTGCGCCTGATCATGACAGCAATAAAAGGCCGTTTTACACCTTATATTTGAGTCCGAACGGTTTCCCGGACAACGTGCTGCCTGGTATAGCGGGCATGATGGAAAAAGAATTATTCGAGAATTTCCATTACTCTTACGCGAGAAGAGCCGGGCAGCTGCTTCCCGTGAACATGTTTGTTATAGACGGGGAGAAAGGCAAGCCGCAGGATATTTACCTGGAACGGATGATTTCGGGCGGGAAGAGGGCCGGGAACATAAAGCCTCCCTCGCTTGACAAAAATACTGGATGGTCAGGATTGTTTCCCGGAGAGTACCTGAAAGTATGAATATCGAAGGAATGGGAATATGATAGAGATGCCATGGAGGGCGGCCTCCTCGCCCCATTTTGCGCTGGAGATCAACAGGATATGCAATATCTCATGCAAGGGCTGTTACAAGAAGCTTGATGGCACGACCAAAGATATGGGACATATTATGCTGGAACTCGACACGCTGCTGTCGAAGAAGAGCATACAAACGGTCTCGATATGCGGCGGAGAGCCCACGCTTCATCCGGAACTCTGCGATATCATAAGCTATATCCATTCAAGAAAAATCAGGACTTCACTTGTGACTAACGGGCTTATTTTAGACGGGTATCTGCTGGACAGGCTGAAAAAGGCAGGTCTTGATATAGTCATGCTCCACATAGATGAAGGCCAGGACCGCCCGGACCTTTCCGGCGAATCGAAAGAAGAAGGCGTTCGTCTCCTGCGGTCGAGAATGGCCGCAGCCGCAGCAAGCAGGGGAATAGATGTCGGCATCTCAGTTACTGTTTATAAGGAGAATTTGCCGGGTATCCCGGCATTGATCGAGTCAGTGATGAAATCCGAAAATATCGATTATTTGTTTGCCACAAACTATTTTGATTCCGCTGCGTTTGTTAAACAGCGCGAGTTTTTGAAAAACGGATCGGCAGGCCATGAGGCGCGGAAGGAAACGGGGAGGTTCCGCACAATGAATCAGGATATACGTGAAGCCCTGAGTAAGGAATTTTCGTTGGAGCCATTTTCATACCTGCCTTACGACGGATTAACGGCCGGAGAGGATAATGATTTGTCGTGGATGAGCTACTATATCCCGGTAATGCGGGATAAGAAAAACTATGAGATTTTCAGGATAAAATCAAACCATTTTGACAAGATGCTTATTTATGTCCATAGGCTGATTTCCGGCAGGTTCGCTTTCTATTTCAAGCACAGGTCTTTCGTTACCGCCGCCAGAGTGATTGTCAATGCGGCAATTACCGGAAGGTTTCACGAGGGAATAAACTTTTTGAATAGAGCGAGGGAAAAGGATTGCAGGTTGCGGGCGAAGAGCCTTGTCTTTGAAAGCGGCCCACGGCTTACAGGAAAAGGCGAGATCAGCTGCTGCGTATTCTGCCCGAACGCGACCCTGCGTAATGGCAAGCTGGTCCACCTGTGCCTGGCCGACAGCCTGGAGGAAAACGAGCGGAAAAATGATAATTGACTCAACGAAGGCCTATTGCAACGCTTGCAACGACAATCATCATGCCGTAATTAGGAGAGACGGCAATCGTATTTATGCGGAGACCGACTGTCCCCGCGGAAAAAATGTCATACAGCTGTCTTCGGATGCGGAGATGTTCATCGGCATAAGGGACAAGATCGCCGTTTTAGTGCCGGGGGGCAGGCGTAACATATCGCATACTTTCGCGAACCTTATCGATATAACTGATGAGTGCAATTTTGAATGTCCGATATGCGTGATCGGCTCGGGCAAAAGGGATAACCCGCGTTATTTAAGTATCGAAGAGATATATAAAAGGGTGGGGTTGCTGAAAACGGCAGGCGGCAGGGCTATTACATTGATGGGAGGGGAGCCGACCCTGCATCCGGAGCTGATTAAGATCGTGAGGATGATCAAAAAACAAGGCATTAATGTATTAATGGCAACAAACGGAATGCTGCTCGGAACTGACAGGAATATGGCCCGCAATTTGAAGAAAGCAGGGCTTTCAAAGGCGATGCTCCAGTTCGATACTTTCGATAAAAAGGTGCATTTAAAACTGCGCGGCAATGAAGCTGTCGATATCAAGATCGCCGCTGCCAGGAATATGGCAGACGCAAAACTCGGGATCGGGCTCATTGTTACGGTCACCAGCCTTAATATCGAGGAAATCGGCAAGATCATCGAATTTGGCATCTCCCTGCATCCGGCGGTTACCTCGATCATAGCGCAGGGAGCGTCGCCCGAAGGGCGGTACCTGCTTCCCAAAGATACCCTTGTAGACCGCGAACAGATCATAAAATCGATACTGGATTCGGGCGTCCTAAAGGGAACAAGCATTGGGGACATCTGGCCGTTGCCTTATTTTGAGCCGTGGGGGCTTTATTTACATCCGGATTGCGCCGTTAATTTGATTATGATGGCGGACAGAAAAAAAGCGGTTCCCATCGGACACTTTTTCGATACGGTAAAATTATACGGCCTTTTAGCGCAAAACCGGATGGAATCGACGTGGTTCTCCAGGAATCTGGTACCGCTTTATTATCTATTAAGGTCCGTAAGGGTCGAAGGGCTATGTGCGTTGCTTGGAAGCCTGTCCGGGGTTTTTCCTGGCATAAGCAAGAAGAGGGCCATCATAATAGGGATAGGCAGTTACGCGTCCGCAAGCTTCAGAGACCAAAAAAAGATCTCCAGATGCGCCACATCGCAGGTTACCTCGGCGGGCCTGGTCTCGCCATGTATGTACGATTCCTGCGATAAACGGTGTGCTGGGTCGAGAAAATATAATGAATCGGCTGGGATCTTGTAGTAGTATAGTACACAAAGGAGGGTGCTAAAATGGAAAAGAAGCCTTACGTTCTTTTGAAAGTGCTATTGTGGCTTGTTGCATTTTACCACATAGCAGGAGGAATAGCGGCTACGTTTTCCCAGCAATTTGCCCTACAGCTCGGATATATGCTTTTCGGCGTGAATATCAGCATTACACCCGAAACCCAGGTCCTTGTAAGGTACCTAGGAGCTTTTGCCTTGACCTTGGGCCTGCTAATGGTCTTCGCAGCATTCGATCCCGTAAAAAACAAGAAAATCATATACGGAGGAATAGTATACTTTTTTATCAGGGCTTTTGACAGGATAGTGTTCTGGAAGGCCATCGATGAATGCAGCGCGGGTCCTTTACCTAATTGGGGGAGGATAGCATTTATCCTGTTTTTCGGGATCGCGCTTTTCATTTTGAGGCCAAAGACAGAATAGCAAAAATAAAAGGATTCTGTTAATACTCGGCTCCTCCTTGGCATGCCGCTTTTATGCTTCGTTTTACCTCAGGCAAGCCCAATCAGGAAATCTATGTATAAGGAAAAATGAATTTATGGTTAAAACCTGCGGTATCTGCGTCGGGGCGTCAAACCTGACGTCGGTCGAGATATATAAGGACAGCGAAGGCCTGCATGTCGGCAGGGTAATAAGCA
>Ga0265297_10001227_pt1 | contig 62326 bp, 69 predicted proteins | sample Munlanlwell13791_FD_192502 | JGI IMG/M metagenome (GOLD analysis project Ga0265297, IMG submission 192502) | Leachate microbial communities from a municipal landfill in Southern Ontario, Canada - Leachate well 137-91 | ecosystem: Engineered > Solid waste > Landfill > Unclassified | place... | reverse complement strand
CATGCTCCTTTATTGAACCGTTTCAATAAAAGAGTATCAAATGTTTTTACTTGTCGTCTATATTTAAGACTTTATCCCTTGTTTTTAGCAACACTTTTTGAGTATTATGCCCATTGCGAGAAGCGGTAGCGACGAAGCAATCTCACAACTCGTCAACTACCAAGATTGCCGCGGGCTAAAGCCCTCGCAATGACTAAAATTTTTGTTGTCATTGCGTCAGCCTTCGCTAAAGGCGGGTCAGCCAAAGTGGGAGTTAAAATCGTTGTTCATGAAAAGAAAATATATAAAAAAGAACTTCAAATTATTTTGAAGTTCTTTTTTTATATTTTGGTGGAGCTGAACGGAATTGAACCGTCGACCTCTTCCTTGCCGAGGAAGCGCTCTGCCAGCTGAGCTACAGCCCCATTTTTGTTACAAATGATGGTGTAATATACCAAAAATGAGAACAAAGCGCAATAAAACTAAGTTTCACAAAGTGCAAAGTGGGGCAACACTCAATTTAAAAAATATCCAGTACTTTCTAAATAATATGTGTTGAAAAAACGGTAGCATTAAGCTAAAATGCAATTGTTTCGCATTAAATTTTGGAGGTAGTTTATGTATCCAAAGGCAGATTTAATTAGAAGATTTGTGGCGTACCTTATTGACTGTATACTTGTAGCAGTTATAAGTTTAATTCCAGTGCTTGGTCTAATTGTTGGTGCAACTTATATTTTACTGCGTGATGGTTTTGATTTTGGTTTTATGCGTTATAAAAGCTTAGGTAAGTCACTTATGAAGCTTGAAGTTGTTGCTTTTAATAAAGAAAACAAGCAGTCGGATTTCAATGTTTCTTTAAACAGAAACTGGATTTTAGCTTTACCTTTAGTTATCGTTATAGTTTCTATTATTGTTATAGTTCCTATTATTGGCACAGGTATGGTTGTTGGTGTTATAGTTATAGGTATGGTTGTTGGTGTTATAGTTGTTTTTACTGAAGGCATAAAAACTATTGTAAATGTAAATGGCCGCCGTTTTGGCGATGGCTTTGCAAACACGCAGGTTATTTTGTCGCCAGCTTTGGCAGAAGCGCAAAACGCTAAAAGCGCTCCACCAACTACACCGCCAAGCGCTCAATAATATCTGGAGATTTTTTGGTGAAACCTTTTCGTTTTTTTATAATCTCCCTAATGCTTTTTGGTTTTTGCGCAAACTCTTTTGCCGAACTTGTTGAGATTTCTGTTGAAATAACTGAGGTCAACAACAATAAAGCTCTGGAGCTTGGCATAAAGTGGCCAGATACAATTGAGGCCGGCGAAATGTCAGTTGAATCGGCAAAAACACCTTCGCTTTTACCAGAAGTTCCTACCATAATCGGTTCAGGGCAGTGGTCACGCTACACGGCTTTTTCTTCAGCACTTAAGTTTTTACAGGAAAAAGGCGCCGCACAAATCCTTTCAAAACCAAAACTTGTAACTAAATCAGGTACAACTGCCAAGTTCCTTGTTGGCGGTGAGTTCCCTGTTGTAGCAACTGGCACAACCGCATCAAGCATAGAGTGGAAAGAGTACGGCATTAAAACAGAGATTCTGCCAAAAGTTGACGGTGAGTATATTGATTTGACGCTTACTACCGAAGTTAGCCGCCTTGATTGGGCAAATAAAGTACAGGGTTACCCTGCAGTCGCGACACGCAAGGCAACATCTAGCGTGCGTGTAAAAAGTGGTGAAACAATTGCACTTGCAGGGCTTTTAGAGACCATAAAAGAAGACCATAAAACCGGCATACCTTTGCTTGGCGATATTCCTTTGCTTGGGGTGCTTTTTTCAAGAAAATCCACGATAGAAAACAAAACAAATATTCTAATTTTTGTTACCCCAAAGCTTGTTCAATAACCTAAAGTATCTTATCCATTTTGCCAACCTTAAAATTCGGGTTAAAACCGCTGTTTTTCTACGCGGTAATAATCCCATTTTTTGCAATAGGTTTGTGAACCGAGGCGAAGGAGACGGAGGCAGTTTTGACATAGGGGGGAGCACCAAAGCGCTCCCCCACTGGGATAGCTGTAGAGAGGGGTGCCTCGAAACCGCAGATAATGGTAATTCCATTGGCAAGGATTTCGCGGATAAAAATGTCCCGTATCTTTTGACGAATTCCAAATCCTATTGCAAAAGATGGGATAAAGCTCAAGCCACAGTTGAATACGCGATAGTTTTGATAATTCTTGTAATTGCCTGCATAGGTGTTATTGCGCTTTTTTCGGGCGCTCTTGGTGCTATGTTTAATAAACTTGCAAGTACCCGCGCGGGTTTGCTGGGTGTTGGGCCATGAAAAACTTCCTGATAAAAATAAAACATTGTCAAAGTGGGCAGGCCATGGTTGAAACTCTCCTTGTCATTATTTTTATGACAATTATTTTTTTTGCGGCAATTCAATTTTTTTTAGTTGCTGTGTACTGGCTTAGGGCTAATGAGGCCGCTCACTCTGTTTTGCGTTGCTCAATAGTTTCAAAAGGAAGCACAATAGCGGGCGCCGATGGGCAAAACCCTCAAAACAGTGCCACAGTAGCAGCAAATTTAATTTTTTTCGGTGATACTATTGCAATCGCGAAATTGTGGGATAAAGACCCATACGGTGTTTCTGGCATTGATCATTCATCGGGCAATAATGCACAAGGAGCAATTGTAAGAACTTTTGGAGCGCACATATACTACGCACAAAAGCTTATGTTTGGTTCTATGTTTGGCAGGCTTTCAAGCGGATTAGGCAGTACGCAGTTTTTAAGTGTTTCAAATAGAAGCGGATTGCCGTCGGGTGCGGCGCATAGCAGAATGGTTAAATCGCCCGATTGGCGCTACTACAACAAAGCATACCCGCAGGCAGAAGAGTTTTAGTGAAAAAAATAAAACAAAAAAAATACCAGTTTTTTACAAAGCAACAACTTTGTTCAGAGCAAGCACAGGTTTTGCCATATTTCTTTTTTATGTGCATTGTTTTGGTTTTATGTTGGGCAATGCTTATAAATGTGGCAAAACTTACAACTGATAGAATTATGATGCAAAACGCTGCCGACAATGCCGCTCTTTCTGCGGCTGTTTATAAGGCGCGTGTGTTAAATGTGCTTGGTGCAATGAACTTTGCAATTGGCAGTTATATGTATGGCCCTGAAACAGTACCATTTTCATTAATGTGGACATATTATAAGTATGTTGCTTCTGTATCTCTGGTTTCGGGAATTATGAGTGGGCCTCACATAAGTGTTCCATTAGTTCCAATGGGTGGTTATCCGGGTATTCCTCATAGAATAATTAAGCCGCCCGATAGTCAGAAAAAAATTACAGGTTACTTGGATACTTATCAAAGCGGCAATGCACAGATAAGAGGCATTAAAAGTATGGTTGACTCACTTGTTGCTATGCAAGATGTGCTTATGGGCGCGTACCAAGTTAACATTTGGGCGTTGGCTATGCGTGTGGCAAAAGGGCAAGAAAAAAATGCCCAAGGTGAGCTTTGCGGCCCGGACTATACGGCAATAATAGGCGGTACAAAACTTGGGCTTGAAAGAAACAAGGGAGCAATTTATCATACATCAAACAGGGTAGGTGTAAGCCAACAGGTGGTTAAGTGGGCAGTAAATGCTTTATTAGTGATTGTGCTTGATTTGCCGGTTGTAGTACAAGATATTTATGAGGCAATGCCTTGGTCAAGCGGTAATAAATCGTGGCTTTATGCTGACAAAACAGTTTTTGATAAAAGCCAAAAAATTACGGTTGTTTGCACAAAAATACCAAACTCCAATGAACAGGCAGACCAACCGATTTTCTCAAAGTGGTTTGGAATAAAGTGGCCAAGCATTGAAACGGTTGCATCAGCAGGTGTTTATAACACAGTCGGTCCAATGTTTCCTGTTTCAAATGGCATTAACGCATCTGATAAAATTTCCCCGGTTATAAAAAACTATAAAAAAACAAGGAAAAACGGCTGGGATGCGCACTTAGTTCCAGTCAAGAAGTTTGGGGTACAACATTGAAATTATTTTGTGCTCGCGGCAGATTTTCGGATAATAAAGCGCAGGCACTTTTAGAAACGTTGCTTATTATTCCTGTGCTTATGATTTTACTTGTAGGACTTTTTTGGTTCTCGCGTGTATTAATAACAAAACAACAGTTACTAATGGCCGCGCGTTATGGCACCGATTTAATATCACATACAAACCTTTCAGAACAACAAATCAGAAAAGAAATCAGGAATTATTTATCAGATAGAAATGTTGAGGGGCGCAAACTTGACCCAGATAAACTGGGTGATGAAAACATAGTAGTTAAAATAAACGGTTTTGACATCCCTGAGTTTGACGGCTTTGAAGATGTAATAAACCCTGTAAAGATGGGTCAACTTCTTATAAGTTACACGCGGCTTTTAAAAATGCCAGCTTCTTACAATAGTGAACTTTCTTATGTGGAAGTTTTTTATAATTTCAGTGTGCCAAAAATATTTTCACCGGCTGTCGGTTTTGGAAAAACAATAACCCTAAGTGGGCGTTCCGAGGTCCTTGCAGGCACTGGCTGCGCTGGTCAAAATCACAAAAAAGCAAATGAGAGAACAATCGGAAGTTAGTACCGTGTAATTTGCACCATATCACAGACATAATGAACAAGTTGAGAATTCTGGGGATACAATATTTAATTACCACCCGCCCTCACCTGTCATTGCGAAAAGCGATAGCGACGAAGCAATCTTAAGTCATTGCGAGCGAAGCGCGGCAATCTGGTAGTTAAGACGAGATTGCTTCACCCAAGATGGATTCCCGCTTTTGGCGAGGTCTCTAGCCCCTTGGGCTGACGCAATGACAACTAAACAAAAGTGTTGAAAATCTCGCCATGTTCCATTGGGCAATAGGGGATGGATGGTTGAGAGATTGTACAGTAATTTGCACCATAAATTGTAATAAGATAAAATTAAAACAGTAAAATTAGACACTAAGTCCCGCCAAGGCGGGACGTCCGCCTCGCTCTTATGAGCGGGCGAGACCTCGCCCAAAGGGCGGGCGATATTAGGTGAGAAAATGTTAGACATTAAAATTATCAGAGAAAACCCGCAAGAAGTAGCGCGCAAGCTTGGCAGGCGAAATCAGGAGTATGATTTAAGCGAGATATTGCGGTGGGATATGGAGCGCCGCAAGGTTGTCGCAGAGTTAGATGCGCTTAGAGAACGCAGGAATAAAATATCCCAAGAAGTTGGTAAGCTTAAGCGTGAAAAGTTGCAAGTTTCACCCCAGTTGCAAGAAGAGCTTGATAGCAACAAAAGCGGCATAAACGAAAGAGAGTTATTTGTAAACTCTATTGAACAGCGCATTGAAGATGCCCTTTTGCGCGTTCCAAATATGCCCGATGAAAACATTGCTGACGGTAAAAGCCCGCAAGATAACCACGAAGTAAAACGCTTTGGCACCGTTCCTCAGTTCTCATTTAAACCAAAACAGCATACGGAAATAGGTGAAAAACTTGGTATTTTGGATTTTGAAACCGCCGCAAAACTTTCAGGAGCGCGATTTGCGTTGTTAAAAGGTGATGGATGTGTGCTTGAACGCTCTTTAATTAATTTTATGCTTGATGTACACCGTTCTCGCGGTTACAGCGAAGTTATGCCGCCATATTTGGTAAGCGCACAAAGTATGCTTGGTACAGGTCAGCTTCCAAAGTTTGAAGAAGAGCTTTTTAAGTGTTCTGAAGATAACCTTTATCTTATACCAACGGCCGAGGTTCCTGTTACAAATATGCATCGCGGTGATATGTTGGAAGAAAAAGATCTGCCTAAAAAATATGTTGCATATACCCCGTGCTTCAGGCGCGAGGCGGGATCATACGGTAAGGATACAAAGGGACTAATTCGCAATCATCAATTTAATAAAGTTGAAATAGTAAAGTTTTCAAAGCCAGCAGATTCTATGGCGGAATTAGAAACTTTACTAAACGATGCTGAGGAAGTTTTGCGTTTACTTGAAATACCATACAGGGTAGTTGAGCTTTGCGCGGGTGACCTTGGTTTTTCTTCCGCAAAAACTTACGATATTGAAGTTTGGATGCCATCTGAAAATAACTGGCGCGAAATATCGTCGTGCTCAAACTTTATGGACTTTCAGGCGCGAAGGATGGATATAAAATTGCGCTATAGTGATAAAAAGAAAGATTTTGTTCATACGCTAAATGGTTCAGGTGTTGCTGTTGGCCGTGCCTTTGCGGCAATACTTGAAAACTTTCAAACACAAGACGGCTCGGTTGTAATACCCAAAGTTCTCATACCGTACACAAAATTTGAAAAAATTGGAGTAAAGTAAAAGCGCAAAATTTGTTTAAAATGTTCTTTCGAGAGTGCCCAGGGCACTCGAAGTGGTTGATGACGTGGCCAACCATTGGTACCATATAATAGGAAAGGGTTCAGCGAGCAGAGCGAGCGACGACGAAACGGGAAAACCTAAGGTTTTCCCTTGTAGAGCGGTTTGGCGTAATCATATTAGCCAAACCAAGTATGAACGAAGTGAGTACTAAGTCCCGCCAAAAGCGGGGCGCGACATAATGGAGGGTAAAATGATTATACCTATGTTGATAGTTGTTGGTGTTTTATTGGTGTTGGCTGCGATATTTGTTGGTATTTATAATTTGCTTGTACAGATGAAAATTAATGTAGAAAGAGCATGGGCAAACATAGCGGTTCTTTTAAAACAGCGCTTTGATGAAATTCCAAACCTTGTTAAAGTTTGCGAGGGTTATATGCAGTACGAAAGAGGCGTTTTAGAAAAAGTTACCCTTGCCAGAACTTCATTTTTATCGGCAACTACGCCAAAAGAGGCGGCAGGTGCCAACAATATGCTTAGCGGGGCACTTAAAAGTTTGTTTGCTGTTTCAGAAAATTACCCAACGCTAAAAGCCGATGGCACATTTTTGCATTTGCAGGGGCGTATTAGCGGGGTAGAAACGGATATTGCTTTAAGAAGGGAGTATTACAACTCTGCCGTTGCAGATTACAACACAAAAATAGCACAAATACCTTATGTTTTATTTGCAGGCTCAATGGGGCATAGCGCTAAAGAACTTTTTGCGGCCGAAGAAGAAACAAAAAAAGCCCCTGAAATAAAATTTGCTATGCCAGTTTAAAATTTATGAACGAACAAATAATTTTTTATACCGTTTTTTTAGCTTGCTGCGCGCTAATTGCCATGGCGGTTTTTTCGTTGCTTAAAAAACCGGATAAAAAAATAGAAGAAATGACAAAACAGATAGAAGGTGTTAAGCAGCAGCTTTCTGATGGAATGAAAAGCAACACAGATATGTTAAACGCGCAAATGAACGCATTTCTTACGCAGTTTGTTTCGGCACAGAACTCGCTTGGTGTGAGAATGGATAGCGCGTCGGAGGTTGTAAGCCGCGTGCATAAGGAGCTTGGAGAGCTTTCTGAATCAAGCAAAAAAATATTTGAAGTTGGTAAAAACATTTCAGCATTGGAAGACATTTTAAAAGCCCCAAAGTTTCGCGGAAATCTTGGCGAGTTTTTGTTAGAAGATTTGTTAGCGCAAGTTTTGCCTTCAGAAAACTATGCTATGCAATATAAGTTTAAAAGCGGCGAAGTAGTTGATGCCGTGGTAAAACTTTCACAGGGCTTAGTTCCTATAGATTCAAAATTTCCACTTGAAAGTTTTCGCAGAATGCTTGATGCAAAAGAGGAAGCCGTTAAGAAGGTAGAGCGAAAAGAGTTTGTCTCTGCTGTTAAGAAGCACATAGACAGCATTGCAAAAAAATATATCAGGCCAGATGAGAACACTTTTGATTTTGCCCTAATGTATATTCCTGCCGAAAATGTGTACTACGAAGTAATAATAAAAGACGAAGAGGTTGAGGGTTCGCTTGGCGCTTATGCGTTTGCAAAAAAAGTTATAGCAGTTTCTGCTAACTCTTTTTATGCTTATTTGCAAGTGATTTCGCAAGGGCTAAAAGGAATGAAGGTGGAAAAAGAGGCCGCGGAAATAATTGGCAGAATAAGCAGAATAAAAGGCGATTTTGATAGGTTCTTTATTGAGTTTGAAACACTTGGCTCGCATATACAAAATACAAGAAGCAAATACGACTTGTGCTCACAAAAAGCACTACAACTTGAAGGTAAAATATCAAATGCCATAGAGGGTGTTCAAAAGCCCTCTGCGCCAAATGAATAACTGACAGGTTATTTATGGGTAAGTTTTATTAATAAGTAAGAAATCAATAATAGATTTGATTTTGTAGTTGTTTTAAGTCAGATATATTTTTTGCTATAATGCCAACAAGCAAAACGCATATATCGCTTTGCTTGTTTTTTTATGTTTTGAAGTTTATGCAAAAGGAGAGTGTAAAATGGCAAACCCAATTCTTAAAGCAGTAAAGAAATTCATTCCTATCTGGCAGGAAGCAAAAGAAAAGGATTTAAAGGAAGCTGATGTCGTTACCAGAGTAATTAAGTTTCTAGAAGAGGGACTAGGCTATGATGTATTAAAACATATAACAAAAGAATTTCAAATAAAAGAACGGTTTGTGGATTTAGCAATTGAAATCAATAATAAAGTGAGCTTTTATATTGAAGCTAAATCAGCGAATACTTCATTGAAAGAAGCTCATATATTTCAGGCGGAAAGTTACGCTTCTCAAAGCGGAGTTAATTGGGTAGTATTAACAAACGGAGCAGAATGGCGTTTGTACAGGTTAATATTTGAAAAGACTGGCATAGGAAGGATTTTGGTATTTTCTTTGGATATGATAAACGGCGATGTAAACGAAATAACAGAGAAATTGTATTGTCTCTCATACGATGCAATACGAAAAAACGAATTGGAAGAATACTGGGAAGAAATATCAGCCTTACAGCCAGGAAACCTGATAAAAGCATTTTTTCACGAAGATACACTAATGATGATAAGAAGACATTTAAAGAAAAAAATAAACAGACTTATAGATGAAGAAAAAATACTTGAAAGTATACAAAATCTATTAAAAACAGATATTGTTGAAAAATATAGTGAGCAGATTCGTATATGGAGATCTTACAAAAAAAATCCAAATAAAAATAAGAAAGAAGAAATAACAAATAACAAATACAAGAATACCAGCACAACGGGTTCAGGAGACGCCAGTAGCTCAGCAGCAAGCCAATGAAGAAGTAAGTAATAACGAAAAAAATATCTTAAAAGTAAAAATATAGAGATCGCCTCATGCAAAAGATAAATAAGTAAAGCTATTGCTAAAATTTATGCAAAAGTTTAAAAAATAGTTTCTTGAATAAACAATAAATTAAAGCTGCCGCCATCGTCTAGTGGTTTAGGACATCGCCCTCTCAAGGCGGAGATCGCGGGTTCGACCCCCGCTGGCGGCGCTTAATATTAATAGGAGGAAGTATGAGAAAAATTTGGAATGGTCGTAAAGCTCAAGGTATGGTTGAATATATTTTAATTATTGCATTAATCGCTATAATCGCGATTTTTGCTGTAAAAATGTTTGGTGGTAAAATTACCGATATGTTTAACAAATCGTCAGAAAAGATTTCTGATGAAACAAAAAATATAAAATAAATGAAAAAACCTCTTCTTATTGCACTGCTTTGTGGTTTTCTTGCCGCGCTTTTTGCAGGTATGTATTTTGTTGGCATAGAAAAAAAATACTCAACCTCAGCGCAAAAAGTAAGTGTGCTTTGCGCAAACAAATATATTGATCAAGATGTGATTTTAGATGGGAGTATGTTTGAAGAAGCCCTTGTCCCCAAGGACTACATTCAGCCCAGAGCGCTTGGTAGTGTTAAAGAGTTATATAGTTCCGACGGTCGCAAGCTTTTTATGAGTGTTGTGCCAATTGAAAAAGGGGAACAGCTTATTTTAACAAAGCTTTATACAGTTGGGTTAGAAACAGGTTTGTCGTCTATAATACCAACAGGCAAAAGAGCGGTTACCCTTTACCCAAATGAAGAAGGTCTTGCTGATAGAATAAAGCCAGGCAACAGAATAGATATAATTGCTGTTTTTGATTTTGAAGATAAAGCCGGCAAACTTCAGCAGGCGGCAGCTACTGTATTACAAAACATTCTTGTGCTTTCCGTAGATAAAGCATACCTTGGTGGGGCACAAAAAAATCAGAGTGAGCAAGGTGTAATATCACAAGAAAACTCTCCTGTTAGGTCTGCTGTTTGCGTTTCTGTTTTACCACAAGAGGCAGAGTTGTTAGCGTTATGCTGCGAAAAAAGTATTGTTAGGTTTTCTTTAAGGCCTGTTTGCGAGGAAACATTAGTGCAAACCTGTGGTGCTAAGGTTCAAGATATTATAGAGGGTGTCTCAGCAGCTGTACAAAAAACTCAAGGTGATAAAACTCAGCAACCTGCTGGTGTTGCAATGGAACAGATGCAAAAAAAGCAACGAGAGACACTTGAGCTTCTTAAAAAATACCAAAAAAGTAATTAACTCACCTTTTAAAAGTTAAATCCGGGTTAAATTTATGGGAAAAATAATTGCGCTTGCAGATGCGGGCTTTGGTGCTGATAAGTTTTTTTTTGGCGCAAACCTTTGTGCTATAAGTGGTGGTTTGTTTTTAGATTTTTGCGAAAAAGCTGTTAGCGCACAATTAGTTTATAACTTTCCTGCAGTAAAAAACGCATCTGAAATTATTGCCATTTCACAAGATATAAGCCCCAACATTCTAAAGGGCTACTTTGGTTCTAAAAATCAACTCGTACTAATAAAGCCCGATTTCGACATATCTTCCACCCAGCTTTTATCTAAATTACTAAAACAACTATCCAAAACCTCATCTTTTATTTTCGTGCCATTGGTAGAAGATATTGCTATGCAAAACCTTATTCATGAGTGTGCTATGGTTTTGCTTTTTGTTGAGCCACATGCTTTTGGCGTTGCTCGCGCGAAAGATTTTATTAACAGTGCGGCAAAAAACTTTGTGGCAAAAGACGCAATAAAACCTGTGATTTGTAGAAAAAATATTGGCGGCCAAATGAAAACAACGGAGCTTGCGGAGGCAATTGGTGCCGAAATTTTCGCAGAAATAACATACAGCGACAAAGATTTTGTGGATGCTCTAAATAATCCTGACTCTGTATCCTTATCAAACATGTCATTTGAGTTTGCCTCTGGCATAAAAAATCTTATAGATAAAATTTCAAAAGAAGAGTTTTCTGCTCAAGTTGTGGTTTTGCATGAAAACCCAAACAAAATTTATGCGGTTTTCAGCGCGTTTAAAGAAAAAATACATAAAGAATTAATAGAAAAAATGGATCTTCGTTCCATTCGCTTTGACGACACAGCAGGTTTAAACGAGGTACGCCAAAAGGCAAAAAAAATAGTTGACGAGTTAATATCTTTAGAAAAAAGCGCAACGCTTACCTATGAAATTCGGGAGCGTATATCAAAAGAAGTTCTTGACCAGGCGCTGGGCTTGGGTGTTTTAGAAGAGCTTATCGCAGACCAAAAAATAAGCGAAATATTGGTTAACGGGCCAAATAAAATATTTATTGAAGAAAATGGCAAACTAAAACCATCAAGCGTGAAATTTGAAAACATTGCAGGGCTTAAAACCGTAATTGACAGAATTCTTGCGCCAATAGGCCGCAGAATTGATGAAGCGTCCCCTTTAGTAGATGCGCGTTTGTCCGACGGCTCGCGCGTTAATGCGGTTATTGAGCCGGTTTCATTATCCGGCCCGTTGCTTTCCATAAGAAAGTTTTTTAAAAAAAATATAGCTTTTAGTGATTTGATTTCTTTTGGTGCCGCAAGCAGTGAGATGTCAGATTTCCTAAAAGTGTGCGTTATGCTGCGCAAAAATATTATTGTTTCAGGTGGAACAGGTACAGGTAAAACAACTCTGTTAAATGCGCTTGCCACTTTTATTGGGACAGATGAAAGAATTGTAACCATTGAAGATTCAGCAGAATTAAAGCTTTCGCAGGAGCATGTTATTCGCCTTGAAGCGCGTCCACAGTCAATTGAGGGTAAAGGCGAAATAAGTATAAGGCGGCTTGTTATAAACGCTTTGCGTATGCGTCCCGATAGAATTATTGTTGGCGAGTGTCGCGGCGGAGAGGCATTAGATATGCTTCAGGCAATGAACACGGGCCATGATGGTTCGCTTACTACCGTGCATGCAAATACCGCAAAAGATGTTGTTTCAAGAATTATCACAATGGTTATGATGTCAGGAATGGAGTTGCCAGAAAAAGCAATAAAGGAACAAATTTGTTCGGCTGTGCAGATAATTGTGCAATTGGCGCGTTATCAAGATGGTTCAAGAAAAATTTCGCAGATAGCAAAACTGTCTTTGTTGCCGGACGGTTCCGTTCAAACAGCTCCGATTTTTGGTTTTGAGCAAACCGGTTATGACGGCAAAACAGTGCAGGGCAGTTTTAAAAACTATGGCATTGCTAAAGAGTTTGAAGTAGAGGCAAAGGCCAAGGGTATATTGTGAGATTTATTTTAATGTTTTCTACAATTTTGCTCGTATTTTGCGCAGTGTCTTTTGGCGCATTTTGGATACTAAAAAAGTTTGTCGCGCGCAAAAAAACGCAAAAAAGTTTTGATATAAAAGACAAAAAAGGAAAAGCAGTAAGCTTGTTTAACAGCTCGCTTGCACAATTATATGAAAATCCAAGCTCAAAAGTTTCTTTAAAAATAAAGATAGCTGTAAGCGTAATTTTTTTCCTTATGGTGGCTATTATTTTTTTAAAGCCAATACTTGGTTTTATTGCAGGACTTGGAATGTATTGGGCAATAAACAGTTATTTTAACTCAATAAAAAGTAAAAAGAACTTTGCTTTTGAAGATACCTTAACAGAAGCACTTTCGGCTGTTTCAAGTTCGGTTCAGGCAGGCCAAAGCTTTGAATCGGCACTTGAAAACTACACGCTTTCAAACAAAAACTCAGCTTCTGAAATATTTGCTACCGCTCTAAACAGCTTTAAGTTGGGTATACCTGTTACGGATGCACTTTTGGCATTAGCCGAAAATATTCATTCTGAAGCATTTTTACTTGCTGCAAATTCAATAAAACTTTCAAGGCAAACGGGTGGCAACTTATCTGAAATGCTCTCAATGGTTTGTTCCAATTTGCGTGAAAAAAAGAATTTGAGAAATAAATTGAACGCGCTTACGGCACAGGCGCGTTCATCGGGCTTGGTTATGAGTTTTGTGCCATTTGGGCTTTTGCTGTTATTGTACCTTATGGAACCCGCTATGGTTGGGTTGCTTTTTAGTACAACTTTAGGCAATTTTATGTTGCTGGTAGCTTTTATAATGGTATATTTGGGTTCTTTTATAATACAAAAAATAGTCAACGCGAAAAGTTAAAGGAAATGCTATGGTAGTACAGGAAATGCCCAGAGAAAAACTTAAACGGCTTGGCGCACAGGCGTTAAAAGATGAAGAACTGCTCTGTGTGCTTTTAAGAACTGGCTATGCCGGCAAAAATGTTTTTGAGCTGTCAAAAGAAATATTAAAAAAATTTCCAAACGGTAAGCTGTTTTTATTGCCGTATGAGGAACTTGCAAAAATAAAAGGCATAGGCCCTGCAAAAGCCGCAGAACTTTGTTGCGCCGCGGAACTTGCAAAAAGGTATTTAGGTGCAGACCCGTTTCCTCAAATAACAAAGCCGTCTGATGTTTTAAGTGCTCTGCAAGACATTGCAAACAGGAAAAAAGAGGTGTTTGTTGTAGTATACCTAAATGGCAGAAATAAAATTGTGCATAAAGAGGAAATATCGGTAGGCACTTTAAACGCAAGTTTGGTACATCCTCGCGAAGTTTTTGAACCAGCACTAAAACACAGCGCTGCAAGCATAATTCTTGCGCACAATCACCCATCTGGCCAAAGTGTGCCGTCTTCTGATGACTTTGCAATAACAAAACAACTTTGCGAGGCCGGCAAAATTATGGGTATAGAAGTTTTAGACCATATTATTATATCGGCAAATGGGTATTTTAGTTTTAAAGACAATGGCAAATTATGAGTATAGACACTTTTACGAAAAATAAAAAAGTTGGGTTTTTCTGGGGTTCGGTTTTTCTTTGGTGCGCGTTAATTTATTTTTTATCAGACCAACCAAACCTAAAAACAAACTTTGGCGTTTGGGACTTAATTTTAAGAAAGTTAGCGCACATAACTGAATACGCAATTTTATTTTTACTTTCACGGCGAGCATTTTTTAATACTGTAAATAAAAGTTTTGCAGGCGCGTTTGGCGGTATATTTGCTTTGTTTTATGCCGCAAGCGATGAGTACCACCAGTCATTTGTTGTTGGAAGAGTAGGTTGCGTAATAGATGTGCTTATAGATTGTTTTGGTATTTTAATTGGGTTTTTGTGCTTGTATTTATATACACGCATTAAAGGGACAAAAAATGTCAACACTTGATGAACTTATCGGGCAAAGGTACTCTGTTAGAAGTTATGATTCGCGAACAGTAGAAAAAGAAAAAATTGAGGCAATTTTACAAGCCGCGCGCCTTGCGCCTTCCGCATGCAATGCCCAGCCATGGCGTTTTATTGTAATAGACCAAAAAGAGTTAAAAGAAAAATTTATAGAGCAATGTATGGGTGTAACTGTGCCAAACACTTGGGCGAAAAGTGCGCCTGTAATAATAGTTGCGGCAAGCCAGCTGCAACTATTAACGCATAAGGTAGGCGAGCTTATTCAGGGTGTTAATTATCACCTTATAGACATTGGTATTGCATTGGAGCATTGTGCGTTAAAAGCTACTGAGCTTGGGCTTGGCACTTGTTATATTGGTTGGTTTAAGGCAAATAAAATAAAAAAATTGCTTGGCTTGCCAAAAAATTGGAAGCCAGAGTGTTTGCTTACGCTGGGCTACTCGTCAGGTAAACCGCGTGATCCAATAAGAAAACCGCTTGAAGAAATTGTGTTATGGAACCCAAAGGCAAAATGAAAGAAAAATATCACAAAACACAGTTTGATTATAAAGGTAAGGCAGTTGGTTTTACATCACATGAAATAATTTTGCCAAACGGCAAAAAAGCAATTAGGGAGTTTCTTGTGCATCCGGGCGCTACTGCTGTTTTACCGTTTATTAATAAAGATACAGTCGCGCTTGTAAAACAATATCGCTACCCTGTAAAAGAAATTACATTAGAAGTTCCTGCAGGTAAAATAGACCCCGGTGAAAGCTCACTTAGTTGTGCAAAGCGCGAGCTTAAAGAGGAAACGGGTTTTACTGCAAAAAAAATAATAAAACTAACTACTTTTTGGACTACTCCTGCCTTTGCCGATGAGGTATTGCATATATATGCCGCATTTGGGCTTAGTAAAGCTGATGCATCTCCTGATGAAGACGAGTTTATTTCATATAAAGCGGTACCTTTCAAAAAGTTGCTTGCATTGATTCATGCAGGTAAAATAAAGGATTCAAAAACAGTTATAGCGGCGCTTTATTGGCAGTGTTTTAACTCGGACTTTTCAAATTTCGGGTTCAACAATATAAAAATAACTTGACAAGTAATTCGGATTTGTTTATAATCCAAACTGTAATGATTACAAAATTGGAAACACTCAAAACACGGTTGTTAAATTGTAAGCTTAAGCCGACATACCAGCGGCTTAAGATTTTGAGTTTTATGGCTGGCAATAAAAGCCATCCATCGATAGATTTAATTTACAAGAAGTTAAAAAATCAAATTCCCACACTTTCAAAAACAACACTTTATAATACACTTGAGATGTTTGCCAGAAGTGGTTTGGTTGGTGAACTTACAATTGGTCAGGAAGTAAGGTTTGATGGTATTACAAATTGGCACCACCACTTTGTTTGCGAAAACTGTGGCGCCATAATTGATATAAATGTTACCTGCCCAAATTGCCAAAAGAAAGAAATAGAGGGTCATTTAATAAAACAAATTCACGGTTATTTTAGAGGTTTGTGCAAAAAGTGCAGGTAATATATGCAAATAACATATTTTGATAACAACTCAGCCACACAGCTTGACCCAAGAGTTCTTGAGGCAATGGTGCCTTTTTTAAAGGAAAACTACGGTAACCCTCAGAATATGCACTCAGTTGGAGCTGTGGCAAAAGACGCGCTTGATATTGCTCGTAAAAGCGTAGCTGATTTTATTGGCGCAAAAGTAGGCGAGATATACTTTGTTTCCTGTGGTTCAGAGGCAAATAACTTTGCAATAAAGGGTGTTGCCGATGCCAATGCGCATAAGGGCAAACATATAATTGTTAGCGCAATTGAGCATTTTTCGGTTTTATATGCCGCGCGCAGGTTAGAAAAAATTGGTTTTGAAGTAACGATATTACCTGTTAACCAGCTTGGCGAAGTTAATTCAAATGATCTTAAAGTGGCTTTACGAAAAGATACTATACTTGTTTCAATACAAACCGCAAACACTGAAATAGGCACAATCCAAAATATTAAAGAGCTTGTGTTGCTTACAAAAGCAAACGGTTCTTTGTTTCATACAGATGCTGTATGTGTTGCCGGCTTAATACCAATAGATGTGAATGATTTAGGTGTTGACCTGCTTTCGTTTTCCGCTTCTCAGTTTCATGGGCCAAAAGGCGCAGCCGCGTTGTATGTAAAAAAGGGGACGCGCGTAACTCCTCAAATTGACGGTGGCGTTCAGGAAGAAGGCCGCAGGGCGGGATTAGAAAATATTCCGTCAATAGTTGGTTTTGGTGTCGCCTGCGAATTAGCTAAAAACGAAATGATAAAAAACTCCGCAAGTATTAAAGAGTTAAGAGATAAATTAATTGAAGAATTGCCAAAAAAAGTTGAGTATGTTTATTTAAACGGCCATACAAGTAATAGAATGCCAAACAATGTTAATTTTTCAATAGAGTTTATTGAAGGCGAGGCAATGATGTTGCTTTTAGACAGTAAGGGTTTTATGGTTTCAAGCGGTTCAGCATGTGCTTCAAAAGCACTTAAAATGTCTCATGTTCTAACTGCAATAGGTGCAGATCCGGCGGTTGGTCAAGGTTCACTTCTAATAGCGTTATCAAAATATAATACTATGGCCGATGTTGACCGGTTTCTTTTGGAATTTCCTGCAATTGTAAAACGCTTAAGAGAAATGTCGCCATTGTATGACCACTTTATAAAAACCGGAGAAAGGCAAGTTGCCGGCCCGGGTACAGATTATGGCCATGAGCATGACCACAACCACAACGAAGAGTAGTGTTTGCAAAAGTTTGAACATTAGTAATTTTATTAAGAATAATTTGAATTAATATAGGAGGAGAGTATGCCTTTTTATTCAGAAAAAGTTATGGATCACTTTTCAAATCCAAGAAATGTTGGCGAGATAAAAGATGCCGATGGTGTTGGTGAGGTTGGCAACCCAGTATGCGGCGATATGATGACTTTTTATGTTAAGGTAAAAGATGATATAGTTACAGATATTAAATTTAAAACGTTTGGTTGTGGCGCAGCAATTGCCGTTTCATCTATGGTTTCAGAAATGGGAAAAGGCAAGAGTGTTGCCGACGCTATGAAAATAACAAATGCCAATGTTGCCCTTGAACTTGGCGGCCTTCCTCCTAACAAAATGCACTGTTCAAACCTTGGGGCAGATGCTTTGCATAAAGCGCTTGAAGATTACTTGACTAAAAAAGGAGTAAAAATTAAAAATAACAAAACAGAAAACCAAGCAGACTGTAACTGTGGTTGTGGAGAAGTTGAAATTTGTAAACCATGTGGTACACCAATAACTGAATGTGCCGATGATTGTTCGTGTGGTTGCAAGTCGGAAGAAAGCAAACAGCAAAAGTCTGTTTCATCTTGTGGCTGTTCTTATGGGTGCACAGAGGTAGAATCAAAAACCAAGGCGAAGAAATGAGCGAACAAAAAGAAAAAATGACAATTATTCTTTTTTCTGGCGAGTTAGATAAGGCGATAGCTGCGTTTACACTTGCCACAACTGCCGCCGCAAGCGGTATGGAAGCGACGATATTTTTCACATTTTGGGGTTTAAATGTACTTAAGAAAAATATGTTTGTGGTAAATAGCAAACAGAACTTTTTGCAGAAAATGTTTGGAGTTTTAAACACGGGATATTTGCCAATATCTAAGTTTAACTTTTTAGGCATTGGGCCAATTTTAATGAAGTTGCTTATGAAACAAAAAAAAGTTGCAACCCTTTCCGAAATGATGAAAACAGCGCGCTCTCTTGGGGTAAAGTATATTGCTTGCACAATGAGTTGTGGCGTTCTTGGTCTTGATAAAGATGACCTTAGCGATGAAGTTGACGAATTTGCCGGAGCCATAAGTTATCTTGCGGAGGCAAAAGAAGCGAAGGTAAACTTATTTATATGATTAAATTTGATAAAGAGCTTGATTGCACAGGGCTTATGTGCCCGATGCCAATAGTTAAAACAAAAGAAGAACTTGATAAACTTTCAAGCGGACAGGTTTTGCTTGTTCTGGCTGATGATTATGGTTTTCAAAAAGATATACCAAAGTGGTGCCAAATGACCGGCAATGAGTTTCTTGCATTGGAAAAAGAAGGCAATATATTTAAGGGTTACATAAAAAAGAAATAATCGCATAGCCGTAGCGGAGTGAAAAATGGAAAAGATAAAAGTTGCACCAAATGTCTATTGGGTAGGTGCTGTTGACTGGAACTTAAAAACTTTTCATGGCAATACATATAATCTCCAACATGGCACAACCTACAATTCATATCTTATAATTGATGAGAAAATTACGCTTATTGATGGGGTACAGTCCGGTTTTTCTGCTCAATGGATAGAGCGAATTAGCGAAATTATAGACCCAGCAAAAATTGACTATATAATTGTAAATCACATAGAGCCCGATCACTCTGGTTCCATACCTGAAATAATGAAGCTTGCAAAAAACGCGAAAATATTTGGCACAGCAAAGTGCAAAGATGGGCTTTTCAAATATTATTATCCAAACCCGGTTTGGAACTTTCAGGTTGTAAAAAGCGGAGACACATTGGAAATCGGCTCAAAAACACTACAGTTTATTGACGCTGCAATGATCCACTGGCCCGATTCAATGTTTACATACATCCCACAAGACCGACTTTTAATTCCAAACGATGCCTTTGGCCAACACCTTGCCTCATCTGGCAGGTTTGACGATGAAGTTGACCAGTGTGTTTTAATGGATGAGGCCGAAAAATATTATGCTAATATCCTTGTTCCTTTTAGTATGCTTATCGCAAGAAAAATTGATGAGTTGATAAAACTTGGTCTTAAAATAGACACCATAGCACCCGCTCATGGCATTATCTGGCGCAAAAACCCAAAAACAATAGTTGAAAAATATGCGTTATGGTCAAAAAACTTCCCTTACAAAAAAAGTGCTGTAATTGTTTATGAAACAATGTGGGGTTCAAGTGAAAAAATGGCAAGAGCAATTCTGGAAGGCATTATTGCCGCAGGTGGCGATGCCAAACTTTACGATATCGCTAAAGCCGATAGAACGGAAGTTATAAAAGACATTTTTGCTTCAAAGTTATTTTTCTTTGGGTCTTCTACGCACGATAATAATATACTGCCGGCAATGGCTGGATTTTTAGATTTTATAAAAGGTATGAAAATTAAAAATCGCCTTGGTATGGCTTTTGGTTCATTTGGTTGGAGCGGCGAGTCGGTAAAACAGATAGAAGAAATTATGATTGAGGGCGGCATTGAAATTGCGCACCCACTTTTGCAAATTAAATACGCGCCATCTACAGATGAAATTAAAAAGTGTTTTGATGCCGGTTTTGAGCTTGCAAAAAAATACCTGCTGTAACGAAAATATAGAAAGTAGTGTGTCAATAGAAGAGAGAGTGTAACAATGAAAAAGTTATTTACTGTGTGTGTTTCCTTGATGCTGTTTTTTATTGCAGGCAGTTTTATAAATCTTAGTGCCCAGGTATCACCGCAGGGCATCGCACCTGATTTCACACTTTCAGATACCGAGGGTGTAACATTTACACTTTCAGACCTGAAAGGTAAAACCGTGCTTTTAAGTTTTGGTGCCAGTTGGTGTCCCTTTTGTGTAGAAGAAGTGCCGGTGTTAATAAAAATACAGGAAAACAACAAAGATAAAAACTTTCAATTATTAGCAATAAATTTAGACAGTAGCATTAATAAAGCAAAAAAATTCAAAGAAAAGCAACGATTAAACTACCCCTTATTATTTGACGCAGATAACAAGGTTACAAATGCTTATAGTGTGCGCGGAATACCTGCGAATTTTGTGGTAGATGAGTACGGTCAGGTGTATTCTTTTGGCCCCGACATAGAAAGCGCGCAAAAACAATTAAACGAATTAATAAAACAAAACAAGAAAATTAATAAATCTAATAAAAAATAAGCCCAGATATTTCGGGGCGAAAATAGGAGCTAAAAATGACACAGGCAAAAGGTATTTACAAGTGTGAGGTGTGTGGTAATATAGTTGAAGTGTTACATTTGGGCGGCGGAGAGCTTGTTTGTTGCGGCCAGCCAATGAAACTTGTAACAGAGAATTCAGTTGAAGCTTCAAAGGAAAAGCACATTCCTGTAATTGAGGTAACTTCAAATGGTGTAAAAGTAAAGGTCGGCAGTATTGCTCACCCAATGGAAGAGAAGCACTTTATTGAATGGATAGAGGTAAATGTAGATGGCAAAGTATGTAAAAAGTTCCTTAAACCGGGTGATGCACCAGAGGCAGAATTTTGCGTTAGTGGAGCAAAAATATCTGCAAGAGCATATTGCAACTTGCATGGTCTTTGGAAGAGCTAATTGCTTGTACGCTGAATTTAAAAATAAATACGGTTAATAAAAATAATTTTAAATAAATTAGTAGGGGGAAGTAATGAAAAGTTTAAAAGGCACAAAAACCGAAAAAAATCTTTTAAAAGCATTTGCCGGCGAATCGCAGGCAAGAAACCGCTACACTTATTTTGCAGGTAAAGCAAAAAAAGAAGGATATGAACAAATAGCCGCGGTATTTGCCGATACAGCCGATAACGAAAAAGAACACGCTAAAAGGTTTTTTAAATTTCTTGAAGGTGGTATGGTGGAAATAACAGCCGCTTTCCCGGCGGGCATAATTGATACAACACTTCAAAACCTAAAAGAGGCCGCAGCTGGTGAAAACTTTGAACACTCAAAACTTTACCCGGAGTTTGCTGCTATTGCCAAAGAAGAGGATTTTGAAGATATTGCCTCCGCTTTTAACAGTGTATCTGTTGCAGAAAGAGGTCATGAGCAAAGATACCTTAAACTAGCCGCAAACATTGAAAAACAAGAAGTGTTTAAGAAACAAAAAACAATAAAATGGCGTTGCAGAAATTGTGGTTACATGCACGAAGGCTCAGTTCCACCGGAACAGTGCCCGGCGTGCCTGCATCCAAAAGCATTTTTTGAGCCATCGGCGGAAAATTATTAAAAATAAAAACAGGATGCAGTATTAGTTAAGCAAATAGTGCTACCTGTATAATGGAGAAAAAATGCGTAAAACAATCGCTTTATTTTTATCGGTAGTATTGTTTTTAAATGGTGTAAGTTTTGCCGCAAAGGCCCCAGCTAAAACCGAAACAAAACAAGAAACGGTTATGGTTGATGATTATGAGGGTTATAGTCAGCAAAATTACCTAAACGGCGATAGAGGTTCATGGAAGTACGAAAACTTTGACGAAGAAAACGACCCCGATTCTTATTGTAAAGAGCAGGTTGTAAAAATAGATGGCCTAAACGGCTCAAAAAAAGCGCTGAAACTTGTTTACAGCGTTGACTCAAAACGGCCCAGCGCAATGAATGGCTTTTGGACAAAGCTTATAAACTTTGATGCCAGTAAGTACGATTTTGTTTGCTTTGATGTAAAAGGAGATGCAAAAGAGGGCTTTACACAAGAATTTGTTTTAGAGTTAAAAAAATACAAAGATCAAACTGAGCGCAGGGCAAAACTTACCGGAATGTATCAGGTAAAAGGCATAACTGAGAATTGGCAAACTTACAAAGTACCGCTTTCTTACTTTAATGGACTATACGATAAAACAAACCAAAAAATATGGGACAATCCGCGCTCTGCACTTTCAGATTTAGATGAACTTGTAATAACTTTTAATTCCCGCGGTGTAACAAAAAAGAAAGGTGCAATATATATAGATAACATTAAATTTCTTAGAACAGGCGAAAAAACAGAGGATGTATTTTGCCGTCCGCCATCAGTTAATAAAGACAAAGAATATATTTTACTTGAAGACCCATCATACACTAAAAAAGAATTTTGGACAGCTGATAAAAAAGGCGGTTACAATAAAAAATCGGCAGGCACAAATGAGCCAGCAAAACTGCTTGAGTACTTAACAAAAAATCCAGAAGCAATACTTTATATATCAAATGGAGTTTATGAGTTTAAATTACACAGTGCCGATGGCGGAAAGTTTCGCTTTGTAAGCGGAACAGAGTTTATGAAGTTTTTATCAACCCGCATAGGCGGTTTCCCTAAACAAACAATTGTAAAAAAACAATTCCCAGCAGATGATAACGCAATGCTAAAAGAAATAGCAAAAGATACTTGGAAATTTTTTGACAATATAGTAGATAAAAAGCACGGTCTTGTTTTAGACACAATAACACTAAACGAAAAAGAGCCAATGGGCGAAGGCAGTTCAATAGGTGATTACACAAATGTAACAAACATTGGTGTTTATTTGTGCAGCGTTGTTTCAGCTTACGACTTTGGATTTATTACAAAAGAAGATGCCATAGAGCGATTAAAGTTGACACTTAACACAGTAAAAACAATGGACACATCAAAATATGGTTTCCCTTACAATTATTACGATACAACATGGGGAACTCGCACTGAATATTTTATTTCAATGGTAGATAGCGGTTGGCTTGTGGCTGGAATGTACATAGTTAAAAATGCCTTTCCAACTGAGCTTGGGCAAACTTGTGAGGAGTTAATAAATCGCGGGAACTTTAACTTTTTTTATGACAATGTTGAACAGCAAATGTGGCACGGCTTTTATGAAAACATGGGGCAATATGTAAATTATCACTATGGCATATTTTACACAGAACCGCGGTTAACAAGCTTTATAGCAATTGCAAAAGGCGATGTTGAAAAAGACCACTGGTTTAAAATGGTAAGAACATTCCCCTTAGAGTACGACTGGGCAACACAAAAACCAAAACACCGTGAGCTTAAAAATTATAAAGGTGTACAATATTATGCTGGCTGGTATGAGTGGAAAAATGCTCAAGGCAAAGTGTATAAATATATTCCATCATGGGGCGGTTCAGTATTTGAAGCACTAATGCCAACATTGTTTTTAGACGAAAAAAAATATGCGCCTAAAGGGCTTGGCTTAAACGACCAAAATTATGTAGATGCCACAATTGATTACACACTAAATTATTTAAAGTACCCAGTTTGGGGAATGAGCCCGTCGTCCGACCCAAAAGGCGGCTATAGCGAGTTTGGTGTAAAACCACTTGGCACGCTTGGCTATAAACCAGGCGCCATAACGCCGCATGCCTCATTTTTAGCGTTAGAGTTTGCGCCAAAAGAAGCAATAAAAAACATACGCAAAATGCTTGATGGCTGGGATGCATACGGCGAGTACGGTTTTTATGATGCGTTAGATCCAATGACAAAAAAGGTTGCCTATAAGTATTTATCGTTAGACCAGGGAATGATACTGCTTTCCCTAAATAACTACTTAAACAACGGCGCAATAAAAAAGCGCTTTGAAGCCGACCCAATATTTGAAAAAGGCAAAGAATTATTAAGCGTAGAGAATTTATTTGCCACTTCATCGGAAAACAAGCAAAAGTAGATATATAAATTTGATTTAAGTCGCGGCGCTATTCTGCCTCACCGCCTTTGGCGGGACCTTCGGCCTGCCCGCTCAAGGAGGGTCAGCCTTGGGCTGACGGGGATGACAGCTATAAAATGCTTGCCTAAAGAGGGTTTTTTTCTGGTATGCCAGTGCGGCGGGGGTAAGTGTTTTGTGTGTGGCCAGTTTTTTCAAGTACAAGTAGGTTGAATTTTTTTGTTTCGGTTTCTAATGGAATTTCATAGGAGAAAATTTCTAAAAGTTTTAGGTTAAGTTTTCTTAGTGCATTTTCTGCGTTTATTAGTTCATCTTTGTATTTGTCTGACTTATAAATAATGCAAAGTCCACCTGGTTTTACAAATGGGGATATAAATTCTAAGTTTGAATTAAATCCGCTTAGTGCGCGAGATGTAGCAAAGTCAAACTTCTCTCTGCAATCACTTGCCCTTCCAATTTCTTCTGCTCTTATATTTTCTACCCTGAAATTTTCAAAGCCAAGTGCCGCAGATGCCTCTTTTAAAAATACACATTTTTTACCAACTGATTCAACAAGCAAAAATCTGCTTTGAGGTAAAAATATTTTAAGTGGTATTGCGGGAAATCCTCCACCCGAGCCAACATCTACAATTGAAGGCGCAGCTATATTTTTTTCTTTAATAATTCTATTTATTATAGGCAGGGCACAGAGTGAGTCGGCAGCGTGCCTAAAAACAAGTTCTTCAAATGTTTTAAAAGAAACTAAATTGTGTATTAAGTTAGTTTCTGTTAGTAATTGTAAAAAACGCATTAGCTGGTCTTGTTGTTCAACTTTAAGCTCGTCAATATAGTTCTCTATAAAGTTTTTAAACTTTTCTAATAACTGTTGTTGAATATCCATTTATTTTTTACCTTTTAGGTGAATTAGTATTACCGCTATGTCTGACGGTGATATACCCGGAATTCTAAGCGCCTGGCCAATTGTTTTTGGCATTATTTTTTTAAATTTCTGACGAGCTTCTGCAAGCAAAGATATTACTTTGTCGTAGTCGAAATTATCTGGTATCTTTTTATTGGTTTCTTTGCCAAGTTTTGCGGCAAACTGGTTTTGCCGTGCAATATAGCCGCCATATTTTTTTGTAACTTCTGCCTGAAATGTAACAGCTTCTTTATCCCATGGGTAAAGCTCTTCATTGCACGGGAGTTCTGGTTTTATGTTCTTTTTTGCTTTAAGCAAACCTTCAACCGAAGCTTTATAGAGCAGGAATTTTTCATAGATTTCTGAATTTATAAGCTCTATTTTATGGCCATATTCCATTAGGCGCAAATCGGCATTGTCGTTTCTTAAATAAAGCCGATGTTCAGCACGCGAGGTAAACATTCGGTATGGTTCATCTACGCCTTTTGTAACAAGATCATCAATCATAACGCCTATATATGCTTCTTGTCTGCTTAATGTGAGAGGTTCTTTGTTTTGAATTTTAAGTGAAGCATTTACCCCAGCCATAAAACCCTGTGCAGCTGCTTCTTCGTAACCAGTTGTGCCGTTTATCTGGCCGGCAAAGTATAGCCCTTCAATGTTTTTTGTTTCAAGTGTCTGGGTTAGCTGTGTTGGCGGACAGTAATCGTACTCTATGGCATAACCATAGCGAAGGATTTTTGCATTTTCTAATCCCTCAATTGAATGAACAATATTATCTTGAACATCTTCTGGCAAGCTTGTAGATATTCCGTTTGCATAAAGCCAGTTTGAGTTATAACCTTCGGGCTCTAAAAATACCTGATGGCGGTCGCGCTCGGAAAAGCGTATAACTTTATCTTCTATTGAGGGGCAGTAACGGGGCCCGATGCTTTTAATTTTGCCGCTATAAAGTGGTGAACGATCTAAATTATTTTTGATATGTTGATGTGTTGTTTCATTTGTATATGTTAGATAACACGGGAGTTGTTTTTTATTTTTTTGCCAAATTAGTTTATTGGTAAAGTGGGAAAAAGGAATTGGCGGTTCATCCCCATGTTGTGCGGACATTTTTGAAAAATCAACGCTTGCAGAATCTAACCTTGCCGGTGTGCCTGTTTTAAGCCTACCAACTTCAAAGCCAAGTTTTTTAAGTGAGTCCGATAAAAACTCCGAAGATTTTTCATTTATTCTACCGCCAGAGGAACTTTTTAAGCCGGTGTGTAAAACACCTTTAAGGAAAGTTCCAGTTGTAATTATTACTGCATCTGAATTATAAGTTGAGCCATCGATAGTTTTAACTCCAATAACTTTACGCTTGCTTTCAATAACTTCACTAACTTCCGCTTCAAGCAAATCAAGGTTTTCCTGAGTTTCCAAAACAGAGCGCATTAATTGGTGGTATAGTTTTTTGTCGCATTGAGCTCTTGGCGACCACACTGCCGGGCCTTTTGAAAGGTTGAGCATTCTAAATTGCAGGCCTGCCTCGTCGGTTACTTTTGCCATCTCGCCGCCCATGGCATCTAACTCGCGTACAATTTGGCCTTTTGCAATTCCGCCAATTGCCGGGTTGCAAGACATTGCGGCAATTTTATCAAGCCGCATTGTTATAAGCAAAGTTTTAAGGCCCATTCTTGCGCAAGCAAGTGCGGCTTCGGCGCCGGCATGCCCGCCGCCAACAACAATAACTGAATAATTTATTTTTTCGCGCATAATTTTATTTTACCAGAAAAATACCGGTACAGATTAGCGCAATGCCAATAATGCGGCTAAAGGTTAGTGCTTCTCCAAGGAATAAAACGCTAAGAAGTGCTGTAACTAGAGGGTATGTAGCGGCAAGAGGGATAATTTTTGATGACGGTGCAAGCTCTAAGGCCTTAAAATAAGTGAACACACCTAAAGAGCCGGCAATCAGTCCAGACAGGGCAAAGTAAATTAAACTTTTTGTAGGCATTGCGGCTATTGCCTTAAATTTTCCGGCTATTAGAGCCGCAAAAAGCATAATTAAACCAACAACAATTCCGCGTACAATTGTGCCGTCTAAAGGGGTTGCGCCGCGCAGTGCGGCTTTGTCAAAGATTGGAGCTACTCCCCACAGAATTACTGTGAGGATAACCATTATTTTTACTGTATCCATAAAACTAAATTAAAACAACCAATAAAATACTTTTGCTAGTTATTTTATTTTTTCTTTAAGTTCTTTTAGTTTGTTTAGTAAAGCCACTGGGATTTCAGAGCCGTATTGGCCGTAAAACTTTTCTATTTCTTCAAGTTCTTTTTCCCATTCTTTAGGGTTTACTTCAAAGAGTTTTTTTACAACTTCTTTTGAAAGGTTTAGGCCCGATAGGTCAAACTCCGACATTTTTGGCATAAAGCCAAGAGGCGTTTCTACGCCATCTGCTTTACCTTTAACTCTATTTATCATCCATTTTATTACACGGAAGTTTTCACCAAAACCAGGCCAAATAAACTTGCCATTTTCATCTTTTTTAAACCAATTCGCCATAAATATTTTTGGCGGATTTTTAAGTTTTTTTCCAAAGTTTAGCCAATGTGTAAAATAACTAGACATATTATAGCCGCAAAATGGAAGCATTGCCATAGGGTCACGGCGAACATTACCAGTTGAGTGCGAGGCAGCTGCTGTTGTTTCGGAGCCGAGCGTGGAAGCGGCAAAAACGCCGTGTTCCCAGTTAAATGTTTCGCAGACAAGCGGGATGGTGTCTTTTCTTCTGCCGCCAAATATAATACCTGAAATTGGCACACCTTTTGGATTATCAAATTCTTCAGATATTGAAGGGCAGTTTTTTATAGAAACGGTAAAGCGCGAGTTTGGGTGAGCGGCAGGTTTGCCGGAGGCATGGTCGTATTTTTCACCCTGCCAGTTGAGCATATTTTTTGGTACTTCGTTAGATAAACCTTCCCACCATGGGGAGTTTGTATCTAAATCAAGAGCGGTATTTGTAAAAAGTGTTGGGAAGAATTTATCGTTTTTTATTGTTTCAATCATCTTTGGGTTTGTTTTGTTAGATGTTCCCGGTACTACTCCAAAGAAGCCGGTTTCCGGGTTAATGGCATAGAGTTTACCGTCTTCGCCAACATTTAGCCATGCAATATCGTCGCCCAAAGTTTTTACTTTGTAGCCGGCAGGCGCGTTTATAAGTGCTAGGTTTGTTTTACCGCAGGCCGATGGGAATGCACCAAGAAAATAAGTGGTTTCACCAGATGGGTCCTCAATGCCTATTACAATCATATGCTCTGCAAGCCAGCCCTCTTTTTGCCCAAGGCAAGATGCAATTCTAAGTGAGAAACATTTTTTGCCAAGTAAAGCGTTTCCTCCATATCCTGAGCCGATGCTCATAACAAGCCCTTCTTGCGGGAAATGCATAATAAAACGTCTTTGCGGATCAAGGTCGCCAACGGAGTGCAGACCTTTTACAAAGTTGTCGCTATCGCCAATTCTGTCCAATGCTTCTTTGCCAACGCGTGTCATTATACGCATGCTTACAGCAACATAAACCGAGTCGGTAACCTGAATGCACGATTTAGAATAAGGCGAACTTGGGTGCCCCATAGTATAAGGGATAACATACATAGTTCTGCTGCGCATACAGCCGTCAAATAATTTATTTAATTTTGTTTTTGCCTCATCGGGCGCCATCCAGTTATTGTTGGGGCCTGCTTCTTCTTTTGTAGGGTGGCAAACGAAGGTAAGGTGTTCGGTTCTTGCCACATCGCTTGGGTGCGAGTTGTGTAAATATGAGTTAGGAAATATTTTATCGTTTAATTTGTAAAAAGTTGGTTTGCCGGCAAATTTTTCTTGTGTAAGGCCAATGTAAACTAATCGCCTTGCTTCTTCCTCGGTTCCATCCATCCAGTAAATTTTATCTGGTTTCGTAAGTTCAGCTTGAGCTTGTACCCATTTTTCTACAAAGTTTGTCATTTTATTTCTCTTGTATTTATTAATTTTTTACGACCAAACAGTTTCTTTGACTTTTTCTACAACCGCTTCTTTTGTAGCATACATAACTTCAACTAACTCTTCTGGTTTAAACCAAAGTTTAATTTCGCGCTCGGCCTCTGCTGGATCTGAAGAGCAATGTATAACATTTTCAAAAATGCCTTTTGTTGTTATTCTTCCATAAGCGCCGCGAATTGTTACTGCCTCGGCCTCTTCGGGGTTTGTTGCGCCGGCAAGTTTTCTAAGTTTTGAAATTGCATCATCACCTTCGTAAACGAAAGCAATTACTCTGTTGTACGGATACCCATGTAAATCGCCCATAATAAAGTTAATTAGCTCTCCAAAGAAGGGTTTATCTTTAAGGTGTTGGTAATGAGCTGACGCCAGCTCGCGGCTTACGCGCACAACTTTTGCGCCTACAATTACAAGTTTTGCCTCGGAAAGTTTTGTAAGAATGTTGCCGGTAAGTGACTTTTTAATGCCATCGGGTTTGATAAGCACTAAAACCTGCTGTTTTGTTTTTGAAGTTGCATTCATTTTTTAGCCCTCGTTTAGTATTGAACCTGGATTTTGCAGCTTGACTTGGCATGCCCTGCGGTAGCCCGCCTTGGGTGGGAATTCGTCAAAAATGCCTCCGTCTCTTTCATCTCGGTTCTTCCATTCGGGTCCAAAACCGCACAAACCTATTGCAAAATACGGGTTGAAATTGAGATGAATTATAATAAAACCTATCAGAAAAGTCAATCAGTTTTATGTTTGAGGGTTTTGCATATAGGTTTGCCAATAATGATATATAAATTGTATAATTACCCTGCACTTAAAAAACTTAAAGTTCAAAAATTTTTGTAGTGTATTTTGGTTCAGTTTTTTAAAATGAGTTCGCGAAAATCAATATAATTTTGTTATTAAAATGTGGAGGCAAAATGTTTCGGTATCTTACAGCAGGTGAAACACACGGCAAAGCGCTAACAGTTATAATTGATGGTTTTCCGGCTGGGTTAGAAATTTCGGCAAATGATATAAATGCAGAGCTTGCCCGCAGGCAATTGGGTTATGGTCGTGGCGCAAGAATGCGAATTGAAAAAGACACAGTAGAGTTCGCTGGTGGTGTGCGTCTTGGTCAAACCACGGGTGCGCCAATATGCCTTGTAATTAAAAATTTGGACTGGCAAAATTGGCAAGAGATTATGGCGGCTGAAGCTTTAATAATTGATAAAAGTAAAGTGCAAACCCGCCCCAGGCCCGGCCATGCCGATTTGGTAGGTGTACTTAAATACGATAGGCAAGACATCCGTGACATTCTTGAGCGCTCATCTGCCAGGGAGACCGCATCAAAAGTTGCCGCAGGTGCGCTTTGCAAAAAACTCTTAGCAGTTTTTGATGTTTCGTTGTTTTCTTTTGTAAAAGAAATTGGTGGCATAAAGTCGGATATATCAAAGTTGTCTCTTTCAGAAATAAAAAAATTCACGGAATTATCGGTTGTAAGAACTCCAGATAAAACCGCTGAAAAAGCAATGATATCAGCAATAGATGAAGCAAAAATAAAAGGCGACACTCTTGGCGGCATATTTTCGCTTGTTGCGCAGAATGTTCCGCTTGGGCTTGGCAGTCACACACAGTGGGACAAAAAGTTAGACGCAAAAGTTGCCGCTGCCCTTATGGCTGTGCAGGCAATAAAGGGTGTTGAGTTTGGTGCTGGTTTTTCTTATGGTTCATTGCCCGGCTCTATTATGCACGATGAAATTTATTACTCAAAAGAGAAAAGTTTTTATAGAAAAACAAACAACGCGGGTGGCTTTGAAGGCGGTATGACTAACGGGGAAGATATTTTTATTTCCTGCGTTATGAAGCCAATTCCATCGCTTGCAAAACCGTTGTCATCGGTTGATATAAAAACCAAAAAAACATCACTTGCTTCGCTAGTACGGGGCGATGTTTGCGCTGTGCCAGCCGCCGGTGTAGTTGGAGAGGCGGTAGTAGCAATTGAACTTGCCAGCGCATTTATAGAAAAATTTGGCGGCGATACATTAGTAGATATGAAAACAGCATTTATTTCTTATAAAAAAAGAATAAAAAACTATTAATGAAAAAAAATATAGTACTTACTGGTTTTATGGGAAGTGGGAAATCGGTTATAGGCAAATTACTTGCCGAAAAAATTGGTTTTACATACTTTGATGTGGATAAGAATATTGAATTAGAAAATGCTTTAAGTATTACTGAGATATTTGCTCAAAAAGGCGAGCCGTATTTTAGGGGACTTGAAGCGCAAATGATAAAACGCGCATCGACAATGGAGAAGCTTGTTATATCTTGCGGCGGCGGGGTGGTGCTAAGGGCAGAAAATATGGACGCGCTTGAAAGCACAGGTGTTGTTGTTTACCTAAGGGCAAAGCCAGAAACAATTTTTGAGCGAATTAAGAATGACACTAATCGCCCGTTGTTAAAAGTTGCCGATCCACTTTCTAAAATAAAAGAACTTCTTAATTTAAGGGAGCAATACTACACTCGTTGTTCATTTTCAATAGATACCGACTATCTTTCTCCAAATGAAATTGTAAAACACATAACAGATATGCTCTTTGAAAAATACAATTTCAAAATTAAGTAATGGTTTTAAACGAGTTAGTCTCGGATTTTTTCTAAAAGTTTTTCTAGGTTTACATCGGTGTTAACGCAACCATCTTTGGCGAGTTCTACAAACTGCACGGCAAGTTTAAACTTTTCCATCAACTCTATTCCTTGCATCCCTTCAAAAAAGCACGCTATGCCTAACACTGCTTTTGGCTTAAGTTCCTCAATTAATTTACCAGTTGCTTTCCCGCCTTTTAAAATGTAAACACCTTTGTAGCCGAGCTTTTTTGCTTCAACTGAAATATCTTTTATTTTGCATTTTCCGCATTCAAGGCAGGTGTAGTGCGAGCCGTTGTCTTTTGCTATGCATACTTGATAGTTTCTTAGGCAGTGCGGAACTAAAATAATCCTATCGGAGTACTTTACGAGAATAAAGTTTTTTTTATTTTTCTTATTTCTTTTAATTACAGCATTTTTGAAATGAGTGTCTTTGTCAAAAATTCTTTTGCATAGTTTCATATGCGGTTTTATAACAAAAAATCAAAGGAAAATCAAATTGATTTTGATACGTATTTTAGATATAATCTAACCAATATGAACAATATGAAAATAATAAAAGTAAACTTAAAAGACCGTTCTTACCCGATAATTATCGGCGCAGATTTGGCGCAGTCGGGAGAGCTGCTTAAAAAAATACTCAAAATCCGGGTTCAAGCGCGCAGGGTGTTGATTGTAACCAATAAGCTTGTAGCGGGGTTATATCTTGCAAGTGTTGAGAACTCGTTAAAGAAAAGCGGTTTTTTGGTTTCTTCAGCGATAATTTTAGATGGTGAAAGCTATAAAACACTTAAAACAGTCAAAAAGCTTTATGCTTCTGCGGTTGAAAATGGCCTTGATAGAACAAGTTTAGTGGTAGCACTTGGTGGCGGCGTGGTTGGCGATATAACCGGTTTTTTTGCCGCAACTTATATGCGCGGCATAGAAATTGTTCAAATACCAACAACGCTTCTTGCCATGGTGGACTCATCCATTGGCGGCAAAACAGGTGTTGATTTAAAAGAAGGCAAAAATCTTGTTGGTGCTTTTCATCAACCCAAAGCAGTGCTTATAGATACAAAAGTACTCACAACGCTTCCTTTAAGGCAGCTAAGAAATGGTATGGCTGAGGTAATAAAGTATTCACTTTTAGAAAATGGCAATTTATTTGATTTTCTTCAAAAAAATGTTGACCTCGAGTGTGTTTTTAAGGACCGTGTACTTGAAAAAATTATTTTTGAGTGCGCTTCAATAAAGGCACGCATAGTTTCTGCAGATGAATATGAGAAAACTGGTCTTAGGCAAAAGTTAAACCTTGGGCATACCTTTGCCCACACGATAGAAACGGTTTGCGGTTATAAAGGTCTTTTGCATGGCGAGGCGGTTGCGTTTGGTATAATTTTGGCGTGCCATCTTTCAATGTTGCTTGGTACATTTAAGAATAACGATTTTAAGGCGGTTCGTTCGCTTATTTTGGGTTTTGGTTTGCCCGTTGAAATATCCAAAAAAGTAGAAGCCGACGATTACATTACGGTTATGGGACGAGACAAAAAAAGTGTTTTGGGAGCAATAAAATTTGTACTCCCGCAAAAAATTGGTAATGTATTAACCGGTGTTGAAGTAAATAAAAACAAAATTAAAGAGGTGCTAAAGTGAGAAAAATTCTTGTAATTAATGGCCCAAACCTCGGCCTTTTAGGCCAGAGGGAAAATAACATTTACGGTACCATAACACTTGAAGCTATAAACGAAAAAATAAAAGTTCTTGCATCTGAATTAAATATAGTTGTTGAGTTTTTTCAGTCAAACCACGAAGGTGAACTTGTAGATAGAATAGGTTCTTTAAGTGATGAGTTTATTGGTGCAATAATAAACCCGGCCGCATACACGCACACATCGGTCGCCATAAGAGACGCAATTGCCGCTTCAAAAGTACCGTTTGTTGAGGTTCATATATCAAACATCTACTCGCGTGAAGAGTTTCGCCACAAATCACTAACAGCCGCTGTTTGCAAAGGGCAAATATCTGGTTTTGCGCAAGACAGCTACCTTCTTGCCTTAAGAGCGCTTGATTCGCTCACAAAAATAAAATAATGTTTCATAACCGCATAGGTAACTTAATTAAGGCCGTCAACGGCAACGCCTGCCTTATAACAGATAAGGTAAATCAGTTTTATTTAACAGGGCTTAGCTTAGATGGCTTTTGGCTGTTTGTATCAAAAGAAAAAAGTTGCTTAATAAGCGGTAACTTGCTTGCTAGTCAGCTAAAAGAGCTTTTGCCAAATGCAGAAATTATAACAACGCAAAACTATCTTGAAATGCTTAGAACCTTGTGCAAGGAAACGGGCAACAAAACTCTTTTTGTAAACTTTACTACCTTAAACTATGCGCTTGGCTCAAAAATTGGACAATTTTGTAAGATTGCAGATATTTCGCAAACCCTCTCAGAGTTAAGAAAACTAAAAGATAGTTCGGAAATTGAGGCAATTAGAAAATCTTGCAAACTTGCCTCAAAGGCAATGAATTTCGCGCAAAAGTCGATTAAAAAAGGCATATCTGAAATTGAATTAGAATTGAAAATTGAGCAGTTTTTGTTAAAAAACAATGCTGCACCGGCTTTTGAAACTATAGTTGCCTGCGGGCCAAACTCGGCAAATCCGCACCATATATGTACAACAAGAAAGGTTTTGCCAAATGATTTGGTTATGGTTGATGTAGGCGCACTTTTAGGTGGTTATTCTTCCGACTTGACAAGAACTTTTGTATTCGGTAAAATCACACAATTGCAGCGTAATGTAATTGCAGCTGTAAAGGCCGCAAAAGGGGCTGCTGTAAAAAAATTAAAAACTGGCGTAAAAACCAGTGTAATTGATGCTTCCGCAAGAGTTGTAATTGAACATGCCGGTTTTGGCGATAAATTTATTCACACAACTGGCCACGGTCTTGGTATTGAAGTGCATGAGGCACCGCGCCTAAGCGCTAGCGACACAAGTACTTTGAAAAAAAATATGTTTGTAACCATTGAGCCCGGTATTTACTTGCCTGGATTATTTGGTGTAAGAATAGAGGATACATATCTGCTCACAGAGCAAGGCAACGAGGTATTAACGAAATGATTTCAACTTCTGAGTTTAAAAACGGGCTTACATTGCTTGTTGATGGCGAACCTTATCAAATTATCTGGTTTCAAAATCACAAACCTGGCAAGGGCGGAGCTGTTATGCGTACAAAAATGAAGCACTTGCGCAAAGGTTCAATAACCGAGCGTACATTTAAATCGGGTGAAAAGTTTGAAGGTGTGGAAGTTAAAAGAAAGAAAAAACAGTTCCTTTACTCAGACGGCAACGAGTACCATTTTATGGATATGGAAAATTTTGAACAAGTTAGTTTTCCAAAAGAACGCCTTGGCGCAAGTGCAAAATTCCTTACAGAAAACCTTGAAGTAGATACTATTTACTTGGCAGGTGAGTTTGTAGATATTGAGTTGCCGACTTCGGTGGTAATGAAAGTTTCAAGCACCGTGCCCGGTATAAAAGGTGATTCTGTTTCAAACATGGTAAAGCCGGCAACACTCCAATCGGGTATTGAAGTTTCTGTTCCGTTATTTGTTAAAGAGGGCGACCTGATAAAAATAGATACAAGAACCGGTGAGTATGTAGAGCGCGTAAACGCTGATAAATAAGAGGTTTCTATGATTAACGAAGAGCTTAATGAAGAGCTTGTTGCAGTACTTGCCTCGCTAAAAGACACCGATGTTGAAGAGTTTTCATACGAGGCGGCCGGCAAAAAAATCTGCCTTAAAAAGAGTGCAGCCCCTCTTATGAGTTGTATTGATGCGCAAGAGGCAGGCACCGCTGAGGTTGAAGAAGAAAAGAACTTGATTATAAAGTCGCCCATGGTTGGCACATTTTACCAGGCCGAGTCAAGAAACCATCCTCCGTTTGTAATTGAGGGAAATCATATAGTTCCCGGCCAAAAAATTGGTCTTATTCAGGCTATGAAAATATACAAAGATGTACTCTCAGATGTAAAAGGCAAAATAACAAAAATACTTGTTAAAAATGGTGAGCCGGTTGAATATGGGCAAGAGTTGGTAGTTGTTGACCCGAAATAAAAAAGCAGTATCAAGGGAGATTTTTAGATGTTCAAAAAAATACTTATAGCAAACAGAGGCGAAATAGCTTGCCGGATAATCAGAGCAGCCCGTGAAATGGGTATAAAAACCGTTGCAGTGCATTCCGATGTTGACCGCGATTGTTTGCACACCAGAATGGCCGATCAGGCAATTTGTATAGGGCCGTACTCTGCAAAAGAAAGCTACCTGAATGTTTCAAGCATTATTGCAGCGGCAGAAATATCCGGCGCCGATGCTATTCATCCGGGTTACGGTTTCCTTTCTGAAAACACCGATTTTGCCGAAATCTGCGAATCTTGCGGTATAAAATTTATAGGGCCCAGCAAAACAGCTATTGAAAAAATGGGCGACAAAATAGCCGCAAAAGAGCTTATGAAAAAATCAGGTGTACCTGTTGTGCCTGGTTCAGATGGCCCAATAACGGCTGAAACACCAAATCTTTTAAAGTTAGCAAAAAAAATTGGATACCCTGTTATTGTTAAAGCATCTTCTGGCGGCGGCGGCAAAGGTATGCGTATTGTAAATAAGGAAGAAGAACTTAAAGGCGCAATAGCAATGGCAATGGCAGAAGCAAAAGCGTCTTTTAACGATGAAACAGTTTATATGGAAAAATACATTGAAGAGCCTCACCACATAGAGTTCCAAATATTGGGCGATTGCAAAGGTAAAATTGTTTATCTTCCAGAGAGAGATTGTTCAATACAGCGCAGACACCAAAAACTTGTTGAAGAAAGCCCATCGCCATTTATGACTGAAACCTTAAGGCGTAGAATGGGCAGAGCTGCCCGTTTAGCGGCGGCCACTGTAAATTATGTAACGGTTGGCACAATAGAGTTTTTGGTAGATAAACACAGCAATTTTTACTTTATGGAAATGAACACCCGCATACAAGTAGAACACCCTGTTACAGAAATGGTTACAGGTATAGACCTCGTAAAAGAGCAAATAAAGCTTGCCGCAGGTGAAAAGCTTTCTTTTGATTCGGAAGATATTTTGTTGCGCGGCCACGCCATAGAGCTAAGGATAAATGCCGAAAACCCTGAAAAAGATTTTATGCCATGCCCAGGTAAGGTAACGCAGTTTGTGGTGCCCGGTGGCCCTGGAATCAGGGTTGAAAGCCACATATATTCAGGATACACAATACCACCTTATTACGACAGCATGATAGCAAAAGTAATATCGCTTGGTGTTGATAGAGATGAGGCAATAATAAAACTGCAAAGGGCTCTTAGGGAAATGATAATAGAAGGTGTAGAAACTACAGCTTCATTGCACAAGAAAATACTTGCAAATGAGAACTTCGCCAAAGGCAATGTGACAACCTGTTTTTTACAAAAAAATGATTTTCTAACGAAATAAAATGGATACAAAAGAAAAAATAATAAAACTTATAGAAGAAAGTATTGGTTCAAAGCAGAAAATGCTTTTACCCGAAAATCTTTCCGCACTTGAGGATATCTCTCAAAAAATCGCACTTTGTTACAAAAATGGCAAAAAACTAGTTGTTTTTGGTAATGGCGGTTCGGCATCTGACGCACAACACTTTACAACAGAAATAGTTGCCAGGTTTGAAAAAAACCGTAAAGCGCTTCCAGCGCTTGCGCTTACAACAAACACTTCTATGTTAACCGCCATAGGCAACGATTTTGGCTATAACGATGTTTTTAGCCGTCAGGTGGAGGGTCTTGTCTGCGCAGGCGATGTTGTTATTGGCATTTCTACCAGTGGCAATTCGGCAAATGTGCTCAAGGGTTTGCAAATGGCAAAAACGCGCGGTGCTATAGCTATAGGTTTTTCTGGTGGTGCGGGCGGGATGCTGCTTAAAGAGGCGGAGCTTTGCTTTTGCGCGCCATCAAATGTTACGGCAAGAGTGCAAGAGTGTCACATACTTGCCATACATATTCTTTGCTCTCTTTTAGAGGAGAAGATAGTTAACGGTGAAATCTAAAAAAATAATTTTGGCAAAGGCTCTTGCGAAAAAGATTTCAGCATTTAAGAAATCTGGTAAAAAAATTGTTTTTACAAATGGTTGTTTTGACTTAATACACGCAGGCCATATTCGCACTTTCCAAAAGGCAAAAACTTTTGGAGATATACTTGTAGTTGCTATAAATACAGATGCTTCCGTGAGAAGGCTTAAAGGTAAAAATAGGCCAGTTGTTGGCCAGCAAAACAGGGCAAAGGTTTTAGCGGGTTTAGAGGCAGTGGATTTTGTAACATTTTTTTCCGAAGATACGCCGCTTGAAATCCTTGAGCTTTTAAGGCCGGATGTACTTGTTAAAGGCGCCAATTACAAGCTTAGCGAAATTGTAGGCCGGCAGTGTGTAAAAAAAGTTGTACGAATTAGTATGGTAAAAGGCATCTCAACAAGTTCTATTATTTCCAAAATTCTGCATGCCTATGCAAAGTGATCTTGTAAGGCTTTTTGATGCAAATTTAAACCGCGCCCGAGAGGGTTTGCGGGTTTTAGAAGATACGGCAAGATTTGTTTTTTGTAGTAAAAAGCTTTGTTTATCGTTGCGCAATGCAAGGCACAAAGCAGCTTCTATTACCGAAAGTATTTACCCAATGCTTGTTTGTGGCAGAGATGCACAAACAGATATGGGAAGAAAAATAAAAGAGAACGCAAGAAAAGATATTTTTTCTTTGACGGCCGCAAATTTTCGCAGAGTGCAAGAGGCGCTAAGAGTGCTTGAAGAGTACTCAAAAGTATTGCTTCCCGGTGCCGCGAAAAAATTTAAAAGCCTAAGATTTGTCGCATACACTCTTGAAAAGAGATTTATAAATGAACTTAATGAGTTTGGCAAAAGAGAAAAAAACAACACAAGCGGTGTTGCGGGTAGCAAAAGAAGAAAAAATTGATGTAAAAACTCTTCTTGCCAGTATTGCAAATGGAACCGTTGTTGTTCCACAAAACAATATAAAAAAGAAGTTAAGAACTCCAAAAGGCATAGGGTTTGGTTTAAAGATAAAGGTAAATGCAAACATTGGCACATCTACCCGCTTTGCCTCAATAAGCGCAGAAAAGAGAAAACTTGAGGCAGCGGTAAAAGCCGGTGCCGATGCGGTAATGGATCTTTCAACCGGTGGAAATTTGGGTGCTGTGCGCGCGATGGTTATAGAAAATTCTCCTATACCTGTTGGCAGTGTTCCAATATATGAGGCAGCCTGTGTTGCATCTAGGAAATATGGTTCAGCAATAAATATTAACGCAGAGATGATATTTGATGCTATTGAACGGCACGCGCAAGATGGAATAGATTTTATAACCGTGCATTGCGGAGTTACAAGGCGTATAGTTGAAGAACTTGAAAAGAAAAAAAGAGTTGCGGGTATAGTCAGTCGTGGCGGCGCTATGCTTGCCCGTTGGATATTAAAAAACAAAAAAGAAAATCCTTTATACGAAAACTTTGATCGGCTCATTGAAATTGCAAAGAAGTACGACCTAACGCTTAGTTTAGGCGATGGAATGCGACCAGGGGCCACAGCCGATGCAAATGATATTTTTCAAACAAGTGAATTGAAAATTTTAGGTGAACTTGTCTTAAGGGCTAGAAAGGCTGGCGTGCAAACAATGGTGGAAGGGCCCGGGCATATGGCAATGCACTTAATTGCAGAACATGTGCGCAGCGCAAAAAAAGTAATTCATGGGGCTCCTTACTATCTTTTGGGCCCTCTTGTAACAGATATAGGCGCCGGCTATGACCATATAACCGGTGCCATCGGCGGGGCAATAGCGGCGCAAAATGGTGCCGATTTTTTATGCTATGTTACTCCCGCCGAGCATCTGCGCCTGCCAAATGTAAAAGATGTTTGGGACGGCGTTATGGCTTCAAGAATTGCCGGTCATGCGGCAGATATTGCAAGGGGTCTTGTTGGTGCTAAAGAAGTTGACCTTGAACTTTCTAAAAGAAGAAAGGCATTAGATTGGACAGGGCAAAAAAAGTTTGCGTTAGATCCTGGTAAATTTGATAAAGAATTGCAAAAAGTTCCTCAGGGCAAAAAGAGCACTTGCACAATGTGTGGTGAGTTTTGCTCTATGAAATAAACGCACTGTTGCTTAAAGAAGGATTAGCTATAAAGACATCCAAAAATTAATTAGTAGTAGGCTGGCTGGAAAACATACCAGCGAAAGTCATAGGAGAATAGATGCAGATCGTTTGTTTAGACCTTGAAGGCGTTTTAGTGCCTGAAATATGGATTGCTGTTTCGGAAAAAACAAAGATCTCGTCCTTGCGGGCTACAACAAGGGATATTCCTGATTATGATTTTCTTATGGGACAGCGCTTAAAGATTCTAAGAGAAAATAATCTTAGGTTGAAAGATATTCAGGATGTGATAGGTACATTAAGGCCGCTTGAAGGGGCGCTTGATTTTCTTAATTGGATTAGAGAGCGTTTTCAGGTTGCGATCTTATCTGATACTTTTGATGAATTTGCTCTGCCCTTGATGAGGCAGCTTGGGTATCCAATGTTGTTGTGCCACCGTTTGAAAATAGATAATAACGGCATGGTCTACGGTTATTGCCTGAGGCAAAAAGACGCGAAATGTGAATCGGTCAAGGCCTTCAAAAACCTTAAGTACAAGGTGATCGCCGCAGGCGATTCTTATAACGATACCACGATGCTTTTGGAAGCGCATGCTGGGATACTTTTTAATCCTCCGCAAAATGTGATAAACGATTTTCCTCAGTTCCCAGTTACAAAAAATTATGTGGAACTGCAGGATACTATACTGGAAACACAGAAACGCTTAATTGCGGAAGAGGTTTAGATTATGCAATTGGTTGTAATGAAGTTTGGCGGTTCTTCTGTTGCAGACGCGGAAAAAATAAAAAGAGTTGCCGCCAGAGTTATCAAAAAGAAAAAAGAAGGCAACAAGGTTGTTGTGGTTGTTTCCGCTCCTGGTAATATGACTGATGATCTTATTGCTATGGCGGAAGGTATTACAGAAACACCACTTGATCGCGAAATGGATATGCTGCTTGCAACCGGCGAGCAGGTTTCAATTGCTTTGCTTTCAATGGCAATCAATCATATGGGTGAAAGTGCCATATCGCTTACGGGTCCTCAAGCCGGAATATTTGCAGATGCCACTCACACGAAAGCGCGTATAACAAAAATTACTCCGACAAAGGTGAAAGAAGAACTTTCAAAAGGTAAAATAGTAATTGTCGCGGGTTTTCAGGGTGCAAACCCTCACGATGATATCACAACACTTGGCCGTGGCGGCTCAGACCTTACAGCTGTAGCCCTTGCCGCCGCGCTTAATGCGGATAGCTGTGAAATATACACCGATGTTGAAGGTGTTTACACTACAGACCCGAGAATTGTTGCGGACGCCCGAAAAATAAAAAAAATTTCGTATGAAGAAATGCTTGAAATGGCCGGTTCCGGCGCGCAGGTTATGCAGGCAAGAAGCATAGAAGTCGGCAAAAAGTTTAATGTGGAAATTCATGTTCGTTCAACATTTTCAGAAAATATGGGCACAATTATAACAAGCGAAGAAAAGATAAAGAGAGGGAGGGGCAAAATGGAAGAAGTTGTGGTTTCAGGAGTAACTTACGATAAAAATCAGGTTAAGTTTTCATTAGCCGATGTTCCCGATAGGCCAGGCATTGCGGCACATGTTTTTGGAGCGCTGGCAAAAGCAGGTGTGAATGTTGATATGATTATTCAATCAGCCGCAACAGATAAAAACAACGATATATCATTTACAGTCGCTTCGGGCGACGCAAAAAGAGCTTCTTATATTGTTGAAGAGCTCAAAAAAGAGTTAAATGCCGGTATGGTGCTTAAAGATGATAACATTTCAAAGGTTTCTATTGTAGGTGTGGGCATGCGCAGTCACAGCGGTGTCGCCGCGAAAATGTTTGAAACACTTTCAAAGGAAAAAATTAACATAGATATGATATCAACCAGCGAAATAAAAATTTCCTGCGTTGTGCAAAAAGATGAAACACAAAGAGCCGTACAGGCATTGCATAAAGTTTTTGGGCTTTCAAAAATTAACAGGAAAAAATAATGAGAAAAATAGAACTCTTTGATACAACTTTAAGAGATGGTTCGCAGGGTGCCGGTATTTCTTTTTCAGTTGAGGACAGCCTTAAAATAGCCAAGGCTCTTGATGAGTTTGGTATGCACTATATTGAAGGTGGTTGGCCCGGTTCAAACCCAAAAGCAGAAGAGTTTTTTAACTTTGCCAAAAAAATAAAATTCAAAAATTCAAAGCTTGTCGCATTTGGTTCAACCAGGCATAAATCACAAGCAGCAGCACAAGATAAAAACTTGCTTGCAATTGTAAACTCTGGGGTTCCTGTGGCGTGCATATTCGGTAAAACATGGGATATGCATGTTAAATACGCGCTAAATGCCACATTAGATGAAAATTTAGATATGATTTCCGAAAGTGTTGCGTTCCTTAGAAAAAGAGGGCTTGAAGTAGTTTACGATGCCGAGCACTTTTTTGACGGTTACATAAATAACCCTGAGTATGCGCTTAAAACACTTGATGCCGCTTCATGCGCCGGCGCTCAAACGCTTTGCCTTTGCGAAACAAATGGGGGAATGTTGCCAAATGCAGTTCGCAATATTGTGCGCGAAGTTGCAAAAGTTTTCCCAAATATAAAGTTAGGTATTCATACGCATAACGATTCCGATTGCGCGGTCGCAAACACCATCATAGCAGTGCAGGAAGGTTGTTCAATGGTACAAGGAACCGTTAATGGTTTGGGTGAGCGCTGTGGTAATGCAAACCTTATGTCTATTATTCCAGCTTTGCAGTTAAAGTTAGGTATGCAGTGTGTTAAACCTGGGAAACTTATAAAACTTACAGAACTTGCGTTATATGTTGATGAAATAGCGAATATTGCGCCAAACGATCGCCAACCTTATGTTGGCAGAAATGCTTTTGCGCATAAGGCCGGCATTCATGTTTCCGCGGTAGCAAAAAATTCTAAAACATATGAGCATATAACTCCCTTTGAGGTTGGAAATGAGCGGAAGGTTTTAGTCAGTGAACTTTCCGGCAGAAGCAATCTGGCATTTAAAGCAAAGGAGTTTTCTTTGGATTTTGACAAAGATCCAAAAGCGGCCGCAAGCATAATAAAACTTGTAAAAGAGTACGAAAAAATCGGCTATCAGTTTGAAGATGCCGAAGCTTCATTTATTCTTCTTGCTCAAAAAGAACTTGGCAGGTACAAACCAAGTTTCATATTGAAAAGTTTTAAGGTAAGTGTTGAAATTGATGCGCGTGGGAACCTTGTATCTGAGGCAAGTGTAAAGATTGATGTTAACGGCAAAGAAGAGCATTGCGTTGCGGAAGGCGATGGCCCAGTAAATGCATTGGACAACTCTTTGCGCAAGGCGCTAAGGAAACATTACCCGCAAATAGACGAAGTTACCTTGGTGGATTTCAAGGTGCGAGTAATAAACTCCGGTGCCGGCACCGCGTCAAAAGTGCGCACATTTGTTGAATCGCGCGATTCAAATTCAATGTGGGGCACGGTAGGTGTATCTGAGAACATAATTGAAGCATCATGGGAAGCTCTTGCGGATGCTTTGGAATATAAAATAATGAAAATAAATTTATCAAAAAGAAGAAAAATCGGAGGCAAAAATGCGCAGTGATGAAATTAAAAAAGGTGCGATTAGAGCGCCAAATAGATGCTTATTATATGCCACTGGAGTATCTCCAAAAGATTTAGGCAAACCTTTTATAGGTATAGCTTCTTCATTTACGGACCTTGTTCCAGGCCACATTGGCATGAGGGATCTTGAAAGATATATTGAAAGGGGTGTTGCGGCCGGCGGCGGTGTGCCGTTTATTTTTGGTGTTCCCGCAATTTGCGATGGCATTGCAATGGGGCATGGCGGTATGAATTACTCGCTTCCCCTGCGTGAACTTGTTGCGGATGTTGTTGAGTCGGTTGCAAATGGCCACGCTCTTGACGGGCTTGTACTTTTAACAAATTGCGATAAAATAACCCCGGGTATGCTTATGGCAGCACTTCGTTTAAACATTCCCTGTATTGTTGTTACTGCGGGTCCAATGACAACAGGCAATTATAAAGGGAAACGTCGCTCACTTGTGCGCGACACTTTTGAAGCAGCCGGGCAGTTTCAAGCCGGAAAAATAACAGAAAGCGAACTAAACGCGCTTGAAATGGCATCCTGTCCGGGAGCTGGTTCTTGCCAGGGTTTATATACGGCAAACACTATGGCATGCTTAACCGAAACAATGGGTATGTCTTTAAGCGGTTGTGCGACTGCGCTTGCTGTTTCGTCAAAAAAACGGCGTATAGCTTACGATTCAGGCATAAAAGTTGTTGAACTGGTTAAACAAAACATTACCGCAAGAAAAATAATGACAGAAAATGCATTTAATAACGCCATAGTGGTTGATATGGCACTTGGCGGTTCGTCAAACACAGTATTGCACTTACCGGCAATAGCTAATGAAGCCGGCATAAAACTTCCGCTTGAGTTGTTTGATAAAATATCAAAAACAACCCCGCATATTTCTTGCCTTGAACCGGCAGGCGATTACTATATGGAAGACCTTGAAAATGCTGGCGGCATAACTGCCGTGCTTTCGGCGCTTAAGAAAAAAATACTTCCTTCAATAACGGTAGATGGCTGCAACATTACCGACTTTGCGAAATCCGGCGTAATTTTAGATAAAGAAGTTATAAGGCCGCATAATCCGTATCACAAAGAAGGCGGAATAGCAATATTAAAAGGCAACATTGCACCGCTCGGTTGTGTTGTAAAACAATCTGGTGTTAAAGAAAATATGAAAGTATTTTCAGGCCCCGCAAGAGTTTTTGAATCAGAAGAGACCGCAATGAAAGCCATACTTGCAAAGAAAATTAAAAAAGGTGAAGTAATAGTGATAAGATACGAAGGCCCTAAAGGCGGGCCAGGAATGAGAGAAATGCTTTCGCCAACAAGTGCCATACAAGGTATGGGCATGGCAGATAGTGTTGCGCTGATAACCGACGGCAGATTTTCGGGTGGAACCCGTGGGCCATGCATAGGCCACATATCTCCCGAAGCGGCTGAAGGCGGCACAATCGCGGCAATTAAAGACGGCGATATAATTATGATAGACATTCCAAAACGGCAGTTAAATGTGCGCCTTAGCGATATGGAGCTTAAAGTAAGGCTTTCAAAATTAGAACCTCGAGTATGTAACTTTAAAACTGGTTACCTTAGCCGCTACGCAAGGTTGGTTACATCATCAAACACAGGAGCTGTTCTAAAGTAATAAAATTAGAGGTAAAACTATATGATAAAAACAGGCGCGGAAATATTTGTTGAATGTGTTTTAAGGGAAAATACAGAAGTTGTTTTTGGTTATCCGGGCGGAGTGTTGTTGCCAATTTTTGACGCAATTTATCAGTCAAAATTAAAGCTGATGCTTGTGCGCCACGAACAGGGTGCGGCACATATGGCCGACGGTTATGCCCGTTCAACTGGCAAAACAGGTGTTTGCCTTGCCACATCCGGGCCGGGGGCAACAAACTTAGTTACTGGTATTGCAACAGCTTATATGGATTCAATACCAATGGTTGCTTTTACCGGTCAGGTTGCAACAAATCTTATTGGCAACGACGCTTTTCAGGAAGCTGATATTATAGGTATAACAAGGCCAATAACAAAGCACAACTTTTTGGTTAAAGATGTTAAAGACCTTGCGCGCACAATTCGTGAGGCATTTTATATCGCATCTACTGGCAGGCAAGGCCCAGTGCTTGTTGACATACCAGTTGATGTTCAAAGGGCGCAGACAGAATTTGAGTGGCCAGAAAAAGTGGAAATTCGCTCATATAGCCCAAACTACAAAGGCCATGCCGGGCAGATAAAAAAAGCGGCGCAGGCAATAAATGAAAGCAATAGTCCGGTGTTGTATATTGGCGGTGGAATAATTGCCGCAAATGCTTCCAAAGAAGTTACCGAACTTGCCCAAAAAGCAGGCATACCGGTTACAAATACTTTGCTTGCTATAGGTGCTTTCCCGCCAATCTCGCCTCTTTATCTGGGTATGCTTGGTATGCATGGAACATATTGCGCGAATATGTCAATACAGAACTCCGATTTAATAATTGCTGTTGGTTCTCGTTTTGATGACAGGTGCACAGGCAAGCTTTCTGCATTTGCGCCAAAGGCAAAAATAGTTCACATTGATATTGACCCAACATCAATATCAAAAAGCGTTTTTGCTGATATACCGGTTGTGGGCGATGCAAAACAGATATTAGCAGAGTTAATTAAAGAAGTTAAGAAAAACTCTCATCCAAAGTGGATTGCCCAAATTGAAGCATGGATGAAAAAGAACCCTCTTTCGTATAAAGACGATTCAAAGTTAAGGCCGCAATATGTTATAGACAAAATATCTGAACTTACAAAAGGTGAGGCGATAGTTGTTACTGAAGTTGGACAGCACCAAATGTGGAGTGCCCAATTCTACAAGGCAATCGCGCCTCGTTTGTTTTTAAGCTCAGGAGGGCTCGGCACTATGGGTTTTGGTTTTCCCGCGGGAATTGGCGCAAAAACCGCAAACCCCGATAAAGATGTTATAATTATTGCCGGCGACGGTTCATTTCAAATGAACATACAAGAACTTGCCACGGCGGTTGTTAACAACATCAATGTTAAAATAATTATTCTAAACAACGAATATCTTGGTATGGTGCGTCAGTGGCAAGAGATGTTTTATGGCAAGCGTTATTCGCACACATGTTTAAGAAGAGGGCCAGAGTGTTCTTTCCGTTGTTCAAAACCAGGCCAGAATCATGCGGACTGTAAACCGGTCTATGTGCCTGATTTTGTCAAAGTTGCGCAGGCCTATGGGGCAGTCGGCATTAGGGTTGATGCAAAAAAAGATGTTGTGCCAACATTAAAAAAATATCTTAAAATGGAAAAAGTTGTTTTAATAGAGTTTATGGTTGAGCAAGAAGAAAATGTGTTGCCCATGGTTCCAACAGGTGCGGCTTTAGACGAAGTCATAACACATTTGGCCTAATTCATACATAGAGTAGCTGTAAAATGACAGTCTAATTTAGGAGGTATACATGAAGCACACGATATCGGTACTTGTTGAAAATAAGTTTGGTGTTTTGGCGCGCATAGCAACGCTTTTTGCCGCCCGTGGTTTTAATATTGACTCCCTTGCGGTTGGTGAAACAGAGAATGTTGATGTTTCCCGTATGACAATAATTGTTAACGGTGATGAGCGCATATTAGATCAGGTAGAAAAGCAGTTAAATAAATTAGTTGATATTATAAAAGTGAGCGACTTCAGCTCTGCCGGGCATGTTGAACGCGACTTGGCGTTAATAAAAGTTAAAACCAATAAAACTAACCGTTCAGAGATAATGCAGATAACAGATATTTTTCGTGCAAAGATAATAGATGTGGCCGCGCAATCAGTTACAGTGGAAATTACAGGCGATGAAGAAAAAATAACCGCACTTGTTAGTATGCTAAAACCATTTGGCATTAAGGAAATGTGCAGAACTGGAATAATAGCTATGGCAAGAGGGTAAAAAAACAGGAGGGTGTAAAAATGGCAACAAAGATGTATTACGACAAGGATGCAGATTTAAATCTTTTGAAGGGCAAAAAAGTGGCAATAATTGGTTATGGCAGCCAGGGTCATGCTCAGGCATTGAACCTAAAAGAATCCGGAGTAAATGTTGTTATAGCCGAATTGCAAGGTTCCGATAACTACAACAAAGCGGTTGAAGCAGGTTGGAAGCCGTTAAGCGCTGCTGAAGCAACAAAAGGTGCCGACTGGGTTCAGATGCTTGTTGCCGATGAAGTTCAAAGCAAAGTTTGGAATAGTGAAATAAAACCAAACATAAAAAAAGGTGCGACACTTGGTTTCTCTCACGGTTTTAATATCCGCTTTGGTCAAATTGTTGCCCCAAAAGATGTCAATGTGGCAATGGTTGCTCCAAAAGGCCCAGGCCATTTAGTTCGCAGAATGTATGAAGAAGGCAAGGGTGTGCCATGCCTTATAGCAATTGAACAAGATGCAACTGGCAACGCAAAAGAAATGGCGCTTGCTTATGCAAAAGGTATTGGCGGCACAAGAGCAGGCGTGCTTGAAACAACCTTTGCCGAAGAAACCGAAACAGACCTTTTCGGCGAGCAGGTTGTGCTTTGCGGCGGCCTTGTTGAACTTATAAGAGGCGGTTTTGAAACACTTGTTAATGCCGGTTACCAGCCGGAAATTGCATACTTTGAATGCTTGCACGAAGCGAAACTTATCATAGATATGATTTATGAGGGTGGAATATCGTGGATGAATTATTCTATATCCGATACTGCGGAATATGGTGAGTATGCAATTGGAAAAAGAATCGTAAATGAAGAAACCCGCGCAGAAATGAAAAAAGTTCTTGCGGAAATAAAATCGGGTAAGTTTGCAAAAGAATGGTTGCTTGAAAACCAGACAAATAGACCAATGTTTAATCAGTCGCGAAAGGAAGTATCCGAAAGTCAAATTGAAAAAGTTGGCAAGGGCCTTCGTGCAATGATGCCGTGGATGAGACAGAGATAAATTTACGGTACTAATTACTGAAGAGTCCGCCTGCCGGCTAAATGGTGGTGGGCGGGCTCTTGCTTTAAACCCGAATTTTGCAATAGGATTTGGAATTCGTCAAAAGATATGGGGCATTTTTATCCGCAAAAACCTTGCTAATGGAATAACCATTCGCTGTAGTTTTTACGTCAAAACTGCCTCCATCTCTTTCGTCTCGGTTTTCAAACCTATTGCAAAATGCGAGTTATAAACACAAAAATGAGAAAAATAGAAAATAAAACAATTAAACGAATACTTTTAACAGGCGCGGTAACTTTACTTATTGGCACTGTATTCTATATTTTATTAAATATACTTATAGATGCCGCCGTACACACAAAAAAAGCTGTGCTTGTGCCAGATTTAAGTGGTAAGTCGTTAAATGAAGCTTTAAGTGTTGCATCTAGCGCTAACTTAGGCATAAAAAAAGAAGGCGAAGATTTTGACCAAAAATTTCCAGCAGGCACAGTTTTAAGGCAAAACCCTCCTGCCGGTATGACAGTCAGAGAAGGTAAATTTATAAAAATTACCGTAAGCCGCGGCGGCGCTGTAATTTTTGTACCTGATCTTTTAGATCAGCCAGTCAGGTCTGCAGAAATATCGTTGCGTTCAACTGCTTTAACACTTGGAGAGGTCACATCTAAATTTTCCTTAAAAGTTTCAAAAGGTAAAGTTATTTCACAAGACCCTGCGTTGGGTTCTATAGCCGAAAAAGGCGCTTTGGTAAACATTGTTGTATCTGCGGGCGAGCCATCTGAAAACATAAAACTAATGCCCGATTTTGCAAATAAAAATATAGAAGACGCAAGGCGCTGGGCGCAAGAGAAAAATTTTAACTTAGTTGTTTTAGAAGAGAAAGTGCCAAATATTTCCGCTGGAACTATTATAAAACAAAGCCCCGCTTGCGATGAGCAGATTAGCGATGGTACCCAAATAACGCTAACGGTGTCATTTTCCGACAATAACCCTGCGCGTTTGCAAGGCAGCAAAATATTTTACTACGAAATATCACAAGGTGGGCAAGAGCGTCTTATACGCATAGTTTTGCTTGATTCAAATGGCGAAAAAGAAATATTTTCTGGGTCACGCGCACCGGGCACAAAATTGGAAGTTCCTTATGACTCTGCCGGGCAAGCTCGCCTGCGCGTATTTATAAACGGCATACTTGTTGAAGAAAGAGAGGAAAAATAAAGTGAAAAGTATGAACATTAAAAAATACATAAGGCCGTGCTGTAATAGTTTTGAACCATACTCTGCAGGCAGGCCGATAGAACAAATTAAGCGTGAGCTTGGGCTTAAAAAAGTTGTAAAGCTTGCCTCAAACGAAAACCCGCTTGGGCCTTCAAAACGCGCGATATTGGCAATGAAAAATGCAGCAAGTAAAGCGTATTTTTATCCCGATTCAAACTCTTATGAGCTAAAAAACGCGCTAAGCAAAAAGTTTAAAATACCAATGCCGCAAATATTGCTTGGTGCCGGCTCAGACGAGATTATTGAACTTATCGCTAAAACTTTTTTTAACCCGGGTGATGAAATAGTTGTTTCAGAAAGTGTCTTTATAAGGTATAAAATGGTCGGCAACCTTATGAATTGCAAAGTTGTAAGCGTGCCAATGAAAAATTACACGCACAACTTAAGTGCAATGTTTGCCAGGGTAAATCGTAAAACAAAGGCTGTTTTTATTGTAAACCCAAATAACCCAACTGGCACATATAACACCAAAAATGAAATTGAAGGTTTTTTAAGCGCGCTTTATAAAAAGTTTGGCAGCGCAATGCCAATAGTCGTAATTGACGAGGCATATTATGAGTTTGCGAACATAAACAAAGATTATCCACAAACACTCAAGCTAATTGAAAAGTATCCTCAGCTTATTGTATTGCGCACATTTTCAAAAATATACGCTCTTGCGGGTTTGCGCATTGGTTACGGTTTTACTTCACAGCAAGTAGCGGGTTATATTGATAGAATCAGGCCGCCATTTAATATAAACACTCAGGCGAATGTTGCCGCAATTGCAAGTTTGCAAGACACTTTGCAAGTTATCAAAAGCATTGCGCTTGTAGAAAAGGAAAAGAAACGCCTCTATAAGTTTTTTGATTCTTTAAATATAGAGTATATACCTTCCGCCGGGAACTTTATACTTATAAAAACCGCTCCCAAAAAAGGAACGAAAGTTTTTAAAGAGTTGTTAAAAAAAGGCGTAATAGCGCGTGCCATGGATGAATATAATCTTTTTGAATTTTTGCGTGTAAGTATTGGTCTTGTTGCTGAGAACACATTCTTTATGAAAGCGCTTAAAAAGGTAATTAATAAATGATAATTACACTAAAGCGTGGTGCAGCAAAAAAAGATGTGGATGCGGTAATTAATAAAATAAAAAAGTTAAAGTACTTGCCGCATATTTCAAAAGGCAAAGATGTTACCATAATAGGTATGATTGGTGAACGCGCTGAAATATACAAAGAGGCCTTTGAAGCGCTTACAGCGGTTGAACACATAAGCGAAATAGAAAAGCCATATAAACTTGCCAGCCGCGACTTTAAAAAAACAAACACAATCGTTAAAGTTGGAAAGCTTGAAATTGGAAGCAATAAAGTTGTTGTAATGGCTGGCCCATGCGCGGTTGAAGCAAAAGGCATCACAATTAAGGCGGCACAAATTGTAAAAGCATGTGGTGCAAGCGTGTTGCGTGGTGGAGCATTTAAACCAAGGAGTTCGCCCTATGCTTTTCAGGGCCTTGGTGAAAAGGGTTTGGTAATTTTATCTCAAGCTAAAAAACAAACCGGCTTAGCAGTTGTAAGCGAGGCAATGACCATAGCTGAAGTTTCGCTTGTCGCAAAGTATTGCGATATAATTCAAATTGGCGCGCGTAATGTGCAAAATTATGATTTGCTAAAAGCCGCAGGCAAGCAAAGAAAACCTGTACTTTTAAAGCGCGGTATGGCAACAACCATAAAAGAATTTCTGCTTTCGGCCGAGTATATTCTCTCGCAGGGCAACTACAATGTAATGCTTTGTGAGCGCGGCATAAGAACATTTGAAGATTCAACCCGCTTTACGCTTGATTTAAATGCTGTGCCTGTGTTAAAAAAACTTACTCATTTGCCGATAATAGTTGACCCTTCGCACGGCATTGGTATAAGGGAACATATACCAGCAATGGCAAAGGCGGCTTTGGCTTGTGGTGCAGACGGGCTTATAATTGAAGTGCACCCAAACCCGCAAGAAGCACTCTCCGATGGGCCACAGAGTTTGACCCCACAAGAGTTTGAAGCTTTAATGAATGATTTAAGAGTGCTTGCAAAGGCCATTGGAAGAAGCATCTAATAGTAAAATTTCAATCTACTTTAACTTAATAATTGTGGGATGGTTACCAAATCATTCCTTCTCCCCTTGGTGGGAGAAGGGTAGGATGAGGGGGTCAAAAGTAAAATGTTATCAAATGCACACCCTCACCTCAATCCTCTCCCATCAAGGGAGAGGAAGAAAGAATTGGAATCGCTGATACCGCACAGCAAGTTGGGTGGAGATTCATTATTTTAATAGAATTTTAAAAAATCTAAAATGAAAAAAATTGCAATAATCGGAGTTGGTTTAATAGGCGGTTCGCTGGGTATGGCGCTCAAAGAACGCCACGATGGAGATTTTTTTGTTATTGGCATCGGCAGAGATATAAAAAAACTCAAACTTGCAAAAAAACTTGGCGCATTAGATGAGTTTTCAACCGAATTTTCTGCCGCATCCAAAGCAGATATAGTTGTTATATGCACACCGGTAAATACAATCGGAGTGATTGTAAAAAACATTTTACCGCACATTAAAGAGAACTGTGTAATAACTGATGCCGGCGGCGTAAAAGAACTTGTAATTAATAATGTAAAAAAAGTTTTAAAAGAAAATAAATCAAAAATAAATTTTGTCGGCTCACACCCCATGGCTGGCAAAGAAAAAAGCGGCATAAGATCTGCAACTTCCAAACTTTTTAACGGTGCCACAGTTATTTTAACTCCTGAATTATCAAACCAAAAATCATTAAACCTTGTTCGTGCTCTTTGGCAAAGTTGTGGCGCAACCGTAATAGAAATGCCTTGCAAAAAGCACGATGAAGCTGTTGCGCTTGTAAGCCACATACCGCATATAATAGCGTTTTCCATTTCTGAACTATGCGGTAAAAAGTTAAAAGAAATTCCTGAGCTTCCATTAATTGCCGCCAGTTCTTTTAGAGATATTACCCGTGTGGCGCTTTCAAACCCTGCCGACTGGGCTGTTATATGCAATTCAAATAAATCCGCACTCAATAACGCACTTGGCAATTTATTAAAAATTCTCTCACACTCACATCAAGCTCTTAAAGCAAAAGATAAACTTGAAAAACAGTTTTTAGTAGGGCACATTGCAAAAAAAGAATTTAAGAGCAATAAGAAATGAATTCACATTGGGAATTTTCTCGCGTAAAAAAACTTAGCGGTGAAATTAGCGTGCCTGCAGATAAGTCAATAACACATCGGGCGATAATGTTTTCAAGTATTGCAAACGGTGTGTCTCGTATAGAAAATTACCTTGCTTCAGGTGATTGCAACGCCACTATAAGGGCTTTTTCGTCAATGGATTTTTCAAAGCTCCCTTGTTCTGAAGGCATGGGTGTTCGCATAATTGAAGAAGGTAGTACTCTTGAAATTCATGGAGTTGGATTGAATGGGCTAATTGTCCCAAAAACCCAAATTGATGCCGGAAACTCTGGCACAACTGTTAGATTGTTAAGCGGAATACTTGCAGGTCAAAATTTTTCTTCAACAATGGTTGGAGATGCAAGTTTATCTAAACGGCCAATGAAGCGAATAATAGAGCCGTTGTCAGAAATGGGTGCTGTTTTTAGCCTGAAAGAAAATAGTCACCTACCATTTACAATAACCGGCTCAAAAAATTTAAAAGCAATAAATTATAAATCTCTTATTTCAAGCGCTCAGGTAAAATCGTGCATTTTGCTTGCAGGGCTTTATGCAAATGGTGTTACAACATTTAGCGAACCCACAAAGTCGCGTGATCATACCGAAAGAATGCTTAAAGCGCGCGGTGCAAAACTTAATGTTGATGGCAACACAGTTAGTATTGAAAAAACAAATGAACTAAAAGCAATGGATATGGTTGTTCCTGGCGATATATCTTCTGCCGCGTTTTTCATTGTAGCTGGTTTAATAGTTCCAAATTCAAAAATTACTTTAAAAAATGTTGGAATAAATCCAACAAGAGATGGCATACTTGAAATTTTAAAGAAAATGGGCGCAAAAATTACTTTGCAAAACAAGCGCGATGTTTGCGGCGAACCTGTGGTGGATATTTTAGTTGAAAGCTCAGAGCTTAAAGCGGTTGAATTTGGCGGCGAAATAATTCCACGGCTCATAGATGAAATACCAATTCTTGCGCTTGCCGCAACACAGGCAAAAGGGCAAACAAAGATATATGGTGCGCAGGAATTGCGTGTAAAAGAAAGCGACCGTATTAAAACCATTGCAAGCGAACTTACAAAAATGGGCGCGGATATAGAAGAAACAGAAGATGGTTTAATAATAAACGGACCTACAAAGCTAAAAGGTGCCAAAGTTGAAAGCTATAATGATCACAGAATTGCAATGATGCTTTCAATAGCGTCTTTAATTGCTGATGGCAAAACATATATAAACGATGTAGTATGTGTGGGCACATCTTACGCAAAGTTTCGAAGTGATTTGGATAGTATAAAAGGCGCTTAGCTTATGGCAAAAGTAAATGGTAATGGACTGCTTTTTAGAATTGGCAGGTTTGTATATCGTTCTTTGTTTTCAACAATTTGGCGCGCAGAAGTTATTGGCTCAGAGAATGTACCAAAAACTGGCGGAGTTATAATTGCACCAAACCATTTAAGCCTGGCTGATCCGCCCTTAACAGGTTCTTATTTAAGTCGGCCATTATTTTTTATGGCAAAAAAAGAGCTCTTTAAAATTCCTGTGTTTGGTAAGATAATTTCAATGGTAAATGCCTTCCCTGTTGCACGCAACAAGCAGGATGTTGGAGCTTTTAGAACAGCAATAAAGTTATTAAAAAGGGGTAACGCTTTGCTTATATTTCCGGAAGGAACCCGCTCAAGAAACGGCCAAATAGGGAATGCCCGCTCAGGTATAGCTATGATAGCCGCTGCCGCAAATGTGCCGGTTGTGCCGGTAAGAATAATAAACTCAAACAATATTTTAAAATTAGGCAGAGTGAAAATTGTTTATGGTAGCGCTATGTTGCCACCTGTGTTTGGGCAAAAAGGTGAATATAAAAAATTTGCAGAACAAATAATTGAAGAGATAAAAAAGCTTTGATTTTAATAAAGTAAATAAATGAAAATATTAATTGCCGATAAAGCCGGTTTTTGTTTTGGGGTTCGCAGGGCTGTAAGTATTGCTGAAGAGTCGGTAGCAAAAAGAAAAGAAATTTATACTTTTGGGCCGCTAATTCACAACCCTCAGGAAATAGGTCGGCTGGAATCTATTGGTGTAAAAACACTTGATAAGCCAAACTCAAAAAAAGGAAGCGTGCTTGTTATAAGAACGCATGGTATTCCTGACGGTCTGGCTGAAAAGATAAAAGCAAAAGGTGTAAAACTTGTAGATGCCACTTGCCCGTTTGTTAAGAGAGCGCAAGAGGTTGTAAAAGACCTCTCCGATAAAGGGTATCAGGTTATTATTGCAGGTGATAGAGAGCATCCAGAAGTAAAAGCGCTAACATCTTACGGTGGAAAGTTTTGCAGGGTTGTTGAAAATGCTGCAGAAGTAAAAAAAATTAAACTAAAAGATAAAATTGGCGTAATAAGCCAAACAACGCAAGACCCATATAATTTTAAAGAAATTGTTGAGTGCATAAAAAAATATAGTCCAAACGCGAAAATACATAACACAATTTGCCGTGCCACTATCGACAGACAGGAAAGCGCAAGAAAATTGGCAAGAAAAGTTGATTTGCTTATAGTTGTTGGCGGTAAAAACTCGGGCAACACAAGGCGCCTTTATGAAATTGCTTCTGAAATAGTAAAAACTAAATGGATAGAAACGCAAAACGAAATAAAACCACAGTGGTTTGTTGGGGTAAAAACAGTTGGCATAACCGCGGGAGCCTCAACGCCGCATTGGATTATAGAAGAAGTCAAAAATAAAATAGTAAGTAAGCAAGACCGCAGAAAACGGAGGCAAAAATGATTATTCTTACAGGCGGAGCTGGTTTTATAGGCAGTTGTTTTTTGTGGAAACTAAATCAGCTTGGTATTACCGATATTATGGTTGTTGATAACCTTGATTCCAGTGAAAAATGGAAAAACCTGCTTGGCAAAAAGTTTAGCGATTATTTACAAAAAGAAGAGTTTCATAAGCTTTTGCTTAGCGGCAAGTTGCCAAAGGCAAAAAAAGTTATTCATATAGGCGCTTGTAGTTCTACAACGCTTTGCGATGGTGATTACTTTATAAAAAACAATTTTGAATTTTCTAAAGATCTTGCAAAGTGGTCAATTAAAAACAAAACAAATTTTTTCTATGCGTCTTCCGCCGCAACTTATGGCGATGGTTTAAACGGCTACGATGATGAGCATAGCAAAGTTTATAATTTGCGGCCATTAAATGTTTATGGTTTTTCAAAGCAGATATTTGATTTGTGGATTTTACAAAACGGCTTGGCAGATAAAACAACGGGTTTTAAGTTCTTCAATGTGTTTGGTCCAAATGAATATCACAAAGGTGATATGAGAAGCGTTGTTTGCAAAATGTTCCCGGACGCAAAAGACAAAGGTGTTATGCGTCTTTTTAAATCGTATAAAAAGGAATACTCAGATGGCGAGCAACTGCGTGATTTTGTTTACATAAAAGATGTTGTTGAAGTTATGAATTTTTTCTTTCAAAACCCTTCTAAAACCGGTATTTACAACATAGGCACTGGCAAGGCCAGAAGTTGGAATGATATCGCTAATGCGGTCTTTGGTGCACTTAATAAAACGCCAAAAATTGAGTATGTAGAAATGCCCGAAAATATAAAAGAGCGGTATCAATACTTTACCCAGGCCAATATGGATAAAGTTAATGCAGTGGGATGTAAACATAAGTTTATGACTCTTGAAGAGTCGGTTAGGGATTACGCTAAGTATTTGCTTAATAACACTTACTTATAATTTATCAATTTCAATTGGAGAAAAAATGAGTTTCAAATATTTAAGAGAATTGCCATCACCAAAAGATTTAATTAGTCAGATGCCTTTGCCTCAGGCATTATTGGCCAAAAAGAAAAGCATAGATAAAGAAGTGCGAGATGTATTTGAGCGCAAAAGTCAGAAATTTATTTTGATAATTGGGCCGTGTTCTGCCGATAACGAAGATGCTTTGGTGGACTACTGTGTTCGTCTTGCAAAGGTTAAGGAAAAAGTATTAGACAAGCTCATTCTTATCCCGCGCGTTTACACAAACAAACCAAGAACAACCGGTGCGGGCTACAAGGGAATGGCCCATCAACCCGACCCAACAGAAGAACCCAATATGGTAAATGGCATAACAGCTATTAGAAAAATGCACTTACGAGTTATTAAAGAATCTGGCTTTACCGCGGCCGATGAAATGCTTTACCCGGGCAATTATCCGTACCTTGAAGATATTTTAAGTTATGTTGCAATAGGCGCAAGATCTGTTGAAAACCAACAACACCGCTTAACAGTTAGCGGGTTAGATATTCCTTGCGGAATGAAAAACCCGACCAGCGGCGACCTTACCGTAATGTTAAACTCTGTGCAAGCCGCGCAGTTGTCGCATACATTTGCCTATAACTCATGGGAAGTTAAAACTACTGGTAATGAACTTGCTCATTGCATACTCAGGGGAGCTGTAAACCAGTACGGTTTAACAATACCAAATTATCATTACGAAGATTTGCAGCTCTTAAGTCAAATGTACCTTAAAAGAACACTTGAAAACCGTGCGATAATAGTAGATGCAAACCATGCCAACTCAGGCAAAAAGTTTAGTGAACAACCCAGAATTTGTTTAGAAGTTATGCATAGCAGAAGAAAATCAGACCAAATCCATAATATGGTAAAAGGTTTAATGATTGAAAGTTACATTGAAGAGGGCTTAAGAGACGCATCAGTTGAGGGGTATGGCAAATCAATTACCGATGCCTGCCTTGGCTGGGCGGATTCCGAAAAACTTATTTACGATATTGCAGAAGCATTATAATGCATAAAAAACAGAGTTAAGGATATATAAATGTCAAAAGTAAGATTTGGGCTTTCAATTGATAAAAAATTAGCTCAAGATTTTGACCACTTAAGCAAAGCAAGGAAGCATTCAAACCGCTCAAAAGCCATAGAAGATTTAATGCGCCAAGAGTTGCTTTTCTCATCGGTTGCTTCGCTAAAAGGTAATATTGCCGGTGCTTTTAGCATGGTTTATAACCATCATAGAAGAGACCTTGTAAACAAAATTATTGATATTCAACACGATGCCGGTGATGTAATTATATCCTCGCAGCATGTGCACCTTGATCACAATAATTGCCTTGAAATTTTGGTTTTAAAAGGCAATGCCGAACTAATAAATAAACTCACCGACACAATAAGAGCCCAAAAAGGTGTAACAAATTGTGGGTTAATAATAGCATCGCACACCTCTCCAGCGGCAAAATCCTCAAAACACAAATAAATCCCCTAAATTTGCCTTGTAAAAAATACCTTCTATTTCTGTTTGTTTCAAGTTAATTCTTTTATAGTTGTCATATAGAACCTCGCCAAAGGCGGGGAGGGATCTTTCATTTTTTATTGATTAGTTGACATAGTTTTAATTTTTGTGCTACAATACTAAACATTCGTAACACGAATTGTTTTGTGATTGCGAAAAATTAACGATGAAGGAGGAGAAAAAAAGTGAAAAGTAAGATGTTGATTTTGATTTTCATTGTCGCTTTATTGTCTTTTGCAGGAGTTAGTGCTTTTGCATCGCACCCACTGACTACAGATGATGCTGGTGTGCTTGGAACTGGTAATTATGAACTTGAAGTTGGCTACAATAATGCTTTTTCAGATAGCGATATTCGCAACATAACTTCAGGTATTTCCTTAAAGCAAGGAATAACTGATAAGCTTGACCTTGGTTTATCATTCCCATATCAAATTGATCCTGTTAGCAATGAACGATTTGGTGAAGCAGCACTTTCACTTAAGTTTTCTCTAATAAAGGATTTGCTTGCAATATCTTATACAAACGAGTGCGGTGAGAGTTCGTACGCGCTAAATGCAATATGTTCATACGAATTTAAACCATTTATAACTCATTGCAATCTTGGTTATTTACAAAGCGGTGATGAAACCATAAACGGTATTACAAATTACTCTGCCGCTATTGAGTACCCGCTTGAAAAATTTGATGTTGTTGGAGAGGTTCTTGGAAATGATGATGGTACCTCTCAAAGTGGTTTTGCAAATTGGCTTGTTGGGCTAAGGTATAAACTAAATGAAAAAAATATAGTTAGTGCTGGTTTCGGAAAAAGTTTTAAGGATGCATCAAATAATGTTGTATTTGGTTATCATTTAAATTTTTAGGAGATAAAATAATGCATATCCCAGACGGATATTTAGGGCCGGTAACAAGCGGATTCTTTTATGTTGTAATGCTCCCAATTTGGGCTTTCGCTTCAAAAATAGTTAAGAAAACATTAAAAGTTAAGCAGGTGCCGCTTCTTGCAATAGGGGCAGCTTTCAGTTTTGTAATTATGATGTTTAATGTGCCTATTCCGGGTGGCAGTACAGGCCATGCGGTGGGTGGAGTACTGATTGCTATATTGCTAGGACCATGGGCGGCATGCATAGCTATTACCGTAGCGCTTGTTGTACAGGCACTTATGTTTGGCGATGGAGGTATAACCGCAATAGGGGCAAATTGTTTTAATATGGCCTTTGTGTTGCCATTTGTGGGTTATTATGTTTACCGAATAATAAGTGGAAGTTCGCCAATTAATTCCAATAGAAGAGTAATAGCTGCTGGTATAGCGGCATATATAGGAATAAATGTTGCGGCATTAATTGCCGGAATAGAGTTTGGGCTTCAACCACTTTTGCACCACACGGCAACTGGACAGACATTATACTGTCCGTATGGGCTTAGAACCGCTGTTACAGCTATGTGTTCTGAGCATTTGCTGGTTTTTGGCTTGGTAGAGGCATTGGTTACTGCATTGGTTATAAAATATTTACAGAAACAGGATCCGGCCCTTCTTATAGGGTGCGAGGGGAATTAAACTATGAAAACAATAACTAAACTTTGGATTGGAATAGCAATATTGATAGTTCTTTCACCTTTGGGGTTGCTTCTTCCTGACCACTTTAAAGCTGGGACAGCATGGGGTGAGTGGGGTGTTGATGAAATAGGCAAGATGACAGGATATGTACCTCAAGGGCTTGCGAAGCTTTCGGAGTTGTGGAAAGCCCCATTTCCAGATTATGCCTTTAACGGCTGGGAAGAAAAAGGTATAATGCACTTAAGCTTGGCTTATATATTCTCGGCGGTTGTTGGTATTTGCATTATCGCGGCACTTGCGTGGCTTATAGGAAAACTTCTTACAAAAAAGGAATAAAATTAGCTTGCAAAAAAAACCAAAACACAGTTTTATAGAGCGCTCTATAATGGGCGCTCTTTCTTTCCTGAAAGAGTCAGTTTATGCTGATGAAACCGCGGGGCTTCCCGGTCTTATGCAAGCGCGCGACCCAAGGATTAAGGTAATTACCGTTTTCCTGCTGGTTGCGTTGCTTTTGTTTGTTAAAAGTACAGCAGTTTTGTTTGGGTTTTATGTTCTTTGCCTTGTGGCGGCAAAATTGTCGCATATTAATATGAGTTTTTTTCTTAAGAGGACATGGTTTTTTATCCCATTGTTTTCGTTATTTATTGCTATACCGGCTCTTTTTAGTTTTGTTACTCCTGGTAATGAAGTTGCGGGTTTTTCATTAGGAAATTACAGAATTGCTGTTACGCAGCAAGGAATTTCTGGTGCATTGCTTTTTGTGATGCGGGTAATAACATCGGTGTCACTGGTTATTTTAGTTGCGCTTACCACAAAACACAACGAACTGCTGAAAGTCCTGCGTGCCGTAAAAATTCCGCAATTGTTTGTTATGGTTCTCGGTATGTGTTACCGCTATATTTATCTTTTTGTTGAAATGCTGGAGCAGACTCATACAGCGGTAAAAAGTCGGGTTGGTACGAATGTGCATCATAAACGAGGCCGCCAGATAGTTACCTGGAACATAGCCAGTTTATGGATGCGTTCTTATCAGCTTAACAACCAGGTGTATAATGCCATGCTTTCCCGCGGTTATCGCGGAGAACCAAAATCAATGCATGAATTTAGTACCTCTATTGGAGACTGGTTTTGGCTTGCGGTGGTGATAGTAATTTCTGCCGGAATTTATGTACTGCTACGGCCAGTAAGGATTTTTGGTATATGAACGAACCTATTTTTGAACTAAAAGATGTTTCGTATTCCTATTTGGGCAGATTTCAAGCACTAAAAGCGATAAATATGAAAGTTTTTGCTGGGGAAAAAATCGCACTTATCGGTGCTAATGGAACCGGGAAATCAACTATATTAAACCTGCTTGACGGACTGCTATTTCCAGATAAAGGTGAGGCATTTGCATACGGCAGGAAGTTTAGTGAAGATATTTTTGCAGATGAAGAGTTCTCTCAGTTTTTCAGGAGTAGTGTTGGTCTTGTGTTTCAGAACCCGGACGCACAGTTGTTTTGCCCGACCGTTGAAGAGGATATTATTTTTGGGCCGTTACAATTGGGTGTTTCGAAAGAAGAAATTAAAGTACGACTTTCAAAACTGTCTGAGTTCCTTGAGATAAAGGAACTACTCGGCAGGTCTCCGCATCAGTTGAGTGTTGGGGAAAAACGCAAGGCCGCCATAGCTTCAGTGCTTTCCATGGATACCGAAGTTATCCTGCTGGACGAGCCTACCGCAGGTCTTGACCCGCATACTTCAAGGCACATAGTTGACATGATTATTGAAGCAGGCTCAAAAGGTAAAACAGTTATTACTGCTACCCACGACTTGCATATAGTGGCAGAAATAGCTGATACCGTGTATGTTTTTGATAAAACTAAAAGTATAATTCGCTCAGGAACCCCGAAACAAATCCTTTCTGATAATGAATTTCTTACAGCAAACAATCTCCTGCATATTCATAGCCACAAGCATAACGGCAAGGTTCATTCTCACACGCACACACATCTGGATCACCACACGGATTAATTGTGGTTTCCTCATGCTCATCTGCCAATTTACAAAATAATCTTTTAACAATTTGCTAAGGCATTTTGTATAATAAACTCCATGAAAAATATAGAATCAAAAAATAACCAGACCGCAAAATATGTGCGTGAGCTTTTAACTGACAAAAAGTTTCGCAGAGCTGAAGGTAAGTTTGTTCTTGAAGGCCCTAAATTTTTAAATCTTCAAAAAACACCAATTTTAGTAGTTGTTGAAGCCGGCAAAGAACCACCACTTCATTTAGCACAAAATACCTACACAACCACCCCAGAGGTTTTTAAATCAATAAGCGACACACAAACAACCCAAGGCATACTTGCGGTTTTTGACTTTAAAGTAACTCCGTTTTCCGTACATCAAAAAGGCAAAATGCTTTTGCTTGACTCAGTGCAAGACCCAGGTAACCTCGGTGCCGCTGTAAGGTCGGCCGTTGCCTTTGGGTTTAATAAAATTATTTTATTCGGCCAGTGCGCTGACCCATTTTCGCCAAAGGCAGCTCGTGCATCAGCTGGTGCTGTGTTAGATGCGGAATTTTTTGAGTTAGAAAGTGCCTCCAATTTATCGGAACATTTTATAATAGTCGCGGATGCAAGCGGTGAAAGTGTTATAGATTATTCGTGGCCGAACGAATACATTCTTGCAATAGGTAGCGAGGGCTCAGGAATATCAGACGATATAAAAAAATATTGCAAAAAAACACTTGCAATTCCTATAGACAATGTTGAGTCGTTAAATGCGGCTGTTTCAACGGGTATTTTACTTTTCTGTGCTGCCAAAAATAGACATCCTCTATAACTCCAGGATGTCTTTGATGTCATTGCGGTACCCGACCACGACTCTCGGGTATAAATTCCAACCGCAATCCATAAAGTCTGTCATTCCGGGCATAATACTCAAAAAGTGTTGCTATTTTTGATAGTTTTGAAGTAGCAAAACCATTTTAAGTAACTAATTTTATGATTTTCAGAAAGACCACGATG
>Ga0265297_10001226_pt1 | contig 62381 bp, 49 predicted proteins | sample Munlanlwell13791_FD_192502 | JGI IMG/M metagenome (GOLD analysis project Ga0265297, IMG submission 192502) | Leachate microbial communities from a municipal landfill in Southern Ontario, Canada - Leachate well 137-91 | ecosystem: Engineered > Solid waste > Landfill > Unclassified | place... | reverse complement strand
CGCCGGCCCCTATCCCGATCGAGGAGCGAGAGATGTCGTTTCCCGAATGCAGTTGCGTGAGTCGCCGAAGACTTGTCCCCACTACCGCCATTGTGGCGGTGACTCATGGTCTATTGGAGGATTTGAGATGGGCCCTAGTCCTAGCACTGCTCAGGGAATGAGTTCAGGGCTAGGGCAAGGGCCCGGATGGGCCCCGGTACCGCGCCGCTCGGCCACGGCTTGGGACATCTTCATCACCGCTCGCGGGCCAGGGCCTGCAGGAAGCGCCAGGCGAGCACGGCGAGGACGCCGGCGGCTGCGCCCAGCAGCATGGCCGGCAGGATGCCCAGGAGCGGGACCGCCGCCAGGGAGACGACGAATCCGGCCATGGCCCCGGCCGTCACCCTATACCAGCCGTACGGGTTGTGGATGGCGCGTTCGAAAAGGGCGATGCCGAGCGCGATGGCCCAAGTCGACAGGATGTAGGGGCTCAGGATCGGGACGAACTTGTCGGCCAGGATCGAGGCCGCCAGGACCAGGAGCGTGGCCTTGCCCGCGAACCAATCCACGGCCTTATAGACCTTGTGCAGGAGCGCGGCCCCGCGCCGCATGGCGACCTGGGCCACCATGGCTTCATGCGAGAGCGCGGCCATCGTTTTCTCCGCGTCTCCATTCAGAGGGACGGCCACGCGGAAGGAGCGGTCCGAGAGGGACTCCAGCACGGTCAGAGCGTGCTTGCGCAGGATGGAGGCCATGTCGTCCTCCATCACGCTGGACTCGAAGTTGATGTCCCCGCCCCGCACGATGACGCTCTTGCGAAAGGTGAGCGTCAGCTCGTTCCAGACCGGGACGGCGGTGTCGAAGGGGGTGGCGTAGAGGACATAGGGGTGGCCCTCCATCTGCGCGGCCCAGCCTGCGGCGTTGCCTTTCTTGTCGTCGAACAAAACGCGGTAGATGCGGCCCGGAGCCACGGAGAGCGCTTCCATGCCGACTTTCTTGAGCTCTTGGAGTATCTCCTCGTCCGTCACGACAGCCTCGATGTTCAGGCCGCCTACGCTGATGACCGTGGTCCTCTTGAAGCGGATGAGGAGCTGCTTGCCTTGGCCCAGGAAGCGCGTGATGCCTTGCTTGGCCACTGATGCCGAGCCCTTGGCTTTGGAGAGGAGAGTGCGGAGCGTCCCTCCCGTGGCCGGGACAGGGTCCGCGGCGGACTGGAGACCGTCGAGCTTGCTTCCATCGTAGAAGGTGCCGAGCTTGACCGCTGTCCCTTCGGACTTCGCCTCCTCCTGCTGCGCGGGTTGCTCGGAGTCCGCCGCGGGAAGGACGCTCCGGGCAGCGCTCATCCGCACGGACTGCTCGAACCCTGCCTGGGCCGGGGCGAGGGCGTCCTTGAGCTGGTCCTGCCGGGACATGGGGACGTTGGCCGTTGCGACTGGAGAAGCCTTCAACCCTTGGGAGACCGGTGCGGCGACCGCGGATCCTTGGAATCGGGACTGGGCCTTGACGGAGCTCGCCGTCGGAAGCACGCTTACGGACTGCATGTCCATGAATCCCTGCCCCAAGCCGAAGCTCTGCTCCGGAGAGAGCGGGCTGAACATGTTCCGGCCCGGAACCACGACGATATTCGAGCCTGCCTGGGTCGGGGCTGAGATGGTGTTGGCAAAAGCCTGGCAAGGGGCGTTGGATATGATGGCGATGGAGAGGGTCGCGGCGAAAGCGCGTTGAATCATGCTTCCAGTATAGGAAAGGACAGGGTGTTCGCTGCGGGACGACAGGGGAAGATCCCATTTGTTTTAAGACCCGCGAAAGATTGGGGCCTTCGAACCCGGGAGGGCCTAGAGGGGTGGTACCGGAAAGTGATATCTTCCCTTATTATCCCCGGAGGACCGCTATGAAGATTCCCGACTTCCTGAAACTGATGGGCAAGGTCCGCATGTTCGACCTCACCCAGCGCCTGAGCATCCATACCCCGCCGTGGCCGAGCTACATGCCCCTGGGCATCCAGTACTTCAAGCGCATCGCGGGCGCGCACATGGGCCAAGGCGCGAACGGGCAGATCATCACCACGAGCAACCACGTGGGCACGCACATGGACGGCGAGATCCACTTCCACGCGAGCGGCAGGGCCATCGGCCAGGTGCCCATGGAGGAATGGGTGGGCCCCGGAGCCGTGGCGGACATCTCCAAGGAGGTCGGAGACTACGACCTCTACACGCCCGAGATGATCACCCGCAGGGTCAAGGTGGAGAAGGGCGACATCCTCATCATCAACACGGGCTACCACCGCTACGCCTGGGACCAGCCGGGTTCCGACGAGGTCCGCTACTTCGTTAAGCACCCCGGCCCCGGGCCCGGGTTCCACGAGTGGGCCCTGGACATGAAGATCAAGTGGATCGGAGTGGACTGCGGCAGCGCGGACCACCCCATGAACACCATCATCCGGAACTGGCACCCGGCGCGCTTCGCCGAGGCCGAGGCCAAGCTCAAGAGGAAGTACGGCAAGGCCTGGGACGCGATGTTCCCTCCGGACGAGTACTATCAGGTCATGCACCTGAAGCTCTTCCCGAAGAGGCTCGTGCACGCGGAGAACCTGGGCGGCGAGATCGACAAGGTGTCGAACCAGCGCTGCTGGATCGGGTGCTTCCCCCTGCGCGGCATCGAGCTGGAGTCGGCCATGTGCCGCGTCGTGGCCCTGCTCCCGCCGAAGTGAGGATGGAGGCCGCATGGCGATAGCCCACGAGTTCGCATACCACAAGCCGAAGACCCTGGAGGAGGCGGTCAAGCTCCTGGGCGGCTTCAAGGGCTCGGCCCGCGTCCTGGCCGGAGGCACGGACCTCATCGGCTGGATCCGCGACGGGCTCATCGCTCCGGACGCCTTGATCGACCTCAAGGGGATCGAGGGTCTGGACCGCATCGAGAACAAGAACGGCGTGGTCCGGGTGGGGGCGCTGGCCACCTTCAACGCCCTTCGGGAATCCCCCGTCATCCGGACCCGGCTGCCCCTGCTGTGGGAGGCGGCCGGCATGGTCGCTTCCTGCGGGCTGCGCAACCGCGCGACCATGGTCGGCAACATCTGCTCCGCGGTCCCCTGCTGCGACAGCGGGCCGGTGCTCCTGGCCTACGAAGCGCAAGTGGCGCTCCGGGGGAAGGGAGGGGGGCGCAAGGTCCCGGTCGGCGAGTGGTTCGTGGCGAACAAGAAGACCGCCATCCGGGAAGGCGAGATCGTGACCGGCGTGGAGATCCCGGTGCCGGCCCGCCACGGTGCGTGCTACGTCAAGTTGGGCCGCTACCGGGGCGAGGATCTCGCGCAGGTGAGCGTCGCGGTCGTGGCTTTGCCCGGGCAGGAGTACCGCGTGGCGTTCGGAGCCGTGGCGGCGAAGCCCTTGAGGGCGCGGAAGGTCGAGAACTCCCTGAGGAGCAAGGGCTGGGCGGACTCGGTCAAGCGGCTCGTCCCGGAGGAGATCTCCCCCATCACGGATATCCGCTCCACCAAGGAATACCGCGTGCACATGGCGCAGATCATGCTGGCGCGCGGCGTGCGCGCCGCGGTCTCGAGGCTAGCGGGCAAGGGACCGGCATACGGGACCAAGGTGATCTGACATGGCGACGACCTCGCATCGCATCAGCCTCAAGCTGAACGGAGAAGGCCACACCCTGGAAGTCGAGTCCAACGACCTGCTGCTCGACGTCCTCCGCGAGAAGCTCGGCACCAAGAGCCCCAAGATCGGATGTGAAAGGGGCGACTGCGGGGCCTGCACCGTGCTCTTGGACGGCAAGACCGTGAGGTCCTGCCTCATCCTCGCCGTGGAAGCGGACGGCCGCGAGGTCACGACCGTGGAGGGCCTTGGCAAGGACGGTCCCACGGCCCTTCAGAAGTCCTTCCTCAAACACAACTCCTTCCAGTGCGGGTACTGCGCTCCGGGCATCGTATTGGCCGGCCATGAACTTCTGGCGAAGAACCCGGCTCCCAACGAGGAGGAAGTGAAGGAAGCCCTGGCCGGGAACCTTTGCCGCTGCACCGGCTATGAGCCCATCGTGCGCGCGGTCCTGGACGTGAGGAAGGGCAAGGGGCGGAGGAAAGGCAAATGAACGAGACCGCGGTGAAGCGGAGGGCCGTGGCGCAGCCGAAGCGCTTGTCCGAGCTGAAGTCGGTGGGCCGATCCGTGGAACGCATCGACGGGCTGGAGAAGGTCATGGGCGCGGCCCGTTACGTCGACGACCTGGATTTCGGCCCGAACCTGCTCCATGCCGAGATCGTGGAGAGCCCCTACGCGCATGCGCGCATCAAGTCCATCGACACGCGCGAGGCGGCGAAGGTTCCGGGAGTCGTGAAGGTGGTCACAGGGAAGGATTTTCCCTACCAGTTCGGCCTGTACATGAAGGACCGCTACATCTTCGCCCAGGACAAGGTGCGCTTTGTGGGCGAGCAGGTGGCCGCCGTCATCGCAAGAGACCCGAAGGCGGCCATGCGGGCGGCCAAGAAGGTGAAGGTCGTCTACGAGGAGCTTCCCCCGGTCCTGGACACCGCGATGGCGCTCAAGGGCAGGCCCGAGCTCATCCACCCGGGCTTGGGAGACTATCAGCATGTCCCGTGGTTCTTCCCCAAGGCGCGCACGAACATCGCGCATTGGCGCAAGACCCGCAAGGGCGACGTGGCCGAGGGCTTCTCCAAGGCCGACGTCGTGTTCGAAGACACCTACACGGTTCCCCGCTACGCGCACTGCGCCATCGAGACGCACGTGATCGTCGGCCTCCACGACCTCTCGGGCCGGCTCACCCTGTGGTCCGCCTCGCAGTCGCCGTTCACGCAGAGGCATCTCTTCGCCGAGGCGCTTGCCCCCTTGGGGCTTTCCCACAAGGACGTGCGGGTCGTGACCCCGTACGTGGGCGGCGGCTTCGGCGGCAAGGCCGGCGTCTCCATGGAGATACTCGGCGCGGCCCTGGCTACCGCGGTCCGAGGGAACCCTGTGAAGGTGCGCTGGTCGCGCGAGCAGGAGTTCTACAACACCTACCAACGTCAGGGTTTGACGGCCCGCATCAAGCTGGGGGTGAAGAAGGACGGGACCTTCACGGCCATGGAGCATGTGCTTCACTGGGACGCCGGAGCCTACGTGGAGTACGGCGCGAACGTGGTGAACGCGGTCGGGCTCTCCGCCACGGGACCGTACCGCATCCCCCATGTCAGCATCGACTCCTTGTGCGTCTACACGAACCTGCCGCCGGGCGGGCCGTACCGGGGCTTCGGCTACTCCGAGTTCCATTTCGGCTTAGAGTCTCACGTGGACCGCATCGCGAAGAAGCTCGGCATGGACCCCGTCGAGCTGCGGCGCAAGAACGCCATCCGGGAGGGCGACACTCTCGCCTACGGCGCGCACATGAACCCGAACGGGCTCCAAGAGGCCATCGACAAGGTCTCCGTCGAAATCGGCTGGGGCAGGGAGGAGCATTCCCCGGACCCGAGCAAAGTCATCGGCAAGGGCTTCTCCCTGATGTGGAAGGCTCCGGCCATGCCTCCCAATGCGGCCTCTGCTGCGTTCCTGAAGTTCAACGAGGACGGCAGCCTGAACATCATGGTCTCCGGCATGGAGATCGGGCAGGGCTACCTCACGGTCATGGCCCAGATCGCCTCCGAGGTGCTCGCGGTCCCGGTCGAGAAGATCCGGGTCGAGACCCCGGATACGGACCGCAACGCCTACGAGTGGCAGACCGTGGGCTCGCACGTGACCTGGGCCTGCGGCAACGCGGTGAAGAAGGCCGCCCTGGAGGCGCGCGAGAAGATCTTCGACCTCGTCCAGCGAGTCACCTGCCTGGAAAAAGACACCCTGTATCTGGAGGATGAGGCGGTCAAGTGCAAGACCGACCCCGGCTTCGTGAGGCCTTTCAAGGACTTCGTCATCAGCGGCATCATGGCTCCGGACGGCACCTGGAAGGGCGGGCCCATCATGGGCAGCGGCATGTACATGCCGGAGTTCACCTCCGCTACGGGCGACCCGGAGACGAGCCAGGGCGGGCATCCGAACGTGCACTACACCGTGGGAGCGGCCGCAGCGGCCGTAGAGATCGACAAGGAGACGGGCAAGATGCGGATACTGAAGTCCGTGCTCGCGGTGGACGCCGGCAAGGCCATCAACCCCGAGCTCGTCAACGGGCAGATCGTGGGCGGGATGGTGCAGGGCCTGGCCACCGTGCTCTACGAGGATATGCGGTTCGACGAGAAGGGGAGGCTGCTCAACCCGAACTTCACGGACTACAAGATCCCCACGGCCATGGACGTGCCGGACGAGATGGTGCCCATCATCATCGAGACTCCCCAGCCGGACGGGCCGTTCGGCGCTCGCGGGGTGGGGGAGCATACGATGATCCCCATGGCCTCCATGGTGGCGAACGCGGTGGAGGACGCTCTAGGACTGCGCATCAAGTCCATGCCCATCACGGCCGAGAAAGTCGCTTTGGCGCTGAAAGACAAACACTAATCCATGCGCCTCACGCCCATCCTGACGCGGCGCAGGACCAGGGCCCTCCGGGCCCAAGCGAGGACATCATGAACAAGACCTTATCCGAAGTGCAGGGAGCGAAGACCATGAATCTCCGCGGAAGGAGCATGGCCACGTTGATGGCTTATTCCAAAGAGGAGATTCTCCATATCCTGAACGTGGCGGTGGACATCAAGCGCAGGTTCAAGGCCGGGGAGACCTACCATCCCATGAAGGGCAAGATGATGGCCATGATCTTCCAGAAGCCGTCCTTGCGCACGCGCGTCTCCTTCGAGACCGGCATGTTCCAGCTGGGCGGCGCTGCCATGTACATCAGCCCGAACGAGATCGGCATGGGCAAGCGCGAGAGCGTGGAGGACGTGGCCAAGGTGCTCAGCTCCATGGTCGACATCATCATGGCGCGCGTGTTCGGCCACGACATCATCGAGGACCTGGTCAAATACTCGGACGTCCCCGTCATCAACGGCTTGAGCGACTTCAGCCATCCCTGCCAGGCTTTGGCGGACTACCAGACCATCATGGAGCGAGGCAAGGCGTTCCAGGGCCTGAAGCTCGCGTTCATCGGCGACGGCAACAACGTGGCGAACTCGCTCGTTTTCGGGGGACTTCCGCTCGGGGTGGACGTATGGGTGGCGTCGCCCAAGGGCTACGAATTGGATGAGAAGGTCCAGAAGTGGGCCAAGGAGTACAAGGGCGGCGGCAGCCTGACCGTCACGACCGACTATGAGAAGGCGGCCAAGGACGCGGACGTCTTCTATTCCGATGTATGGGCCTCCATGGGACAGGAGGAGGAGGCTGAGAAGCGCAAGAAGGCGTTCAAGGGCTACCAGATCAACTCCAAGCTCATGAAACTGGCCAAGCCGGACGCCATCGTGCTCCACTGCCTGCCCGCGCACTACGACGAGGAGATCACCCACGAGGTGGCGCACGGGCCCCAGTCGGCCATCTGGCAGCAGGCTGAGAACAGGCTGCACGCGCAGAAGGCGCTGATCGCGCTCCTGGCCGGTTAATAGTCGGACGAGTCCACGCGTCCGCGCCGGGATTTCGTCTCGGCGCGGCGCTTTTTCTCCCGGAGTATGCTCTCTTTGAGTCCTTGGGGCCGCTTGCGGTTTCGGCGTCTTTCCTTCTCTGCGGCATCGCGGCGAGCGCGCAGCGCCGCGGTCCTGCGCTGCTCGAGCCGCTCGATGAGCCGGAGCCAAGCCGAACGCCTGTTGGAGTATTGGCTCCGCTCCTCGGAGCAGCGGACCATGAGGCCGGTGGGAAGATGCCTGAGGACCACGCAGGTCGAGACCTTATTGACGTTCTGGCCGCCCTTGCCGCCCGAGCGGATGAAGTCCTCCGTCACCTGGGACGGAGCGAGGCTCAGGGCTTTCATGCGGGCTTCGAACTCGTAGAGGAACGGCTCCATCTATTTCTTGGGCTTGCGGATGGCGGCGGCCTTGGCTTCGATGCGCTCCGCTTCCTTGGGGAGCTTCGCTTCTCTGAGCATGGCCGCGTATTCGTCGAGCAGGGGGAGCAGGCCCGGGTTTTTGGGCCCGAGATTCTTCTCCTTCACCGCGACAGCCTGGTCGTAGTAGCCGATGGCCTTGGCGATCTCCTCCGCTTTGACGCAGTGGCGGGCCAGGCGTTCCGCGGCCAGACCCACCTTGGAGTCCCGCGGGCCGTAGGCTGTAGCGTAGATGCGCGCGGCGTGCAGGCCCAAGGTGACCGCGCTCTCGAAGTCGCCCCTGGCCGCCATTACCTCGCCGAACTCATCGAGGGGTCCGGCCAGGCGGAGGTCGTCGACCGGGAGGAGTTCCTGGAGCAGGTCCAGGCCCAGGAGATAGTTGTTCGCGGCGTCGTCGAGCTTGGAGAGGCTGCGTTGGACTCGGGCGAGGGCTATGAGGCTTTCTCCTCTGCGGACGTCCCTTCCGAACTTCTCGGCTTTTTTTACGGCCGAGGCGTAGGCTTTTTCAGCCTGGCTCATGGCCTTATTGGCGAACGCGGCTTTGCCCGCGTCCATGTCCTTCTGCCAGGCGGGGTCCGCAGCGGAGTATGCGCATAGGGCGAGGAGGAGCGCCAGGCGGGTCATTGTCGGGCCCATTCCCGCGCCGTATCGAGGTCGAAGAAAGTCTTGGAGTCGTAGCCGTCCCACGCTTCCTCGAAGATGTGGAAGACGGAGGCTAGGCCGAGGTTTCTGGAATTCGGACGGCCGATCAGCGCCACTTTCTGGCCCGGGTTCTTGCGCGATGCCTGCGAGTCCTGGATCGCGAAGCTCCGCAGGTCGTCGGGCGTCAATTCAAGGCGTTCGGTCCCCGAGAAGTCCCAAATTTGATAGCGCCACCGCGTGAACAGTTCGTGCGATATGAGCTGTTCGTTGAGCTTGTAGATCTCATCCGCCTTGATGAGTCCGGAAAGGGTGACGAGGACCCCGCGTCCCTTCGGTTCATTGCTTATCTTATGCGCCATGGTCCTGGAAGGATTCTATCACTTGTCCGATGCGGAGAGCTTCCAGAGCCAGAGGCTGAGTCCGGTCAGGAAGAGGACGGCTCCTCAGGCGGCGGAGCGTTCCTCTGCTCCTTGGTGAAGTAAAGCCACGGAGCGGCCAGGCGCAGCGCAGCTAGCACCGTCGTCGCGATGGCAGCGATGAGCAGGGATGTCGCGATCGGGATGCCGGTCAGTACGAACCCGTACACGTAGGTCGCGATGATGGCCGCGATGATGCCCAAAAACGACTCCGCGGCCAGGACCTTGCTCACATCCCCGCTCTTAAGCTCGCCCAGCGTCTTCTGGTGCAAGCCGGCCACCGCGATGCCGGAGAAGGCCGTGGCGAGCGCCTGCATCCCGTAGAGCATGAGGATGCCCCACATGGAGGGGTAGGAGATCATGACCCAGAAGAGCGGGGCTTCCAGGGCGGCCATCACGTAGAGCGGGATGGTCAGCGACTCCTCGTTCTTGAACCCCAGCTTCTTGAAAAGCTTGCGCAGGGGCTCCATGAACATGCTGGCCAGGATGTTCCCCACGCTGAAGAACACCACCATCAGGCTGTAGTAGCCCATGGGAGTGCTGGTCAGACCCTTGAAAAGCCAGCCGATCACCGGGATCTGGAGTATCCAGTTCAGCGTGCCCGGGTTGGCCGCCAGTATTCCCTCAACGAACTCGGGGAACACGTTGAACACGAGCGGATCCGAGAATAGGGATATGATGAGGGAGAGCACGGTCAACGTCCTCAGGAACCGGCTCTTCCAGATGATCTTGATGCCGTCCTTGAGGGAGACGGCGAGGTCCTTCAGCACCGACTTGAACCCTTTCTTCGCGGGAGCGTCGACGCCGGAGGCGGCCTCATCCGCGGCGGCCTTCTTGCCGATGATCCCGACGGTGGCGTAGATCAGGCCCGCGATGCCGGTGGCCAGGGCGTAGATCCCGTAGATCAGGGCCGCTCCCACCCCGGTCTTGCCGAAGAAATCCTTCACCAGGGATATCTGCCCCGCTATGGCCGGACCGATGATGGCCGTCGCCGCCGCGATGAAGGTCAGGATGGAGTTCGCCTTCATGCGCTCCGCGGCCGTCACGCTCTTGTCCCCGAACAGGCGCGTGGTGGCCATGGTGTCCATGGTCACGTACAATCCCTGGAAGAAGGACTGCACCGCGATGAGGCCGAAGAGCGTCCACAAGGCGGTCTGCAGGCTGAAGATGCCGGAGGCGAAGAAGAGCGTGGGCAGGAGCGCCAGGATGCCGGCGCGGATGAGGGCCGAGCGTACCAGCCAGGTCTTGGGACCGTGCTCCATGTTGCGTGTGAATAGCGGGATGCTCGCGTAGCTGAAGGCTTGGGCGATCCAGTGCGCGATGCGGGCCACGCTGCGGTTCTCGCGTATGACGGTCTTCAGGAGCTCCGCGTTCTGCAGGCGCGCGTCGTTGTTCTCGTAAAGCACGTTTTTCGTGTAAGCCGAGACCAGGAAGGGCAGGCCCACCACGTACATCTCGATGCCGAAATAATAGACGATGGTGCCCACCACGTAGCGCCAGAACGACTTGTTGCGCTCCGGGTCCTTGAAGACCTGGCCGAAGGAGGGCTTGGCCGGCGGGGCCTGGGCAGAGACCTCGGCGTCCGCTGCGACCAAGGGGTCGCGGTCCCCGGAGGGGGCTGCTGCGGCGCGCCGGAGGGAGACCGGGCTCCTGCCGAAGGATTGGACCGCCGGCGCGGCTGCGACATCGAGAGCCTGGCTCTGGGATACGCCTTCTCCTGTAAGGAGGCTGAACTGCTTGGCAGCGGCGGAATAGGCGCCCGCGGTCGGGGCTGAGGCCATCTCTTCCGCGGCCTCCGCCACCCCGACGGCCACGGGCTGGATCTTCTTCTCGGCGAAGGTCTTGGATTGCTCTCCCTTGATGGGAGCGGGCCGGACTTCCTTCACCTGCACCGGCGCGGCCGCTTGGGCTGCAACGGATTTCACGGCCCGCAGAGGCTGAACCGCAGGGGTAGGGAGCACTACTTGCCCTGCGGTTCCGAGCCTTCCGATAGGGCTCGGAGCCGCGACGGACGTCAAGGTGGGGGCTACTGTCCTGACCCGAGGGAGGCTCGAGTTCAACCCGAAGGAAGAGGCCCCCGTGAGTCCCAGCGAGGCTGAACCCGGGATCTGCAGGGGCAGCTGCACCGGCAGGCCCACGTTCGGAGCAAGGTTCCCAGGCACGTTGACCTGCGCGCTCTGCACAGCGGCCAAGCAGGGTTCGACTGCGACGGCCCAGCACAGGGCGACAGCCAGGAGCTTCGAGAGGGGCCTCATGTCTAGATTGTCGCAGGAAGCAGGGCGGGATGCATCGGTCTATTAGGGACAATCCATAAAGCATTAGGACCCAGGATATCCTGGGTCCTAATGCTGGCCGGTCAGGCGCCGAGATGCCTAGAGCTCTTGGAGCGCCGACTGGATGATCTCGAACGCCTCGTCCACCTGTTCTTTCGTGATGATGAGCGGGGGCGCGAAGCGTACGGTCACCGCGTGGGTGTCCTTGGCCAGGAGTCCATGGGCCATGAGCTTCTTGCAGAAGGGCTTGGCGATGGGCTCGTTGAACTCCACGGCCAGGAGCAGGCCCTTGTTCCGACGCCGAGCGATCTTGGGATGCTCCAGGGAGTCGAGCTTGGAGCGGAAATACGCCCCCATCTTGGCGGAGTTCTCCGCCAGCTTCTCTTCGACGAGCACGTCCAGGGCCGCGATGCCGATGGCCGAGGCCAGGGGGTTGCCGCCGTAGGTGCTGCCGTGCGTCCCGGCCTTGAACACGCTCATGATGGCGTCGTCGCACGCGATGCCGGAGATGGGATAGACCCCGCCGGAGAGCGCCTTGCCCATCACGATGATGTCCGGCTCGATGCGGTTGTGCTGGAAGCAGAACATCTTGCCGGTGCGTCCGAAGCCGGTCTGGATCTCGTCGGTGCACAGTAGCACGTGGTTGCGCGTGCAGATCTCCCGGACCTTGTTGAGATAGTCCGCGGACGGGACCTTGACCCCGGCTTCTCCCTGCACGGGCTCGACCAGGAAGCCGCAGGTGTTCGGGGTGATCGCTTTCTCCAGGGCCATGGGGTCGTCGTAGGGGATGATCTTGAACCCGGGCATGGCCGGGCCGTAGCCCTCGTAGGAGTCCGGGTCCGTGGAGAAGCCCACGATGGTGGAGGTGCGGCCGTGGAAATTCTCCTCGCACACGATGATCTCGGCTTTGTCCTTCGGGATGCCCTTGACGTCGTAGCCCCAGCGGCGCATGGCCTTGATCGCGGTCTCCACGCCCTCGGCCCCGCTGTTCATGAGCAGGACCTTCTCTTTGCCCGCGATCTTGCAGAGCTTCTCCATGAAGTCGCCCATGCGGTCGTTGTAGAAGGCGCGGGAGGTCAGGCAGAGCTTGTCCATCTGCGCTTTGGCCGCGGCGATGATGCGGGGATGGTTGTGTCCCTGGTTGAGCGCGCTGTAGGCGCTGAGCATGTCGAAATAGCGCTTGCCGTCCACGTCCCACACGAACACTCCCTTGCCGCGCTCCAGCACGACATGCAGGGGCGCGTAGTTCTGCGCGCCGTACTTGGCGTCCTGCTTGATGTACGCGTCCGCGCGCGAGGCCTTCGCCTTCTCTTTCTTGGTGTGGACCATGGTCATGACGTCCTCCTGGGGAAAATCTGCTATGTAAAATCTAGCAAAGTAGCCGGAGAACATCCTAGGTCCTGGGGCCCAGCCCGACTTGGTCCGTAGCGCACTCGCATCCGTTGCGGCATGAACACACACTGGGGACGCATGATCCTGGGCCTGATCCTGACGGCGCCTCACACGCTGCTGCCCCTCGTCCCACGCGAGCCGGTCCCGGCGGTGGGCGAGGCTCGTCCTGTTCCGGCGGGATTGGCCGAGACTTTCCTGTCAGAAGGAGTGCGGGAACTGGAGGTAGGAGAAGGGCAGGGCCGCGCCCTCGTCAAGGAGCTTCCTGCGGAGGGGGACTGGTTATCGCCGTTCACCGGGACGGACGCGGCGTACGAGAGCTTCTCTCGCTCCGTGCGGGAACGCGTGGACCCTGAACCCTACGCCCTGCTCAGGCGCCAGCGCGCCATCTACGAGCGGGCGGGATTCAGCGAGGAGCTGCCGAAGTTCGACGACGTGATCGAAGGGCGGCTCGGGAGGATACGGCCGATCAACAGGCTGGAGGCGGCGGTGCTCATGCTGCATCAGCAGCGCTTCGGCCGGGAATCCGAGTTCGAGGCCTTCATCCTGAGGAACGCGCAGGGCCGCCTGCGCGTCTACTACAACGGAGGCCCCGAGCTCAGCCCGCCCTCTGCCCCTGCCGTCCGCAAGCGGGTGGAGGCGGATGCGGCCGCCGGCTGGCGCCTGGCGTTCCATCTGCACAACCACCCTTTCCTCTTCAGCAACCCCGCGGAAGACTTCGCCGGGACCACGATCCCCAGCGGCGGGGCTTCCTTCGGAGACGTGAGCACCTATCTGCGGGATGCCAAGAACCTCGGTCTGGGCGGCGCGCTCATCACCAACGGCTTCCACACCTTGGAGCTCGGTCCCTCGGACTTCGACAGGCTGGCTTCCAGCTGGAAAAAAGACCTGGCTCTGCTGGGGCAGAGCCAGGTCTTTTGGTAGACGCCTTCTACCAGCCCAGGTTCGTCAGACCCTTGAGAGACTCGGTCTTAAGCCCGGTGCCGGGCAGCTTCGGGGCTGTCGGGACCTTCTCGACGGCCTCCTTCACGTTCGCGCGCATCTGCGTGGAGAAGGGGCTGGCGATCTCGCGGAACTGGCCGTCCCCGCGCAGGTAGTAGATCCAGGTCCCCTGCTCTTCCTTGACGAGGGTCGCGATCTTCCAGTTGAGCTTGGCCATCATGCTGGCGATGGGGTCCTCGGCCGTGCCGACATTGGCCACGCTCGGGACCTCGGCGTTGATGTTGAGCTTGTAGCCCCAGGCCACGCTGACGTTGGTCGGCTCCGCCGTCACCCCGGTGAGGTACTTCCCCTTCCCCTTGTAGTTCCCGCTGTGCTGGCGGAACACCACGAAGGTCACGTCGATCACGGTCACGCCGTAGAAGTTCTTGGCGGAGAACCCGTACCGGGTGCCGACCGGCGCGCTCCAGCCGGCCAGCTGCGTCCAGTGCGTGATCCCGTCCGGAACGGCCCCGGCGTAGGTGGTGCGGATGTCCACCACCGGCTTGTTCTGCTCGACGATCTTCCAGATCTTCTCCCAGATGTTGATGATCCGGTCGATGACGACGAGTGGATCCTGTCCCGTGCTCGGCCCGATCGGCGGGATCGGCGAGGGCAAGGGCGAGCCGGACGGCGGCTTGGGGATCGTCACGTCCGGGGTCCCGCCCTGGGCCCGGAAGGGGCCGATCTCCCTGAACTCGATCGTCTGCGGGTCGATCGTGAACGCCTTGGGATCGGCCTTGGCCGCGGCTACCTCGGCCTGCGAGAATCGGAACTCCCCAGGGGTTTCTGCGGCGGATGCGGGAATCTGCGACAGCAGCGACAACGCTGTGACCAGCGGAATGAAGGACCTCATGACCACCTCCCTTGTCCGTCCTGCAACCCATCATACGCGAGGCGCGGATCCTTGTGATAGAACCGGAAGGCCTTGTGAGGGATGGGACCTAGGGACTACGGAAACGATAGGACTTCAGTGCTGCAGCCAGCGGTCGATGAGGATGTAGGAGAGGACGCCGATGACGACGGACGCCGCGGTGAAGGCCCCGTAGGAAACGGCCCAATGGTGCTGCTGGGTGAAGACGCTGAACTCGGACATCCCGCCCACGCTCGCGAAGAAGTTCGGGACCATGATGCCGATGGAGACCGCCATGAGCTGCTTCATGATGACGTTGAGGTTGTTGCTCACCACCGAGGCCCGGGCGTCCATGAGCCCGGAAAGGATGTTCGAGTAGGTCTGGACCAGGGTCAGGCACTGCTGATTGTCCAGGCTGATATCGTCGATGAACTCCAGCGCCTCCTGGGAGAAGCCGAACTTCTGCGCGTTGTGCTTGAGCTTCTCGATCTGGGCCGCGTTCGAGTTCACCGCGTTGAGGAAGTAGACCAGGCTCTTCTCCAGGGTGAACATGCAGAGCAGGTACTTGTTCTCCATGGAGGTGTTGATCTTGTGCTCCAGCTCGTCGGACAGCATGCTGATGACCCGCAGGTGCCCGTTGAAGTGCTGGATGGTGCTGTAGATGATCTTGATGAGCGCGTCATGCAGGGAGCTGAGTTGGAAGGAGTGCTTGCCCTCGAACAGGGGGAGGTCGTCGGACATGACGATCACCATTTTGCCGGAGAAGAGGAACACGCCCACGGAGTTGACGCGGAAGAGAAAGTTGTCCTCGGAACAGTAGTTGCGCGGACGCTTGAGGATGAAGACCAGGTGGTCGGGCTCCTGTTCGATGCGGCCGATCTCATCCGGGTCCAGGGCGGATTCGAGGTTGTGTCGGTCGATGCCGTGCTTCTCGAGGAGTTCCTTACGCTCGTTTTCGTCCGGGGCGATGTAGGCCAATATCGTCCCCTCGCCCTGCACTTCCATCACCTTGCCGGCTTCAAGGGCGTATCGCTTGATCATGGGTCAGTCCCCGGGGGCCTACTCTCCGGTATCATAGTTTATTATGCGCTCGGGAGGAGCTAAGGCTCTCAAGGCCTTCGCCAGGCCGGGAGGCAGGGACTTCAGGCCGATCTGGAAGGATGCGTTCATCCAACCGAAGCCTTCCTTGGTGATGTACGCGAACTTGGTGCCGACGTTTCCGTACTCGGCGAAGACCTTGTGGGAGGCCTTCTGCACGTCGAGCTTCTCCGGCACCGTGCCGTTGTAGTCTCGGGCGTTCTTGGCGATGGCCCACAGCCAGCGGTAGGTCAGGCGCCGGGCGTCGGCCGGGAGCCCGTATCTCTCCAGGCCCTTCCATGCCAGCATCTGGTGCGGAGCCCAGCCGTTGGGGTAGTCCCATTGCCGTTCCGGCCGCGTCCGCGAGAGCGGGCCGCGCGAGGCCTGGGAGGTCGCGGCGAGCCCGGCTGGGAGTTCGAGCTCCGGAAGGGCGTTCTTGACCACCGCGCGAGCCTGCTCGTCCGTGGCGAGCCCGGCCCACAAGGGATAGAAAGTCGTGGCGCTGACGTAGCCGGAGCGGCGGTGGTTCTTGACGTCGTAGTCGAAGAACAGCCCTTTGTCCTCATCCCACAGCAGGGCCTCGACGCGCGCCTTGCGCACGCGGGCGCGTCCCCGCCATAAGGCAGCCTCTTCCTCCCTGCCGAACTCCTCCTCGAGCAGGGCCGCGACGTCGGACTCGACCTTGTAGAGCAGGGAATTCAGGTCCACGGGCAGGAAGTCCGTGGTGCGGCCGTCGAACCGGTACGTGGTGTCGTGTCCCGATTCCCGCACGGCCCGGTCGTGGACGAAGAATGCGTCGAGCCGTGGGTCGGAGTACTTTCCAGTGAGGACTCCCCGGAGATACTCCTCCGCGGAGACGCCGGCGGCCTTGGCGAACGGCTCGAGTATCGCGTCGTAGTGGCCGGGCTCCACCTCGGGGCAGGGTCCGGTCCCGTCGTCGAAGTAGCGGCTGAGTCCGTACGGCTCCAGCGCCCTGGGCGGGGAGGTCCAGACCGCACCGTATTCCTGGATGACCGCGTCCAGGCCTTCCTTGAGCCACGCGAGGCTCTTCTCGTCCTTCGGCAGGCGCGCGTAAGTCTCGCGCAGCATGGAGCTCAGGAAAGGCGGCTGGGAGCGCGTCAGGTAGTACGTCCGGTTGGCGTTGAGTATCCTGCCGTAATGCCGGATCTGGTAGACATGATTATCCACCATGGCCTTGGCTAGATCCACGCGTCCGTCCGCCAGGAGACCCAAGACGATGAAATAGCTGTCCCAGCCGTACATCTCGTTGAACCGGCCGCCGGGGACCACGAAAGGGATTCCCGGCTTGAGCGTCAATAGGCCGTGCTTGCCGTCGAGCGAGCGGACGAACTCCGGGGTGATCCTCTTGGGAAGCCGCTCGACCGAGAGGCGGAGCTCCGGCCGCTCCCGCTGGATGGCGCTGAAGTATTCGAAGGCCTGGGGGTCCGAATGCGGGACATAGACATGGCGTTTGTCGTCCGCGCTCGCGGTCTTCTCGTCCTGCACGATGCGCTCGAGACCGGAGCGGTCGATGGTGCGGGTGAGGCCGTCCCAATAGACATCCCGGATGAGCCGGGAGGTGCGGTCCACGGGGTTCTCGGAGAGGACCGCGTCGGAGAGCGCGGCCTCCTGCCTCCCGGCCTCCTTGGCGAGGGAGAGCTCCTGTAAAAGCACGGAGAGGGCGTAGGCGCCTTGGGCCTCGACGCCGTTCAGCTCGAAGCGGCCTGAGCCGCGGTCTTCCACGGTGATCTTCTTGTCCTTGTCCGTATCCTGCTCGGACAGCAGGCGGTCGAGCGTGGCCTGTACCGGGACTTGCAAAGTCTCGGCGGAGGCCGGGGAGACGACGAGAAGGAACGACAGGATCGCGTATCTCATGCGTCAGGTTGGATTTTACCTGACTTCCAGGAGTTGCGACAGCCCCTTCAGGGGCAGGATCGTCCATTCAGGATGCGTGTTCAGCTCGGTCTGGAGTTCCTCGATCGCGCGTTCTAGGAGCAGCGTCGACAGCAGCAGGTCCGTCTCCTTGCTGGTCTTGGGCAGGAAAGCCCCGGTCTGGGCCGTCTTGAGGTAAGCCCTGAGGAATGCGGAGGCCACCCACTGGTACCAGAACCGGGCGGCTCCATCCAACCCGGCCTCGTCCTCGGCGCGGGATACCCCGACGCGGCCCAGGAGGATGGTGTACGCCGCGTAGTGGAACGACCGGAGCATGCCGGCCACGTCGCGAAGGGGCGACCGCTTGGCCCGCCGCTCCTGGAACGTCCGGTCCGTCGGGCCCTCGAAGCCGAATATCTGGAAATCGACGCCCGTATAAAGGACTTGCTTGAGGTGATAATCCCCGTGGCAGCGGATGCGCAGACCCGAGAGCTTCTTGCCCACGAGAGAGCGGAAGCGTTTGAGTACCTCGGCCTCCTTGTCCAGCGCCGAGCGGGCCTCGGCCCTGCGGTGCTCGGGCATGTCATTGACCCGCTTGCGCAGCAGGTAGAAGCCGTCGATGGCGCGGTTGCGCATGGATTGGCACAGCGATCTTTGGTAGAGCTCGGAGAACTCCTCGGGCGCGAACGCGGGGTCTCCCGGCTCGCTCGAGAGAGCGAAGTGGAGCTCCGCCGTGCGCTTGCCAAGAAGCCTTGCGGTCTCCAGATACGCGCCGATGTGCTCGACCGCGAGCGGGTCCGGATCCTTGTCGATGAGCGCCAAGGGATCGGACACGAGGGAAAATTTCTCGCGCGCGGACGCGGGAGCGGCTAGAAGTTCGTCGAAGTATCGGCGCACCTCATCCAGGGTGTATTGCCACGCTGTCCCGCGGTTGGGTACATACCCGTGCAGGACCGCGAGGTCCACGGCTTCGCCTTTTCTGCGGCGGTACTGGATCCCTCCGGCCAAAGACGGGGAATGCCGGAAGTCTTTCTTCTCGGAAAGGAACCGGCTGATCTCCACATCGGGATTCTCCCCGCTTTCGAGCTTGCGGAAGAGCTTCAGGATCAGGCGCTCCCCGAACATGACGGAGGTGTTCCGCTGTTCCGTCTTGGCCAGCGTGGGCTGGAGCGTTTCCGCGGAGAGTCCTGTCGTGGCGGCCAGGAACGCGTCCCCGCTCCGGCCTTTCAGCCGGCTTCCTTTCCGGATGGAGGACAACAACTCGGAGCAGAACGCCGGCTCCGTGGTCGCGTCGAAGAGAAGCTCCACCCCGCCCTTGCGGCGGATCTCCGAGATGACGGCGTGGGGATTTTCCCGACGGACCTGATCGGAGTGCTCTCCGGACGCGATCCCGACCGGGAGGAGATAGGCTTCGGGCGACATGTCCAGATATTCCACCTGCAGGAGCAGGATGTGGGCCCTGCGGCCATCCCCGTACCTCAGAACGATGTCGTCGAGGATGCGGAGCGAACGCACCGAGCGGGTCCTGCCCTCGAACCAGGTTCGGGCCTGGAGATATGGGACCAGCACTTCCCGCAGCCTGACCCGGTCATTCCCTGAAAGGATGCGTTCGCAGCCTTCCGGCGCTTCGATGACCCGCGGCTCGGCCGGGAGCATCGTCGCTTGCGCTCCGGGGACCGTGGGCTGCCTGAGCCTGAACCAGTAGAACGAGTGCGGGCCCAAGGTAAGCACATAAGGTTTATCTTCGATGGGGGGGAACTCGATCCTGCCGAACATTTCCACGAGGGCCATTCCCTTGGAGGCCGAGAGGTCGAGCTCCGCGAACTGCACGTAGCGGGACAGGTTCGCCACGACCAGGATGCGTTCGCTGCCGTGAGACCGCACGAACGCAAGGACCCTCCGGTTTTCGCACCCCACGGGCTCGAGAGACCCGCTGCCGAAGGCCTCGTAGCGCTTGCGCAAGTCGATGATGCGTTTCATCCACCAGAGCAGGGAATGGGGGTTGTTCTGCTGCACATCCACGTTCACCGCTTCATAGTTGTATTCCGGGTCGATGATGATCGGCAGGCAGAGCTTCTGTGAGTTGGCGCCGGAGAAGCCGGCGTTGCGGTCCGAACTCCACTGCATGGGAGTGCGCACGCCGTTCCGGTCTCCCAGATAGATGTTGTCGCCCATCCCGATCTCGTCGCCGTAGTAGAGGACCGGGGAGCCCGGCAAGGAGAAGAGGAGGCCGTTGAGCAGCTCGATCTTGCGGCGGTGGCTGCCCAGGAGCGGGGCCAGGCGGCGGCGGATGCCCAGGTTGATGCGCGAGCGCGGGTCCATGGCGTAGACCCTGTACATGTAGTCCCGCTCCTCGTCCGTCACCATCTCGAGTGTGAGCTCGTCGTGGTTCCTTAGGAAGATGGCCCACTGCTGCGCATCCGGGATGGCGGGGGTCTGTTTCAGGATGTCCACGATGGGGAAGCAGTCCTCCATGTGCAGGGCCGTGAAGAGCCTGGGCATGATGGGGAAGTGGAATGCCATGTGGCACTCGTCCCCGGAGCCGAAATAGGCGGCGGCATCCTCGGGCCATTGGTTGGCCTCGGCCAAAAGCATGCGGTCTTTGAACTTCGCGTCCACGTGGCGGCGGAGCTCTTTGAGGAAGGCGTGGGTCTCGGGGAGGTTCTCGCAGTTCGTCCCCTCGCGCTCGTAGAGATAGGGGATGGCGTCCAGCCGGAGCCCGTCCACGCCCATGCCGAGCCAGAAGTCCACCGCTTTCATGATGTATCGGACGGTTTCCGGGTTGTCGAAATTGAGGTCCGGCTGGTGTGAGTAGAAGCGATGCCAGTAGTAGGCTTTGGCGACGGGGTCCCAGGTCCAGTTCGAGGTCTCGAAATCCTTGAAGATGATCCGGGCGTCCGGGTATCGGGTCGGAGCGTCGCTCCAGACGTAGAACGCGCGCTCCGGACTCCCGGCCGGAGCCCTGCGGGCTCGTTTGAAGAGTTCATGCTGGTCCGAGGTGTGGTTGAGCACCAGCTCCGTGACGACGCGCAGCCCGCGGCGCTTGGCCTCGCGCAGGAAAGTCTTGAAGTCCGCGAGGTTGCCGTAGTCGGGGTGGACGTTGAAATAGTCCGCGATGTCGTAGCCGTCGTCCCGCAGCGGGGAAGGGTAGAACGGGAGGAGCCATAGGGCCGTGATCCCGAGGTCCTGGAGGTAGTCGAGCTTCCGGGTCAGGCCGGCGAAGTCCCCGACGCCGTCGTCGTTGCCGTCGAAGAAGGTCCGGACGTTCAACTCGTAGAGGACGGCGTCCTTGTACCACAGGCTGTGATCGGACATGTCCTTAGGCGGGCCTGCCTTCCTTGGGCGCCTCCAGCCTGATCTGGGAGAGATCCGCGACCAGGTCCGCGGCCCAGCGGTATACGTTGTTCTCGCGCAGGGCCTGCCGCATGCGCTGCATGCGTCGCATCCGGTCCTCCGGGCCCATCTCCAGGGCGAAGCGGATGGCGTCCGCCATCTGCTCCACATCGTACGGATTCACGATGAGAGCGTCTTTCAGTTCGCGGGAAGCCCCGGCAAAGTGGCTCAAGATGAGGGCTCCGCCCTCGTCGTCCCGCGAAGCCACGAACTCCTTGGCCACCAGGTTCATGCCGTCGTGCAGAGAGGTCACCATGCAGAGGTCCGCGGCCCTGTAGAATGGGAGTATCTCCTTGTGGCTGTGGTGCTTCTCCACGTACAGGATGGGCTTCCAGTTCCTGGCCCGGAACTTCCAGTTGATGCGCTCCGCCTCGGACTGTACCTCGGCCAGGAAGTCGTGGTAGCGCTTGATATGGGTGCGGCTCGGCGCGCCCAGCTGCACGAAGGTGAACTGGCCCCGATAGTCGGCGTACCTTTCCAGGAAATGCTCGATGGCGCGGAAGCGTTCGAGGATGCCCTTGGTGTAGTCCATCCGGTCTACGCCCACTCCCAGGAAACGCGCCTGCACCCCGAGCTCCTTAAGCAGGGCTGCGCGGTCCGGCGGCCCGGTCGGCGTCGGCACGTCCGGGAACGCGTCCGGAAAAGAGATGCTGATGGGGTAGGGCTTCACGAAGGTCGTGTGGCGTTCCTTGACGACCGAGAAATGTTCCCAGTCGATGCGCGTCTCGAGCATCCGGTCCACGGTGTCCAGGAAATTGTTGCAGTGGAACTGGGTGTGGAACCCGATCATGTCCGCGCCCAGCATCCCCTGGAGGATCTCCTTGCGCCATGGGCAGATGCCGAACGCTTCCGGATTCGGCCAGGGGATATGCCAGAACAGGCCAACGCGCGCACCGGGCTTTTGCGCCTTGACGAGGAGAGGGAGCAAGGCGAAGTGATAGTCCTGGATGAGGACCATGGGCTCATCGAGGTCTCCGATCTCCTCGAGTACGGCGTTGGCGAACTTCTCGTTGACCGCCCGGTATTGCGACCAATCCTCGGGCCGGAACACGGGCCGCGTATGCGCGATGTGGCACAGAGGCCAGAGTCCCTCGTTGGATAGCCCGTAATAGTAGCCGTTTTCCTCCTCCTTCGTCAGGGCTACGCGCCGCAGGGTGTAGGACGGGTCGTCGGGAGGCACGCGCAGCCTGCCGTTGGCATCCGTGACCTCCCAATCCGCCTCTCCGGCCCCGTGCGCGATCCAGACCCCGCCGCAGGCGCGCAGTACGGGTTCCAGGGCGGTCACCAGGCCTCCGGCCGGGACGATAGCCTCCACACGCGAGCCCTTGCGCAGGTGCATGTACGGCTCGCGGTTCGATACCAGGAACAGCGGCCGGCCTCCGAGGCGGGAGCGTATATGTTCCTTGAGGCGCTCAGGCGTCCAGACGGATTCCGCCGCGTCCCTGAGGCGGGCTTCCTCCTCGGCCGCGGTCCGCGCTTGGACGAGGTGCTTGGCGAAGGTCGTGACCTCCTTGGCCATAGGTGCGAATATGCCGGCGGAGGGCGGGGGCATGGGTCCCGCCTCCTCCCCGGAGCGCAGACGCTTCATCCACTCCGTCATCTCCGCGATGGGACCCACGATGCTCCAACGGACCACGAGCAGGGTCACCATGGTGATGAGCACGAGCTGCACCAGGACCCGGAAGAACGCGTGCTTCCGGATGTAGGCGCGCTGAGCGTCGATGAATCCGGCGTCATGGATGATGACGAGCGCGCCTTGGCCGCGGCCTTCGCGGGGGGAGAGCGGAAGGGCGAAGAGATGCATGTTCCGCCCACTCACGACCGCTGTCTGCCCGCCGTCCGTCAGGGACTCCAGGGCCTTGGTCACGACGCTGGGAGGCGTCGGTAGGGCCGCGGACAGCGAAGATGTGATGGCCACCGCCGTCCCCTTGGAATCATACACTGCCACGCCGGCCAAGCGCTCCCGATTGCCGAATCTCTCCACTAGGCGCTGGAGGGAGTGCGACGCTTCGCGCTCCAGCAAAGGCTCCACCGTCTCTTGCAGACTCTGCGCGAGGACGCGGGAACGGCGCTCGAGCTCGTCTCGCTGGCGCGCGATCTCTTTGCGCTCCTGCAGATAGGCCGAGGATATGGCCACAACGGCGACCACGGTCATCAGTGAGAGGACGAGCCTCAGCGTGATGCGCATGGAGTGCTCCCCATTAAACGAAGAACCGCCATCAAGGTGAACGAGATGGCGGCCCGACCATCTGAATCCTCCGGAAAAAAGACCCCGGACCCTTGTCCGTCAGAGTATGTTCATAATGATAACTCACGCACGGCGATTTGTCTAGCCTCAAATGTCCGGATATAATGCTGGACCATGAAAGACCGTCACATCCAGCCGGCGGCGCTTGCGGCCGCGCTCTCCGGTCGCCAGAGCCTCCTCCTCGGCTTCGATTTCGACGGTACTCTCGCCGCGTTCGCTCCCACGCCGGGCCGGGCGCGCCTTCCCGCCGCGACCCGGCGCATGCTCGCCGCCTTGACCCGCCAGCCGGGATGGCACGTGGCCGTGCTGAGCGGGAGGGGTTTGGCGGACGTCAGATCCAAGGTTCGCATCCCCGGCGTATGCTACGGCGGCAACCACGGCATCGAACTCGCATGCCGACGTCTGCGCTGGACGCACCCCGGAGCACGCAGGCTCCGTCCCCTGTTCCGCCGCTGCGCCGCTGAGGTCCGCGCGCGGCTGCGCGGATTTCCGGGGACGCTCCTGGAATTCAAAGGATTCGGATTCAGCGTGCACTATCGCGGCATGCGCAGGCACTCCCCCCGGCAGCTGGCGCAGGCGATCCAAGATTGCCTCAAGCCGGGACTCCGCCTCGTCCCCGCCAAGAAGATCTGGGAAGTGCGGCCCGACTTGGACTGGGATAAGGGCCGGGCCATGCTGCGCATCGCGCGGGAGCTCGGTTCCCGAGGCATCCTGTTCATGGGCGACGACGCGACCGATGAGGAGGCCTTTCGCAGGCTTAGAAAGCGCGCCATCACGGTCCGGGTCGGTTTTAGGGGAAAGACCACGGCGCTTTATCGGATGCAGGGAGTCAAGGCTGTGAACCGCTTCCTCGCGGCGCTTCCGGTCAGATCCTGAAGGCTGCGGCGCTCTCCTGCCCCGCTTGGCATGAGACCGCCTGGAGGGCGGTCCGTGTCCTGCGGATCCGCCCGGCATCCATCAGACGGCGGAACGTGCCGGCGAACGCGGCCTCCGGATACTCTCCGAAGCACGCTCGGAAACGGCTGCGCCAGATGGGCTCGCCGGAAGCCAGGCAGCCCATGATGCGCGCGCGCATCTCCAGGTTGCGGCTCAAGCGGCAGCCTCGGAGGAGGGGCGGCCGTCCGCACTCCAGCTCGCCGGTATAGGCTTCGAAGCCTCCATCCATCTCGTATTGGAGACGGTCCGCGAGGTGAGAGACGGCGCCGAAGCCGAGTCCCAGGACGTGGCTTCTGTGGCCCGCGGAATGCAGGAGCTGGAGGTTCTTCCTGCGCGGGTCCGACCGCTGCCGCAGGGTCCGCACGGCCCGATGGACCCGTTCCCGGAGCCTGGGATCGGTCCATTCTGGGAATCTCGGCTCGTCGACGTCCACGGAGGCCGGCCCGAGCTCTTGCGCGAAGAGTAGGAGCCTCAGGCAGAGGTCCGGGTCGCGCCATTCCCAGCCGGCAACGGCCAGATCGAGGTCGAGGTCCAGGCCTCCCTTCCGGATCAGGAGGCAGCCCTTGGCCAGGGAGCGCTCCCATCCCGCGCGTTTCGTCCCCGGAGGGGGTTCGTGGATGGGGACCGTGATCCTTCGGATGTCATGGCGGCGTAGGGCGGCCACGCTCTCGGCCGCGAGTCCGTCGGCCCGGAGCTCGGCCGTGCTCTGGCGCGAGCGCGTGAGGTCGAAGTGCCGCTCAAGCAGGGAGAGGAGCTCTTCAAGGCGGGGAGGGGAAAGGGCGCATAGCCCCCCGGACCCGCTGCTCCCGATGAAAAGGGTGTCCATGGCCGTCCCGGATGGAAGACCCAGAGCCCGGATCTCCTCTGCGAGGAGCGATGGGTAGGCCGGCGTGGGTTCTCCCGGGACATGCACGTAGAGGCCGATGCGTCGCCTCTCCCGGGGCAGGGTCTCATCCGCGAGCGCCCGGCTCCATGCCCGCCGCACCTCGCCGGGCTGGATGGGGACCCAGGCGGACTTGGGCGGATAGCACGCCCCCCAGCCGTCCCAGACGGGCTCCGTCATCGGGAGAACGGCAGGAGCAGAGCGCTGACGATGAGCAGCAGGCCGATGAGGAGCAGGGGCAGACCGACAACGGCGCCTACGATGGAAAGGGTCAGGAGCCCGCCGATGAGCAGGACCACGACCCCGACCGCTCCGAGGACGAGCGATAAGCCGAGCCGAGCGAGGAGGCGGCGCAGGAACGAGGGGGCGGGTTCGTGTCCGACGAGCTCCGCATCCACGATCCGGGAAGGCTCTTCGATGCTGTTGTCCATCCGTGGAGTCCTATTTTACAAAGAAACCGGTATTGACGGGAGAACAGGCCCATGGTACGCTTCCACCATGAATTGTCCCAAGTGTCGCGGCCAATCCCTGTCCCGATCGCTCGGCCCCAAGGGCATCGCCATCGACGTGTGCAGGTCCTGCCACGGGATATGGCTGGACAAGGGAGAGGTCTACTACTACTCCGTCAAGCCGCAGAAGACCTTCGAGGCCCTGAAACAGGCCTATGCCAAGACGGACGCATCCGAGCGGGAGTGCCCGCGGTGCAGGGTCAAGATGCGCGAGGTGCGTTTCCTTCAGGCCGATCTGGCCCTCGACGCTTGCCCCTCCTGCGGGGGCAACTGGTTCGACGACGGCGAGATTTCGGCCCTGAACCGGGCCTTGGGCACGGGACTGGACGTCAAGTCCCAGCCCTCGGTTCAGAAGGCCGAGGAAGATGTTTCCTGGCGCGGCTTGATCGGAATCCCTTTGGCGCCCCTTCCCAGCCTCGGGCTGCGCTCCATCGGCGTCCTGGCGGGCCTCTACGGCGTGCTCGTGGCTTTCCTCTATTTGAGCGGCCGCTTCATGGAGCTCAATACGGACCGGGTCATGTTCTACGCGGCCGTATTCATCATCGTCAACTACCTGCTGGGGCCCTGGCTGACCGACCTGAGCCTGGGGTGGCTGCACGGCCTGCGCTGGGTGGAGCCCACGGAGCTCCCCGACCCGTTGCGGCGGTTTATCGACGAAGCCTGCAAGAAGCATCGGATGCCTTTCCCCAAGGTGGGCATCATCACGGACGGCAACCCCAACGCTTTCACCTACGGCCATATGCCGAGCGACGCGCGCCTGGTGCTCACCACCGGCCTGATGGACGTCCTCGACGAGGCGGAGCTGCGCGCCGTGGTCGCTCACGAGCTGGGGCACGCCATCCACTGGGACATGGCCGTCATGACCATGGCCGCGCTCGTGCCGGTCATCCTGTATTATACCTACCGCGCCTGCATGCGCATGAGCCGGACTCGCAGTTCCTCAAGGGGAAGGAAGGGCGGCAGCCCGTTTCCCCTCATCGGGCTGACGGCGCTCCTCCTTTATTATGTGACCGAGTACATCGTCCTCTTCCTGTCCCGGACCCGCGAGTACTATGCGGACCGCGCGGCCGGGGAGATGACGGGGGAGCCCAACCGCCTGGCCTCCGCCTTGGTCAAGGTGGCGTACGGCTTGGCGGGTCGCAGGGAGCCGAGCCCTGCGGAGAAGGCGAAGGACCGCGTGGACATGGGCGCGGCCCGGACGCTCGGCATCTTCGACCCGACGGCCGCCAAGAGCCTGGTCGCGACGACCCTGGGTTCGGGACGGAGTGTTACCGCCGAGAATCTCCTCGGCGCGATGCAGTGGGATATGTGGAACCCATGGGCGGGCCTCTATGAACTCAACTCCACGCATCCGTTGGCCGCCAAGCGCATCGAGGCGCTTGGGCGCCAGGCCGCGAGCTACGGACAGCAGCCCTTCGTGCATTTTCACCTCCAGAAGCCCGAGAGCTATTTCGACGAGTTCCTCGTGGACCTCTTCTTTTCGTGGCTGCCGTTCCTGTCGGCGCTCGCTGGCGCGTGGCGGGCTCCACTCCAGCCCTGGTGGCTGGGCGCGGCAGCGGGATTCTGCGTCGGGTACATCATCAAGACCCGTTTTTCTTATAGGACCGGATTCTACCCGGAGATGTCGGTCTCCTCGGTGCTCAAACGGGTCAAGGTCTCGAACGTGCGGGGAGTCCCGGTGCGGCTGGCGGGGAAGATCATCGGCCGCGGGGTGCCGGGCTTCCTGCTTTCCGAGGACATCGTGCTCCAGGACGACACCGGCTTCATCTTCCTTGATTACGAGCAGCCCTTGGCCCTCTTCAAGTGGATCTTCGCCATCACGGGCGCGCCCAAGCTCGTGGGCCAGGAGGCGGTCGTGACCGGCTTCTACCGCCGCGCGCCCGTCCCCTACGTGGAGGTGCGTAGCATCCGCTCCGCGGGGCTGGACTCGACGTGCTGGACCCTCGAGGCCAAGTACATCGCCATGGGCCTGGTCCTGGCGGCGGCAGTCTACTGCGGCTTTTTCGTGCGGTAGAGCTCCACGGAGACTTCGCGCACCTGGGGCATGGAGGCCGGCCGTTTGCGCACGGTGACCCGGACGGATCGGATGCGTCTATCCCGCGCAAGCGCTTCCTCGGCCAGGGATCCCGCCAGGCGCTCGATGAGCCGGTATTCTCCGGATTCGGCCGTTTCCCTCAGCAGCCGTTCGAGAGCCTGATAGTCGAGCGTGTCTTGAAGATCGTCCGACCTCGAGGCTTTGCGCAGGTCCAGTCCCAGACGGACGTCGATGAGCGCGCTTTGCCGTTTCGCGCGCTCCGACGGGCTGACTCCGACCCGGCAGAGACAGCGGATGCCCTCGATGACGATGGAGTCCACCGGGCTCAGTTGAAGAACGGATGCTTGAGCGTCGGGGGCCGCTCCGGCTTCTTCTCCGATTTCTTGAGCTCCATCTCGCTGATGAGCACGGAGGGGTGCACGATGCTGGCCTGCACCTCGCCCCTGTTATCCTTGTAGGGCCCGAGCTGGTAGTAGTTGTACACCTGCCGCGTGGAGCCGGCCATTGCCACGTCGCGCAGGGAGCGCAGGGTCACGCCGGTGAACTGCGCGTTCCGGAGGAGCTCCTCCCTGCCGTCGGCTACGTTGACCTTATAGACGAGCACCGGAGCCGCGAGCACCTCTCCTTTCTCCTGCCTCTCCTCGTCAAGGATGCGGCGGATGATGAGCCCGTACTTCAGGCCGTAGTCCTTGGCCTGCTTGAGGAGTTCGCTCTTGAGCTGTGCCGCAGGGACAGTCTTCGCCGCGTTCACGAACAGGCTCCCGATGTGCGCGGTGGCGAACTCCTCGAGCGAGCCGCGGCCGTGGCCGTTGGACCGGTCCCGGGCCTTGATGGGGGAGCGGCTCATGGGCACGTCCTTGAGGATGCCTTTCTCGACCAGGGTCAGCTTCTGGGCGGGGATGCCTTCATCGTCGACCTCATAGTGCCCGATGAGGGGCAGGCCGTCGAAGGTGTTGACCGAGGGGTCGTCCGATACGCTGAGCAGGGGCGATACGACGCGGAGCCCGAAGCGTTCGCCGAAGGCCCCGGAATAGAAGTTCTCCTTGTTCTCCTCGTCCTCGACCCAGACCGAGCGGGGGAAGCTCAGGTTGCGCGCGAGGAGCTGGTTGAAGAACTCGCCTGCGGCCTGTCCCTCCAGGAGTACCGGGCCCGTGTAGTTCGCCTCCCAGAGCGGCGCCTGCGACAAGGAGCTCAGGTCCTTGGCCAGTTTCTCCGCCTCGGCCTGCAGGGCCTCGAAGGCGGGCAGGTCCTGGGGAGACTGCCGGATGATGCGGCGGCGGTCGGCCAGACGCATGCCGTCGGGCGCCTGCGTCTCGGCCTCCATGTAGACCTCGATGTCGTGGTCGTTCTTCAGCACCTTCCGGCCTTCGTTGTCCACGAAGGCGGTATGCTGCTGCGTCCAGAGCAGGCTGACCTTGGAGTCCTGGATGAGCGGGTAGCGCCGGAACACGGCGGAGAGCTTGCGCACCCGGTCCTCCCAGAGCGCTTTGTCGAGCGAGAGCGTCGTGAGCGGCCGCAGGGACGCGGCCGCCGGGTCGCGCGACAGGTCCGGGATATCCTCGCGGATGAGCTTGTTTTGCTTATAGGCCTTCTTCTGGGAAAGCGTCTCCTGCGCCGTCTTGTAGGCTTTGTCCGTGGCGGACCAGATGTCGTAGCGTAGAGCGTCGTAGTCATCCTCCGTCACCAGGGACTCGGTCGTGGGGGAGAACATCCAGTAGCGCTGGCCTACGTAGTGGGTGTTGTCGAAGGCGGGAGTCCCTACGCGCAGGTCGATCTTGAGCCTGCGCGACTTGTGGGAACTGGGGCCCTTGAGCGCGCCGAAGGTGCCCTCGACCTCGGTGCGATCCACGTCGCGGGCCGTGTAGGCCACGTAGTAGGGGCGGCCGAGGTTCTCCATGTCGAGGCGCTCCACCGTGCGCTTCATCTCGTCCGTCATGGCGCGCATGAGCGTGTCGGCTCCGCTCTGGGCGCGGGCGACAGGGGTGGTCAGGAGCAGCGGGGCCAGCAGGAGCGCTTTCATTGCTTACCTCCCTTGTCATGGTGCGGCGGGGGCAGGATGGGCGGCTTCTCCGAGAACTTCAGCTTCTTCTCCACCTCGACCTCGGAGAACAGCAGGCTCGGCCCCACTCCGGAGACCGGGACTCCGCCGGATTCGGCCCCGCAGGTTCCGTTGAACACGTCGTAGTCGTCGCCGGCCGCGATGATCTTGGTGAAGGAGGTCAAGGGCGTCCCCACGATGTCCACCCCGCGCACGACCTCGTCCGGCCGTCCGTCCGGGTAGACCCGGTAGACGAGCAGAGGGATGACCTTGAAGGACTGCGTCAGCCAGCGGCCCGTCATGGTGAAACCGCCGGAGATGTCCTCGAAGACCAGGCCGTAGGGCTTGTTCTGCTTCTTGATCTCGTCGATGAGCATCTCCCGCAGCCGCGGATAGGGCACGGTCTTCGAGGCCTCGACCATGGTGTTGCCCATGCGCGCCACGACCTGTCGTCCCGCCTGCCTGCGGCCGTGGCCGTTGGACTTCGGAAAGTTGTTGATGGGGGACCGGGACATGAGGAAGCCCTTGAGCACCCCTTTCTCCACCAGGGGGACCCTGCGGGAGGGGACGCCCTCGTCGTCGAACCGGTAGAAGCCGCGCAGGAACTGGCCGTGCGCGTCGTGCAGGCTCGCGTCGTCATAGACGCTGATGAAGTCCGCGGTGATGGGGAGGCCGAGCTTCTTGGTGAAGGTCTGGCCTTCCTCCTCGAGCTTCTGACGGTGGCCTTCGAGCCGGTGGCCCAGGATCTCGTGGAAGTAGACCCCGGTGGCCTTCGCCTTGAAGATGGCAGGACCCGTGTAGGGCTCGACCAGAGGAGCCTTGGTGAGGGCCTCGAGCTCGCCGGCCGAGCGCTCCATGTCCTTCAGGACGATCTCGTCGGAAGGCAGGTCTTCGAGCTTGTCCGAATCGTAGCTCTCGTAGCGCTGGAGGTCCATGCCGTCGGTGGTGCGCGCGGTGAGATAGTAGCTCAGGCGGATGTAGCGGTTGCCGGTGACCACCTGGCCCCCTTCGGAGTTCAGGATGTACCGGTTGACCGTCTCCGCGTCGAAGGAGACGCCGCAGTCGATGATGAAAGGGTACTTCTTGAGCGCGGTGGAGAGCTTCGAGACCCTGGCGCGCCAAGCCGCCTTGTCCACCTTGGGGTGCTCGGCCCTGTCGTAGTGCTTGCTGGGGGTCTCCACGGAGAAGTCATCGGACTTGTCCTCCTCCTCCGCGGTCACCGCCTTGTTGGTCTGCACCTTGGTGTAGCGCTCCCGGGCCGCTTTCGCGGTCTTGTCCGTGGCGAGCCACAGGTCCGCGCGCACCGAGGCGTCGTCGTCGTCCGTGGCGATCCGCGCGTGCTGCCCCCGGTCCCAGCTGTACCAGCCCTCCATTCCCTTGATCTGGTGCGTGCTGTCGAGGTGGGGGTCGCCGACGCGGGCGTCCACGGTGAGCGAGCGGGTGTGCGTGTCGCTGTCGTAGCGCACGGCTCCCAGCAGCGCGCTGAGGTAGGTCTCCTGGTCGTCCTCGACCTCGTAGGCCAGGTAATAGAGGGGGGGCTTCTCCGCCTCCTTGAGCGCGTTGAACGAGCGGTCGAGCTCCTTGCGCATGGAGCGCAGGAGCACGTCGTTCTCGGGGGTCTGGGCGAAGGACGCCGAGCACAGAGACAGCAGGATCAGGGCGAGGGAGAGGCGCATGGGAACGCTCCTTTGGGTACGGGTAGAGTAAACAAAGCGGGGGCCTCGCGCAAGGGGGCGATTCTTCCCTGATCCTCCGCAACGAAGCGCAGGTGATTGTCGAGGGATGCCGCGAGAGCTACAATACAGGAAGGCCGCACAGTCCTTATCGTGGAATTGAGAAAATGGGGGGGCGCTGAAATGAGGGTCGGATTCGTCAACACGAGCAGCAGACAGAACTGCAAGCCGTTCCGCATCGACCCTCTCGGCTCCCTTTATCTGCTCACGATCCTCGAGCAGGAGTTCGGCGATCGGCTGGAATTGTCGTTCACGGACCTGCGGGGCGTCAGGGAAGACGCCCTGATCTATCACATACCCGAGAAGGACGTGTATCTGCACTACGTGACGACGCCCGAATTCTCGGAGATCGAGCGGATCGTGGCGGATCTGCGCAAAGTCTACCCGCGAGCGATGCATCTGGCCGGCGGGCCGCACATCAACATCTTCCCGCAGGAAAGCCTGCGCGTTTTCGACGCGATCGGCGTCGGAGAGGGCGAGGAGATCATCAAGGCGATGATCCGGGACATCCTCAGCTCGACGTTGAAGAAGGTCTATGAGGCGAAGGGGCATGTCGACCTCAACGCCTATCCCTTTCCCCTAAGGAAGTACTTGCCGAAGACGGCCATAACCGACATCGGGCTGTTGAGCAAGAAAGAGTATCAGCTTCCCGGGACGTCGGTCCTGTTTTCGAGGGGCTGTCCCTTCAGCTGCCATTTCTGCTCCAATCAATACCGTGGTCCGACTAGGTTCCGGTCCCCCGAACGGATCATCGAAGAGATCGAATATCTGAAGCGAGAATATGGGATCCAGGCACTGCTGCTGAAGGACGACCAGGGGATCCCCGTCCAGAAGGAGATCGCCAGGGCCGCCATCGAAGCGATAGCCAAGACGGGCGTCAAATGGCGCGCACAGTCGCGGGCCAACGGAGTCCACACGGAAATAGTCAGGCTTGCCAAGGCTGCCGGCTGCACCGAGGTCGCTGTGGCCGTCGAAAGCGTCTCGCAGAAGTCTCTGGACATCATGAACAAGAAGATCGATCTCCAGAAGGCGAAAGACTATCTCCAGACCCTCAAGCGGGAGGGGTTGGACGTAAAGCTCCTCCTGATCCTCGGCCTCCCCGGAGAGCCGCGGGATATCGCCCAAAAGACCATAGAATTCATCGAAGAGACGGGGCCGACCTGCGTTTCGTTGTCCATCCTGTGCCCGATCCCGGGCTCCGAGATCTATCGGAATCCGTCTCGATTCGGGATGAGGATCAACCCGGAGGTGTCCTTCGACAAGTACCTTTTCGCCTTCGGCCGTTTCGACGGAGACGAGCATGCTCCGAGATTCTTCGAGTATGAGAAGGAGACGCCTTTCGGCGAAGGGATGAGCATGGACGAGATCCTTGCCAATCACGCGGCGGTCCAGGGCTATCTGCGCGACCACGCGATCAATTTCTGACGAGCGACAAACAGCCATGCCAAGATTGTTCGGGAATGTCCTGATCGTCGTTCCCCTCCACAACCCCGACTTGCATTGGAGCCACGTCGACGGACTCAAGGACTTCTGCGCGGAGACTTTCCTGCTGGAGTACTTCACCTCGATCAAGGAGCGCGGCATCCGCGGGACCCAGGCGCGCATCGAAGAGATGATCGGGGAGAAGCGGATCGAGGTCGTAATACTGACCCTCTTCGCGGACAGTTTTCAGTTCCCTCTCGAGTTCTTCGCTCGGCTGAGGCGGAAGGTCAAGGTCGTCTTCATGAATATGGACGACGAGAACTATTTCGACGTGCATGGGAAGTTCTACGGACAGACGGCGGACGCGGTGATAACATCGGACCGCTTCGCCGTCGCCGCTTATGCCCGGATCGGCGTCCCGGCCGTTCTGTACCTCGCCCAGTATTCGAGGAAGATCTACCATCCGGTCGAGGTGCCGCGGGACATCGACGTCTCCTTTATCGGAGACTGCGCCAAGTGCGATCGCGCGGAGTTCCTCCGCTTCCTCGCCGACAACGGGATCGCCGTGGAGAGCTTCGGGTACGGCTCCAGGAACGGCTACGTGGAGTATGCCGACATCTCGAGGGTCATGTCGCGGACCAAGGTCAACCTGAATTTCACGAAGATGGTCACGCCGGAGTTCCTCCGCGAGGACGACCCCCTGCATGTCCGGGTGCGGCAGAACAAGGGGCATGCCATCGAGGCGGCGCTCGCGCGATCCTTCTGCCTTTCGGAATACGCGCCCAGCCTCCCTTTCATTTTCGAGATCGGCAAGGAGATCGATTGGTTCGACGATCGGCGTTCGCTGCTGGAGCGGGTGCGGTATTATCTCTCGCATGACAGCGAGCGGGAGGCGATGGCGGCCAACGCCTATGCCAGGGCTCGGGAGGAGTACCTGCAGGAAGCGGGCTTCCCGCGGATGCTCGGGGAGCTGCATGAGATGCTCCAAGGGGACGCGCCGCATCGGATCAGCCAGCCTCCCACCGTCCTTAAGAACGCGCGCTTCAAGGCGAGGCAGACGAGCGCATGGTTCGTTTGTTGGCTCGCCGCGCTACGGCGCGGACAGTGGCGCATCGCGATGGGGCTCCTCCCCGATTTCCTTCGGTACGGTCCGTGGATCTTGCTGTGCGGGCTTTCAGGCGGGGCGCGGCGGGCGTTCGACCTCTACCGCGCGAAACGCGGCGGCTGATCGTGGCATCAGCCCCGAGGAGCAGCGAAGTCAAGGCCCTGCGCCTGGCCCTCGCTCAAGAGCGCGCCAGGAACCGCCGCAGGAACGCCCTCTTCGACAGGGCCATCCGCTCCAACGACCTTCGCGAGGTGGGCGAGGAGCTCTACCGCTACTTCTACCATCACTTCGGCGTGTACAAGGGCGACATCACCATCCTGGCCGACTATGATGAGCGGGAGTTCTTCGAGCTGGTCGGCTACAAGCCCAGGGGCGGGCTTCCTTCCCATGAGTGGCTTCGGAGCACGTCCCAAAGATGCCTGGAGACCCTGCGTGGAATAGTCGAGGAGCAGGTCTTCATCGGCTACGGCGCCGAGGAAGAAAGGAGGATCCGCGTCTCCTGCCTGCTCGAGCAGAGCATGCTCGAATGCATGCTCGTCAAAGGCCCCCGCATCGTCAACGATGTCACCGTGCTCTCTCCTTGCGAGGTGGAGCAGGCAAGGCTGCAGAAGACCCGGGCTTGGCTGAACTGGCCCGTGCTGCATCCGGAGAACGGCAAGCTCCTGGCCAAGCTGCACATGTCGTTCAAGAGCCCCAAGAGCCACACCAAGTCCGGGCTCGCCGGAGATTTGCTGCCGTTCGAGGATCTGCTGCGCTACCGCATCCTGCACACGCGGGACTTCAGGCGGGTTCGCTACCTGTCGGAGCGCGACGCTCTCACCGGCTTCGTCCTCCGGCCCGTGCTCGTCGAGCGATTGGACGAGCTCCTGGAGGCGGGCAGCCGCTCCAGGAAGGGGAGCGTGCTGGGCGTGGGGATGATCGACCTGGACCTCTTCAAGAGGTTCAACGACGGCTACGGCCACGGCGTCGGGGACCGGGTGCTCAAGCGCTTCGCCGCGGCCGTCCAGGGCGTCCTGCGGGTCTCGGACGTGGTGGGACGCTACGGAGGCGAGGAGTTCGTGGCTTTGTTCCCGGATACCGGCGCCGCGGACGCCTTGACCATACTCCGGCGCGTGTATGAGCGCATCAAGGACGTGGACTTCATCCCTCCCTCGGCCCGGGCCGGGAGGTCCAAGCCGGAGCGCCTCCGATTCAGCGCTGGGATAGCGGCCTTGACCTTGAAGCCGTGGCTGGAACTGCCTACGTTCGAGCAGGTGGTCAAGGCCGCGGATGACCTGCTCCTGGAGGCCAAGTCCAGGGGCAGGAATCGGTGCTGCTACCGGGACGCGGCCGGGCATATAAAGGAATACCCGCTGGGGTCCTAAAACCCCTGGGCCGATTGTTTTCCCGCCATTGGGACCTTGGACCTGCGGGCACCGCGCGGGGACCTCAATATAATCTTTCATCCTTTGAGAGAGGCCCCTCCATGAAAGCGATCCGATCCGCAGTCGCCGTCGTCATCTCCGTCAGCCTGATCGTCCTTTCGCCAGGCCTGGGCTGCTACCAGGCCATGGCCAACACGATCATCGCGCCGGTCGCTGCCCAGACAGGCAATATGGGCCAGCTCGGCGCGGCCGGAGCCGTCGGCGCGATGCAGACCGTCCCGGGCGTCTCCTCTCTCACCCCGATGCAGATGAACCTGAGCCTGGGCTCGGGACTCAAGGCCGGGACTCTCAAGCCCCAGGTGCAGCCTTCAGCTCTCCAGACTCTCTCTCCGGCGGCTTCGCCGGTCAAGCTCTCCCAACCTGTACATGCGCCTCACGCCACTCCTGAAGCGGCGCAGTACGGCCGCGCATCCGCGCAGGCCGTGCAGAAGTACTTCGGCAAGGCCGAGGCCGCTGCCGCCGCGCAGGAAGGCAAGCGGGGCGGACAGACCGCGTATCAGGGCCTAATAAAGGAGATGCCGTCTTTCGACCGCGTGTCCGGAGCGAGCGCGAAAGAATCCGCTGAGACCGATTTCATGAGCAGGATCGGGTTCTTCAAGGCCCAGGCCTCGGATTCCGTCGTGTTCGCTGCCCGGAGCCACGGGATGTCCTCCCGCCGCCAGGCAGCCTCGCTGAGGATGCCTGTGGAGGACGACGGCCCTGCGACCGGCGCGGACACGGACGTCTCGGACTTGGACGAGCTCGGCAACCCGCGGCGGCGCCAGGACCCGGGGCCGGACGATGTGTCGGATCGCGGCGGCGGCGGGTTCAGCGAGGACGGCGGCGGCAGCCGGAACAGCGACCTCTTCTCCTTCGCCGCTCCCTTGGCCACCGCGCTGACGTTCGCGGCCGGGACCGCCATGTTCGGCGCCCTCCCCGCGGCCGCGCTCATGGTCCCGCTCTACCTCGGGATGATCGTCCCGTCCCTCGTCCTGCACGAGATGGGACACGCGTACGCGGCCTACAAACTCGGCGACTCCACGGCCAAGGACCAGGGCCGCTTGAGCTTCCGGCCCAGGGACCTGCTCACCCACATCGACCCGCTCTTCACCCTGATCCTGCCGATCGCCACCATGCTCACCACTGGCGTCATCTTCGGCGGGGCGAGGCCCGTGCCGGTCAACGCGCAGAACCTCAGGGAACCGGTGCGCGACATGGCCAAGGTCGCGCTCGCGGGGCCATCCGTGAACTTCGGGCTCGCCCTCGCCGCCGCGCTCGCGAACGCCGGGACGGTCGCCCTGGGCATCACGGGCATGCTTCCGGGCCTGCTCCAGCTCGCCGTGCTCTTCAATGTGATGCTGGGCGTGTTCAACATGCTGCCCTTGTTCCCGCTGGACGGGCATCATGTCGTGCGCCACATCGTCGCCAACGGGCTCAAGGCTCCGCGTGCGGCGGCTTTTCTCGATCGGATGGGCATGGCGCAGCTGGGGGCCCTCATCGCCGCCATCGCCTTCTTCTCCGGCCCCATCGGGGGGGCCATCCGCTTCATCACCGGGCTGCTGACGAATCCGGGCGGGGTCCTCGGCGCTCAGCTGGCCACGGCCTATCTGCCGGCCCTGGCGGCGGCCGGGCTTCTGGTCTCCCAGATGCTGGGGGGCGGCGGCCAGTCGCAGAAGCCGTTGGCTTCCGAGAGCATGCCAGAGTCCGTGGAGCTCATCGCGGTCCTGGACGGATCGGCCAAGCCCCTGGCCCATGACGTGCACCTGAGCTGGGTCGACGTGGACCGTTTGCAGGGCATGCGTATGTACGCCGCATGGCAGAACTTGATGGCGGCGGAGCTCGCGGGCGCCGGCCTCGGCATGGATATCCTCGACGCCTATGGGGCCACTCCCGTGGCTATCTACCGCAAGATCAACGCCACGACTCTGCGCGTGCCGGCGGACCGGGTGGACGCGTTCCGGGCGGCCCTGGAGGTCAAGGGCTACAGGGTCTATGCCAACGAGCGGCGCGAGATCATCCGGCCCATCGAGGACACGCCGGGCTACGTGAAGCCGGCCGAGGCCGCAGGGCAGTCCAATCCCACGACCATGCAGGAAACGCTCGGCATCTCCACCATGGACAAGGTGCATGAGGAGGCGGTCAAGCTGTGGGGCAAGCCCGAGGGCCGGGGCTTTACCGGCGCGCTCCGGGCCGCGGCCTTCAAGCTGCTCGGCGACACTATCCCGCAGCCCAGGGTGGGAGTCATCGATACGGGGGTGGATAAGACCCACCCGCTCATCGCTCGCGGTCTGACAGCGGCCAAGGACGTACGGCCGGGCGGCGACGGCATCGACGACAACGGCCATGGGACCTGGGTCACCTCCATGGTGATGTGGTTCGCTCCGTGGCTGCGGAACGTGACTCACTACAAGGCTTTCATGGGCGGCGGCGGCACCCTGGACGACATCCTCAAGGCCCTGACCATGGCCGCCAACGACGGGAACATCATCGTCTCGAACTCCTGGGGCTCGGGCGCCGGCGATCCGGCTAGCCCGGATTCGCTCATGGTCAAGAAGATGGCTGAGGAAGGCCGCGTCATGGTCTTCTCCGCAGGGAACAACGGGCGTTCCGGCAAGAACACCATCGGTTCTCCCGGCATCACGTACTACAGGGATGCCAAGACCGGGGCCCTGCGCGTCATCACCGTGGCTGCCACGGACCGGAACAAGAAGGTCACATCCTTCTCCTCCAAGGGCCCCGGCTCGCGGGTGACGTCCCGGGACGAGCAATACAAGGACTACCCGCGCAAGCCGGACTTGGCGGAGCAGGGCTTCGAGACCGAGTCCGCATGGCCGCAGGCCCTGGGCCCGGACCGCATCGACCCTGTGCTGGGCCCGGTGCGCGCCATCTCGGGGACCTCCATGTCCACTCCGAAGCAGGCCGGCGCCATCGCCATGCTGGCCCAGCTTTTCGGCGTCACGGAAGTGGGCGAAAAGCTCGACCGCGTGGTGAACGCGGTCATGAGCACCTTGACCAATGAGCTGAACCAGGACCCGACCCACATCGGGGACGGGTTCGACGCGGTGTACGCGGCGTACAAGAAGCTCAAGGACTCCGGCTTGATGCCGGTGGGGCCTTCGCAGCTGCTGAGCGGCGGGTTCGTCAGCGGCCTGCGCGGTCTGGCCGCCAGGGCCCTTCTGCGGCTGTCTGAGAAGCCGGTGAAGTAGGCGGGAGCGCTGGATTCGCCCCCGGCGAATAAGCTATCCTATATCCGGAGCTGATATAGGACTTTAGGCCCAAGACTCCGTGGGCTTAAGGCTTCATGTACGACCATTCGTTCGGCTTTAAACTCATAATAGGCTATGGATACCGCAACTCAGACCACCATCCTCGTCGTTGACGACGACGACCATTTCCGGGAGACCCTGTCCGACGCCATGGCTCTCCGGGAGGTGGCGGTGGAAGGCGCCATATCCGGGGCCCAGGCGCTCGAGCGCATCGGGCTTCGTCGTCCTTCCCTGATTCTGCTCGATGTCCAGCTGCCGGACGTCAACGGTTTCGAGCTCTGCCGGGCGCTCAAGAGCGACCGGAGGTACTGCGACGTCCCCATCGTCCTGCTCTCAGCGAGGTTCACCGAGCCCGCGGATCGTGCCGAGGGACTGTTGGCCGGGGCGGACGCGTTCCTCTCCAAGCCCATCAGCCTTGAGACGCTTTGGGAAGAGGTCCGCTACTTGCTTGACACTGGCGACTGAGCCCTGCTATCATAGCCCTGTACTCACCCGCCCAGACGACCTCAGGAGGCCTGAATGTCCAACGAGATTCAACTGACGGATGACACATTCGAGAAGGAAGTCATGCAGAGCCAGCAACCCGTTTTGGTGGACTTTTGGGCTCCTTGGTGCGGACCCTGCCGGATGCTCGGCCCCATAGTGGATGAGCTGGCCAAAGAATACGCGGGCAAGGTCAAAGTCGCGAAAATGAACACGGACGAGAACCCGAACATGGCGTCCAAATTCAATATCATGGCCATCCCCGCAATACTGTTCTTCAAGAGCGGGCGCTTGGAGCAGCAGCTCGTCGGCGTGCATTCGAAAGCCGACATCAAGAAGTTGCTGGACCAGATCGTCGCTTAGTGGGCCGCGATCGCCGTTTTTTTCTTCGTCTTCCCCTGGCCGTGTCTTTGGCGTTGGTTTGCGCGTGCGGCGGTCCCTCGGCGTCGGTCCCGGTGGGGAGTCAGGCCCCGGAGTTCGAGCTGCCGGACGTCTCCGGACGCACCGTGCGCCTGGGAGACCTGAAGGGGAAGGTCGTGCTCCTGGACTTCTGGGCGACTTACTGCGACTCCTGCCGGGAGTCGGTCGGCGCGCTCAAGCAGATACGGAAGGAATATAAGGATAAGGGGTTCGAACTCGTGGGCATCAGCTTGGACGCCGCCCCGGAGCAGGTGGCGGAGTTCATCAAGGAAGAAGGCGTGGATTACCCGGTCCTCGTCGATTCCGATTTGGTCGTGTCCCAGGCTTACGGCGTGCGGGGGCTTCCCGTGACCATGCTCCTGGACCGCAGCGGCGTGGTCCGAGGACGCTGGCTCGGCTTCGATTCCACACTCCCCGGGGAGATCCGGACTCTGATAGATTCCATCGGCAAGACGCTTTGAAGAAAGAGAGTCTGTACCTCATCGACGCCCACGCGTATCTGCACCGGGCCTACCACGCCCTGCCTCCACTTTCGACCAAGAGCGGGGAGCCGGTCGGCGCGCTCTACGGGTTCGCTCGCCTTCTGCTCTCCTTGTCCAAACGCGAGAAACCTTGCTATATGGCCGTTTGCTTCGATTCGCCCGGGCCGACCTTCCGCCACCAGGCCTTCACGGACTACAAGGCGACTCGGAAGGAGATCGACGAGGCCCTCAAAAGCCAGCTCGCCCGCGCGGAGGAATTGGTCCGCGCGATGAACATCCCGACGGTCCGCGCGCCCGGCTACGAGGCGGACGATCTCCTCGCCACGCTGGCGCGGCGCGGCGAAACGCAGGACCTTGACGTGGTCATCGTGAGCGGGGACAAGGACACCCTCCAGTTGGTGGACGGCTCCGTTCGCGTGCTCAACGAGGCCAAGGGTCTGCTTTACGACGAGGGGAAGGTCGTCGAGCGCTACAAGGTCTCGCCCGGGCAGTTCGCGGATTACCTGGCCATACTCGGCGACGCCTCGGACAATGTGCCGGGAGTCCCCGGCATCGGGGAGGTGGGCGCTGCCAAGCTCCTGGTCCGCTTCAAGACCCTGGACGCTCTCCTCGACGCGGCGCGTTCCGGCCATAAGGACGTCCCGCCCAAGGCGGCCAAGGCCCTGGTCGAGAACGAGGCGAAGCTGCGCTTGAGCCGCGAGCTCGTGGGGCTCAGGTTCGACGCGCCGGTTTCCGTGGAGCCCAAAGAGTGCCGATATTCCATCGAGTCTTCGGAGAAGCTCGTCGAGCTCTTCAGCCGGTTCGAGTTCAAGAGTCTGTTGCGGGAGCTCGGAGCCTCAGGAAGCTCCGTCCCCGAAGCGCAGATGTCTGCCTCTCGCGTAGGGGGGGGGTCCGACGGGACGGAGCCGGCTCCGGCTTCGATGGAGTCCCGGGTCGTGACTCCGGCCGAGTTCCTCAAGGCTTCCCGCAAGGCGAAAGGGCTGGCGTTATGGGTCGGAAGGCAGGCCCAGGAGGAGCTCCTCCATCCGGCCGGTCCGGTCGTGGCTCTGGCCCTCGAGGACGGCCGGTCCTCGGTCTTCGCGGACCAGGACTTCGAGAAGCATAAGGCAGCCCTGTCCGAGCTCCTTTCCTCCGAGGGCATCCCCAAGATCGGGCATGACCTGAAAGCCTGCCAGAGTCTTTTGGCCGGCATCCGCATCGCCGGAACCGTTGACGACACCCTTCTCGCCGCCTATTGCCTGGATCCGTCGCGGGGGACATATCCTCTTGCGCGGGTCTGTGAGGAATACGCGGGCCTGGAGCTCCTCTCCGGGTCCGGCCAGGCCGCGGCTCTTTGGCCTCTTCGCGCCGCCCTCCTCGAGAAGCTCCGCTCCAGGGGCCTGGAGAAGCTCTACCGGGACGTGGAGATGCCGTTCTGGGAAGTCCTGGCCTGCATGGAGGCCGAGGGCATCGCTCTGGACGCCCCCTATCTGCGTGAGCTGGGCAAGGAGTTCTCGCAGGGAGCCGAGAACCTCCGGCGGGAGATCGACGACTTGGCCGGCTTCACCCTCAACCCGAACTCGCCCAAGCAGCTGGCCGAGCTCTTTTTCGAGAAGCTCGGCCTCCCCGTCATCCATAAGACGAAGAAGGGCGGGCGTTCCACGGACGAGGAGGCGCTCACAGCGCTGGCCGCCCGGCACCCGATCCCGGCGAAGATCCTGGCGTATCGCGAGCTGGCCAAACTCCGGAGCACCTACGTGGACGCACTGCTCGAGCGCATGGATACCGCTTCCGGACGCGTGCGCACCACTTTCAATCAGGCCGGCACGGCTACGGGCCGGCTTTCCAGCGCGGATCCCAATCTGCAGAACATCCCGGTGCGGACTCCGCACGGCCGCAAGATCCGCCGCGCCTTCGTGGCCGGCAAGGGACAGGCGCTCCTCTCGGCCGACTATTCCCAGATCGACCTGAGGGTCCTGGCCCACCTCTCCGGAGACCCGGCGTTGGTCGAGTCCTTCGAGAAGGGCGAGGATGTGCACCTCAGGACCGCCTCCGAAGTCTTCGGAGTCCCGCCGGAGAAGGTGGAGCCTGAGATGCGGCGGCAGGCCAAGGCGGTCAACTTCGGCATCGTGTACGGCCAGAGCGCGCACGGCTTGAGTCAGGGACTGGGCATACCGCGCGGCGAAGCCGCGGGGATCATCGAACGCTACTTCGCGCGCTACAACAAGGTCGAAGCCTTCATCCGGGAGACTCTAGAGGCGGCCAGGCGGGACGGCTATGTGAAGACCCTGCTGGGGCGGATCCGCTACCTGCCGGAGATCGCTTCAAAGAACATGCGGGAGCGCACCGCCAGCGAGCGGATCGCGGTCAACACCCCCATCCAGGGAGGGTCCGCGGACATCATCAAGGCGGCCATGCTGAACATCCACGGCAAGCTCTCCAAGGATTGGCCGCGCGCGCGCATGCTGCTGCAGGTCCATGACGAGCTTATCTTCGAGGTCCCGGAAGCAGAGGTCAAGGCTTTCGGCGAGTGGGTGCGCCGCGAGATGGAGACGGCGTTCCGGCTCCGGGTCCCGGTGCGGGTCAGCGTGTCGGCCGGGCCGAATTGGGACGAGATGGAGGACCTGGACTGATGGCCAGGGTATTCGAGCACGGTCCGATCCGGTTCGGCGTCATGCCGCCCGTCCTCAAGTCTCTGATGGTGGCGAACGTCGTCCTATTCCTGCTGGCCGGGGTCGTGGGGCCCGAGTTCCTCCTGACTTTCGGGCTCGTCCCCGCCCAGGTCACGGGACATCGATGGGTGTGGCAGCTGTTCACGTACTTCTTCGTGCACAGGGGATTCTTTCACCTGCTCTTCAATCTCTTCGCGCTCTGGATGTTCGGCGTCCCGGTGGAGGCCCAGTGGGGACCCCGGGAGTTCTTTAAGTTCTACATGGTCTGCGGAGTCGGGGCCGGCCTTATGAATCTCGCCCTGACGCCGAACTCGATGCTCCCCATCATCGGCGCCTCGGGGGCGGTCTACGGGCTGATGGTGGCGTTCGGCATGCTCTATCCGGACGCAGTCGTCTATCTCTATTTCCTTTTCCCGGTGAAGGCGTGGCACATGGTCGTTCTCTTCGCTCTCCTGGAGCTCATGGCCGGCGCGTCGGGCGGCAGCCCGGCCGTGGCGAACTTCGCCCACCTCGGCGGGATGGCGGTGGGCTACGTCTACATCCGTTGGTGGTGGGTCTGGAGCCTGAAATTCCGGGCGCTTCTCGGCGGCTTGACGCGCGAGCGGCCCGAGCCCCCGGTCCCTCCCACGGCCCGGATGAAACGCCAGGCGGTACGCCGGACGGCCCCGGTCGAGAACGCCGGCGACGAAATGGCGGAGATCGACCGCATCCTGGACAAGATCCTGGACCATGGAGAGTCATCGTTGACCGAGAGCGAGCGGGACATCCTTCGCCGGCACGGCAAGCGAGGCACGCAAGGACATGCCTAGCGCCCTGCGCGTGGCGTTGACCGGGGGCATCGGCGCGGGCAAGAGCGAAGCCCTGGCGGCGTTCCGCGACAGCGGGGCGCAGACGCTGTGTCTCGATACCGTGGCGCGGGAGCTTTCGGGACCCGGCGGTCCGGTGACCCGGGCGGTCTCGCGCGCCTTCGGCCCCGGGATGCTCGGACCCGACGGCGGGCTGGACCGAACGGCCGTGGCCAAAATGGCGTTTTCCGATGCTCGCGCCAGGCGCAGGCTTGAGCGGGCCGCGCATCCGCCCATCCTGCGCGAGATGCGCCTGCGCATGGAGCGCGCGAAGAAGCCGGTCCTGGTCGTGGACGTGCCGCTGCTCTTCGAGGCCGGCTTGCAGGGAGGATTCGATCTTGCTGTCCTTGTCGCGGCCCGGCGCGGGCTTCGCATCGGCCGGGTCGCTCGGAGGGGGGGGATGGACCGCGTCGAGCTCCTTCGCCGCATGAGGGCCCAGATGCCCCAGGAGCGCAAAGAGGCGCTGGCCGACGTAGTCCTGCGCAATGACGGGACGCGCGCGCAGCTGAGGCGCGCCGTCGCCGAGTACCAGAAGGCTTTCGAGCTGATCGCAGCGAGTCTCCGGCCACGGCCGGAAGCGAAACGGGGGAACCCATGAACGAAACCACGCAGAACACCCACGAGGCGGGAGAGGAAGCCGGGCGGGAACCGACCCGCGAGCCGGGACAGCGCAATCGGAAAGAGCCGGCGGAGGCGCCCGTCGCGACCAAACCCCAGACGCCGGAGACCCGGCAGTTGGACGTTTCGCAGCTGGCCAAGATGAAGATCGCGGAGCTCATGCGCATGGCGGAGGAGATGAAGCTGGAGGGCTTCTCCGGCCTGCGCAAGCAGGAGCTCATCGTGAAGATCCTGGAGGGGCAGGCGAAGCGCAACGGCACCATCTACGACCAAGGGGTGCTGGAGATCCTGCCTGACGGATTCGGGTTCCTGCGGTCTCCGGACTACAACTACCTGCCCGGCCCGGACGACATCTATGTCTCTCCGTCGCAAATCAAGAAGTTCGCGCTGCGCAAGGGCGACACCGTGGCGGGCTATGTCCGTCCCCCGAAGGAGGGGGAGCGGTTCTTCGCTTTGCTTCAGGTCGCGAGCGTGGACGGCACTCCCATCCAGGAGCTCAAGAACCGGCCCTTCTTCGACAATCTCACGCCGCTGCACCCCATCCAGCGCTTCACGCTCGAGACGGTACGGCAGGAGATCACCACCCGGTGCCTGGACCTCGTCTCGCCGATCGGCAAGGGGCAGCGCGCGCTCATCGTCGCGGCCCCGAAGACCGGCAAGACCATCATGCTGCAGAAGATCGCGAACGCGATCGCGGCGAACAATCCCGAGGTCGTGCTCCTCATCCTCCTCATCGACGAGCGGCCCGAGGAGGTCACCGACATGCAGCGCAACGTCAAGGGGGAGGTCATCGCCTCCACCTTCGACGAGCCCGCGGACCGGCATACGCAGGTCGCCGAGATGGTCCTGGAGAAGGCCAAGCGGCTCGTGGAGCTCGGCAAGGACGTGGTCATCCTTCTGGACTCGATCACGCGACTGGCCCGGGCCTACAACACCATCGCGCCCTCCTCGGGGCGCGTGCTTTCCGGCGGTCTGGAGGCCACCTCGCTCCAGAGGCCGAAGCGCTTCCTGGGCGCGGCTAGGAAGATCGAGGAGGGCGGGAGCTTGACGATCGTGGCCACGGCGCTCGTGGAGACGGGCAGCCGCATGGACGAGGTCATCTTCGAGGAGTTCAAGGGGACGGGCAACTCGGAGGTGGTCCTGGATCGCAAGCTCGCGGACCGGCGCATGTTCCCCTCCGTCGAGATCAACCGCTCGGGGACCCGCAAGGAGGAGCTGCTCCTCTCGGAGGACGAGCTCAACAAGGTGTGGATCCTCAGGAAGGTGCTCTCGCCGCTGAGCTCCATCGACGCCATGCAGCTGCTGTCGGACAAGCTGCTCGCGACGAAGTCGAACAAGGACTTCCTGAAGTCCATGGAGATCTCCAGCATGGACTGACCGCTCGTCGGCGGATTTGGTATAATCACTATTCGAGGAGTTTTCTATGAAACCAGGCATCCATCCGAATTACTACAACTCGAACGTGCGATGCGCGTGCGGGAACACTTTCGTCACCCGGTCGACGCTCAAGGAGATCAAGCTGGAGATCTGCTCCGCGTGCCACCCGTTCTATACGGGCAAGCAGCGTCTGGTGGACACGGCGGGACGCGTCGAACGCTTCTCGAAGCGCTTCGCGAAGACCGGCGGCGAGACGGTGCGGCGCGCGCCCAAGACCGACGTCAAGAAGATCGAATCCTTGGCCGGCAGCGCGATCGTCAAGAGGAGCAAGGTGCTCTCCAGCGCTCCCACGACCGCGGACGCCGAGAAGCCGAAGGGGAAGGGGAAGTCGAAGGCCAAGAAGACTGCTTCTCCGGCTGCGCCGGCCGCTGACAAGGCTTAGCAGGAAGCTCTGAGACTAGCGGGAGGGACGCTGTCCCTCCCGCTTGTACTTTATGGGGCTGCTCGAAGACATCGAACGCGAGAACGCGCAGATCGAGGCGAAGCTCTCCTCGGCCGAGCCTCCGGCGCCCGGAGAGCTCAAGGCCCTCACCAAGCGGCACGCGGAGCTAGCGCCTCTCATGGAGCTCGCCCGCAAGCTCCGGCAGGTCGAGAGCGAGTTGTCCGGCGCCCAAGCCCTGGCGGATTCCCAGGACCCGGCCATGCGCGAGATGGCCCAGTCCGAGATCCAATCCTTGACGGCCCGGAAGGAAGAGCTCGAACAGGCCATCCGGCTCGGCCTGCTGCCCAAGGACCCCGATGAGAGCAAGGACGTGTTCCTCGAGGTCCGTTCCGGGGCGGGCGGCGAGGAGGCGGCTCTCTTCGCGGCGGAGCTCGTGCGCATGTACACGCGCTTCGCGGAGACGCGCGGCTGGCGGGTGGATACGGTCGAGTACTCCCGCACGGGACTCAAAGGGGCCAAGCTCGCGGTCCTCAACATCCGGGGGGAGAAGGTATTCTCCTGGCTGAGGTTCGAGGGAGGGGTCCACCGGGTGCAGCGGGTGCCACAGACCGAGGCCTCGGGCCGCATCCACACCTCCACCGTCACCGTGGCGGTGATGCCGGAGATGGAGGTCGACGAGGTCGAGATCAATCCCAAGGACCTGCGCATCGATACCTACCGCGCCGGCGGGGCCGGGGGCCAGAACGTCAACAAGGTGGAGACGGCGGTGCGCATCACGCACATCCCATCCGGGTTCGTCATCGCCTGCCAGGAGGAGCGCTCTCAGGGGCAGAACAGGGCCCGGGCCATGGCCATGCTGCGGGCGCGCCTGGCGGAGAAGTTCCGCGCCGATGCCACGACCGCGCACGCCGCGGACCGGCGCAGGCAGGTCGGGACCGGGGACCGGTCCGAGAAGATCCGGACCTACAATTTCCCGCAGAACCGGGTGACGGATCACCGGCTCGAGCAGTCCTGGCACAACCTTCCCGCCATCCTCGACGGTGAGCTCGGCCCGGTCCTCGAGGCTCTCCGGCGCGAGGAGCAGCGCCTGCTCCTCGGCGAGGGCGGGACCCCGGCCGCATGAAGACGTGCGCCAACGTCCGGGAGTATCTCGAGGCCGGCACGGAGTTCCTGCGTTCACGGAAGGTCCCGGAGGCCGCCGCTAACGCGGAGTTCATCATGGCGTCCATCCTGGAGTGCGGACGCGCCGGGGTCCACGCCGATGCGGGACGCGCGCTGAACGCGAAGCAGTCCCACCATTTTTGGTTCCTGCTCAAAGAGCGGGCCCGGCGCGTTCCTCTGGCTTATGTCCTGGGTACCCAGCCTTTCTGCGGCATCGAGATCAAGGTCTCCCCGGCCGTGCTCGTTCCGCGGCCGGAGACCGAAAGCCTCGTGGAGTTCGCCGCTGAGACCGCCCGTACGCGCTTCTCCGGAGAAAACGTGCATATCGCGGAACTGGGCACGGGCTCCGGCTGCATCGCCGTGGCTTTAGCCAAAGCCCTTCCGGAGGCGATGATCGTCGCGACGGAGATCAGCCCCGGAGCCTTGCGCATCGCGGAGGAGAACATCCTGGCGCACCGTGTGGACAGGCAAGTGCGGCTCATCCGGGAGGACCTCTTCAAGGGCGGGGACCGGCCCTCTCCCTGGGCGCACATGCTGGTGTCGAACCCGCCTTATGTCCCGTCCGCGGAGATCGCGAAGCTCGCCGCGGAGGTGAAGGCGGAGCCGGTCCTCGCCTTGGACGGGGGCAAGGACGGCCTGGAGGTCATACGCGTCATCGTGGCGCAGGCTCCGCGCCTGCTGCGCCCCGGAGGCTGGATCCTGCTGGAGTTCGGCGACGGACAGGCGCAGCGCGTGCGCGCGGTCCTGGAGAAGGGGGGGTTCGAGGCCGTGGAGGTGCGCAACGACCTCATGGGCAAGGAGCGGGTGGCGGCGGCCCGGTTCGGGATGGTAAGATTCCCCCATGGATAAGTTCGTCGTCAACGGCGGGCGGAAGCTGCGCGGCAGGGTCCGCGTGAACGGCTCTAAGAATGCCGCGCTCCCCATCCTCATCGCGACCCTGCTGACGGACGAAGCCTGCGTGGTGGACAACGTCCCCCGCCTGCGCGATATCCGGACCACGGTGCGCCTGCTCGAGATATTGGGGAAGCGCGTGACCGCGCGGGGGCGCGCCCTCATCGTGGAGCCGGCAAAGCCCCTGTGCTACCGTGCTCCCTACGACGTCGTCAAGGAGATGCGGGCTTCCGTACTCGTGGCCGGCCCGCTCCTGGCCAGACTCGGCCGCGCCCGGGTCCCTCTGCCGGGCGGGTGCGCCATCGGGCTCAGGCCGGTGGACATCCATGTGGACTGCTTCAAGGCTTTCGGCGCGGCATGCCGCAACGAGGGCGGGGATCTGGTCCTGAACGGCCGCAGACTGCATCCGGCGCGCATCCGCCTGCGCTTCCCGAGCGTGGGGGCCACGGAGAACGCGCTCATGACCGCCGCGCTCCTGGAGGGGAGCACGTTCATCGAGAACGCGGCGCGCGAGCCCGAGATCGCGGACCTGGCGGATTTCCTCTGCGAGATGGGGGCCCGCGTGTCCGGAGCCGGGACCTCCCGGATCCGGGTCGAGGGCCGCCGGCGCCTGCGCGGGACGCGCCACCGGGTCATCCCGGACCGGCTCGAGGCGGGGACGCTCCTGCTCGCCTGCGCCGCGGCGGGAGGAGCGGTCACGCTCCTCGGCGCGGAGCCCGGGCATCTTTCCGCCCTGCTCAAGGCCCTGGCCAGGACCGGAGCCGTGGTGCGCGCGGGCCCCGAGGGCCTGCGCATCGAGGCGCGCGGGCGGCCGACGGCGGTCTCGGTCACGACGGAGCCGCATCCGGGCTTCCCGACCGACCTGCAGCCGTTGTGGATGGCGTACATGACTCTGGCTCGAGGCAGCTCCCGCATCCGCGAGGACATCTTCGAGAGGCGCTTCCTGCACGCGGCCGAGCTCGCCCGTCTCGGCGCGCGCGTCTCCTTCCATGGGAGCGCGGTCACGGTGACGGGAGTCCCTTCACTGCAGGGTGCCGGGATCATGGCCTCGGACATCCGCGCGGGCGCGGCGTTGGTCGTGGCGGCCTTGGCCGCCCAAGGGCGGACCGAGATACACCGCATCTACCACATCGACCGGGGCTACGAGTCCTTGGAGCGCAAGCTGCGTCGTTTGGGAGCCAGGATCCGGCGGGCGCGATGACGTACCGGCAGGCGCTGTGCCTCCTTGAGGAACGGCAGGAGGTGCGCTGGAAGCTGGGCTTGAGCCGCATCCGGGGACTCCTGCGCGCCCTGGGCGATCCCCAGGACGCGGCCCCCGCGATCCATGTCGCGGGGACGAACGGCAAAGGCGGACTCTGCGCCATGCTGGAGGCCATCCTGCGTTCGGCCGGGTATCGCGTGGGGCTCTACACCTCCCCGCACCTGGTCCGGCCCACGGAACGGATCCGCTTCGACGGCCGCGAGATCAGCCCGGGGGATTTCGGCCGCTTGGTCGGGACGGCCCAAAAGGCCGAGACGGGAGAGGCCAGCTTCTTCGAGCTGCTGACCGCCGCCGCGTTCTTGTACTTCCGCGAGCGGGGGGCGGACATCGCCGTCATCGAAGTGGGGATGGGCGGCCGCCTGGACGCTACGAACGTGCTGCGCAAGCCTTTGCTCACCGCCATCCCGTCCATCGGCTTCGATCACACCACGCACCTGGGAACGACCTTGAGCGCCATCGCGAGAGAGAAGGCCGGTATACTCAAAGCCGGCTCTCTTTGCCTCTGCGGGGACCTGCCGCCGGAGGCGGCGGGCGTGATCAGGCGTCGGGCCAGGGCCGTCGGGTGTCCGGTCGAGTTCGTGCGCAGGGGGCTGCGCAGCGTCCAATCGATCTGGGAGGAGGGCCGCCAAGAGCTGGCGGATGGGGGCCGCGGGCTCTTATCCTTGCCTCTACTCGGCGATGCGGCCGTGCGCAACGCGTCCATCGCCCGCCGGGCGGCGGAGCGCCTGCGCGTCCCCGAGGATGCCGTCCGGAGGGGTCTGTCCGGGTTCCGGTGGCCGGGACGCTTCCAGGTCCTCCGGACGCGGGGACGGACGCTCATCCTGGACGGCGCGCACAATCCTCCGGCCTTGGAGGCGTTCGTCTCCACATGGAGGAAGAGCCCTTGGCATCGGGGGGACGCGGTCTTCATGGTCGGATGCCTGCAGGACAAGGACTGCGGCGGGCTGGTGCGCATCCTCTCCCGCGCGGCTCGGAAAGTCATCCTGGCGCGGCCCGATTCGCCCAGGGCCTTGGACCCGGCCGCGCTGGCTCCCTTGTTCGAGCGCGAAGGCGTCCGCGTGCTCGGCGTCGAGCGGAGCGCGGACCGGGCCCTGGCCGCCTGGGTCCGCACGGGAGCCCCCGTGGGAGCGGTCTGCGGCTCTCTCTATCTCGTGGGGAACGTGCTGAAGTCACTGGAGAATCCATGAGGCGGGACATCGGCCTGGGAGTGGACGTGGGCGGGACCTTCGCGAAGATGGTCCTGGTCGACGGCAGGGGGCGCGTCCTTCTGCAGGGACGGATCCCCTCTTCGCCCGAGAAGGGGCCCGAGCGGTTCGTCGCCCGCCTGGCGAGGTCGATCCGGGAGTTCGAGCGCCGCTCCCCCCGGAGGCCGGGCACGGCGTGCCTGGCCGTAGCCGGGGACGTGGACCCGGCTGCGGGATGCGTGAGGCGTTCTCCCAATCTCCCGGCTTTCGAGGGCTTCCCGCTGCGCGACGCGCTGACCGGAGCCTTGGAGCGGCCGGTGTGCATGCACAACGACGCCAACATGGCGGCATGGGGGGCCTACGCGCTGGAGCTCGGCCGCCGCTACGACGACGTGGTCACCCTCACGCTGGGGACCGGCGTGGGCGGAGGGGTCGTCCTGGGCGGGCGGCTGCACACGGGAGCCACCGGGTCGGCCGGCGAGGCCGGGCACATGCGCGTCGTCTTCGGCGGGGAGACCTGCGGCTGCGGGGCCAAAGGGTGCCTGGAAGCCTACGCTGGCAAGTACGGCATACTGCGTTTGGCGGCGGCGGCGGGCCTCAAGCCCAGGGATCCCGCCGCGCTTGCCGAGGCCGCGGCGGCCGGAGACCGCGCGGCCCGGGCGGTGTGGCTGCGCGTAGGCGAGGCTCTCGGCGTCGGCATCGTGAACCTTGTCTATCTGCTCAACCCGGAGGCCGTGGTCATCACCGGCGGCATCTCCGCGGCGGGCCGGCATTTCATCGGGCCGATCCGGCGCGCCTTGTCCCAGGAGTCCTTCCGCGCGGCCTTCGACCGCGTGCATGTGCATCTGGCAAAGCGCGCGGAGCTGGGCGTGCTCGGCGCGGCCCTCTACTCCCTGGAACCTTGAAGACACTGATACTGCTGCTGGGATCGGTCATGAGCGCGGCGGCTCAGCAGCCGCAGCAGCTCCCGGACTATCCCCTTCCCGTGGCCTCCTCCACGGACGCGGTCTCCTATTCTGCGGACCACTTCGAATACACGGGGAGCTCCACCGGAGCCGACGCGCAGATGCAGCTGCGCGGCAATGTGGAGGTCAAGGACAGCTCCTGGACCCTGCGCGCCCAGGAGCTGGAGCTCGACCTCGTGGCGCGGGAGGCCAAGGCCCGGAAGGGATTCGAGATCGACGACGGCATCGACCGGCTTTACGGGGATCGGGGCGACTTCGACCTCGTCCGGCGGACCGGGCACGTGCTGGATGTGCGCTCGGAGTACTCGCCCTGGCGCATCTGGGCCCAGGAGGCCGAACTCGACGAGAGCAGGCACGCGACCTTCCGTCACGCGGTCTTCACGAGCTGCGACGAGGATCCCCCGCACTACTTCTTCCGCGCCAGCCGGGTCCACGTCGAGAGGAAGCGCTGGCTCTACGCCATGAACGTGCGCGTGCATCTGGGTCCGGTGCCGGTCTTCTACAGCCCCTTCTTGTGGAAGTCGCTCAAGCCCGAGCGGCTCATCAAGACGCGTATGAGCTTCAGCTATGACCGGCGCAACGGGGGAGGCGCGCGCTCGACCACGGGCTTCCAGCCCCTGCCGTGGCTGGGCGGCAAGCTGTTCCTCGACTACTATACGAGCCAGGGTCTGGCGTCCGGCGGCGAGCTGATCACGGGCGTGTCCGAGGACGCCAAGGGGGGTTTCTACGGCTACCGCATCCGCGAGGATTCACCCGTCCGGGAGCGCTGGATGGTGCTGGGGAACTACTATCAGACGCTGGGCTCGAGCTTCTCGGTGCAGGGCCGCATGCAGGCGCAGGCGGACCCGGAGGTCAACAACCACTACGTGCGCTCGAACGCGTTCCGGGTGACTTCCGAGCTGGTCAACGGGGCCGCCCTCGTCCGCAGGACCGACCTCACCACCACGCGGCTGTCCGTATCGCGCGACGATACCAGCGACGCCACCCGTGAGCGCTTCGTGAAGGTCAGCGAGAGCCTCCCGCGCCTGGACTTCAACACCGCGCCCATAGCCTTGCGCCGCGTTCCCCTGCTGTTCAACGTTTCCGCGTTCGCGGACAACAAGCTGGAGCGGGCCGTGGGCTTCGCCAAGCGCTCGGCCGGGGCCCGCGCCGATGTCACGCAGACGTTGCGGCTGCGCAAGGGTCTGAGCTTCACGCCCAGGGCGGCCTTCCGCGAGGTCTACGAGAGCCGGACCGAGGCATGGACGAGCTTCCACAGCACACGCACCTACCGCGACACGTTCACGGGCTACTACGAGTTCGGCACCAACCTCCGGACCGCCTCTCCCATCGGGGATTGGGACGTCGGCTACGCCTTCGAGCGCCGGATGAAGCCCGGCTGCTTCCAGGACGATGCCGGAGGCATGGACTACGGGGTGGAGCGCAACCTCGTGACCCTGCAGGACACCATCCGTCCGACCCGGAGCACTCTGTTCCGCCTGAGCAGCGGCTATACCCTGCGCCGCTTCCGGGACTACACCCTTGGCCTGCGCAGCAGGGTGGAGCCCATCGTCGGGGACGTGACGCTCACCCCGGGGCGAGGCTGGTCCTTGTCCGGCCGCGCGGTCCATGACCTGGATGTCGGCAACCTGCACACCATCGTACAGGCCGAGCGCGGGGACCGGGAGGATGATTTTCTGGCCTTCAGTCTGGGGCACAGCCGGGACAAGGCGGATATGTACATCGGGGCGATCGAGGCCGGCTGGTCCCCCGAGGGCTCGGGAGTCCTCCTGCAGGGCGCCGTGCGGTCCCTGGCCCGCACTCCCGGGGGGACGGACCTGCGCGGTTTCCAGGTCTACGAGAAGGAGCTGTCCATCACCCGGGATTTCCACGACTTCCACACCCGGGTGCTGGTGCGCTTCCGGCCGGGCGGGGTCAAGGAGGTCCTCTTCAAGGTGAACCTCCTGGCCGAGCGCAAGAAGGAGCCGACCAAACGCGTGGATTGGTCCAAGGTGTGGTTCCCTTGGCGCAAGGGGCGGGCGGACGACGAGGACGATAGAGAATAGTTGTTATAATTGGCCATGCGTCGGCTGCTGGCAGCCGTCTTCTCTGCGGCCCTTCTAGGCGGCTGCGCCCTTCCCCAGCCCGCGGGGGACGACGTGGTCACCGGCAGCGGGGCGGGCATCCGCGCGGACCGCGAGACCTTCAGCCCCATGGATTCCTCCGTCGTGGGCATCGGCCTGACCCCGGTCTATACCCCTGGCAAGTCGTACAAGCCCGTGGAGTACCAGTGGCGCACGAACTACGGCTACTTCACGGCTTGGGGCAAGGACGAAGAGGAGCTCCGCGAACTCGGCCCGGACGTGCGCCGGGAAGGCGGGCGGATCTATTGGACCTACGACCCCGTGGACATAGACCAGAAAAAGCCCCCTGTCGAGATACTCCTCAGGGTCCGGGAAAAGAACACGCAGAACGTCCTGGGGGAGGCCAGTATGCGCCTGGAATGGACTGACCGCGACACGGCGGTGGTCAAGCGCCGGAAGTGATGCCCCCGCTGCGGGTCCTGCTGGTCGACGCTTACGTCTTCCACCGGAACCCGCTCTCCCTCGCCTTCCTCAAAGCTTACGCCGACGCCAAGCTCGACCGCAGGGTGGAGATACGCATCCTCTCGGCCTGCGTGGCGGACGAACGCATGGGCGCAAGCGTCGTCGCGCGCGCGATCGCGGACTTCCGCCCCGCGGTGCTCGGCTTCTCGTGCTACCTGTGGAACGTGGAGCCTGTAGTCGGGCTCGCCAGGAGATTCCGCCGGAAGTGCCGGGTGGTCCTGGGCGGACCTGAGGCCAACGGGACGGGAGGAGCGGAACTGCTCCGGCGCTCGGGCGCCCACGCCGTGGTCGTGGGCGAGGGAGAGGCCGCGTTCGCGGAACTCTTGGAGCGCGCCCTTAGGGGCAAGCATTGGGAGGGGACTCCGGGTACGGTCAACGCTCCGGCCAGGGGCCTCCTTCCGGACATCGACGCCATCCCGTCCCCGTACCTGAGCGGGAGCATCGATCTGGGCGATGAGGAGTTCCTGGCTTTCGAGACTCAACGGGGATGCCCCTTCCGTTGTGCCTTCTGCACCTGGACCACGCACGGAGGCGTCCGGACCTACGCGGTCCCGCGCCTGGCCAAGGAGCTCGGGTACATTGCGGCGCAGACGAGCGCTAAGTTCATGTTCCTCGCGGACGCGGACCTCTTCCGCGATCCCGGCCGGGCCATGAAGGTGCTCAAGCTCCTGCGCGCTCTGCCGGGTCGTTCCCTGGAGCTGATCGAAGTCCAGACCGCCCTGCACCACTGGAGCGACGCGCTCATGCGGGAGTGCGACTTCGAGGGTCTGGCGGTCGCGGTCGGGGTCGAGAGCATCAACCCGAAGGCTCTCAAGCTCGCGGGAAGGCCGGACCATACCCGCCTCATCGAGGAGAAGATAGTCCGCTTCAGGAAGCTCGCGCCCAAGGCGCAGCTGTGGCTCCAGATCATCTGCCCTTTGCCCGGCGATACCTTGGCGGACTGCAAGAGGCTCATCGATTGGGCGTGGAGGCAGCAGCCTGACGCCATCATGTTCTTCCGATTGGTCGTCCTGCCCGGTTCCCGCTTCTCCGCCGAGGCGAAGAGCTTCGGCATCGAGAGGATGCCCAGAGCCCCCCATTTCGTGATCCGGACGCGGGAATGCGGGAGGAAGGACGTGGCGGAGCTGAACCAGCTCATGTTCTGGCTCGACGCCTGCTACCGCGACCGTCGGCTCCGCGAGGCCTTGACCGATGCCGCGCGTGGAGGGAGCGTCGTCGAGGCGTTCGAAGCCTTCATGAGGGGCAAGGCGTTTTTCGGCCGCGTATGGGCGAGGTCCAAGAAGGACTACGACGCGGGGAGGCTCTTCGCTCCCAGGCGCACATGCCTGGCGCAGGAGGTCGCGGACCGGCTCCTTAGAGCGCTTTCTTCAAGTTCTCGATCTTCCGGAAAGTCTCCATCGGCACGCCCTTGGCGAAGAATGGGACATTGAAGCTGTTGAGGTCCCGCCAGGACCGCGGGTCCCTCCTGCCGAACGGCAGCCCTCGCCTCTGCATCCAGCGGGGCAGCTGGAACCGCTCCGCAGTGAAGTCCTTGAGCTCCTCCGCATAGCCGGCCGCGAAGAGCATGGTCTGCCGGAGGTCTTCCTCCCGCTGCGAAGGATAGTTGAGGATGAAGAGGAACACGCCGATGCCCGCGGCGGACAGGGTCCGGATGTTTCGCTCCAGGACCTCGAGCCGGATCCCCTTGTCGAGCCTTCTGAGCTCGGCCGCGTTCACGGTCTCCAGCCCGATGTAGAGGGCCTCGCACCCGCTCCGGCGCAGGAGCGCCGCGGTCCCGGGGGTGTATTCCGGGCTCGAGCGCGCCAGGGCGTTCCAACGGACCTTGACTCTCTTGCGGAGCAGGCCTTTGGCGAGCCCGCGCATCACGTCCAGAGGGGCCGAAAGGTCCGCCAGGTCGACGACGTCCGGCTTGTGCCGCCGGACCAGGGCGGCGATCTCGGAGACCACCTTCTCGACGCGTTTCGAGCGCGGCTGGTTGTCGGGCATCACGTGGAAGCAGAACTTGCACCGTCCCCATTCACAGCCGCGCGTAGTCTGGTAGGGCAGGGCCCGCTCGGAATAAAGGCTGAAGTCCAGGTCATCGAATTCCGGCGGAGGTATCTCATCCAGGGGGATCGGAGCGGCGGGTTCAGTCAGGAGGACCCTGCCGCGCACCCGGCGTGCCAGACCCGGGACCGCATCCGCCCCCGCCTTGAGGAGGGACTCCAGGGGGGACTCCCCGGAGAAGCCGACCGCGTAGTCCACGAGGTCGAAGAGCCCGGCCCAGCGGGGCAAGACGGGCCAGGAGGCGCTTACCCAGGGACCGCCGAACACGAGGGGCTTGCCCGGGAGATCCTCCCGGAGCCTGCGGCAGAAGAACAGGGCTGGGACCACCTGCGCCACCGAGAACAGGGAGAACCCCGCCATGCGGGCTTCCCGCGCGCACGGCCTGACATGGCGTTTGTAGAGGCTTTCGTAGATGGGGTGGGTCCCTCGGGCCGCGGCGAGGGCGTCCGTTATCTCATAGCGCTCGGCCCCGTGGTTCCAGACGCGTCTGTCCTCGATGAGGGGGGGCTGCCAGAACTTGAGGGGGTCGGCGTAGTCCCTGTTTGGGTTCCCAGTCCAGGGGCCGTTGCGGCGGAGGTCCTCGGAGCGCAGGATCGCGTTAAGGTCCTTCTGACCGGCGCGCAGCCCCTTGCGCCGGAGCCAGGCCACGAGCTGCGGCACGCCGAGCTCCGGTCTGCAGAAGGCCCGGTTCAGCGGAGGGGAGAAGAGTTGGATGTCGTTTTTGCTCAAGCTTTCTTCCGGCGAGTCAGGAGCTTCACGAGCTCCGCCTCGACCTGGCTCCGTCGGCGCCAGCCTTTCGGCGCCGCGCCCAATGCCCGGCCGAGGTCCTGGATGGCCTCCCGCACCCGCCCGAGCCTGAGCAGGACCCCGGCTTTGGCGCTCAGAGCGTCCGGGAGCATGACCGAGTCCTTGGCGCAGGCGCCCACGGCGCGTTCGTACGCGTCCAGCGCGGTCTTGAGATCCGTTTGAATGCTGGCGGCGGCTCCTTTGTTGATGAGCGAGTTCACGTCGGCCGGGTCCAGGCGCAGGGCCTGCTCGAAGAGGCGCAGGGCGGCCTCCGGGTTCTTGGCACCCAGGAAGCGTATGCCCTCGCGGTTGAGCCGGCAGAGCTCTTCTTTGCGGCGGCGCAGGGGGAGCTGCAGGGACGCGTCCACGCCTCCCGGCGCCGCCCATGGCGAGCCGGCGGCGGCCATGCGGGAAAGGCCCTGGAGCACCCCGGCTCCGTAGAATCGCACCGAGCACACGTAGCGGTCCTCGCTGTCCTCGGAGACGACGCGCAGGCCCTCGCGGTCCTGGGCCAGGCGGCCTTCCTTCAGGAGCTTGGAGAACTCGTCCGGGAAGGCGGCCTCGGGGTCTTTCTTGAAGGCGGCCTGGAAAGTCTCTCGGTCCACCGCCCCGGTATCCTCCAGCGCGTGGATGATGTGCGACCGCATCTCGCCTGCGGGGTCCAGCGCGGCGCCTGCGTACTGGGGAGGGACTCGCCGCAGGAGGGAGTCCACGTACGCGAAGCAGGGGCCGGTCTTGCCGTAGACGAGTCTTCCCCGCAGATGGGAATTGGCTCCCCATCCCAGGCCGAGGATGGACGCGTGGTGCTGCCAGGTGTCCGCCAGCTGGAGGTTGTTGTCCAGGGGGTCTGCGCGCCGCGAGGGACGGGTCTTGGCCAGGAGGTCGGCGGCCGCCCGCAGACTGTCCTTCGAGGACGCGTCGCCCGGCGTGCTGTAGTCGCACAGGAACAGGTCGTTCGGAGCGAGCTTGGAGGCGAAGTCCATGTCGCGTTTCACCGAGGCCGCGTCCTGTCCCTGCCGCCCGGCGACCAGGTCGATGACGATGCGGGGGATGCCGTGCTTGCGCAGCAAGCGCACTCCCTGGGCGAAGGCCTTGCGCCCGCGCTGCGACGCCTCGGAATCGTCTCCCGGGGACAGGCACGCGGCCACCCGGTCCACCTTCCCCCGGGCGAGGGCCCTGGCCTTCTCCGGGGTCAGCAGCGTGCAGTCGAGTTCGACCGAAGCCTGCTGGAGCGACTTGAGCGAAAAGCGGCTCCTGAGCCAGTCGAAGAGGTGCTTGAGCTCCTCGGGGGCGAGGCTGGAGAGGGCGCCGGAGCCCGCCCCGCCGATGTAGATCGTGCGCAGGCGCAGGCCTTTGGGCAGCTTGAGGAGCTCCGCCTCGCGCTCGAGGCTTTCGAGATACGGGTGGGTCTTCTTAGAGGGGAAGAAATCCTTGATGAGCGGGACCTCGGCCGGGACGTGGATGTAGAGTCCCACCGGCTCGTCCGCGTCCCTCCAGGTCTTGGACAGGGCTCCCACCGAGAGGGGCCTCCAGAGCTGCTTCGGCGGATAGACGAAGAACCCTTCCTGCGTCCACATGGGACTGCGGGTCGGCTTCCGGAAAAGCTTGCGGACTCCCTCCGGCTTCATGGGGACATTCTCGCAAATCCGATTGCGCTTGGGTCGGGCCGGCCGTTCGATGGGTTCGTAGAAGCGCTCAGCCGCATCCCCGGATGCCGCACGCAGTCCGTCCTTATGCTGCAGGAGGCGGCCTTCCTTCAGCAGGGCGGCGAACTCCGCCGGGAAGGCCGTTTCCGGGTCCTCGGCGAAGGCCTTGCGGAAGACCTCCCGGTCCACCGCGCCGGAGTTCTCCAGCACGTGTATGATGTGGGAGCGCATCTCTTTGCCGCGGTCGAGCGGAGCCCCGCGCAGCGGAGGGAAGGAGTTCCGTAGGAGGCAGTCCACAGCGCCGAAGCAGGAGCCCTCCTTGCAGTAGACGAGGCGGTCCCGCAGATGCGAGACGGCGCCCCAGCCCAGTCCGAGTACGGAGGCGCGATGCTGCAGGGTGTCCGCGAGCTGGAGGTTGTCGTCGGTCCGCCGGCCCTCCTTGACCACGAGTCCGCCCGGGCTGTAGTCGCACACGAACAGGTCGTCCGGAGCGAGCTTGGCGGCGAACTCCACATCGCGGCGGACCGAGGCCGCATCCTGCCCCTGCCGGCCGGCGACCAGGTCGATGACGATGCGGGAGATGCCGCTCTCACGAAGGAGCCCGATCCCCCGCGCGAACGCCTCCCGGCTTCCCGGGAGCATGCAGGCCGCGACCCGGTCGACCCGCCCTTTCGACAGGGCTTGCGTTTTGCGGGCGTCGAGGAGGGAGGCGTCGAGCTCCACCGTGCTCTGCTCGAGCGTTCGGAGGGAGAATCGGGCTCCGAGCTGATCGAAGAGCGCGCCGAGTTCCTCCGGGGCGAGCCCGGCCAGGGCCCCGGAGCCTCCGCCTCCGATGTAGAGCGTACGGAGGCGCAGGCCTCGAGGCAGCTCGAGGAATTCCGCCTCCCGCTCGAGGCTCTCCAGATACGGGTGGGAGCCTCTCGAGGGGATCAGGCCTTTGAGCAGGGAGACCTCGGCCGGGACATGGATGTACAGGCCGACCGGCTCCGAGCCCGCGCCGCGCCATCCCTTGACGACGGTCTCCAGAGCGAGTGGCCTCCAGGAGCCTTTGGGAGGGTAGGCGAAGAAGCCCTCTTCGGTCCACATGGAGGATCGAGAGTCGCGCATGGGTCAGCCCTTCCTGGATTCTCTCCCGAACTTGGATGACCAGATATAGATGAGCAGCGCCGGGAGCACGAAGAGGGCCACGCGCCACTCCACGGGTCTGAGCTCCACCGGGAACACGGGGTTGAAGATTGCCGCGATCAGGGCCAGGACGAACGCGAACTCCCAGTAGTTCCGGGAGGCCGCGAAATAGGCGCCGTAGAGGCAGCTCAGACCCACGGCCATGCGCGCGAGGGGCGCGAAGCTCTCCCGCGTCGCTTCGGACCCCCACAATAGGGCAAGGAGGACGAGCGTCGCGACCAGGAAGCCTCCGCCCACAAGCTTCAACCCCGCGTAGTCGGGCTCATCGATGGCCGCGCGGCGCCAGAACGCGGCCTTCGAGCGTGGCGGTCCCTTGCGGCCTCGCCAGAGGTCGAGCCAGGGCTCTGATTGACCAGGTCGAGGAGCCTCCGGCTCTTCGACCTCGTCGTCTCCGGGCTCGGGCGGGGGCGGCTCGCGGCGGCGGGCCCATTCCTCGGGCGGCGGCGGCTCCGCCTTGGGTTCGGGGCGGAGCTCGGCCAGCTCCTCCTTCGGGACCCGGCGCAGGGCTTCGTACGCCTCGTTGAGGGCGCGCATGCGGGCCTCGCAGCGGGCGCGCAGCTTTCCGCTGTGCCCGTACTTGTCCGGATGCCAGGCTTTGGCGAGCTCCCGGTAGGCCCGCTTGACGTCTTTGGGCGTGGCGCCGGGTTCGAGCCCGAGCTCCTTGAGGTAGTCCGCCAGGGAGGGCATGTCCTGAAAGCATAACAAACAGGGAACAATCATTTGAAACGCAATAGTCCCGATCCTTCGGATCGGGACAAATGGGCTGGGAGCAGGGTTTTGTATAATCGGGCTTCTCCGAGGGAGGTCGTATGGCGAAAGAACTCTGGATCGTGACCGGCGGGGCCGGCTTCATCGGGTCCCATATCGCCGAAGCCCTGGTGCGCCGCGGCAAGCGCGTGCGCATCGTCGACGATTTTTCGACGGGCAAGCGCGAGCACATCGCGCACCTGCTCGGCAAGGTGGAACTCCTGCGCGGGGACATCCGCTCCCCTGCCGTCTGCCGGAGGGCCGTTCGGAGAGCCGCCGTGGTCATCCACCAGGCCGCGATACGGTCCGTTCCCAAGTCCATGGACCGGCCGCTGCCCTCCCACGAGGTCAACGCCACCGGGACGCTCAACATGCTCGTGGCTTCCCGCGACGCCCGGGTCCGGCGCTTCGTCTACGCCTCATCCTCCTCGGTCTACGGCGACGCCGAGCGCTTCCCGCAGCGCGAGGAGCACCGGCCCCTGCCCGTGAGCCCGTACGCGGTGTCCAAGCTGTGCGGGGAGTGCTACTGCATCCAGTTCTCCAAGGGCATGGGCCTGGAGACGGTCTCTCTGCGCTACTTCAACGTCTTCGGGCCCCGGCAGGACCCGGAGTCCCTGTATTCGGCCGTCATCCCGAAGTTCATGGAATCCGCTTACCTGGGGCGGCCCCTGGAGATGCATTGGGACGGCCGGCAGTCGCGGGACTTCACGCATGTCGCGGACGTGGTGCAGGCGAATCTGCGGGCCGCGGTCGCGCGTCAGGGCGTGGGGGAGGCCTTCAATATCGCCAACGGGACGACGCATTCGCTCCTGGATCTCGTGCGCGTCATCGAAAGGATCCTGGGACGCAGGCTCGAGCTGCGCTTCCATCCCAAGAGGAAGGGGGACGTGCGCAAGACTTGGGCGGATATCTCCCGCGCCAAGCGGCTTCTGGGCTATAAGCCCTGCATGGGATTCGAGGAAGGGCTCCGGGACACCTGGCAGCACTTCGGAAAGGTCTACTTCAGCCGGAGGGGGGCGTGAAGCTGCTGGTGACCGGGGGGCTCGGCTTCATCGGATCGAATTTCATCCGACATCACCTGGCCGAGCACGCGGGAGACCGCATCCTGAACCTGGACCTGTGCACCTACGCCGGCAATCCGGCCAATCTGGCGGGGATGGAGGGCCGGTCCCGCTACCGCTGGATCCGGGGAGACATCGCGGACGCCGCGGTTGTGGACCGGTGCCTGAAGGGCATGGATGCGGTGGTCCACTTCGCCGCGGAGTCCCATGTGGACCGGTCCATCCAGGACGCCGATGCGTTCCTGCGCACCAATGTCCTCGGCACCCGGGTGCTCCTGGAGGCCGCGCTGCGCCGCAAGGTCCGGCGCTTCGTGCACGTGAGCACGGACGAGGTCTACGGGAGCGTGGTCGAGGGGCGGTCCAGGGAGGGCGACCCCCTGCTTCCCAACAGCCCGTATGCCGCGTCCAAGGCATCCTCGGACCTGATGGCCCGCGCCTACCACATCACCTACGGGCTCGACGTGGTCATCACCCGCTGCTCCAATAACTTCGGTCCGTACCAGCATCCCGAGAAGGCCATGCCGCTCATGATCACGAACTGGCTGGAAGGCAAGCCGTTCCCGCTCTACGGAGACGGCAGGAACGTGCGCGATTGGGTCCACGTCCTGGACCATGTGGCGGCCCTGGAGCTCGTGCTCAAACGCGGGAAGGCGGGCGAGGTCTACAACATCGGAGGCGCGCGCTCCCTGGAGAACCGGGAGCTCGTGGCGCGGGTGCGCCGCATCATGGGCGTGGGCGCGGAGCTCATCCGGCCGGTCCCGGATCGGCCGGGGCACGACCGCCGCTACGCCATCGACTGCTCCAAGCTCCGGCGGCTGGGATTCGCGCACGCATTCTCCTTCGACGAGGCCCTGCGCCGGACCGTGGAGTGGTACCGGACGCACGAGAGCTGGTGGAAGGCGGTCAAGGGAGAGAAGGGCTTCCGGCAGTACTATAAGAGGCAGTACAAGACCTTAGCGGCAGCCGGGAAATAGGGGTTTCAGGGGACGGATGTCCCCTGAGCGCGGTCATTTCCACCCAGTCTGTCGAGGTCCCCAGAAAACTTATCCCCAGTACTTTCGGAGCGACACAGCTGTCCGGGAAACCCAGGAATGGGTTTGCTGCTGCTGCTTCCAGTTGCCCCGGCCTCCGTTTCCGACATTTTAGTCCTTCTA
>Ga0265297_10001225_pt1 | contig 62394 bp, 56 predicted proteins | sample Munlanlwell13791_FD_192502 | JGI IMG/M metagenome (GOLD analysis project Ga0265297, IMG submission 192502) | Leachate microbial communities from a municipal landfill in Southern Ontario, Canada - Leachate well 137-91 | ecosystem: Engineered > Solid waste > Landfill > Unclassified | place... | reverse complement strand
TGGCGCAACCGGGCCGAATTCGCCACCGGGCGGGACGAGATCGTCGCCCTGCTGACGCGAAAATGGGCGCGCGAGTTGGACTATCGCCTGATCAAGGAATTGTGGAGCCACGACGGCAACCGCATCTCGGTCCGCTTCGTCTATGAATTCCACGACGATTCGGGCACCTGGTTCCGCGCTTACGGCAACGAACAGTGGGAATTCGACGAATCCGGCCTGATGCGCCGGCGCGAGGCCAGCATCAACGAGCGCCCGATCGCCGAGGCGGAGCGCAAGTTCCACTGGCCCCTGGGGCGCCGGCCGGACGACCATCCGGGCCTTTCCGACCTCGGCCTCTGAGATGGCACGACAGATCGCCGAGCGGGCGGAAATCGTGCCCCTGCTCGGCGAAGTCTTCCGCGAACACGGCTACGAGGGCGCCAGCCTCTCCGTGATCGGCAAGGCCACCGGCCTCGGCAAGGGCAGCCTCTATCACTTCTTCCCCGGCGGGAAGGAAGAGATGGCGGCCGCCGTGCTGGCCGAGGTCGACGCCTGGTTCGAAGCCCACATCTACGCCCCCCTGCGCGACGAGACGGATGCCGCCGCGGCCCTCGCCCGCACGACGGAAGCGGTGATCGCCTATTTCCGCAGCGGGCGGCGCGTCTGCCTGGTCGGCGCCTTCGCGCTGGACCAGACGCGCGACCGTTTCGCCGCCGCGATCCGACGCTATTTCGCCCGCTGGGTCGAGGCCCTGGCCGAGGCCCTGACCCGGCTCGGCCGCGATCCGGCCGCGGCCCGGGCGGCGGCGGAGGGCGCCGTCGCCTCGCTCCAGGGCGCCTTGGTGCTGGCCCGCGCGACCGGCGAGCCGGCCCTGTTCGAGCGCGTGGTCCGCCGCGACCTCGCCGCCCTGCTCGCGCCCTGATATTGCACTGCGGTATTTACGGCCGGCGCGGACGTGTTACCATTCCTTTGCAATGATGCCGTTCCATGATCAGGACGCCGCGAATTGGCGGCGTCCCGAATGTCTCAGTCACCCAGAGGTCTTGTCGATGAACTGATGGTTCGATAAACGGGGAGTTCTGCATGAGCGATCTCGCGCGTATGCTGTCCGACTATCGCCTGACGACGGCGGAAATACTCTACCACCTGCCGGATCACCCGAGCCTGCTGCAGAGTTATACTTGGCAAAGGCTCGATCTGGCGCCCCGTTTTCCCGAACTGAAGAAGTTCCTCGACTTCTGGGAAGCCAATCTGGACGGTAAGCTCCATTCCGTGAAGGTGATGAGCAGCCGCATCATCAAGCCGGCCGAATTCCGCAACGTGCAGAATTACTTGACCCTGCACTGAAGCGGGCCAGGGCGGCGCGAAGGGCCCGTCAGGCGAAGGCGGCGGGCACTTCCGAGAAGCGGAGCGGTGCGCCGATCGGTGTGCCCAGCACTTCGCCGTCCTGCATCACCAGATGGCCGCGGATCACCGTGGCCATCGGCCAGCCGGTCACCACGTCGCCCTCGAAGGGGCTCCAACCGCAGCGGCTGGCGAGCCAGTCGGCCGTGATCTCGCGCGTCGCGGAAAGGTCGACCAGGGTGAGGTCGGCGTCGTAACCGACCGCGATCCGTCCCTTGGCGGCCAGGCCGAAGATGCGCTGGGCGCCGGCGCTGGTGAGATCGACCACCCGTTCGAGAGTGAGGCGGCCCTTGGCGGCATGGTCGAGCAACAGGGGCAGCAGGGTCTGCACCCCGGGCATCCCCGAAGGGCTGGCCGGATAGGGCTTGGCCTTCTCTTCCCGCGTGTGGGGTGCGTGGTCGGAGCCGATCACGTCGACGATGCCGGCCCGCACCGCCTCCCACAGGCCGGCGCGGTGATGCTCCTCGCGGATGGGCGGGTTCATCTGGGCGAACGTGCCGAGGCGGCGATAGGCTTCGGGCGCGGCCAGGGTGAGGTGCTGGGGTGTCGTCTCCACCGTCACCAGGTCCTTGTGGCCGGCCAGGAACTCCATCTCTTCCGCCGTGGTGACATGGAGGACGTGGATGCGCCGACCGAGGCGCCGGGCAATGGCGACGGCTCGTTTGGTTGCCAGCAGGGCGGATTCGGCATCGCGCCAATTGCAGTGATCGGCCGGATCGCCCGAATCGGCGATCGCACGGCGTTCCTTCAGGCGGGCCTCGTCCTCGGCATGGACGGCGATGCGCCGCCGCCCGGTCGACAGCACCTTTTCGAGCCCCGCATCCTCGGCGACCAGGAGGGATCCGGTCGATGCCCCCATGAACACCTTGATGCCGGCACAGCCCGGCATCGCCTCCATGGCGGCGAGCGCCCCCATGTTGTCCTCGGTGGCACCGGCATAGAAGGCATGGTCGCACCACATGCGCCCAGCGGCGCGGCGGAGCTTGTCGTCCAGTTCGTCCGGCGTGGTGGTCGAAGGCTTGGTGTTGGGCATCTCGAAGACGGCGGTGACGCCGCCCTTCACCGCCGCCAGGCTGCCGGAGGCGAGGTCTTCCTTCTGTTCGAGGCCGGGCTCGCGGAAATGCACCTGGCTGTCGATCACGCCGGGCAGGACATGCAGGCCGCGGGCGTCGATGCGCGCTCCCGCATCGGCCCGGGAAAGGTCGCCGATCGCCGCGATCCGCCCGCCGCGAATGCCGACATCGGCAACCGCGCGGCCGTTCTGGTTGACGACAGTGCCGCCCGCAACGAGCAGATCGAAGGTCTGAGCCATGTGAAGAATTCCTGAGGGCGGCGGATCCGTTGACCGGCCCGGGACGGCCGTGCCATCTCTGGTACCAGATTCGAGGAAGCCGCGGCACCGATATGCATATCCTGAACGTGATGCTGGGCAAGGGCGCGGGCGGTGTCGAGCAGGCGGCGATAGACTATCACCGCGCGCTGACCGGGCAAGGCCATCGGGTCACCAATGTGACCCGGCCGGGCGCCTGGGTCGACAGCCGCCTCGATGCGCTGGGGGCGGAACGCCTGTCCCTGCCGCATCTCGGCGAATGGGACCCCCTCGCCCGCTACCGCCTGCGCCGGATCATGCGGACGCTGGCGCCCGATGCCGTGATCGCCCATTCCAACCGGGCTCTCGGCCTGTGCACCCTGGCCTCGCGGCGGCGCTGGCCGGTGGTCGCGGTGACCCACAATTACAGCATCCGAAGGGTCGTGCGGGCCGATGCGGCGATGTGCATCACGCGCGACCTCTGCGCCCGAGTGATCGCCCTCGGTCTGCCCGAGGCCCGCGTCTTCCATATTCCCAACATGGTCGAGGTCGACGTGCCGGTGAACGGCCCCGAAGCCCACCACCCGCCGGTGATCGGCAGCATGGGCCGTTTCGTCGCCAAGAAGGGCTTCGACGTCATGATCGACGCCCTCGCCCTGCTGCGGCGGCGCGGCACCGACTTCCGCGCCGTGCTGGGCGGCAGCGGCGAGGGGGAGGCCGAATTGCGCGCGCGGGCGGTGGCGGCCGGCCTCGGCGACAGTCTCGCCTTCGCCGGCTGGATCGACGATCGCGACCGCTTCTTCGCCGGCATCGACCTGTTCTGCCTGCCCTCGCACCACGAGCCCTTCGGCATCGTCGCGATCGAAGCCTTCGCCCATGGCGTCGCCCTGGTCTCGACCGCGTCCGAAGGCCCGCGCGAGATCATCGATGGCGAGAACGGCATTCTGGTGCCGCTGAACGACGCCCCGGCCCTGGCCGAGGCGCTGGCCGCGCTGCTGGCGAACGATGCCCGGCGCGCCGAGGTCGCGGCCGCCGGCCGGCGCGCGGCGGTCGAGACCTATTCGATCGCGGCGGGGGGCCGCCGGCTGTCGGCGGCCCTTTCGGCCCTGCTCGGCCGTACAGCCTGATCAGGCCGCGGTCGAGGTGCCGGGCAGCTTGTAATCCTTGAAATCCTCGCGGAGCTTGGTCTTCAGGAGTTTGCCGGTCGCGGTATGGGGCAGTTCGTCGACGAAGACGATGTCGTCCGGCATCCACCACTTGGCGATCTTGCCGTTGAGGAAGGCCAGCAGCTCTTCACGGCTGACATCCTTGCCGGGCTTGCGCACGACGATCAGCAGCGGACGCTCGTCCCACTTGGGATGGACGACGCCGATCACCGCCGCCTCGGCCACGGCCGGGTGGCCGACCGCGGCGTTTTCGAGATCGATCGACGAGATCCATTCGCCGCCCGACTTGATCACGTCCTTGGCGCGGTCCGTGATCTGCATGAAGCCTTCTTCGTCCAGCGTGGCGACGTCGCCGGTGTCGAAATAGCCGTCGTCGTCCAGGATCACGCCGCCTTCGCCCTTCAGATAGGCGCCGGCGATCCAGGGCCCGCGCACCTTGAGGTGGCCGAAGGCCTTGCCGTCACGCGGCAGTTCCTTGCCGTCGTCGTCGGTGATCTTCATCTCGACGCAGAAGACGGCGCGGCCCTGCTTGCACTGGAGGTCCATGCGCTTTTCGAGCGGCCACTGGTCCATCCCGGCCTTCAACGTGCCGAGGGTACCGAGCGGGCTCATCTCGGTCATGCCCCAGGCGTGGCAGACGGAAACGCCGTATTTGGTCTCGAAAGTCTCGATCATGCTGCGCGGCGCGGCGGAACCGCCGATCACCACCCGCTTCAGGGTGGAGAGCGTCTTGCCCTCGCGTTCCAGATACTGGAGCAGCATGAGCCAGACGGTCGGCACCGCGGCGGTCATGGTGACGCCTTCGGTCTCCAGCAGCTCATAGACGCTGGCACCGTCGAGCGCCGCACCGGGCATGACGATCTTGGCGCCGGCCATGGGCGCGCCATAAGGCATCGACCAGGCATTGGCGTGGAACATGGGGACGACCGGCAGCACCGCATCGGCCGAACGCATGCCGAGCGCATCGGCATTATTGGCCACCATCGAATGCAGCGCGGTCGAGCGGTGCGAATAGAGCACGCCCTTCGGATTGCCCGTGGTACCTGACGTGTAGCAGAGCGAGGACGCCGTGTTCTCGTCGAACTCGGGCCATTCGAAATCGGCCGAGGCGGCCTCGACCAGGTCCTCGTAGCAGAGCGCGTTGGGGATCGTGGTCGTGGGCATGTGGGCCCGGTCGGTCATGATCACGAAGTGGCGGATCGAGGGCAGCTTGGCCGCCAGCTTCTCGACCAGGGGCACGAAGGTGAGATCGAGGAAGAGGGCCTTGTCGTCGGCGTGATTGACGATATAGGCGATCTGTTCGGGGAACAGGCGCGGGTTGATCGTGTGGCAGACCATGCCCGAACCGGAAATGCCGTACCACAGCTCCAGGTGCCGGTAGGTGTTCCAGGCCAGCGTGCCCACGGTATCGCCGAAGCCGAGGCCGAAGCTCTTCAGGACGTTGGCGAGCTGGCGCGAACGGCGCTCACAATCGGCGTAGGTGTAACGGTGGATCGGCCCTTCGACCGTCCGCGTCACGATCTCGCGGTCCTTGTGGTACAGCGCGGCGAACTTGATGAACGACGAGATCAGCAGCTGCCGATCCTGCATCAATCCGAGCATCTCTCTCCCCCGGGGGTTGTTGTCGTGGTCCAGGCCCAGAACAGCACTTAATGTCCCGGCGCCCCAGCGTCAACCGGCGGAGGGCCGCAGCCCCCGTCAAAGAGCGAAAATCGGCATCCCCAACATGGCGGGGAAGGGCAGCGCCGCCGCCTCCGGCCGGATGAATTCGACCCGGCCCCAGACCACGCGGGTCTCGACCCAGCCCTGGGCGCGGTAGAAGGCGCGGCCACCGACATTGTTCAGGTCGCACAGGAGATGGGCGCCGGAACCGAGCCGCCGCGCCGCCGCGGCCAGCAGCAGGGCGCCGGTACCGCAGCCCTGGGCCTCGGGGGCAACGAAGAGCAGCTCGACCTCGCGCTCCAGGCGGCTGAAGGCGACGAAGCCATGCACCCGCCCGCCCCGTTCAGCCACGATCAGATCGAGATCCGCGGTGGCGACGGAATAGTCCTCGAGGGAGAAGCGCTCGGCCGGCAGATCGGGCCGCGCACGCCTCCGGGCAGTCACGAAAATCTCGGCACAGGCGGCTTCGTCGCCCGGCTCCACTGCCCGCAGGCGGAGTTCGTCGGTCTCCGCCATCCTAACCCCCGTCGAAAGAAGGCCCTGGGGCCGTATTCCATCCCTTCGTCGGCGGCCCGGTTATCCGGTACGACCCTGTCAGTTCGGCGCGAAGGCGCAGCCTGCCAGATGATCGTCAACCATGCCGACCGCCTGCATGAAAGCATACACGATCGTCGGCCCGACGAAACGGAAGCCGTAAGCCTTCAGTGCCTTTGAGAGCAACTGTGCTTCCCGGGTCTCAGTCGGCACCTGGGCGGTCGAGGACCAGCGGCTGACCAGCGGTTTGTCACCCACGAAGGACCACAAGAAGCGGCTGAAATCGCCTTCCTTCTTCTCGATTTCGAGGAAGGCGCGGGCATTGCCGATCGTCGCCTCGATCTTGCCGCGGTGGCGCACAATGCCGGGATCGGCCAGGGCGGCCTGGATCTCCGCCTCGCCCCAGCAGGCCAGGCGCTCGGGCGCGAAACCCTCGAAGCGGCTGCGGAAGCCGTCGCGCTTGCGCAGGATAGTGATCCAGGCGAGGCCGGCCTGGAAACCGTCCAGGATCAGCTTCTCGAACAGGGCGCGGGAATCCCGCTCCGCCCGTCCCCATTCCTGGTCGTGATAGGCGACATAGTCGGGCGACGTGCCGCACCAGGGACAGCGCGCCAGGCCGTCGGCGTGAAGGGTCAGACCGGCCATGCTCAGCCCGCCAGGAAAGACGGGCGCACCGGCTCCACCACCAGCTCGCCGGCGGTGAAGACATGGGCGTCGCCTTCGCGTTCCTTCAGGTCGTCGAGGCGCAGCACGGCGAGGCCGATGCCCGCCACGGCGGAACGCATCGCGCCCACTTCCTTGCCGCCCAGCAGGATCGGCGTGTCGGGTGCCGGCGGCTCGGCTGCAGGGTCGAAATGCACGGTATAGAGGCGCTTCCTGATATTGGCCCGGTGTTTGGTGCGCGCCGTCAGCTCCTGGCCGACATAGCAGCCCTTGGTGAAGGAGACGCCGTTCAGCTCCTCGAAATTGTTTTCGAGCAGGAAGCCGCGGTCGACCGCGATGTCGCGCGAACCGTCCGGCACGCCGAGCAGCAGGCGGTGGCGGTCATAGGCCTCGCCCCCCTCGCTCAGGGTCAGGCCGGCGCCGGCGAGGGCCGCCACCACCGCCTCGCGCGGGCCGATCAGGCGGAGCCCGAGCTCGGCCAGCCTGGGATCGACGAAAACCGCGACGCCCGAGTCCAGCACCTTGGTGGTACCGGCGACCGGGGCCAGGCCGAAGGTTTCGGCCACGCCAGGCCCGAAGGCGACGGCGACCACGAGGTCGTCGGCCGGCGCGATGGTCACCTTGGCGCGCAGGCGGTAGACGGTCAGCCGGCGCTGCAGGTCGGCCCGGCGGGCCGCCTCGCAATCGACCAGCACGGCATCGCCCCGGCGCACCATGATCAATTCGTGCAGGAACTTGCCTTGGGGTGTCAGCAGGGCGGCATAGAGCGCGTGCTCCGCCGTCAGCTTCTGCACGTCGTTGGAGACGAGGCCCTGGAGGAAGCTCTCGGTATCGGCCCCGGCGAGCGCCAGCACGGCACGGTGCGGCAGCAGCGAGGCCACGGTTTCGCTGGAATCTGTCATCTCACGAGCGTCCCGCAGGGCGACGCCTCAAGTCAAGTGCGCCCCTGGCAACCCCCACCCCCGCGGATCCCTCATCGCCCGAAGACGGTGGCGGGCGCCCGCGCCAATTCGGCAGTGACATGAGATTCGCCGATCGCCGCGGCACGGTCGAAGGCTTCCCAATCCAGGAAATCGACCCCGGCGACCGGCGGCTTCAGCAAGAGGTCGGCGCCCGCTTGTTTCAGCCGGCTGGCCGGCGCCTTCACCGTGCCGGCACGCAGCAGGATCTGCAGGATCGAGGGCATCCGGGGCCGGCGGCGACGGAACAGGCGCTCGAACAGCGTCTCCTCCGGCAGGGCGCCCGGGGCGGCGAAGGCCGGCGCCTCGCCCACATCGATCGCGATCACCGGCCCCCGGCCCAGGCCGCGCATGGGCGTGACCGGCAGATTGTCGAGCACACCGCCGTCGGCGAAGACTTCGCCGTCGCCGTTCACCCAAGGCGGCATGACGCCGGGGATCGCCACGCTGGCGCGCAGCCACTGCCAGAGAAGCCCACGCCGATGCACCGCCAGCGTGCCCCGGGTCAGATTGGTCGAGACGCAGAAATAGGGCAGCCACAGGTCTTCGATGCGGCGCTCGCCAAAGGCTTCCTGGAGCCGGCGGCTGACCTTCCGCCCGGCGGTCAAAGCGACCAGGGGCAGGGTGAAGTCGTTGACCGGATTCGAGTCGACGAAGGCGCGGCGAAGCCGGGGCTCGGCCTCGAAGGCTTCCCATTTCATGGCGGCGCCGGCGCCCACGATCGCGCCCATGGAACAGCCGCCCACCATGTCGATCGGCACGCCGGCCTTGGAAAAGGCCCGAAGCGCGCCAAGATGGGCGAAGCCCCGCGCCCCGCCGCCCGACAGCACGAGACCGACCGCATGGCCGGTCAACTGCCGGGCCAGGCGCGCGGCATCGGCCCAGACCCCGACCCGGACATGGTGGTGCAGCCCGACATGGCGCCCGCCCAGGAAGGCCGCGGTGCCGCCGGGCGAGATACGGTCGGCCGGATGCAGCAGCACCAGTTCGAGGGCGAGGCCGCGTTCGCCCGCGACCGCTTCCAGCGGATGGCGCAGGCGGGCGTCGGCGGTATCGTCCGCCTCGACCACGACGATGGCGAGATCGGCTTGGCGGAGGCACAGGCGGCTCCACGGCCCGGCCGTCTCGTCGGCCTGATAGAGCACGAAATCATGGCCCGCCTCGACGTCGTGGAACCATTCGGTCTGATGCCCGCCGCCTTCGCCCTCACCGATCTCAGCGACCGAGCCGAACAGCCGCATGGCCCGCGCCAGGTCGCGGCGCAGCGCCGTGCAGTCGCGCAGGCCGCCGAGGGGCAGCAGGGCGACGGTGCGGGGCCGGGGCGGCGGATCGTCCGCCGGGCGGTCCTGCATGGTTTCGAGACGGGTGACGATCTGCCGGGTCAGACCCAGCATGGCGCCCGGGTGGCGCCGCACCAATTCCTCGAAACCGTCGCGGTCGAGGCGCAGCACTTCGCAGTCCCGCTCGGCGACGACCGAGGCGGAACGCGGCCGCCCGGTGATCAGGGCCATTTCGCCCACCACTTCGTCGGCACGGATGCGGGCGATGCGCCGTTTCACCCCGTCGGCCGCGACGCGCAGCACCGAGAGCGAGCCGCGCAGCACGACATAGAGGGCGTCGCCCACCTCGCCCTGGGCGAACAGGACATGGCCGCCGGGCAGGCTGAACCATTCGCCATGCTCGACCACCGCCGCCCGCTCCCCGGGCGAGAGGCCGGCGAAGAGGGGCACGCCGTCGAGCAGGGTTTCAGTCTCGGCGGGCGCGTCCATCCCCTACCTCAGGTGCCAGCGGGCGGCGATGGAGGCGCCTTCCTCGGTCCCGACCAAGCCACGGTCGAGAAGATCCAGGAGATGGGCGAAGGTCGAGCGCGCGGCGGCCGGGTAGAGCCCGGGGTCGACCGCGGCATAGATCACCGGCACCAGTTCGGCGATGGTCGCCGGCCCCTTGGCCAGGAGGCCGGTGATCTGCCCCTCGCGTTCGCGCCGGTGGGCGATGAAGGCGGCGACATGGGGCTTCGGCGCGGTGATGGCGGGGCCGTGGGTCGGCCAATAGACCGCGTCGTCGCGTGCCAGGAGCTTGTCCAGGCTCGCCATATAGTCGCGCATGTCGCCGTCGGGCGGCATGATCACGCTGGTCGACCAGCCCATGACGTGGTCGCCGGAGAACAGCGCCCGCGCCTCGCGCCAGGCGAAGCAGAGATGGTTCGAGGTATGGCCCGGCGTATGCACCGCCTCGATCGTCCAGCCGGGACCGGCCACCACGTCGCCGTCGCCGAGCTTCACATCGGGCACGAAGGCCCGGTCGCCGTCCTGCACCGCCGCCTCGCCCGCCGCTTCCCGCCGGCCGGAGCCATGGGGGCCGTAGCCGTGGGTTGGAGCGCCGGTGGCCGCCTTCAGGGGCGCGGCGCCGGGCGAATGGTCGGTATGGGTGTGGGTGACCAGGATATGGCTCACCGTCTCGCCGGAGAGGCCGGCCAGCAGGGCCTCGATATGGGCGGCATCGTCCGGCCCGGGATCGATCACCGCGACCCGTCCCTCCCCCACGACATAGGTGCCGGTGCCATGGAAGGTGAAGGACGAGGGATTGCGCGCCACGATCCGGCGCAGGCCGGGCGCCACCGGCTCCAGCCTGCCGTATTCGAAGCTCATGTCGCGCCGGTAGGGGATTTCCACCGCCATCGTCTCTCTCCTCCCTCGAACCATTCTATATCGCTGGCGGCGCCGTGCCATCTGCCGCTCTCACGGCAGCGAAGCGCGCCAGGGGTCGACGACCGTCAGCCCGGCCGCCTCGAAGGGGGCGGCATCCCGTGTCGCCACCATCAGGCCATGGGCGGCGGCGATGGCGGCGATATAGCCGTCCGCGGTCGCGATCGCCTTGCCTGCGGCCCGGGCGCGCGCCCTGATGGCGCCGTAGGCCGCCGCCGCGGCACTGTCGAAGGCGAGCAGCCGATCCTGGAACAGCGGCACGATCTGCTCGTCGAGGCTGCGGCGCAGGAATTCCTTGCGCCGGCCGTCCGCCAGCGCGGCGATGCCGGACTGCAGCTCGGCCAGGCTGATCGTCGACAGATACAGCGTGTCGATCGCCTGGGCGTCGAGCCAGGCGAGGACGGCCGGATCCGGATCGCGCCGCAGCGGCTCCGAGACGACATTGGTGTCGAGCAGGATCATCGAAGGTCGATCGGCTCGCTCGCCTCGACCCGCCGTTCGATCTCGAGGTCGACGCCGCCGACCTCGCGCCCGATCGCCGCCAGAAGCGAACCCAGGCGGACCCGCTCGGCCGGTCTCACAGCGGTTTCGAGAATGTCGCGGACCTCGGCCTCGGTGCTGCGGCCGTGACGCGCCGCCCGCACCTTGAGTGCCCGATGCGTCTCTTCCGAGAGATTGCGGATGGTCAAGGTGGGCAATGCTGTCATCCGAAGAAAAATGCTGTCATTGCAGGCAGGATAGCGGATTCCGACAGCGCCTCAACCGGTTTCGACCCCGGCGACCCCAGGATCAGCAAGAGCATCGCCCCCGCCAGCAGGCCCGGCCCGAAGGGCGGGTCGTCGGCCAGGCGGCGCAGCACCAGGGCGGCGGCACCGGCGAGCGCGGTGACGATGCTGGCGGCCAGGAAGCACCAGATCAGGCCGATCGGGCCGAGCCAGATGCCGAGGCCGGCGACCAGCTTGACGTCGCCGAGGCCGAGGCCCGCCCGCCCGCGCACCAGGCCGTAGAGGGCGCCGAAGCCCCAGAGCAGGGCGGCACCGCCGGCCCCGGTCGCCGCCCCCTCGATCAACCGTCCGCCGGCCGCGGCATCCGCGATTCCGAGCAGGCCGATCGCCAGCGACCATTCGTTGGGAATGCGGCGATGGGTGAAGTCGAAGGCGATGGTCGAACAGGCGATCGCCCCGAAGACCACCAGGGCGGCACCGTGAGGCTCGACCCCGAAACGCCAGAGCGCCGCCGCCCCGAAGCCGCCCGCCGCCAGGATCCAGACAGGGCCGAGCGGCGGCACGGGAAGCTCCCGCGCCCTGGCCAGCGCCAGGGTCACCCGCCAGGCGACGAAGCCGGCGAGCAGGCCGAGGCAGGCCCCGAACCAGGGATAGAAGGGCTCCAGGGGAAAGAGCGGAATATCGGACATGGTCGTATCAGACGTGGCCCGCCGCCGCGGCCAGGACCGCGACCAGGGCGATGCTGGCCGCGGCGCCCAGCACGTCGCCGGTATAGCCGCCCAACTTCTCCCGCGCCACCGCCGCCACGGCGAGGCCGGCCGCCGCGGCCGCCGCCGTCGCCGCGATCACGCCGAAGCCGAGGCCGACGATGCCGATGCCGAGGGCGATCACCACCGCGCTCCAGCCCCGGTCGGCCGAAAGCGGGCCGAGGCTGGCGCCGAGCCCGTCCTTCCGCGCCGGCTCCAGCAGGGCGAGGGGGATCAGCAGCGCCACCCGAGCCGCCGCATCGGCCGCGATCACTGCCCCGGCCAGGGTCCAGAAGCCGGCTTCCGCCAGGCTCGCCAGGGCGAAGAGGCGGGCGGTCAGAGAGGCCCAGAGGGCGATCGCACCGAAGGAGCCGATCCGGCTGTCCCGCATGATGGCGAGGCGCGTCTCGCGGTCGCGGCCGCCGAGCCCATCGGCCAGATCGGCCAGCCCGTCCTCGTGGAAGCCGCCGGTCGTTGCCACTTCGGCCAGGATCACCAGGAGGGCGAGGCCATAGGGGCCGAAGCCGAACAACGTGCCGACGGCCGCCACCGCGACGGCGACCAGACCGACAGTGGCGCCCGCCAGGGGAAAGGCCCAGACCGCGCGGCCGAGGGCGCCCGGCGCCATCGCCGGCAGGGTGCCGACCGGCAGCCGGCTGAACAGGCCGAGCACCAGGCGGAAATCGTCGAGCGGTCGGGTCGGGAGAGGGTCCTGCATTTTCACGCTTCTTCGCCGGGCCGTCATTGGCTACTGCTGGGGCCCTTCCCGACCCTGACAGTTTTGGCCATGACGATCAAACCACCCGTCGATTTCGCCGATTTCCACCGCCTGGTGGCGAGCCTTCCTGCCGGTGACGAGGCGGCGGCAGCCGCCGCGACCGCCCGCGACGCGGTGCTGACCAAGCCGCCGGGCGCCCTCGGCCGGCTCGAATCACTTGCGGTCTGGCTGGCGCGCTGGCAGGGCCGGGCTCGGCCCCGGGCGGAATCGGTGAAGGTCGCAGTCTTCGCCGGCAACCACGGCATCGCCGCAGCCGGCGTCTCGCCCTTTCCGGCCACGGTGACGGCCCAGATGGTGGCCAATTTCGCTGCCGGGGGCGCCGCCATCAATGCGCTGGCGCGCGGCATCGGCGCCGAACTCACCGTCGTGCCCCTGGAGCTCGACCGGCCGACGGCCGATTTCCGCGACCGCCCGGCGCTGGACGAGGGCGAATTCATCGCCGCCGTCGCCGCCGGCTTCGCCGTGGTGACCGAGGGGATCGACCTTCTCTGCATCGGCGAGATGGGAATCGGCAATACGACGGCCGCCGCCGCCCTCTGCGCCGGCCTGTTCGGCGGCGATGCCGCCGGCTGGGTCGGCCCCGGCACGGGTGCGACCGGCCCGGTGCTGGCAGCCAAGATCGCCGCGGTCGAAACCGCCGCCGCCTTCCACCGGGCAGCGACGCGCGATCCGCTCGACCTTGCGCGCCGGCTGGGCGGGCGGGAATTGGCCGCCATGCTGGGCGCCTGCCTGGCCGCGCGCCTCGCCCGGATACCTGTGGTGCTTGACGGTTACGTCACGACGGCGGCGGTCGCCCCGCTCGCCCTGGTGACCCCGGGTGGCCTCGACCATGTGGTGGCGGGTCACTGCTCGGCCGAGCCGGCGCATCGCCGGCTGCTCGAACGCCTGAGCCTGGCGCCCCTGCTCGACCTCGGCATGAGGCTCGGCGAAGCCTCGGGTGCCGCCTTGGCCGCCGCGGTGGTCAAGGCCGCGGCGCGCACCCATGACGAGATGGCGAGCTTCGCCGAAGCCGGCGTCGACGGGAAGGAATAGGATCGTACCGCGGCCGGGTCCACCCCGGCCGCGGTCGCGACAGATCAGGCCGCGAGCTTGTCCAGGGCGCGGACGATCGATTCGCCCATCACGCCGGTCGAAACCTTGGCCATGCCGGGCTGCATGATGTCGCCGGTGCGAAGGCCGCCGGCCAGCACGTTCTCGACCGCCTTTTCGAGGAGGTCGGCCTCGGTCCCGAGGTTGAACGAATAGCGGAGCGCCATGCCGAACGACAGCAGGGTGGCGATCGGATTGGCCATTTCCTTGCCCGCGATATCCGGGGCCGAGCCGTGCACCGGCTCGTACATTGCCTTCCGCTTGCCGTTGGCGTCGGCCGCGCCGAGCGAGGCCGAGGGCAGCATGCCGAGGGAGCCGGTCAGCATGGCGGCGCAGTCCGACAGGATGTCGCCGAACAGGTTGTCGGTCACGATGACGTCGAACTGCTTCGGATTGCGCACCAGCTGCATGGCGCAGTTGTCGGCATACATGTGCGAAAGCTCGACGCCCGGGAATTCGTGGTCGTGCACGAAGGTCACTTCCTCACGCCACAGGATGCCCGATTCCATGACGTTGGCCTTTTCGGACGACGTCACCTTGTTGTTGCGCTTGGTCGCGATGTCGAAGGCGACGCGGGCGACGCGGCGGATTTCTTCGGTCGTGTAGACCTGGGTGTTCACGCCCCGGCGCGAACCGTCGGGCAGGGTCTCGATGCCGCGCGGCGTGCCGAAATAGACGCCGCCGGTGAGTTCCCGCACGATCATGATGTCGAGGCCGCGCACCACGTCCGGCTTCAGGGTCGAGGCTTCGACCAGAGCGTCGAAGCACATCGCCGGGCGCAGGTTGGCGAACAGGCCGAGGTCCTTGCGCAGGCGAAGCAGGCCGCGTTCCGGCTTCACCTCGAAGGGCAGGCTGTCCCACTTCGGCCCGCCCACGGCAGCCAGCAGCACGGCGTCGGCGTCGAGCGCCAGCTTCATGGTCTCGTCGGTGATCGGCTTGCCGCAATCGTCGATCGAGGCGCCGCCCACGAGGGCTTCCTCGATCGCGAATTCGATGCCGCGGCGCTTGGCCAGCCAGTCGATGACGCGGCGGACTTCGCGCATCACTTCGGGGCCGATGCCGTCGCCCGGCAGAATCAGGAGCTTGCCGATGGTGGCCATTCTGTCTTTCCTTGAACGGATTATGCGTAGAGCCAGGGCTGCGAGAGCTTCTGGCGAGCCTCGAAATCGTCGATCTTCGGCTTCTTCACGAGCGTCAGGCCGATGTCGTCGAGGCCGTTCAGCAGGCAATGCTTGCGGAAGGGATCGATGTCGAAATGGATCTTGCCGCCGTCCGGCCCGGTGATTTCCTGGGCTTCGAGGTCGACGGTGACGATGGCGTTCGAGCCGCGCTTGGCGTCGTCCATCAGGAGATCGACCTGCTCCTGCGGCAGGATGATCGGCAGGATGCCGTTTTTGAAGCAGTTGTTGTAGAAAATGTCGGCATAGCTCGGCGCGATGACGCAGCGGATGCCGAAATCGAGGATCGCCCAGGGGGCGTGCTCGCGGCTCGATCCGCAGCCGAAATTGGCGCCCGCGACCAGGATCTGCGCCTTCCGCCAAGCCGGCTGGTTCAGCACGAAATCCGGGTTTTCGGCACCCTTGTCGTCATAGCGCATCTCGGCGAAGAGATTCACCCCGAGGCCGGTGCGCTTGATCGTCTTCAGGAACTGCTTGGGGATGATCATATCGGTGTCGATATTGATCAGCGGCAGCGGTGCGGCGACGCCGGTGAGCTTCTTGAAGGGTTGCATGGCTGCCTCCTCAGAGCTTGCGGATGTCGGCCAGATGGCCGGTGACGGCGGCGGCGACGGCCATGGCCGGGCTCACCAGATGGGTACGGCCACCGCGGCCCTGACGGCCCTCGAAATTGCGGTTCGAGGTCGAGGCGCAGCGCTCGCCCGGCTCCAGCCGGTCGGCATTCATGGCGAGGCACATGGAACAACCCGGTTCCCGCCACTCGAAGCCGGCTTCGAGGAAGATCTTGTCCAGGCCCTCGGCTTCGGCCTGTTCCTTCACCAGGCCCGAGCCCGGCACCACCATGGCGCCGACATGGGCGGCGACCTTGCGGCCCTTGGCGACGGCGGCGGCGGCACGCAGGTCCTCGATCCGCCCGTTGGTGCAGGAGCCGATGAAGACGCGGTCGATCTTCACCTGCTCGAGCGGCGTGCCCGGGGTCAGGCCCATGTAGGCGAGCGAGCGTTCGATCGCGACCCGCTTGCCCTCGTCGGCGACATCGGCCGGGTTCGGCACGCTGGCCGTGATCGGCAGCACGTCTTCGGGGCTGGTGCCCCAGGTCACCTGCGGCACGATCTCGGCGGCGTCGAGGAAGATTTCCTTGTCGAAATGGGCGCCCGGATCGGTCGCCAGCGTCTTCCAATAGAGCACCGCCTGCTCGAAGGCCCCGGCCTTGGGCGCGCGCGGCTTGCCGGCGACATAGGCGAAGGTCGTCTCGTCCGGCGCGATCAGGCCGGCGCGGCCGCCCGCCTCGATCGTCATGTTGCAGACGGTCATGCGGCCTTCCATCGAGAGGCCGCGGATCGCCGAGCCGGCGAATTCCACGACGTAACCCGTGGCGCCCGCGGTGCCGATCTTGCCGATGATGGCGAGCACGATGTCCTTCGCCGTCACACCGGCGCCGAGCGGGCCGTCGACCGTGATCCGCATGTTCTTGGAACGCTTCTGGATCAGGGTCTGGGTCGCCAGCACGTGCTCGACCTCGGAGGTGCCGATGCCGAAGGCGAGCGAGCCAAAGGCGCCATGGGTCGCGGTGTGGCTGTCGCCGCAGACGATGGTCTGGCCCGGCTGGGTCAGGCCCTGTTCCGGCCCGACGATATGGACGATGCCCTGGCGGATGTCGTCCATGGCCAGATATTCGACGCCGAATTCCTTGCAGTTGGCTTCCAGCGTCGAGACCTGCAGCGCGCTCTCGGGATCGGCGATGCCCTTGGAACGGTCGGTCGTCGGCACGTTATGGTCGGGCACCGCCAGGGTGGCTTCCGGGCGGTGGACCTTGCGGTGCGTCATGCGCAGGCCCTCGAAGGCCTGGGGGCTCGTCACCTCGTGCACGAGATGCCGGTCGATGTAGAGGAGGCCGGTGCCGTCCTCCGCCATGTCGACCAGGTGGCTGTCCCAGATCTTGTCATAGAGCGTGCGCGGAGCGGACATCGGACCTTTTCCTCTGACAATGCTGCGTCATTCCGGGCCGGGGACCGGAATCCGCCGCCACGAGGACAGGGCCTCGCGGCATGCGATCCCGCACGGCCGCCGATGCGGCCGCCGGGACGACGGACCTTTTATAACGCGGGCGATTACTCGCCCTTGGCGCCTTCGCGACGGTCGACCTTCTCGACGATACGGGCCGACTTGCCGCGACGATCACGCAGATAGTAGAGCTTCGCACGGCGGACCTTGCCGCGGCGCACGACTTCGATCGAGTCGAGGCGCGGGGAGAACAGCGGGAACACGCGCTCCACGCCTTCGCCGTAGGAGATCTTGCGCACGGTGAAGGAAGCGTTGGCGCCCTTGTTGTTGCGGGCGATGACGACGCCTTCGAAGGCCTGGATACGCTCGCGGGTACCTTCGACAACCTTCACGTTGACCTTCACGGTGTCGCCGGGGCGGAAGACCGGGATGGTCTTGCCTTCGGTGACCGCCGCGATCTGCTCGGCTTCGAGCTGGTCGATGATGTTGGCCATGGGTTCAGTCCTTTCGAGAAACGGAAATGGGGTTCTGTTGGTTCGGTCGCAATCCCCGGCCCCCGGCCAGGTAGCGCGACCAGAGGTCGGGACGGCGCTCGCGCGTGAGCTCTTCGGCCTGCTCGCGGCGCCAGGAATCGATGCGGCCGTGATGCCCGGAGAGGAGGACGTCCGGCACGCGCCGGCCCTCCCATTCGGTCGGCCGCGTGTAATGCGGATATTCGAGGAGGTCGCCGGTGAAGCTCTCCTCCGCCAGGGTCTCGGCCGCGCCCATGACACCGGGCAGCAGCCTGACCACGGCGTCGATCAGGCAGAGCGCCGCCGGCTCCCCGCCCGAGAGGACGAAATCGCCGATCGACACTTCTTCGAGGCCACGGCCGTCGATCACCCGCTGGTCGACGCCTTCGAAGCGCCCACACAGGAGGACGGCACCCGGCCCCTCGGCCAGGTCGCGTACTCGCGCCTGGTCGAGCGGTTTGCCGCGCGGCGAGAGATAGAGACAGGGGGCCCCCTCGAAGCCCTGGCGCACGGCATCGATGGCCCGGCCCAGGACATCGGGTTTCATCACCATGCCCGGCCCGCCGCCGGCCGGGGTATCGTCGACCATGCGGTGGCGATCCTCGGCGAAGCTGCGGATATCGGTCGCCTCGATCCGCCAGAGACCGCGTTCCAAGGCCCTGCCGGCCAGGGAATGGCCGAGCGGGCCCGGGAACATCTCCGGGAAGAGGGTGAGCACGCGGGCAGTCCAGGGCGCGGTCATTCGGCGCCCCCTTCTGCCTCGGGCTCTTCGAGCCAACCTTCGGGCGGCACCGCGACCACTTTGCCCGCCTTGAGGTCGACCGTCGGCACGACCTCGCGGGTGAAGGGCAGATAGGCGAAACCGCCCTCTGCCAGGGCGACGTCGAGCATGTCACCGGCGCCGAAATCCTGGATCGCCACGATTTTGCCGATCGCCTGGCCGGCCGCATCCACCACGGCGAGACCGATCAGGTCGGCGTGATAGAATTCGTCCTCGTCCTCGGTCGCCGGCAGGTTGGCGCGCGGCACATGGAGGCGGGAGCCGCGCAATGCTTCGGCCGCATTGCGGTCGGCGACACCTTCGATCCTGGCGATCACCGCCCCGCCCTGGACGCGGATCGGGGTCAGCTTCAGGAGCCGCCCCTTCTCGGTCGTCAGCGGGCCATAGGCGCCGACCGCCATCGGGTCTTCGGTGAAGGGTTTCACCTTCACCTCGCCCCGGATGCCATGGGCCCCGGCGATGGCACCCACGCAGACAAAATCCCGCCCTTCCACCGCGACGGGGGTCGCGGTGCCGGCAGCGGGGGTCTTCGCGGGGGAAACCATGACGGAACCCAGGTCGTTACGCTAGATCAAGCCTCGGCAGCCGCAGCCGCGGCGGCTTCGGCGGCGGCCTTGGCGCGCTCCTGGGCCTTGGCCTTGGGGGTCGACTTCTTCGGGGTCTCGGAAACCGCCGGCATCGGGGCGATGCCCTTGTAGCCGAGGAACTTGGCGACGCGGTCGGACGGCTGGGCGCCCTGGGCGAGCCAGTACTTCACGCGTTCCGCGTCGATCGTGATGCGCTCGGCGTGGTCGACCGGCAGCAGGGGGTTGTAGGTGCCGAGGCGCTCGATGAAGCGGCCGTCGCGGGGCGAGCGGGAATTGGCGACCACGATCCGGTAGTAGGGCCGCTTCTTGGCGCCGCCGCGCGACAGGCGAATGGAGATCGACATGAACTGTTCCTCTTCGTCGTATTCGATGGGTGTGATGGTTGATATGGTTGGGATTACTTCAGGCCGCCGGGCGGGAAACCACCGCCAGGACCGCCGAAACCGCCGGGCGGCATAGCGCCGCCGAAAAGCGCGCCGAGGCCGCCGCGCATCAAGCCCTTCTTCCCGAGCTTGGCCATGCGCTTCATCATGTCGGCCATCTGCTGATGCTGTTTGAGCAGCTTGTTCACTTCCTGCACCGTGGTGCCGGAACCCTTGGCGATGCGGACCTTGCGCTTCGCCTGGATGATCTGGGGGTTCTTGCGCTCCTTCGGCGTCATCGAGGAGATGATCGCTTCCTGGCGCTTGATCGCCTTGTCGTCGATATTGGCCTTGGAGAGCTGGTCCTTCATCTTGGCGACGCCGGGCAGCATGGCCAACATGCCCTGCATGCCGCCCATCTTGCGCATCTGCTTCAGCTGCTGCGACAGGTCGTCCAGGTCGAAACTGCCCTTGGCCAGCTTCGCCGCCATCTTCTCGGCTTCGCGCTGGTCGATCGTCTCGGCCGCCTTTTCGACCAGCGAGACGATGTCGCCCATGCCGAGGATGCGGTTGGCGATACGGTCGGCGTGGAAGAGTTCCAGCGCCTCCAGCTTTTCGCCCGTACCCATCAGCTTGATGGGAACGCCGGTGACCGCGCGCATCGACAGCGCCGCACCGCCGCGGCCGTCGCCGTCGATACGGGTCAGTGCGATCGAAGTCAGGCCGATCCGGTCGTTGAACTGCTTGGCGACGGTGACCGCGTCCTGGCCGGTCAGACTGTCGGCCACCAGGATGATCTCATGCGGGCCGGCCTCGCGCTTGACCGCCTCGTTCTCCTGCATCAACGCTTCGTCGATGTGCAGGCGGCCGGCGGTGTCGAGCAGGACGACGTCGTAACCCTGGAGGCGGGCCGCGGTCATCGCCCGCTTGGCGATGTCGACCGGAGTCTGCCCCACGATGATCGGCAGGGTGGCCACCCCCGCCTGCTCGCCCAGGACCTTCAGCTGCTCTTGCGCCGCCGGACGGCGGGTGTCGAGCGAGGCCATCAGGACTTTCTTCTTGTCCCGGTTGGTCAGCCGATAGGCGATCTTGGCCGTGGTGGTGGTCTTGCCCGAGCCCTGCAGGCCGACCATCATGATCGGCACGGGCGCGGGGGCATTCAGGTCGATCTCGGGGTCCTGCTCGCCGCCCAGCACGTCGACCAGATGGTCGTGGACGATCTTGATGACCATCTGCCCGGGGGTGACCGAGCGGACGACGTCCTGGCCGATCGCCTTTTCCTTGACCGCGGCGACGAAGTCCTTGACCACGGGCAGGGCGACGTCGGCCTCGAGCAGGGCGAGGCGGACTTCGCGCATGGCCTCCGCGACGTCGGAATCGGTCAGCGCGCCCTTTTTCGTGAGGCGGCTGAAGACGTCGGACAGGCGATCGGAAAGGCTCTCGAACATGCTCTGGACCGGTTGACCCTTTGACAAACACCAAGGGCGCCGGCGGGCGAACACTCGCTGACCGGCGGACGCCCGTAGGCGCGGCGGATGATGAAATCCGTCGAAGATGGCGGAACATGATCGAAGGAGGCACTATTGTCAATGCGCATGGAGCAGGCCGGGGGGCCGCCACGCGCGCGGGGGGAGAGGCGGCGATGGACGGCCTGCAGAGCGAGGGCCTGCGCATGAAGGCGCGGGAACTGGTGGAATCGGTGGTGCCCTATACCTATGGGGACGCCCATTTCAACGAAGTCTGCAAATACTACCAGAAGGGCTATGGCACGACCTGCGGCTGCCTGTGCCATTGGATGCTCTATAACCTGGGAGCCAAGAATCCCGACATCGTCAATTGGACCGATGCCGCGCGCGGCCTGAAATACCTCGGCGGCGCCAACATCAGCCGCATCCATCACAAGGGCATGGCGCCCTTCGTCAATTGCATCGGCCCCTCGAACCCGTTGCTGCGGGGCATCCGGCCCGCCTGCGGCGACATCGTCTTCATCCACAAGTTCAACGACGACCGCACCTTCGGGCCGCAGAACAAGGAACATGTCTTCGTCTTCCTGGAGGAACAGGCGGGCGGGCGCTGGGCCACCGCCGAATCCGGCCAGGAGGGTGGCACGGATTCGAAGTTCAAGTTCCGCATGCTCTTCGCCCCCACAGGAGAGGTGAAGCCGGCGACCCCGGTGCGGATCAGCGACGCCGACGGCGCCAAGCCGTCCGACGGCGACCGCACGGTGATCGGCTGGCTCGACATTTCGCAGCTCGACTATCTGCCCGACAGCCTGAACACTTACCGCCAGATGGGGCGCTGCGGCTTCTGACGGCTCAGGGCGTGAAATCGCAGAAGTCGGTCTCGTCGCCCGCGGCGTTGCGGAAGCTCACCTTGGCGCCGCCGTTGGGCCAGCGCTGGAACATCACCGTCTGGCCGTCCAGGCCGGCGCCGGAAAAGCTCAGTTTGCCGCTGTCGGGGTCGTAGAGGAAGGTGCCGGCCTTGCCGTCGGCATCGGTGTAGTGGCTCGGGTCGTCCAGGTGGAAGTTGAGGCCGAGCCGGGCGGTCGAGAAATGCCAGCATTCATAGGCGCCGAGCTTGAGCGGGCCGCCGTTGCTCGGCTCCACCGCCAAGGCGCCGGGCGGCACGGCCAGTATGGCGCCGAGTCCGACGACGAAAATCCCCAGTCTCATTGACGACCTCCCTCCGGCCGCACACGGTCTCAGCCGAATCCCGGCGAGATCAAGGCGATGGCGCCGGCATGACGAACGGCCATGCCGGAAGTCGAGCTGAACGGACGCCGGCATGATAAAGTCGCCAGGGGCCTTCGGGCCCCGGTTGCCTTTCGGGCGTGGCTTTTCGGGAGATGGCGATGCGTGGGTCGGTTCTGGCGTTTCTCTTGGCTCTGCTCGCCCTGCCCCTTGCCTTCACCCCTGCCGCTGCGGCCGACGTCGATTTCACCGCCGACGGCCTCCCCCGCCACTACATCCTGGTGACGCCCGAGCGGCCGGGGCCGGAGCCCCTGCCCCTGATCATCGTCCTGCACGGCACCTATGGCACCGGCGCCAAGATGGAACTGGTCGGCTTCAATGACCTGGTGGAGCGCTATCGCTTCGCCGTCGCCTATCCCGATGCCGCCGGCCCGCCGCACAGCCGCCGCACCTGGCGCTGGAACGACGGGCGCGGCACCCTCGAATCCTCGAAAAAGGGCGTGGACGACGTTTCCTTCATGCGCCACCTGGTCGACGACATCGGCCGGCGCGTGAACCTGGACCGCCGCCGCGTCTTCATCGCCGGGGCCTCCAACGGCGGCATCATGGCCTATCGGATCGGCTGCGAGGCGGCCGACCTGGTGGCCGGCATCGCCCCGGTGATCGGCGATGTCGCCGTCTCGGTGGCGCCCGGCTGCAAGCCGAGCCGGCCCCTTTCGGTCCTGGCCATCAATGGCGTCGACGATCCGATCATGCCCTTTGCCGGCGGCACCGTGTGCCGCGACACGCGGCCCGCCTTCTGCGAGCGGGGCGAGGTCATCGGGGCGGAAGACTCGCTCGCCCGTTTCGCCCGCGCCGCCGGCTGCGCGCCGGCGCCGAGCCGCATCATGCTGCCGCCCAAGGTGGCGGACGGCACCACGGTCGAGAAACTGTCCTACCCGAGCTGCGCCCCGGGCACCCGTGTCGGCGCCTATTGGCTGCACGGCGCCGGCCATGCCTGGCCGCCCATGCCCGGCCAATTGGGCGAGAGGCGGGGCGGCCATCCGAGCCGGAACCTGAATGCGACCGAGGCGATCGTCCGCTTCTTCCTCGACCCCGGCCACGACGGCTTCTAAGCCGTCATGACGGCTCGTGGTGCACCGCCTTCAGCTTGCGGATGCCGAGGATGTCGAGGGTGAATTTCTCGTAGAAGGTCTCGGCCCGGCCGGCGCGGACCTTGTGCAGGAAGTACTTCTCGAAGCCCACTTTCGCGGTGTGCACCCAGGCGCCCTTGGACGACCAGTTGACGTTGCGCGGCGGCAATTGCGGCTGGGCCACGAAGGCGATGCCTCCATCGCCGAAATCGGCCAGGCAGACGGCGTTCCAGGTCGCCACTGCATCAGGGGCCTTGCCCTTCAGCAGGGCCTCGATGTTCTCGGCCACCGCCGTCGACATGGATTCGATCATGAAACCGGTCTTGGGCACGCCGACCGGCACCGCGGTCTTGCCCATGGGCGGGATGGCGACGCAGACGCCGATGGCGAAGATTTCCGGGAAGGCGGGATTGCGCTGGTGCTTGTCGATCAGCACGAAGCCGCGCGGGTTGACCAGGCCCTCGATGCCGCGGATCGCCGCCACACCGCGGAAGGCCGGCAGGATCATCGAATAGGCGAAGGGCAGCTCGTGATTGGCCTTCACCGTGCCGTCCTCGGCATATTCCTCGGCCGTCATGCGGCCCGCCTCGACCCCGGTCACCTTGGCATTGGTCAGCCATTTGATGTGGCGGTGGCGCAGCGCGCTCTCCAGCATGCCCTTGGTATCGCCCACCCCGTCGAGGCCGAGGTGGCCGATATAGGGCTCGGGCGTGACGAAGGTCATGGGCACCTGGTCGCGCATCTTGGCCTTGCGCAGCGCCGCATCCAGGACGAAGGCGAATTCATAGGCCGGCCCGAAGCAGGAGGCGCCGGCGGCCGCGCCGACGATGATCGGCCCCGGCGCCGCCTTCAGCCGCTCGAAGGCTTCGCTCGCCTCGAGCGCATGCTCGAGCTGGCAGACCGACTGGGTATGGCCCGCGGGGCCGAGACCCGGCACTTCGTCGAAGGCGAGGTCCGGCCCGGTCGCGATCACCAGATAGTCATAGGTCAGGCTGTCGCCGCTGTTCAGCTCCAGGCGCTTTTCCTGGGGATAGAGGCGGCGCGCGCCCTCGGGCCGGAGCGCGATGCCCCGCTTGGCGAAGACCGGGGCGAGTTCGACCGAAACCTCCTCCGCCTTGCGCCAGCCGACCGCGACCCAGGGGTTCGACGGCACGAAAGTATAGGTGGAGCCGAGGTTGACCACGGTCAGGCTGTCTTCCTTGCGAAGCCGCGCCTTCATCTCGTAGGCCATGATGACGCCGCCCAATCCGGCGCCCAGGATGACGATATGGGCCATGGTGATCCTCCCTTTTGGCGCCGTGGCGCGGAGGACCGCCCCGCCGGCTCTATTAATTAATGATTTATGCAAACGTAGAATGAAACGGCGAGCGAATCAACAAGACTTAGGGCGAACGCCGCGTCTTCCACACCCGGCGCGCCACCGTCACTTCACGATCAACGCAATCGAGAAGTCTCGCGCACCCCCTGGCCGCAGGTGCCGGCCAAAGCTAAACTCGTCCACGCTCGAAACCGCCGACAAGAAGCGGGCAGGAGGAAACATGGCGCGCGACGACCGGCCGGCTCCATTCCTGGAGATCAGCCCCTATGTGCGGCCGCCGGCCGCGCCCTGCCCGGCCCTGGCGGCCGACCTGCGGACCGAGGTCGCCATCGTGGGCGGCGGCTATACCGGCCTCTCCACCGCCCTGGCGCTCCAGGCGCAGGGCGTCGAGGCCGTGGTGCTGGAGCGGGATTTCTGCGGTTACGGCGCCAGCGGGCGGAACGCCGGCCACCTGACGCCGACCATCTGCAAGGACCTGCCCACCGCCCGCATGCTGTTCGGCGCGGAGACGGCCGGCCGCCTCGCCCGCTTCGCCGATCATTGCGTCGAGACGGCGGAGGCGACGATCCGCGATCTCGGGATCGACTGCGATTACAACGCCAGCGGCAACATCATGGCCGTGGTCCATCCGGCCCAGGAGAAGCGGCTCCGCCAGGCAGCCGAGACGGCACGGTCGATCGGTGCCCGCATGCACTATCTCGAAGCCGGCGAGATGCGGGCGCGCGGCCTGCCCGCCGCCTTCCTCTCAGGTGCTTTGGAGGAAGCGGGCGGCACCCTGCACACGGGCAAATTCGTCTCCGGCCTCCGTGCCGCGGCACTCGCCCGCGGCGTCCGGATCTTCGAGGGCACGGCCGTGCAGGCGATCGAGCCCGGCCGCCCGGCCCTCGTCCGCACCGCCGCCGGCACGGTGAGCGCCGGGCGCGTGGTGCTGGCCGCCAATGCCTATGCGGGCGAGATCGCCCCGCCCGGCGACCGCCAGGCCCCGCTCTACATCACCCTGTTCGAGACAGCACCGCTCTCGGCCGAACAGCGCGCCGCCCTCGGCGGCTGGCCCGGCCGCGAAGGCATCTATACCGCGCATGAGAGCATGGAGAGCTACCGCCTGACCGCCCAGGGCACCATCATCGGCGGCTCCAAGGACGTGCAGTATTTCTACGACTGCGCGCCCCACAACCACGGCGGCCCCGAAGACGCCCGTCCCGCCAGCGTGATCGCCGCCTTCCGTGCCCGCTTCCCCGAACTCCGGGACCTTCCCATCGCCCACTGCTGGGCCGGCTGGTGCGGCTTCACCCTGAACTTCCTGCCCCTCGTGGGCCGCCACCCCGCCCACGACAACCTCTTCCACGCCATCGCCTACAACGGCCACGGCATCGCCCAGGCGACCGCCATGGGCCCCCTCCTCACCGACCTCATCCTCGGCCGCCCCAACCCCTGGACCGAGGTGATCTGCCGCAAACCCGCCTTCATGCCCCCCAAATGGCTCCGCTATCCGGCGGTGAAGGCGGTACTCGGCGTGGTGAACGGGATCGATCGGCGGATGGATGGGAGGGTGGAGAGCGGGAGGTGAGCGATTTACGGCGGCCTATCGGTACAGCATCCTCTTGGCTCCACTCAGTTGATCTCAGCGCAACAATTGGATTAACCGCATGAAGTTTGTGCGGATCAAATCGAGGAACTCTCTATCTCCGTCAGCGAAACCCGCAACGAGTAACATTGAGGCAGTTTCACCCTCAGTCAGGCGGTCTAAGAGAATTTCTTGATTGGCAGAATGCCAACCTACCCTGCCAATGGCGCTCCTGACACAATTGCCTCCCGAAAACTGATTTGAGAGGTATAATGACAGATCACCTTTGCCGTGATGGAGACATAAATCAGCGACGCCAGCTAAGAGCTCAACAAATTCAAAATTAATTTCAAATTCATTATCGTCAAGAAAATCAAGCGATAACCATGATTTTAATATTTCTATTATATGATCATTATACGGCGTCCGCCGTTTTTGTGGAGAGAAAAATGAATTCCACTGGTCACTGCTATTTTGTGACCACATTTCCCCAAACAAAACGACAAGAGCCTCCCTCTCATTTCTTGATTCACGCGGAACATAGGCATGAAACCATTTGTGCAGGCTGCCAAATTGTCGAGATTTCGTAAGCCCTAGGGCGAAGGCTGTAAAAAATAGAGATGCAGGATAGGTCATAAGTTCAGACCAAAAGACGGTCCTACCTCGGCCAACTACTCGCGACAGTGTCCGGAGGACATCTCGGGCGAGATTGAATTCATTCTCGGAGCCCCATCGCCCCATTGCGTACCCGATCCGGCACAAAACTTCGTGCACGTTTTCACAAATAGATACCCAATTGACGAATTCCTCATTTGTGTAATGCCCACCCGTCGCCAGTCCGCGTTCATCACTAAGTCTGCGCGCTCGCGCGACCTCTGCAATGACGAGATCGGCGAGCTGAATTCGGCACTCGTTCTTTGCTAGAAAGCGCTTGGCCGTTCCTACGAGCAGATCGGCGGTGAGCGGATTGGGACGAGCAGCGGTCTCCAATGTCTCCAGGCTCTGTTGCAGCCCGAAGAAGAAACTGTCGGCATCTTCGATAGCGATCAGTTGGGCTCGACGATTGTTGATCAAATCTTGTGCAATCGCGCTCGGTACGCCGCGACTGGCCCAGTACACGGGATAACGGCGGCTCGGCGCGCGGGCAATAGCCCCCCTCAGTGCGGCATCCCAGTCGCCGGACCAACCGCAGACGATCAGGCCATGCTCGTCAAAGATGCGGTCGAGCAGTCTGTTCTGCGTCTCGCCGTACTGGTCCAACTCCGAGTCCGTGTTGAGCAACCGGGTATCGAGATAGTCGCCATGGACCTTCAGCACGAAGCAACGCGCGTGGGCTAAGGGGATGGCACCAGCAAGGTCGTCCTCGGACTTGATCACGGTCGGCTCGACCCCAGCTTCACGCAGGGCATTCTCGATCAAGCGATCGAAATTCGTGGTGATCAGAACCCGAATGTAGCCATCCCGGACCATCCGGGCGATGGCGTGATGCGCTTTGGTCGGTTGACGCGCGCCGGATTCCAGGTCCTCCGCGGAAGGCTCGATATAGCTATGGAGGATCGATCGGCGTTCCGCCGCGGTCGATGACAAACGATCGAGGAGCTTCGAATAACTCGGGGGCTCGCCGAATCGACTCTGGTGCCAAGCCTCCCAGTCAGTTTCGCCAGTAACCCCTTCCAACGCCGCAACCCTGCGCGTCAGATCCATTGTAATGTCCCAACCGGTCGGGATTTGCGCCGCGCGGGACAGACCGCTCCCGAGCAATAAAGCGTAAACGCCCCTATTCTCGAAGACCGAGAAGGCGAGGGCGTGGGCGGGATCGATCATCTTACGACCGCAAATTTTTCTGTCGGTTGGGGCGAGTCGCCAGTTGCACAAGTGCAGCATGAGCACGCCACAAATTGCAATCTTTGACCCCGCCAGCCGCAAGGGCTGATCTGCGGTGCCCTTCATCCGCCCCGATCAGAAGGGCGGTGCGGTCCCGAAACTCCGATCTCCGGGTCGGACTGCGCGCCGATGGCCCATGCCTTCCGGCCTACAGAGCGAGGCGCCCAGAAAACTGCCGCCCCTAACCCACCTGCCCCCGGTGCCGAAGCAGATGGTCCGCCAGCACACAGGCCATCATCGCTTCGCCCACCGGCACGGCGCGGATGCCGACGCAGGGGTCGTGGCGGCCTTTGGTGAGGATTTCGGTGTCTTGGCCGTCGAGGGTCACGCTGTGGCGGGGCGTCAGGATCGAGGAGGTGGGTTTGACCGCGAAGCGGGCCACCACGTCCTGGCCGGTGGCGATGCCGCCCAGGATGCCGCCGGCCTTGTTCGATGAGAAGGCCACCTGGCCGTTCTCCATATGCATCTCGTCGGCGTTTTCTTCGCCGGTCAGTTCGGCGGCGGCGAAACCGGCGCCGATTTCGACGCCTTTCACCGCGTTGATCGACATCAGCGCCGCCGCGAGGTCGGAATCGAGCTTGCCGTAGAGCGGGGCGCCCAGGCCGGCGGGCACGCCGGTGGCGACCAGTTCGATCACCGCGCCGATCGAGGAGCCGGCCTTGCGGATGCGGTCGAGGTCCTCTTCCCAGAGCTTGGCGGTTTCCGCATCCGGGCAGAAGAAGGGGTTGTTGTCCACTTCCGCCCAGTCCCAGCGGCTGCGATCGATCGCGCGCTTGCCGATCTGCACCAGGGCGCCGCGGACCTGCACGCCCTCGCCCAGCACCTTGCGGGCCAAGGCGCCGGCGGCGACCCGGGCCGCGGTCTCGCGGGCCGAGGAACGGCCGCCGCCGCGGGGGTCGCGAATGCCGTATTTCACCTGATAGGTGTAATCGGCATGGCCCGGGCGGAAGCTCTTGGCGATCTCGGAATAATCCTTGGAGCGCTGGTCGGTATTCTCGATCATCAGGCTGATCGGGGTGCCGGTGGTCAGGCCCTCGTAGACGCCGGAGAGGATCTTCACCGCATCCGCCTCGCGGCGCTGGGTGGTGAAGCGGCTCTGCCCGGGTTTCCGCTTGTCCAGGAAGACCTGGATCTCGGCTTCGGTCAGGGGGATCCGCGACGGCATGCCGTCGACCACGCAGCCGAGCGCCGGTCCGTGGCTCTCGCCCCAGGTGGTGACGCGGAACAGATGGCCGAAGCTGTTGTGCGACAAGTCAGACCACCGAGATATCCGGGGCGTCCGGCGCCTTCATGCCGACGACGTGATAGCCCGAATCGACGTGATGGACCTCGCCGGTCACCCCGCGCGACAGGTCGGACAGCAGATAGAGCCCGGCGCCGCCGACATCCTCGATGGTCACATTGCGCTTCAGGGGCGCATTGTATTCGTTCCACTTCAGGATCAGGCGGAAGTCGCCGATGGCCGAGGCCGCCAGGGTCTTGATCGGACCGGCCGAAATGGCGTTGACGCGGATGTCCTGCTTGCCGAGGTCGGCCGCGAGATAGCGGACCGAAGCCTCCAGCGCCGCCTTGGCGACCCCCATCACATTGTAATGGGGCATGACCTTTTCCGCGCCGTAATAGGTCAGCGTGATCAGCGAGCCGCCGTTCGGCATCATCGCTTCCGCGCGCTGCGCGATCGCGGTGAAGGAATAGCAGGAGATGAACAGGCTCTGGTTGAAGTTTTCGGGGCTGGTGTCGACGTAGCGGCCCTTCAGCTCTTCCTTGTCGGAATAGGCGATGGCGTGCACGACGAAGTCGATCGTCTCCCATTCCTGCTTCACCGCCGCGAAAAGCGCGTCGATCGACGCCAGTTCGGAGACGTCGCAGGGCAGAATCAGGGAATCCGGCGTGCCGACCTCGGCCGCCAGCGGGCGCACGCGCTTTTCCAAAGCCTCACCCAGATAGGTGAAAGCGCATTGGCCGCCTTGGGCGTGCACCGCCTTGGCAATTCCCCAGGCGATCGACCGGTCGTTGGCGACACCCATGATAAGTCCACGTTTTCCAGCCATCAGGCCGGCGCCGGTCGACATAGGCTGATCTCCCTCAAGGCGTCCTTCGAAGCGCGCGGATTATAGACGTCTCGATCCGACCCTCAAGCGGCGGCTTCGCGACGGCCCATCGGCAGGCCGCGCTTGCCAAGGCCGGGGGGCCTGTGTTCCGTTGTCGCCCAAACCCCGAGGTACATGCCATGTCCGATCTTCTGTCGTCCCTGGACGATGCGGCGCTCGCCGCGCGCGGGCCTTACGACCTCTTCGCCGTCTGGTTCGCCGAGGCCGAAGCGACCGAGGTGAACGATGCCAACGCCATGGCGCTGGCGACCGTCGATTCGGACGGCCAGCCTTCGGTCCGAGTCGTCCTGATGAAGGATTATGACGCGCAAGGCTTCGTCTTTTATACCAATTTCGAGAGCGACAAGGGCCGCGCCCTGCTCGGCCAGCCGCGCGCCGGGCTCAATTTCCACTGGAAGGGCCTGCGCCGCCAGGTCCGCGTGAATGGCACGGTCGCCCCCGTCTCGACCGAGGAGGCGGATGCCTATTTCGCCAGCCGGCCGCGGGACTCGCAGATCGGCGCCTGGTCCAGCGACCAGTCCCGCCCGCTCGATTCGCGGGCCACGCTGGAAGCGGCGATCGCCCATAACGCCGCCCGATTCGCCGGGGCCGAGGTGCCGCGCCCGCCGCATTGGTCCGGCTTCCGCGTCACGCCGACGCGAATCGAGTTCTGGCAAGACCGCCCCTTCCGGCTGCATGATCGTGTCGTGTTCGAACCTACCGCTGCGGGCGGCTGGGCCGTGCACAGGTTGTTCCCCTGACGGCGGACCGGAGCAGGCGGAAGCGATGACGGCAGAAACCACGACGAAACGGGCCTTCAACGGCGACCTGGCGGAAGCCGCCCGGCTGATGCACCGGGCGACCGTCGCTTCGGTCGGGGTCGCGATCACCCTGATCATCATCAAGACCGTCGCCTTCTTCATGTCGGGCTCGGTCGCCATGATGTCGAGCTTGATCGATTCGACGCTCGACGCCCTCGCTTCCCTCGCCACCATGCTGGCGGTGCGCCACGCGACGGCGCCGGCCGACCGCGAGCACCGCTTCGGCCACGGCAAGGCCGAGGCGCTGGCGGGCCTGCTGCAGGCCGCCATCGTGGCCGGTTCCGGCGTCTTCCTGCTGTTCGAATCGATCCGCCGCATCCTGGCGCCGGAAGCGGTCTCCAACGGCGTGATCGGTATCGCCGTGATGATCGCCTCGATGGCGCTGACCCTCGCCCTGGTCACCTATCAGCACCGGGTGATGGCCAAGACGGGCTCGCTCGCCGTCGCCGGCGACCGGCTGCACTATCTCTCCGACCTGCTGTCGAACGCCGGTGTCGTGGTCGCCCTGATCGCGGCGACCCAGTTCGGCTTCCTGCTGGCGGACGGGCTGATCGCCCTCGCCATCGCGGCCGTCATGCTGTGGGGTGCCTTCGGCATCCTGCGCGGCGCCTACGACGTGCTGATGGACCGCGAACTGCCGGACCACGAGCGCGCCCAGATCGTCGAGATCGTGAAGCAGGAACCCCTGGTGCTGGCCCTGCACGACCTGCGCACGCGGCGTTCCGGCCTCGCCACCTTCATCCAGCTTCACCTGGTGCTGGACGGCGACATGCCCCTGCACCAGGCCCATGCCATCGTCGAGGGGGTCGAACAGAAGCTGATCACCGCCTTCCCCGGCGCCGAAGTCATCATCCACGAAGACCCGGACGGGGTCGAAGAGGGTGACGGCCATGCCCTGCGCACGGCTGTCTGAGCGATCGAAGGATCGTCGCTTCCCGCGCGCAGCCGGGACGAGTCGTTGAACCATGTCCGTGACCGAAAATTCCGGCCGTACCCTGATCCTGACCGGCGCCAGCCGGGGCATCGGCCATGCCACCGTAAAGCGCTTCTCCTCCGCCGGCTGGCGGGTCATCACCTGTTCGCGCCAGCCCTTCCCCGAGAATTGCCCCTGGGCGGAGGGGCCTGAAGACCACGTCCAGGTCGACCTCGCCGACGTCGCTTCCCTGCCCCAAGTGATCGAGGACATGCGGAGCCGCCTGGTCGACGGAAGGCTCGACGCCCTGGTCAACAATGCCGGCATTTCGCCCAAGGGCGAAGGCGGCAGCCGGCTCGGCACGATCGAGACGGAATACGAGACCTGGGACACCGTGTTCCGGGTCAATTTCTTCGCCCCCGTGCTGCTCGCCCGCGGCCTGATGCAGGAATTGCGCACGGCCCAGGGCGCCGTGGTCAATGTGACCTCGATTGCGGGCGTGCGGGTGCATCCCTTCGCCGGTTCCGCCTATGCTACTTCGAAGGCGGCACTGGCCGCGCTGACGCGCGAGATGGCGGCGGATTTCGGCCCGCTCGGCATCCGGGTCAATGCCATTTCCCCGGGCGAGATCGAGACCGCCATCCTCTCCCCCGGGACCGAGAAGCTGGTCGATCAGATCCCGCTCCGCCGCCTGGGCAGCCCGGACGAGGTGGCCAAGGCGATCTATTTCCTGTGCACGGACGATTCGTCCTACATTTCGGGCGCCGAACTCCATATCAACGGCGGCCAGCACGTCTGACCCCGTGGCCCGCGGGCGACAGCGCCGCGGATTCGGCAAAGGCCCGGCCGACGGCGCTTGACCGGCAGGCCGATCCGCCGGCATCTGCCCTCGTTCACGACAGGCGGGAAGGCCGGACGGGCCGGAGGAGGTGTGCCATGGCGCGCAAGCACCAATCGTTCTCGACCGAGACCATGAGCAAGCGCCGGAGGGGGTTTCAATTCTGAAGCCCGGGTCAAGCGCGGCGACCGGACGGTCCACGGCGGCAAGGAACTGATCGAGAAACTGGGCCGCAACGACCCCTGCCCCTGCGGCTCGGGCCGCCGGTTTCAAGCTGTGCTGCCTCGAAACCCACTGCTTTCCTCGACCGGGCCTATTACCGGCGGTAATGCCACGCCGTCGCGGGGGTAGCCGGAAGGGCGGAACGGAGCTTCGTTCCGCCCGTCTCGCCCGCCGCGTCAGGCCGCGTGTTTCACCGTCGACAGGAAACGGTCGACTTCGCGGCGCAGGCGTTCGGCCTGCTGCGACAGGTCACCGGCCGAGGTGAGCACCTGGGCCGAAGCGCCGCCGGCTTCGCTCGCCACCACCTGAACGCCCTGGATCGAACTCGAGACCTCGTTGGTACCGAGCGCCGCCTGTTCGACGTTGCGGGCGATCTCGGCGGTTGCCGCGATCTGTTCCTCGACCGCGCTGGCGATCGTGTTCGAGACCATGCTCATATCGCTGATCTGATGCGACACACGAGCGATCGCCTCGACCGCCTTGGCCGTGGAGGCCTGGATCTCGGCGATCTGGGCCGTGATGTCCTCGGTCGCCTTGGCGGTCTGATTGGCCAGGCTCTTCACCTCGGAGGCGACGACCGCAAAACCCTTGCCGGCCTCGCCGGCGCGCGCCGCCTCGATCGTCGCGTTGAGTGCCAGGAGATTGGTCTGGCCCGCGATGTCCTGGATCAGCTTCACCACATTGCCGATCGCGTCCGAGCCGCGCTCCAGGAGCTGCATGATGCCGTTGGCCGCTTCGGCGTCGGTTACCGCCTTGTTGGACAGTTCGGCCGACTGCTGGACCTGGCGCCCGATCTCTCGCGAGGACGAGGTCAGTTCCTCGGTGGCGCTGGCCACGGTCTGGACATTGGTCGAGGCCTGTTCGGCGGCGGCGGCGACGGAGGTCGCCCGGTCGGTGGTGTCGCGGGCGGTGCCGGTCAGCACTTCGGCATTGCTGCGCAATTCGTTGGCGGCCGACGACAGGGTGGCGACCACCTCGGCGATGGTGCCTTCGAAGCCGGCGACGGCATCGGCCAGTTCGCGGGCGCGGCGGGCCTGTTCGTCGGCCCGGCGCAGGTCTTCGGCCATGCGCGCCTGTTCGATCTGGGCGGCCTTGCGTTCGGCTTCCTGGCGGGCTTCCTCCGCCTCCTGCTGGCGGCGGCGGTTCTCAGCTTCGCGGGCACGGGTGTCACGCGCCTCGCGGAGCTGCTTCACCAGGGTGTCGACGGCCCGCCAGATCTCGCCCACTTCGTCGTTCGATTTCTGGGCCGGGACGGTGACGTCCAGCCGGTCCCCGGCGATCGCCGTGACCGTCGCCGTCACTTCGCCGAGCGGGCGGGCGAGCTGGCGGGTGCCGATATAGGCCGCAACGCCAACGCCGACGATCAGGCCGACCACGGTGGTCAGGATCACGACCATGTCCATGGTGCGGCCGAATTCCTTGGCCTCGACCCGGTGCCGCGCGAGGTCTTCCAAAATCTCCTTCAGGGCGCCGTCGACCACGGCCTGGAAGGCCTTGCGGTTGGCCCGGTTCGCCTCGTTGTTGCCGAGTGCATTGGCAGCGGCCGGCCCCGCTTCGACGCCGGCCTTGGCCAGGGCCAGGCGGAACTCACGGAATTCCGCGGCCTGCTTCATCAAGGCGTCGAGCACCGACCGCTTCGCGGGCGGCACCAGCGGCGCCCATTCGGCGAACAGGGCGTCGATGGCGTCGAGATCCTTGGTCAGATTGGCGGCGAAAGGTTTCGCCGCGTCGCGGTCGGCAGCGGCGTAGATACCCCGCGACTCCATGACCACTTCGGCGATCAGACGGTTCAACCGTTCGGCATTGAGGGCGCGCTGCCCGGCGGCGACGAGCAATTCGTCGCGTTCGGCGACACTGTTGAGGGCATTGAGGGACATGCCCGCAATAACGGCTGCCACCACGCCCATAATGGCCACGATGGCGAAGATCTTTGCACGAACACGCATTTTTCCCTCCGCGCAGGAGCGCTCCCGACGCCGAAATTGCCGACCCACGAAAATTCATGCGCCGAAACTGGCTAAGACCCGGTAAACGGCGGCCGGGCCGGCACCTTCGCCCTTGGTCGAAGACGTGACGGGCCGGAGCCCCGGCCTTTTCCCCCTGCGACAAGCCATTTCGCGATCTGCGACCGGGGCCCGAAATTGTCCCGATCCAATCGTCGCAGGCGGATTGCGGCTGCCGGGATTGGAGGTTAACGTTGAAGGACAGACGCGGTGCAGGCCGCGAAGAAAATCAGACGGCTGGGGGTTTGCAGTTGGGGAATTGCACGGCGGCGGGGCAGGGCCACGCGTTTCGTTCCTGTTGTCTTCACGCGTCGCACCCGGAGGGCTGAGCCTTGGAATATCTGGTTCAGCAGCTCATCAACGGCATCACGCTCGGCGCGGTCTACGCCCTCATCGCCCTCGGCTATACGATGGTCTACGGCATCATCGGCATGATCAATTTCGCCCATGGCGAAGTCTATATGCTGGGCGCCTTCCTCTCCATGATCGGCATCCTGCTGATGGGCGTCATCGGCATCACCTGGGTGCCGCTCGCCCTTCTGATCGTGCTGGTCTGCGCCATGGCGATCACCGCACTCTACGGCTGGTCGATCGAACGGATCGCCTATCGGCCCCTGCGCGGCTCGTTCCGCCTGGCGCCGCTGATCTCGGCGATCGGCGTCTCGATCTTCCTGCAGAACTACGTCCAATTGTCGCAAGGCGCCCGGCCGAAGCCGATCCCGCCGGTGATCCGCGGCGGCTTCGAGCTGATGACGTCAGTCGACGGCTTCACCGTGACCCTGTCCTATCTCCAGGTCTTCATCGTGGCCATGACCATCGCCCTCATGGTCGGCTTCACCTATCTGATCACCCGGACCTCGCTGGGCCGGGCCCAGCGCGCCTGCGAGCAGGACCGCACCATGGCCTCGCTGATCGGGGTCGACGTCGACCGCACGATCTCGACCACCTTCGTCATCGGCGCGGCGCTGGCCGCCGTGGCCGGCATGATGGTCACGCTCTATTATGGCGTGATCGATTTCTACATCGGCTTCCTGGCCGGGATCAAAGCCTTCACCGCGGCGGTTCTCGGCGGCATCGGCTCGCTCCCGGGGGCCGTGCTGGGGGGCTTGCTGATCGGCCTGATCGAGGCCCTGTGGTCGGCCTATTTCTCGGTCGAATACAAGGATGTGGCCGCCTTCACCATCCTGGTCTTCGTGCTGATCTTTCGGCCGACCGGGCTCTTGGGCCGGCCTGAAATCGAGAAGGTCTGAGCATGAGCGTCGCTGCCCCGGCCCTGACCCCGTCGACCGCGAGCCCGGCCACGCCGGTGCTGGCGGCCCTCAAGGACGCCGCCCTGGTCGCCCTGATCGCCATGATCCTGGCCGGCCCCATCGTCGGCCTGCAGACCTACGACAGCGGCGGCCAGCTCTCGCTGAACATGCGCTTTTCCGAAGTCGCCATCGGCATCGTCGTGGTGTTCTTCGGCCGGCTGGGCCTGGCGCTGGCCGAGCGCGGGCTGCAACCGGCCGCCTTCGGCGTCGGCGCCCTGCTGATCGTCGCCGGCATCGCCCTGCCCTGGCCGACCGGGCTGCTCCAGGTCCTGGCCATCGCCGCCGGCGTCGGCCTGGTGCTGCGCGGCCTGGTCTCGGTCTACGGCGCCCGGCGCCACAAGGCCGCCCTGGCCGCCGCCGTGGCCGAGAGCGACGACGAGAAGAGCGAGCGCCTGCGCCGCCTGATCACGAGGGGCCTCGGCTTCCTGCTGCTCGCCGCGGCCGTGCTGCTGCCCATGATGCCTTTCGCCAATTCCTACATCATGGATACGGCGATCCGGGTGCTGACCTACATGATGCTGGCCTGGGGCCTCAACATCGTGGTCGGGCTCGCCGGCCTGCTCGACCTCGGCTATGTCGCCTTCTATGCCGTCGGCGCCTATACCTACGCCATTCTCTCGAAGGAGCACGGCTTCGACTTCTGGGAGGCGCTGCCGATCTCGGGCATGCTGGCCGCCTCCTTCGGGATCATGCTGGGCTTTCCGGTGCTGCGGCTGCGCGGTGACTATCTCGCCATCGTGACGCTCGGCTTCGGCGAGATCATCCGCATCGTGCTGCTCAACTGGGCCAGCTTCTCGGGCGGACCGAACGGTATCGGCTCGATCCCGCGGCTCACCTTCTTCGGCCATCCCTTCGTGCGCAATCCGCCGGAAGGGGTGACGGCATTTCATCAACTCTTCGGGCTCGACTTCTCGCCCCTGCACCGCTCGATCTTCTTCTTCTACCTGATCCTGGTGCTGGCCCTCGTCGTCAACGTCTTCACCATCAGGATCAGACGCCTGCCGGTCGGCCGCGCCTGGGAAGCGCTGCGCGAGGACGAAATCGCTTGCCGGGCGCTGGGCATCAACCCGACGAATACCAAGCTCACGGCCTTCGCCATCGGCGCCATGTTCGCCGGCTTCGCCGGCTCCTTCTTCGCCACGACCCAGAGCTTCGTCTCGCCCGAGAGCTTCACCTTCCTGGAATCGGCCATGATCCTGGCCATCGTCGTGCTGGGCGGCATGGGCAGCCAATTGGGCGTCGCCATGGCGGCGATCTTGGTGATCGGCCTGACCGAAGCCTTCCGCAGCCTGGCCGAATACCGGATGCTGGTGTTCGGCCTCGGCATGGTGCTGATCATGGTGTGGCGCCCGCGCGGCCTCCTCTCCCACCGCGATCCGACGATCTTCATCAACCGCCGGAAGGGGGCGCGCGCATGACCACGCCCCTGCTCCTGGTCGAACATCTGACCATGCGCTTCGGCGGCCTGGTCGCCATCAACGATGTCTCCTTCGAAGCCCGGGCAGGCCGCATCACCGCGGTGATCGGGCCGAACGGCGCCGGCAAGACCACGGTCTTCAACTGCCTGACCGGCTTCTACAAGCCGACCGTCGGCCGCCTGACCCTGACCCGGAAGGACGGCAAGTCCTTCCTGCTGGAACGGCTCGACGATTTCCGCATCACCAAGACCGCGGGCGTCGCGCGTACCTTCCAGAACATCCGCCTGTTCGCCGGCATGTCGGTCCTGGAGAATCTGCTGGTCGCCCAGCACAATGCACTGATGCGGGCGAGCGGCATGAGCCTGCTCGGCCTGGTCGGCTGGCCCGGCTACCGTGCGGCCGAGCGAGAGGCGGTCGAAAAGGCGCGCTTCTGGCTCGAGCGGACCCGCCTGATGCCGCGGGCGGACGAGCCGGCCGGCTCGCTCCCTTACGGCGATCAGCGCCGGCTGGAGATCGCCCGCGCCATGTGCACCGATCCCGCCCTGCTCTGTCTCGACGAGCCGGCGGCGGGCCTGAACCCGCGCGAATCCGCCGAGCTGAACGAACTCCTGCTGATGATCCGCAACGAATATGGCGCGGGCATCCTGCTGATCGAACACGACATGAGCGTGGTGATGGGCATTTCCGACCACATCGTGGTGCTCGACTACGGCCGCAAGATCGCCGAAGGCACGCCGGCCGAGATCCGCGCCAACCCGGACGTCATCCGCGCCTATCTCGGCGAGGACGACATGGAAGGGAGTGCGGCATGAGCGCCCCCATGCTGAAGATCGAGGGGCTGCGCGCCGCCTATGGCGTGATCGAGGCCCTGAAGGGGGTCGACGTCGAGATCCACCAGGGCGAGATCGTCACCCTGATCGGGGCGAACGGCGCCGGCAAGTCGACCCTGCTGATGTCGATGTGTGGCAAACCGCGGCCGAGCCGGGGCAAGATCACCTTCGAGGGCCGCGACATCACCGGCCTGCCGACCCATCGGATCATGCGCCTCGGCATCGCCCAGAGCCCGGAAGGGCGGCGCATCTTCCCGCGCATGACGGTGCTCGAGAACCTGCGCATGGGCGCCGTGGTGACCGACCCGGCCTATTTCGACGAGGACCTGGACCGTGCCTTCCGCATGTTCCCGCGCCTCAAAGAGCGCCAGAGCCAGCGCGGCGGCACGCTCTCCGGCGGCGAGCAGCAGATGCTGGCGATCGCCCGCGCGCTGATGAGCCGGCCGCGCCTGCTTCTCCTGGACGAGCCCTCGCTCGGCCTCGCCCCCATCATCGTGCGCCAGATCTTCCAGGTCATCCGCGAGATAAACGCAACCCAAGGCGTTACCGTGTTCCTGGTCGAGCAGAACGCCTTCCACGCGCTCAAGCTGGCCCACCGGGGTTACGTGCTGGCGGGCGGCAGGGTGCAGATGAGCGGCACCTCGGCCGAACTGCTCGGCAACGAGGAAGTGCGTGCCGCCTACCTCGAGGGGGGCCACTGAGATGGAAGAGATCTTCGATACCACCCTCGGCCCCTTCATCGGGCTCACGCTCGGGCTCTTCGGCCTGTGCAGCTTCCTGGCCGGCCAGGGCATCGCCGAGGGCTGGCGCCCGGCCTGGGCCGCGGTGCTGGCCGGTTTCGGCGTCGCCCTGTTCGACCGTTTCCTGCATTGGGGCCTGTTCGGCTCCCACCTCTGGTCGCTGCAGGGCTACCTGCTCGACGGGGCGATCCTCTCGGCCTATGCCCTGCTCGGGCATCGGCTGACCCTCGCCGCCAAAATGGTCCGCCAGTACCCCTGGCTCTACGAAGCGGCGGGTCCCCTCACTTGGCGTGCGCGCACGCCGGAATGAGCGGACTTCGTCGTGAACAAGCCGGGCTTGATCATTTCGGCGTGCTACTTAGAGTGAACTAGTCCATCCCAATCGGAAGCGGGGCAAGTCATGAAAAAGCTGATAGCGGCCTTGGTCGCAATCGTCGTTATCGCCGTAGGCGTCTACTTCCTGTTCATCAAGAAGCCGCCGGCACCGCCCGTCGCCGCAGACATCACCATCGCGACCGCTGGCCCGATGACTGGCCAATATGCGGCCTTCGGCGAGCAGATGAAGCGCGGCGCCGAACAGGCTGTCGCCGACATCAACGCCGCCGGTGGCATCAACGGCCGCAAGCTGAAGCTCGAAGTCGGGGACGACGCCTGCGACCCGAAGCAGGCGGTCGCGGTCGCCAACGACCTCGTGAACAAGGGCGTGGTCTTCGTGGCCGGCCACTTCTGCTCGTCGTCGTCGATCCCGGCCTCGGCGGTCTACAACGAGAACAACATCCTGCAGATGTCGCCCGCTTCGACCAACCCGAAGCTGACCGACGAGGCGGCACAGAAGGGTTGGACCAACATCTTCCGCACCTGCGGCCGTGACGACTACCAGGGCGCCACCGCCTCGAAGTACATCGTCGACCACTTCCCGGGCAAGAAGGTCGCCGTCCTGAACGACAAGTCCGCCTATGGCAAGGGCCTGGCCGACGAGACCGCGAAGGGCCTGACCGCCAAGGGCGCCGCGCCGGCGATGGAAGAAGCCTATACCCAGGGCGACAAGGACTTCTCCGCCCTGATCTCCAAAATGAAGGCGGCCGGTATCGAAGTCGTCTATATCGGCGGCTATCATTCGGAAGCCGGCCTGATCATCCGGCAGTCGAAGGAGCAGGGCTTGGCGGCCACCTTCATCTCGGGCGACGCCCAGAACACCGCCGAGCTGTGGTCGATCACCGGCGACGCCGGCGAGGGCTTCCTCTTCACCTTCGCCCCCGACCCGCGCCTGAAGCCCACCGCGGCCCAGGTGGTCGACGCGTTCAAGAAGGCCGGCTACGACCCCGAGGGCTACACCCTCTACACCTATGCCGCGGTCCAGGTCTGGGCCGAGGCAGTGAAGGCCGTCGGCGGCACGGATACCGCCAAGGTCGCCGCCGCGATCCGCGCCGGCTCGTTCCCGACCGTGCTCGGCACCCTCGGCTTCGACGCCAAGGGCGACGTGAAGGATCCGGAATACGTCATGTACGAATGGTCGAAGGGCCAGTACGCCGAAAAGAAGTGATCGCCTGATCACGAATGGGACAAGGCCCGGCGGTCACCCGCCGGGCCTTTTTCTTTGGCCCCAAGGGACAAGGAGGGGGCGACAGATCGGCTCAAATTGCCCGGCGTTCGCCGTTACGGTTGCGTCGAATCGTGCACACCTCTAGCGTCGCCACAAGAGTTGCTCGCGAGGGGGCAGAGTGATGCGCAAGTGGGTGCTGGGATTCGTCGGCGTGATGGCCGTTTGCGCGCTGCTCGCCTGGCTCCTGGTCGTCTACGGCCTGCACCGCGGCGGACAGGCCCCGGTGCCCGTGGCCGCCACGCCGGCAGCGACGGCCGCCCTGCCCGACATCGTCTTCGGCCTGGCTGCCCCCCTGAGCGGGCCGCAGGCCGGCTTCGGCGCCCAGCTCAAGGCCGGGGTCGAATTCGCGGTCGAGGCGATCAATGCCAATGGTGGTATCGAAGGCCGCAAGGTCGTGCTGGTCCAGCGCGATGACGGCTGTGACGCCGACAGGGCGAAGACTGTCGCGGGCGAGCTGGTGGCCGCCAAGGCGGTCGCCGTGATCGGCCATTTCTGCTCGAGCGCCAGCCTCGCGGCGGCTCCGGTCTATGCCGCGGGCGATGTCGTCATGATCACCCCGGCCTCGACCGACCCGCGCCTCACCATGGAAGGGGCGCCGGGCGCTGGCTTCGTCTTCCGCACCGTCTGGCGCGACGATTTCCAGGGCCTGGTCGCGGCCGCCCTGGTGAAGCAGACCCTGGCCTCGAAGAAGATCGGCGTCGTGCGTGACGGCTCGCTCTACGGCCAGCAGTTGACCGACGTCTTCAAGGCGGCCCTGGCCAAGCTCGAACTGGCGGCCCCGGCAGCCGACCTCGAGCTCGGCCCCTCGCTCTCGGCCAAACAGGCGGCGGCCAAGCTGAAATCGGCCGGCGTTGGCGCGGTCTTCGTGGTGGCGACACCGGCAACCGCGGGCGGCCTCGCCAAGGCCCTGCGCGAGGCGGGCGTTACCGCCTCCATCATCGGGCCGGACGCGCTGGCCAGCCCCGACTACGCCAAGGCGGCGGGCAAGGCGGCGGACGGCACCATCGTCACCTTCGCGCGGAACCCGCTCGACTATCCGACCGCGGCCAAGGCGATCGAGAAATTGACCGAGCGGGGTCAGGACCCCTCGGGCTATGTGCTCGACGCCTTCGCGGCGGCACAGATCCTTTCCGCCGCCCTGGGGCCAGTGGTGAAGCCCGATCCCGCGGGCGCGATCGACGGCAAGCGCCTGGCCTCGACCATTCGGGTCAACCGCTTCTCGACCGTGCTCGGCGAACTGGCCTTCGATTCCCGCGGCGACCTGACCAAGCCGGGCGTCGTCTATTACCTGTGGAAGGGCGGCAAGCTCAATCCGATGTGAGGCGGCCGTCGCCGACCGCATCCTGGACCGAGGCGAAACCGTCTTGCGCCAGCAGCGCCGCCAGTTCCTGCTTGATCGCGCCGACCACGGGCGGCCCGCGGAAGACGAGCGCCGTATAGAGCTGCACCAGATTGGCGCCGGCCCGGATCTTGCCGTAGGCATCGGCCCCGTTGAACACGCCGCCGACCCCGACCAGGGTGGGCGCCGGCCCGACCGCGCGGCGGATCGCCGCCAGCAGGGCGGTCGAGGCGACGAAGATCGGCCGGCCGGAGAGACCGCCCCGTTCCGCCTGTGTGGCCGAAGTCAGGCTCGACGGCCGGGCGGCGCTCGTATTGGCGACGACGAGGCCGGCAAAGCCGTGGCGCAGGGTGACCTCGGCGATCGCCAGCGCCTCGGCTTCCGAAAGGTCGGAGGCGAGCTTCACCAGCATCGGCGTGCGCAGCCGGTCGCGCGCGGCGAGCAAGCGGCGCAGCAGGTCGTCCAGGCGCAGCGGATCCTGGAACATTCGCCCGTTCTTGGTATTCGGACAGGAGACGTCGATCGTCAGATAGTCGGCAATGGGGGCGAAACACTGCACCAGACGCACGAAATCCTCGGCCGGCTGATCCGAATCGGTATTGCTGGCCAGATTGACGCCGAGCGGGAAATCGGGCCGCCGGGCCGCGCGCACGCGGGCCGCCACCGCCGCCTCGCCCTCGTTGTTGAAGCCCATGCGGTTGATCGCCGCAAAATCGCCATCGAGGCGAAACAGTCTGGGCCGAGGATTGCCGGACTGCGGCTTGGGCGTGACGCCGCCGACTTCGCCGAAGCCGAAGCCGAGCCAGTGCAGGCGGTGGGCGACCAGGGCGTTCTTGTCGAATCCGGCGGCGACGCCGATCGGATTGGCGAAGGACAGCCCCATGGCCGTGACGTGGAGCGACGGCAGGTCCGGCCCGCCCGCGGGTGGCACCAAGCCGAGGCGAAGCAGGCGGAGCGCCAGGCCGTGGGCGGTTTCCGGGTCGAGATGGCGGAGCGCCGGCCAGGCCATGCGGTACCAGCCGACGGGTGAGGACGAGGAAGGGGCCGTCATGATGGGTGGACGCTAGCGGAATGCGGCGCGGCTTTGAAGTCCGGCCGGGATGGGCGGGACCGATTCTGGCCCTGCTGTGCCTTTTTGCCGCCGCCCGCGGGGCCGCGGCCGCGACCGACTATCGCCTGGACATGAGCGGCCTGCCGGACGAGGCGAAATCCCTGGTCGAGCAGACCAGCGAGTTGGTCACCATGGCCGACCGTCCGCCGCCCGGCGTCACCGCCCTGCGCAACCGGATTCGCGGCGACCTCGACAAGATCCGCCAAGTGCTCGACGCCTTCGGCTATTTCGACGCGACGATCGACGTGACCGCGCCGGAGGATCAGACCCCGGTGCCGGTGACCATCAAGGTGACCGCCGGCAAGCGCTATCGGGTCGGCCAGCTGCGCCTGACCGACCCTGGCGGCGTGCCGCTGGGCCCCGGCCTGTCGCCGCCAGAAGGCCGCATCGCGCTCAAGCCGGGCGAGCCCTATGCCGCGCAGGCGGTGATCGACACGGAATCCGTGATCCTGGCCGAACTCGGCCGCCGCGGCCGGCCCTTCGCCAAGGTCGCCCACCGGGACGTGGTGCTGGACCGGGCGGCGGGCACGGTGAACGCCACCTGGGCGATCGACTACGGCCCCCTCGCCCATTACGGCGAGACCCGTTTCGAGGGGTTGGACCGCCTGAAACCCAAGGCAGCGCGCGAATTGCTGCGCTTCCAGCCGGGCGCCCAAGCGAATGTCGACGAGATCGAGGAGACGCGCCGCGCCTTCGTCGACACCGGCCTGTTCCGCACCGTCGCGGTCACGGTGGAACCGCCCGGGCCGGATGGTGCCGCCCCCGTCCTGGTGAAGCTCGAAGAGGGCAAGCCGCGCACCATCGGCGGCGGGCTTCGCTATTCGACCAGCGACGGGGCCGGTGCCCGCGTCTTCTGGGAACATCGCAACCTGCTGGGCGGACGCGAGTCGCTCCGCATCACAGCCGACGTGGCCGAGACCGGCTACAGCCTGGTCGCCAAGGCGAAGAGGCCGGATTTCGAATGGCGCGGCGTCGACCTCGTGTTCCAGGCCGAGGCCGACAAGCAGTCGCTCGAAGCCTATGACCTCGACCGGGTGCTGGTGGGCGGCGGCCTCGAATGGCGCTATTCGCCGCGCTGGTTCTTTTCCGGCGGCATGACCTTCGAACAGAGCCATATCGACGATTCCGGCGTGGTCGAGGACTATTCCCTGGTCGGCTTCCCCCTGGTAGCGCGACAGGACACCTCGAACGACGTGCTGGACCCGACCCGGGGCCACCGCTTCACCTTCTCCCTGACGCCCTATTACGACGTCGCGGGCACCGCCGGCGCTTTCCTGACCGGCCAGGCCAATGCCGCGGTCTATCTGCCGCTCGACGACCTCGAGGACTATGTGCTGGCGCTCCGTGGTGGGCTCGGCGCTACGTTGGGCGGCGGTACACAGTCGCTGCCGGCAGACAAGCGCTTCTATGCGGGCGGCGGCGATTCGATCCGCGGCTTCGCCTATCAGGTGGCCGGCCCGCTCGGCACGGACGACAAGGCGCTGGGCGGCAAATCGCTGCTGACCGGGGCGGTCGAGCTGCGCTGGCGCATCACCGAGACGATCGGCATCGTGCCCTTCGTCGATTTCGGTTCGGTGTTCGACAGCGCGGTGCCGGATTTCGGCGCCGACCTCTTCATGGGTGCCGGCCTCGGGCTCCGCTACCGCTCGCCGATCGGTCCCTTGCGCCTCGACGTGGCGACCCCGATCGCCGGCAAGCGGGCGAGCGACGACATCGTCCAGGTCTATATTTCGATCGGACAGGCTTTCTGATGCGCCCCGCCCTTTCCCGCACGCTGAAATGGGCCGGCATCGCGGCGGCCACCCCGCTCGCCCTGATCGGCGGGGTGCTGGCCGCGCTCCAGATCCCGGCGATGCAGCAGCGCCTGGCCGACTATGTCTCCGAGACCGTCTCCGGCCCGGATTTCGCCCTGAAGATCGACGGCCTGTCGGGCGGCCTGCCCTTCGGCCCGCGCATCGCCCGGCTGGAACTCGGGGATGGCCAGGGCGCCTGGCTGACGCTCGAAGACGCCGCCGTCGCGGTCGATCCCTGGGCGCTGATCCGCGGCCGCATCCATGTCGAGCGGATCGAGGCGAAACGCCTGGCGGTGGAGCGCCTGCCTGCCGGAAGCCCGGCGCCCGAACCGGCCCCGGCCGAGCCGGCCTCCTTCGCCCTGCCGGAACTGCCGCGCGGCCTGGCGCTCGACCGGCTCTCGGTGCAGGAGATCGAGCTCGGCGCCGCCGTCGCGGGCCGAGCGGCGCAATTCGTACTGAGCGGACACCTCGGCGTCGATGCCGCGGGCGAGGCCAGCCTCGTCCTCTCGCTCGACCCGCTGGCCGGGCAGGCCTCGACCCGCCTCGTGCTCGACGCCCGCCACCGCCCGGCGGACGACCACCTGAACCTGAAGCTCGCCCTGGACGAGCCGCCGGGCGGGCCGATCGCCCATCTGGCGGGGCTCGCGGGCGGGCAGCCGATTCACCTCTCCCTCGCGGGCGAAGGCCCTGTCTCGGCCTTCGCCGCCGATCTCGACGCCGCGGCGGCCGGCGCCGCCCTGAACGGCCGCCTGACCCTCGGCCGGGGCGACGGCGGCGTGCTGACCGCCGCCCTCGCCGCCAAGGCCGACCCCGGTCCCTTCCTGCCGCCGGACCTCGCCCCGCTCGCCACGGACGGCATCGCCTTCGACCTCGCCCTCTCGGTCGCGGGCGAGACCATCACCGTCCAGAAGCTCGATGCCGGGGCCAAGGGGCTGACGCTGGCGGCCCAGGGTGCGCTGGTGGGCGGCAAGGATGCCGCCCTGACCGCCCGGATGACCCTGGACCCGGCCCTCGACCTCGCGCCGCTCGGCCCCGTGCCGCCGGGTTTCCGTCCCGCCAGCGTCGAACTCGCGGCTCGGGCCGATCTCGCCGCCGGCAGCGTCCATGTGGAGCGGATCGCGGTCACGGCGCCCGCCGCCACGGTGACCGGCACGGCCGAGCTGGCCGATGGCTTCGGCCGCCTCGACGCCAGTCTCGATGCCACCCTGCCCGACCTCGCGGCCCTGCCCGGCGCCGGCCTCCAGGGTGCCGGCAATGCCCGGGTGAAGGTGTCCGGCGGGCTGGCCCCCCTGGACCTCGTCTTCGATGTCGCCCTGAACGGCAAGGATGTCGCGGGTGACACGGCCCTGCCCCGCCTGCTGGGACCGAGCCCGGCGCTGACCCTGGCCGGGCGCTATGGCGAGACCGGCTCCCTGGTGCTCGACCGCCTGACCCTGGCGACAGCGGCGGCGACAGCGGAAGCTTCCGGCCGCTACGGCCTGGCGGATGGAACCGTCGAGGCGACGCTCGCGGCCAAGGCAGAGGATCTGGGCCGTCTCGGCGTCGCCGGCCTGGCCGGCAGCCTGGCGGCGCAGGGCAAGGTCTCCGGCACTGTCGCCGTGCCGCTGCTCGACCTCACCCTGGACGGCAGCGGCGTTTCCTTCGGCGGCCAGGGCTTCGGCGACCCCCATGTCGCCCTCAAAGCGGCGCCGGATGCTGCCGGGACCTCGACCGGCCGGCTCGATCTCGCCGTGGGCGGCGCCTATCCGGCGACGCTCGGCGCCTATCTCGCCTTCGATGGCGCGCGGGCCAGCGCTTCCGGCCTCACGGGGAGCGTGCTGGGCGTCAAGCTGGCGGGCGACCTCGCCTATGGCCTGGAGGACGGGCTCGCCACGGGCAAGCTGCATCTCGATGCGGAGAGCCTGGCCGCTCTCTCCACCCTGGCCGGACAGAAGCTCGCCGGACGGCTGACCGCCGATCTCGCCCTGCTGCCCCGGCAGGGCGGCCAGGGCGCTGATCTGAGCGTTTCAGGCCGCGGCATCGCCGCCGCCGGTACCAGCCTTGCCCGGCTCGATGTCAAGGCGACGCTGGACGACCTCCTGGGCGCCGGCCGTGGCAAGGCGGAAATTGGTGCCTCCGGCATGGTCGCGGGCGGCGCCACGCTGGACGATGTGAAAGCCACGGCGACGCTCGCCTCCTTCGCCGATGTCGCCTTCATCCTGCAGGCCCAGGGCAAGCTGCCGGCGGCGGCAAGGATCGAGGCCAAGGGCCGCTACCGGGGCGGCGCGCCATCCGTGGTCACCCTGGCGTCGCTGGACGGCGCGCTCGGCACCACGCCGCTGCACCTCGAGAAGCCGCTCGACGTCCGCCTCGGCCCCGCGGTCGAACTCAAGGGCCTGGCGCTCGGCTTCGGTAAGGCGCGGGTCGCGGCCGACCTCACGCTCGGCCAGGCGCTCGCCGGCAAGGCCAGCGTGAAGGGGTTCGATTTCGCCGATGTCGCCCCGCTGGCGCCCGGCGTCGCCCTGCCCGGCGGCACCGTCGACCTCGACCTCGAGCTGAGGGGCGGGGCCGGGCGGCTGGTCCTGGCCGGGCGCGACCTGGTGCCGCCCAAGGGCACGATCGATGTCGCCGCCGCCGACATTCCCCATGTCGGCCTCGACGCGACGCTCGACTGGAAGGGCCGCAGCGCCACGCTCGACCTCGGCCTGAGCGGCATCCGCGACGCCACCGTGACGGCGCGCGGCACGCTGCCGGTCGATCTCGTCTCCGGCCTGCCCGTGCCGGCGAGCCGGGGCGAGATGGACATCGCCGTCACCGTGGAGGCCGACCTCCGCCGCCTCGCTCCCTTGTTGCCGCTCGGCCAGAACCGGATCGCCGGCAATCTCGACCTCGAAGCCCAGGTGCGCGGGCCGCTGAGCGCCCCCGAACCCTCGGGCAAGCTGACCCTGACCAAGGGCCTCTTCGTCAACGGGCAGAGCGGCTTCGAGCTGCGCGACCTCGCCCTCGCGGTCGCTTTCGCCGGACGCACGGCGACGCTGGAGAGCCTGAGCGGGACCGACGGCAACGGCGGAAGGCTGAGCGGCACCGGCCGGGCGAGCCAGTTGGCGGACGGCGATTTCGCCATCGATGCCGCGATCAAGGCAACGGGTTTCCGCTTCACCCGCCTCGACCTCGCCACCACCTCGGGCGACCTCGATCTCGCGGTCGCCGGCACCGCGACGGCGCCCGAAGTGACGGGCAAGCTCACCATCCGCGAAGGACGGGTCGAGATTTCGGCGACGGTGCCGCCCTCGGTCCCCGTGGTCGAGGTGCGCGACCCGGCCAAGGACCAGGCGCCGCCGGTGCCGGCATCCGCGGGCCTGCCCAAGGTCGGCCATATCGACATGGTGGTGGAAGCGCCCGGCCAGTTCTTCGTGCGCGGCCGCGGCCTCGATTCCGAATGGCGCGGCACGCTGACCCTGAAAGGGCCGATCAACGGGCCGGACATCGCCGGCGGCTTCGAGGTGGTGCGCGGCACCTATACGCTGGCGGGACGGCCGTTCAAAATTTCAGAGGGCTCCCTCACCTTCCCGTCCGGCCTGGCGGCGCCGCCCCAGCTCGCTGTCGTGGCGAGCGCGCCGGCCGACGACGTCGAGGCCAAGGTCTCGATCACCGGGCCGGCCACCGCCCTGAAGATCGCCCTTTCGTCCGATCCGGCGCTGCCCAGCGACGAAGTGCTGAGCCGGGTGCTGTTCGGCCGCTCGGTCGCCAATCTCTCGGCGACCCAGGCGGTGAAACTGGGCCAGACCGCGCTCGAACTCGCGGGCAAGGGCGGTGGCAGCGTGTTGGGTGGGGTGCGCAACGCCCTCGGTCTCGACCGGCTCGACTTCGGCTCGTCGGATTCGACGAGCGAGAACACCGGCAGCACCAAAGGCGGTGCCGCGGGCGCGTTGGCGGGCTCCAGCCTGTCGGCCGGGCGCTATATCGCGGACGGCGTCTATCTCGGCTTCGAGCAGGGACTGACGCCGGATTCGAGCTCGGTCTCGATCGAGGTCGAAATCTATCCCCGCGTCACTGTCGAAGGCACTGTCGGCCAGACCAACGACAGTTCCGTGGGCCTCAACTACAAGTTCGACTATTGAGGGCGCTGCGGCAGGATCAGTGGAACATGCTCTTCCGCCCGTTCGGGGCATAGAGGTCGTAGCACACGCCGAGTGCCTTGGTCGCCTTGCTGGAACCCTTCAGGTTCACCGTCCAGCTGCGCCCGTCGGCCAGACTGACGAACATCCGGCTGCCCGCCTTGAAGGCCTGCCAGAAACCCGAATCGAAGCCCAGGACCGAGGTCATTCCGTGCGGGTCGTCGTAGGTGATGCTGGCGAAATTGTCGTAGCGGCTGTCGATCGAGACCTGCATCCCCGACGTGGTGCCCACGTTCAGTTTCCAGTCGTCCTTCCAGAAGGCGATGATCACGCCCTGGTCGCCGAGCAGGATCGAGAGATACATGCCGTCGTCGAACTTGGTTTCCATGCCGCAATGGCCGAATGAACCGTCGTCCTGCTGATAGGCGTAGGTGGTCCAATAGCCCGAGACATATTCGTCGATCCGCTTGCCCGCGAAGGCCGGCGTCGCGACCATCAGCAAAGCGGCGATGAAAGCGATGAGACGCATCGTCTAACCCCCAGAATGTCATCCCCGTGGAGAGGATAACATTCGAGGGAGGACGAGGCGACCCGTCAGGCGACCTGAGACTGTTCCTGCACCGCCAGGTGGCCGAAGAAGGAACGGCCGAGATCGTCGGTGATGGCGATGAGCTGGAGCTGCACCCAATCCAGGAATTCGTGCAGCCCGCCACCCAGCACCATCTCGATCGAGCGGTTGGCGAGGGTGCCGCGCAGGCCGTCCAGGATCTCCAGCGTGCGGTTGCCGGTGCGCAGGCCATAGCGCTGGCGCAGCCGGATCACGATCTCGTCGATCGCCGCGACGCCGACCGCGAGCGAGCGCGGGAAGGCGTTGTTGAAGATCAGGAAGCCGGCGACCGAAGCCGGACTCATGCCACGGGGCTGGACCCGGCGAAAGGCGTGATAGCCGGCGGCCGAGCGCAGCAGGGCGTTCCACTGCGAGACGTCGAGGGGCGAACCCACCTCGGCCGCGGTCGGCAGCAGCATGTGATACTTGATGTCCAGCAAGCGGGTGGTCTGGTCCGCCCGTTCGATCAGCTTGCCGAGCTGGTAGAAATACCAGCCCTCGTCGCGGTAGAGCGTGCCTTCCAGGATGCCCGTATGGGTCTGGCAGGCTTCCTTGATCTTGGAACAGAGGCGCGACAGGTCGGCCCTCCCGGCGTCCGCCGGGGTCAGGCTGCGCACCCAGCTGTAATACATGTTGAGCTGGGTCCAGAGCTCGGTCGAGATCAGCGGGCGCAGCGTGCGGGCATTCTCGCGCGCGGCCTTGACGCTGGCGTGGATCGAGCTGTGGTTTTCCGGATCCAGCATGTAATAGTGGATCACGTTGTTGGCGGTCGCCGCCTGATGCTTCTTGAAGAAGGCCTCGGCGTCGGCGTGCAGATGCACGATCGACAGCCAGTTCTGCGAGCCGCGGGCGTCGCGGCTGAAAGTCTCGTTGACGTCGAGAATACGCGCCAAGTTCTCCGCCCGCTCCATATAGCGGGCGAGCCAGAACATGTCTTCGGCGAAACGGGCGAGAAGTCTAGCCAAGCACCCACGTGTCTTTCGACCCGCCTCCCTGGGAGGAGTTGACGACGAGCGAGCCGCGCCGCAGCGCGACCCGGGTGAGACCGCCGGGCAGAACCCAGGTGGATTTGCCGGTGATGGCGAAGGGCCGAAGGTCGACGTGGCGCGGCTCGACCTCGCCTTCGACCAGGGTCGGGCAGACCGACAGCTTGATGGTCGGCTGGCTGATGTAATTGTTCGGGTCCTTCAGCAGGTTGGCCCGGCAGACTTCCAGCTCTTCCTTGCTGGCCTTGGGACCGACCGTGATGCCGTAGCCGCCGGATTCGGCGACCGGCTTCACCACCAGTTCGGCCAGATGGTCGAGCGTATAGGCGAGCGCATCAGGCTCCCGGCAGATGTGGGTCAGCACATTGTCCAGGATCGGCTCTTCCGACATGTAGTATTTGATCAGCCGCGGCATATAGGCATAGACCGCCTTGTCGTCGGCGACGCCGGTGCCGACCGAATTGGCCAGCGCCACATTGCCGGCCCTGACCGCGCGCATCAGCCCGGGCACGCCCAGGGTCGATTCCGGGCGGAACACTTCGGGATCCAGGAAATCGTCGTTGAGCCGGCGATAGATCGTGTGCACCCGTTCGAGGCCGCCCGTCGTCTTCATGTAGACGCGGTCGTTCTCCACGACGAGGTCGCGGCCCTCGACCAGGGGCACGCCCATCTCGCGGGCCAGGAAGATGTGCTCGAAATAGGCGGAATTATAGGTGCCGGGCGAGAGCAGCACGACCTGCGGGTCGGCCACGTCGGCGGGGGCGATCTCGACCATCGCCTCCTGCAGCTTCGGCCCGTAATTGTCGACCGGGCGGATCGAGATGTCCGTCGTCAGGTCCGGGAAGGCCCGCAGCATCATGTTGCGGTTCTCGAGCACATAGGAGACGCCCGACGGCGTCCGCGCATTGTCCTCGAGCACCATGAACTTGCCGGCCTCGTTGCGCACCACGTCGATGCCGCAGATATTGGCATAGGCGCCGTGGGCGACCTTGAGGCCGATCATGGCCGGCTGGTAGTTGCTGTTGCCCAGCACCAATTCGGCCGGGATGATGCCGTCCTTGAGCGCGTGCTGGGGCCCATAGACATCGGCCAGGAACAGGTTGATCGCGGTAACCCGCTGGATCACGCCCGCTTCGAGATGGGCCCAGTCGTCGCGGGTCAGCACGCGGGGGATCACATCGAACGGCAGGATGCGGTCGATCGCGTCCTTTTCCGAATAGACGGTGAAGGTGATGCCCAGATTGTAGAGTTCGCGTTCCGCATCCTCGGCCCGGCGTTGCAGGGCTTCGAGGTCCAGGGTGGCCAGTCGCTCGCGGATGGCCGCCGTATATTCGAGGGGCGGGGTGCCGGACTGCCCCATGATCTCGCAGTAGAATTCGCCGTGATCGTATCGGGACAGAACGCCGCTCATTCGAGCCCTCGCAGCAACCTGGATTCGAGCCTAGCAAACTATTCTGACGCGCCGCATCAAAAATCGGCAGATCGGAATTAGACCTTCTTCTCTGCCCAATTCTTGAGCGGGACCACATCGACGCCGACCTGTAGCCGGTGCGGACCACCACCGACGATGATGCCCCGCAAGGGTGCCACATCATCGTAGTCGCGGCCATGGGCGACTGTAATGTGATCGAGCGAAGGCACGCAATCATTGGTCGGGTCGAGTTCGAGCCAGCGATCGGGACCGATCCAGACGGCGACCCACGCGTGCGACTGGTCGGCGCCGACGAGGCGCGGCCGGCCCGGCGGCGGCGTCGTGCGCAGATAGCCCGAGACATAGCGTGCCGGCAGGCCGATCGAGCGCAGGCAGGCGATCATCAGATGGGCGAAATCCTGACAGACGCCGCGTTTGACCCGAAGCACCTCGCGCGGCGGCGTGGTCACCGTGGTGGCCTGGGGATCGAAGGCGAATTCGCCGTTGATACGGGCGTTGAAGGCGAGCAGCGCCTCGACCACCGGGCGGCCGGGCGAGAAATCCGGCGCCGCATAGGCGGCGAAGGCGTCGTCGACCTCGATCAGGGTCGAATCCTGGCGGAAGGCATAGGCCTCGACCGTGTCCGGCCCGCCCTCGTCCAGCCTGGCACGCAACGCGTCCCAGGCGGGATAGGCCGCGGCCTCGGGCACTTCGAAGGGTTCCAGTTCGATCTCGATCAGCGATTCGACGATCAGGCGGTGGTGCGGCTCCTGCACGGCGAATTGGACGATCGGATTGTCGAAACCGTCGATCCGCTCGTTCCAGGTGGTCGGCTCCGGATCGACCCGGAGTTCGTGGCGCAGGAGCTTCTGGCGATCGCTGTCGCGCGGCCGCAGATGGGCCAGGTGATGGGCGAGCGTGACCGGCTCGCCATAGTCGTAGACCGTGTTGTGGCGGGCCTGATAGCGGATCATGGCGCGCTCACGATGCGGATCGGGCCACCCGGGCGGACCGCCAGGGCGTGGCTGAAATAGGTTTGCGAGATGATGTCGGAGAGCTCGGGCAGGGTCACGCTGACCGCGTCGAGCAGGGCTTCGAGCTCGGTGTTGCGACCGCTGGCGCTGGTCCCGGCGAGGCGGAGAATCTCGGCCGCGCGGAGTTCCGAGAGGGCGGTCTGGGCGAGCAGGCGGGCCGAGCCCTGGGCGCCCTGGCCCCGCTCGCGCGGCAGGTTGTCGACATGGTCGGTCAAGGCGAACATCTGGCGGGCGAGCGAACGGGGATTGGCTTCGTCGAGCAGCAGGAGGTCGAGCACGGGGGCGAATTGCGCCCCGGTGAAATAGCGCGCGCGATAGGTCATGAAGCTGTCGGCGATTTCGAGCGCCAGGTCGAGGGCCCGGTTCTCGCCCGATTCGCCGCCCATCACCAGCTCGCGGGTCAGGGCGACGGCGTTCAGGGCGCGTTCGATGCGGCGGCCGAGGTCCATGAAGCGCCAGGCCTGGCCGCGCGTCATATTCTCCATGCCGAGACCCGAGAGCGCCGCCATCGAGGCGACGATCGCATCGAGCGAGGCGAGCAGGCCGACATAGTCGCCCGGCACCGCCTTGCGCACCTGTTCGATCTGGCCGTGCATCTGCAGCAGCACGCGGGTCATGTCGACCGACAGGCGGTCGCGCACCATGCCGGTGTTGATGTTGAGCCGGCGCACCGCCGAGGCGAAGCCGGTGGCCCGGCCGTCGTCGCCCAGCACGGCGAGCAGGCGGGCGTCGAATTTGGCCCGGTCGGCGACCGCGAGTTCGGCCAGTTCCGGCGTGATCTCGCCGATCATGGCGAGGAAGACGGCACCCGGACCGATGTCCACCTGGGCGCCCGGACCGGCGCCATCCGACAGGCGCTGGACCATGGCGCGCAGCGCGCGGATACCGAATTCGGCCCGCTCGGCATAGCGGCCGACCCAATAGAGGTCGTCGGCCACGCGGCTCGGCAGATTGTTGCCCTGGCGACGCACTTCGACCGCGGTATCCGGCGGCCGCAGGAGGCTGAACTGCTCGACCGGGCTCGACGACAGCACCCAGGCGTCCTTGGAGAGGCCGCCCTGTTGCAGGCGGACGAGCGGACGGTCCGCTTTGGGCGCGATGCGGACGAGGCCGCCCGGCATGACCGAGAAACCCTTCTCGGTCGCGGTCAGGAAGGCGCGCAGCACGACGGGGCGGGGCTTCAGCCCCTCGTCGGTGAAACAGGGTGCGGTCGACAGGCGGATCGGCGCCTGGCCGACCCCGTCATAGGGGTGATTGCGCAGGTGGCGTGCCCAGCCCGCGGCATTTTCGGGCGCATTGACGCCGACTCTGGGAAAGGCCGGGCGCAGCGCATAGGGGTTCGCCGCCGCGGTCAACCGGGCGCGGCCCTGGGGCTCGCCGGCCCAGACCGTCTCGAGATTGGCCAGGGCGAGGTCCTCGCCCAGCAGGCGCCGCGCGAGGTCGGGCAGGAAGGGCACCAGGGCCGGCGTCTCGGCGACGCCGGAGCCGAGCGCATTGGCGACCACGACATTGCCCGCCAGCACCGCCTGCACCAGGCCGGCGACGCCGAGAGAGGAATCGCCCCTGAGTTCCAGGGGATCGCAGAAGTCGTCGTCGACCCGGCGCAGGATGATGTCGACCGGTTCGAGCCCGCCCAGCGTCTTCAGGAAGACGCGGTCGCCGCGCACGGTCAGGTCCGCCCCTTCGACCAGCGTATAGCCGAGGTAACGGGCGAGATAGGCGTGCTCGAAATAGGTTTCGTTGAAGGGCCCCGGGGTCAGCAGGACGATGCGCGGATAGCGCGTCCAGGGGGCGAGGTTGCGCAGCGTCTGGCGCAGGCGGTCGAACCAGGCGGCGAGACGCTTCACTTCCATCGCGCGGTAGGCTTCGGACAGTGCCCGCGAAGTGACGATGCGGTTTTCCAGGGCGTAGCCGGCACCGGCCGGGGTCCGGGTGCGGTCGCCCGCGACCAGCCAGCGGCCGTCGGGACCACGCACCAGATCGACCGCATAGACGTGCAGCCACATGTCGGCCGGCGCCCGGAAGCCTTCCAGCGGGCGCAGGTAATCCGGGCTGGTCTGGATCACCGCGGGGTGGATCCAGCCTTCCTTCAGGGAGCGCTGGGCGCCGTAGAGATCGGTCAGCAGGGCGTTCATCAGGCGCCCGCGTTGGATCAGCCCTTCCTCGATACCCGCCCATTCCTCTTCCGAGATGACGAGCGGGATGAGATCGAGTTCGATCGCGCGTGCCGCGTTGCGCGGGTCGCCATAGACGTTGTAGGTGACGCCGTTGTCGTGCAGGAGCTGGCGGGCACGGGCAGTGCGTTCGGCGAATTCGCCGGGCGGCAGGTCGCCCAGGGCGCGCACGAAATCGGCCCAATGGGGACGCAGCTTGCCGTCGGCGTCGAGGCATTCATCGAAATTCCCCGGCACCGGCGTATAGGCGTGCGCCGTCGTCCGCCCCTCCACCGCGGAACCGCCGGGCAGAGGCAGGGGGATCTGTTCGCCCACGTCGGGGGCTTGGGGGTCGATCGCCAGAGTCACGCGGGCCATCGTATCAGGCAGGTCGGGGGCCGCCATGGAATTTCGCGATCATATTGCCAGGAATAGGGTCCATACAATCCGGCCCCCATGCAGTCAATTCGCTGGGCGGAGCGGCATCGGCCGCCCCGCCCGCGGGTGTCACTGACGCCTGAGGTCGAGGGTGAGTGGGAATTCCTTCGTCACTTCGGCCGGTCCCAGGATCATCGGCCCCGGGGTATGGCCGAAGCTGAAGAAGCGGGCCAGACGGCGCCCCTCGGCTTCATAGGCGTTGACCGGGGCGGTCACATAGTTGCGCCCGCCCGGATGCGAGACGTGATAGGTGCAACCGCCGATCGAGCGGTTCGACCATTCGTCGACGATGTCGAACACCAGCGGCCCATGGGGCGGGATGGTCGGATGCAGGGCGGAGGCGGGCTGCCAGGCGCGGAAGCGCACGGCGGCGACATATTCGCCCTCCCGCCCGGTCGAGGTCAGCGGCACGCGAATGCCGTTCACGGCGACCGCGTGACGGCCGTCGGTCATGCCGTTCACCTTGACCTGGATACGCTCGACCGAACTGTCGACGAAGCGCACCGTACCGCCGGCGAAACCTTCCTCGCCCAGCACATGCCAGGGTTCCATCGCCTGGCGCAATTCGAGCGTCAGGCCGCGCTGGTGGATCGTGCCGTAATGCGGGAAGCGGAACTCGAAATGGGGATCGAGCCATTCGCGCTCGAAGGTGATGCCCCATTGCTGGAGATCCGCCACCACGTCGTCGAGGTCTTCGGCGACGAAATGGGGCAGCAGGAAGCGGTCGTGCAGTTCGGTGCCCCAGCGGACCAGGCGGGCCGGATAGGGATTGTCCCAGAAATGCGCGATCAGGGCACGCAGGATGAGCTGCTGCACGCAGGACATGCGGGCGTGCGGCGGCATCTCGAAGGCGCGGAGTTCGAGGAGGCCCAGACGGCCGGAGGAGGAATCCGGCGAATAGAGCTTGTCGATGCAGAATTCGGAACGGTGCGTGTTACCCGTGACGTCGGCCAGCAGGTGACGGAACAGGCGGTCGACCAGCCAGGACGGGACATTGGTATGGTCCGGCACCTGGCGGAAGGCGATCTCGAGTTCATAGAGCGAGTCGTGCCGCGCCTCGTCGATGCGGGGCGCCTGGCTGGTCGGCCCGATGAACATGCCCGAGAACAGATAGGACAGGCTCGGGTGGTTCTGCCAATAGCAGAGCAGGCTGCGCAGCAGGTGCGGCCGGCGCAGGAAGGGGCTGTCCTCCGGCCGGGCGCCGCCGACCACGATGTGGTTGCCGCCGCCGGTGCCGACATGGCGCCCGTCGATCATGAATTTCTCGGAGGCGAGGCGGGTCAGCCGCGCATCCTCGTAAAGCGTCGTGGTGATTTCGACCAGTTCGTCCCAGTTCCGGGCCGGCTGGATGTTGACCTCGATCACGCCCGGGTCGGGCGTCACCATGATGTTCTTCAGGCGCCAGTCCTTGGGCGGGCCGTAACCTTCCAGGATCACCGGCATGTCGAGCTGGATCGCGGTCTCCTCGATCTTGGCGATCAGGTCGACCCAGGCTTCGAGATAGGACTGCGGCGGCAGGAAGATATAGAGCTTGCCGTTCCTGACCTCGACCGAGACCGCGGTCCGGATGACGCCCGGCATCGAATAACCGACCATGTTACCCGGCAGGTCGCCCGGCGGGCGGCTCGCCTCGGGCGGCGGCAGGGGTCTCACCGGCAGGCGGCCGGGCACCTGGGCGATCGGCGCGGTGGCCCCGGTCGGCAGCGGCGGGCGCGGCGCGAAGGGATCCTCCTCGAAGTGGTAGGGGTAATCCTCCTTGCGCACCCAGGGCAGGCTGTTCAGCGGCAGGCGGTAGCCGACCGGCGAATCGCCCGGGGTCAGGAAGACGCGCTTCGAGCGGAACTTCCAGGGTTTCGCCTGCCACAGCGGGCCTTCCACCGTCATCCAGCATTCGAGCGGCAGGACGAAGCCGGTCGGCGTTTCGAGGCCCTGGTCGAAGACGCGGCTCATGCGCTCGCGCTCTTCCTTGTCCTCGATCTTGTTCTCCAGCGGATCGACATTGACCGGCAGGCGGCGTTCGCGCCACATCCAGTACCAGGGGTCCTCGAAGGCGGCGAGCGTATTGTCCGGCGAGACCTTGAGGTTCTCGGCCAGCGCGATCAGGAAATTCTCGCCCTGTTCGAGGCTGAAACCGTAGTTCGCATTCTCGTCGCCCAGATATTTCGGGTTCTGCCACAGCGGCTCGCCGTCGGTCCGCCAGTAGCAGCCGAGCGCCCAGCGCGGCAGGCTCTCGCCCGGGTACCACTTGCCCTGGCCGTAGTGCAGCACGCCGCCCGGGGCGTAACGGTCCTTCAGCCTGTGCACCAGGGTGCCGGCGAGACCACGCTTGGTCGGGCCGAGCGCTTCGGTATTCCATTCGCCGCCGTCGAAATCGTCGATCGAGACGAAGGTCGGCTCGCCGCCCATGGTCAGGCGGACGTCGCCCGCAACCAGCTTCTGCTCGACCTCGCGGCCGGAGGCGACGATGGTCTCCCACTGTTCCTCGGTATAGGGCTTGGTGACGCGGGCGGCCTCGACGATGCGGGTGATCTTCATCGAGAAGTCGAATTCGACCCCGGCCTCGTCGACCACACCGCTGATCGGCGCCGCACTGCCCGGTTCCGGCGAACAGGCGAGCGGCAGGTGCCCCTCGCCCGCGAACAGGCCGGAGGTGGGGTCGAGGCCGACCCAGCCGGCGCCCGGCAGATAGACTTCGGTCCAGGCATGGAGATCGGTGAAATCGACTTCCGTGCCCGAGGGACCGTCGAGCGATTTGACGTCCGGCGCCAGCTGGATCAGGTAGCCCGAGACGAAGCGCGCCGCGAGCTTCAGGTGGCGCAGCAGGTGGACGAGCAGCCAGGCCGAATCCCGGCACGAACCGCGGCGGAGCGTCAGCGTCTCTTCCGGCGTCTGCACGCCCGGTTCCATGCGGATCACATAGGAGACGTGCTTGTGGACCAGGCGGTTGAGGTCGACCAGGAAATCGACCGTGCCGCGCTCGCGCCGGTCGACCTTGGCCAGCAGGGCGGCCAGTTCCGGCCCCGGCGGCGAGACTTCGAGATAGGGCTTCAGCTCGTGGGCGAGCTTCGGGTCATAAAGGAAGGGAGCGCGCTCCGCGACGCTCTCCAGGAAGAAGTCGAAGGGGTTGATGATCGCCATTTCGGCGATCAGATCGACTTCGACCGCGAATTCCCGGGCCTTCTCGGGGAAGACCACGCGGGCGAGGTAATTGGACTGGGGATCCTGCTGCCAGTTCAGGAAATGCACTTCCGGCGTGATGCGCAGGGAATAGCCGGTCACCGGCGTCCGGCAATGCGGCGCCGGGCGCAGACGGATGGTCTGCGGCCCCAGGTTGACCAGCCGATCGTAGTGGTAACTCGTCTTGTGATTGAGGGCCACCCTGATGGTCATGCTCGCTCCGAAAACGCGGTGGCAGAAGCCCCGACGCAAAAGGACAAAGGGGAAGGGAGATTGTTGTTCTGGTTGCCCCGATTGAACCCGATGTTGCGGGCGCCGTCGAGGGGTGAACGCATTTTGGGCAGCCGCGCCCGGAGGCCCCGGCCGCTGCTCATACTTTCATCGGCAGGATCACCATGGGGATCCCCTTGAGGTGCAGGCGGCGCTGCACGGCCAGCGCCGTCTGGTTGTGCAGCATGCGGCTCAGCAGGTTGTCGTTGCCGAAAATCAGCTTCGAGGCGAAGAAGACCGCGTTCGGATAATCCTCCACCAGTTTTTCGGCCAGTTTGGCGAGCTGATAGACGGTATCGGTGCCATAGGTCGCGAAACTGGCGGCGGGCAGGCCGCGGCGCTGGCAATAGCGCACGAAATTGCCGAGCGAGGCTTCGACATCCCCGGTCAAGCGGGCCAGTTCCTCGTTGCCGCGGAAGGATTCCGAATCGACCTCGCCGACCGAGAGGAAGAGGTAATTCTTGAAGTGTCCCGGGAACATGCGCCGCACCGCGAGCAGCGTGTGCATGCCGGCGCCGAAGCTGCGCCCGACCATGAAGACGGCGGTGGGCAGCTTGGGATCGAGCGCCAATTCGGCCTCGTCTGCGGTCGAGCGGGTGGTGGTGGCGAAGAGAGCGTCGATCTTGGCGATTTCCTTGGCCGTCTGGTCGTAGTGGCGGCGGATCACGAGGCCGAGGGCGATCACCAGGCTGGTGATGATCACGGTGAGCCAGCCGCCCTCGAAGAATTTCTCGGTCAGGGTGACGATCAGGATCGAGCCCGCGACGAAGAGCGCGAACAGGGCCTGGAACAGGCTCCAGCCGCTCGCCTCCGGGGTGCCGCGCTGGCGCCACCAATGGCGCGTCAGCCCGGCGAGGCAGAGGGTGAAGGTGAGAAAGACGTTGATCGAATAGAGCACCACGAGGAGCGAGACCTGCCCCTTGGTGATCAGCAGGAGCGCCAGCGCCGCCGCCCCCATCAGCACGATGCCGTTCTGGGTGACCAGGCGGATCGAGAGATAGGCGAAGGCATGGGGCACCCAGCGGTCGGCCGCCATATTGGCGAGCACGGCGGGACCACCCAGGAAGCCCGTATTGGCCGCGACGAAGAGGAGGCCGGCGGCCAGCACCATGACGACGAGCAGAATCAAGCTCTGCGCCATCGAGCCGTCGCCGAAGAGGTGGCCCAGGATGGCGTCGAAGGTGGTGGCGTTCAACGTCTCGCCCGGGACATGGCCGACGTCCCAGAGCAGATAGAGCATGATGAGCCCGCCCGCGGTGACGGCCAGCGAGGTGGCCATCAGGGCCATGGTCCATTGCCCGGTGCGGACGCGGGGCTCGCGCAATATATGGACGTTGTTGGAGACCGCCTCGATCCCGGTATAGGTGCCGGCGCCCAGCGAATAGGCCTTCAGCATCATGGAGGCGACGGCGATCCAGCCGATTTCGCCGGTCAGCGACCCGGTCTCGTGCAGGGTCGCGGGCACCAAGTCGGGCAACCGCTCGGCATGGGCGACAATGCCGGCCAGGATGAGCAGCAGATGGGTCGCCACGAAGCCGAGGAAGATCGGCACCAGGATCGCCAGCGGCTCCTTCATGCCGCGGAGGTTCAGCGCCATCAAGACCATGATGACGACGACTTCGAGCGGCAGCTTGGCGGCCTGATAATCCGGCGGCAGCAGGCTGAACAGGGCGTCGACCCCGCTGGCGACCGAGATCGCGATGGTCAGCACATAGTCGACCATGAGGGCCGAGCCGGAGACCAGCCCGGCATGGGGCCCGAGCAGCGTGGTCGCCACCTTGTAGCCGCCCCCGCCCGAGGGAAAGAGCCGGATCACCTGGTTGTAGGCGAGCGAGATGACGAAGACGGTGAGCGCCGTCATCAAGGCGATATAGAGGGCGAGATGGGTGTGCTGGCCGAGTGCCAGGAAGGCTTCTTCAGGCCCGTAGTTGGCGGACGACAACCCGTCCGCCCCGAGCCCGACCCAGGCGAGAAAGGCCGCCAGCGCCATATGCTGACGGGTTTCGCGGGCCAGCGGGTCCTTGGGTGCGCCGACGATGGCCCGATAGAACCGCCTGATCAATTCGCGCTCACCCCAAGCAACCCCTGACGGCAGTTTACACGGGCACGCCGTCGGTGGAAGGGGCGATGGGCTCGGGCGGCTGACGGGGCACGCCCCCTCAACCCGGCAGGAAGGAAGCCGCGGCAAGAAGCCGGTCAGGCCGCCCGCTCGATATCCTTGCGCGCAGCGGCGGCCAAGAAGCCCGAACGGGTATAGCCATGCGCTTCGGCATGGCGGTCGATTTCAGCCAGCAGGTCTTCGGGCAGGGTGATGTTCACCCGCACCGTGCGCGACGCCTTCTGTGGAAGCTGGACCATGAAGGCGACCGCATCGCGGTTCTCGCGCTCGGCCATGACGGCGGCCAGCGTGCTCGGCTCCGGCAAGGCCTCGCCGTCCTCGATCATGCCCTCGACATGGAGCGCCAGGGCTTCCTGCGCCTCGGCGCGCGCCTCGTCCAGGCTGCTGCCGGCAGTGACGCAGCCCGGAAAGTCCGGGAACGAGACGCCGAAGTCACTCTCCGCCTCCTTGTGGATCAGGGCGATATAGGGGCCCATGGGCTCACTCCTGAAACTTCATGCCCGCCTGCCGCTCGATACTGGCGAGGGTGCCGCGCGGCAGGTCGCGCTTGGGATGGGGCACTGTCACCCGCCCGGGACGAGACGGGTGCTTGAATTGGGCGTGGCTGCCCTTGCGGGCCACTTCCCGCCACCCCGCGGCCTCCAGCCGGCGGATGACCTCGCGGCTATCCATGTGTATTAGTATACATCGTCGCGACATGATCGCAAGCCGTGCCGGCGCACCGCCCAACGACTACCGATCGCTCACCTTCAGTCTGAAAGCCCAGTCTTGCCACCCGTCACCGGACGGCGTGTTTCTCCCGCATCCGGTGCTTGAAGGCGGTGGCGTCGAAGGGCTGTGCTTCACCGCTCTCCAGGCCATCTGTGATGGCGGTCTGCAAGACCGCGATCGCCGCCGTCCGTTCCTGATCCTTGCGGATCAGATCGCGAATATAGCGGCTCGCATCGCCGCCGAAGCCGGCTTCGGCTCGGCGCTCGCCCCAGTCCTTCATGGCGTCGGGTCGCGAAACCGTGATCGTCGCCATGACGGAACTCTCTCCTAAGCGGTCCGCCGGACCACCCAGGCTCAGAGCAGCTTCTTGTAGCTGGGCCGCCACATGCGGGAGCGGATGTAGAGTTCCAGGTCTTCGGGTTCGGGCACCCGGGCCTGGCCTTCCTTGAAGATCTCGGCCGCGACCTTGACCGCGACCTGGACCGAGGCTTCGAGGATGCCGGAGAGCGGGGGATAGATCAGGCCGGCGTCGAGGTCGGCCTGGGTCACCTGGTCGGCGACGGCGCGGGCCGCGGTGATGAACATGCCGTCGGTCACCCGGTTCGCCTCGGTGGCATAGACCGCGAGA